>Ga0268298_10000777_pt1 | contig 39797 bp, 33 predicted proteins | sample WWTPWeurt_MetaG_FD_194462 | JGI IMG/M metagenome (GOLD analysis project Ga0268298, IMG submission 194462) | Activated sludge microbial communities from WWTP in Nijmegen, Gelderland, Netherland - WWTP Weurt | ecosystem: Engineered > WWTP > Aerobic digester > Activated sludge | place...
CGTTCGAGAAGGTGGCGCTCACACCCTATGCCCGCGTACTAGAACAGAGTGATGTGCTGAAAGCGATGAAAGAGAAACTGCGCGAGGAGCATGCGAAGCTTAATCCGGTGGTGTTGCGGCGAAACCTCGATGCACTGAAAGATGAGCTTGCGCGGAAACTGCGCGCAAGAAACAGTACCAAATAATTGTTGCGGGTTGGTAACCAGACTATTGACGATACGAAGGGGGTTGGGTAACCGTTAGATATTATCTATAACGGGATTTCTTTCCACAGCAACACCGGCGAGTGCGTACTCGGATGCTCGCCATGGAGGCCCGGGGCACCTCATGTCATCCGGCGTCTCGAACCCGGCACCAACCGCTACCCCCCCCTATGCGAAAGGGTGAGGGGATCTCGACATGGTGCACATAACGCTGCCCGCGTCGATACGATGCCTCTTCCCGAATACCACCGAGTACGGTCGCGCACCTGTCGCCACGACACCGCCTCCGCGGTGCGACGACACACAGGTTGTTTGGAAGGGTATGAAAAACCCCCGCGGCTGCGGGGGGTTAGGGGGCGTAGAAGAACTCGAAACGCGGCAGGATCTCGTCCGGTCTCCTTTCAAGGTACAGGTCGGAACGTGTGCGGGCATTCGGTGCGCGAGTGGTGTACACCCGTTCGGTCACTACGGCGTCCCGTCGAAGCGTGTCGGCATGGTACGCTTCGGAACGTGTCGAACCGGTAGCACAGACACCGCGCAACGCACGCATGTGGTTCGTGCCACTTTCCTGCACCCGTGCCTCAAGTGCACTCGCTCCGCCCGGACACCTCGCGAACACCGCGTACGGGCCCGGCACAGCGCACCCCGCACATGCGAGCACTGCCGCACAGACGATCCACTTCATCGGCCTCCTCCCGAGCGACGCACGGAGCGGTCAGTACCACCCACACGCGCGGGGGTCGCTCCACACGAGATACCCGCACTGCCGCTGTAGCGCGGACCGTGCTCATCGGCGAACGCATGGAACTTGAACCCGTCGGCCGTACAGTCAGGGTATACGGCCGGCGCGATCGCGGGGTCGCTCGCGTAGCGTAGGAGCTCTATCGCACGCTCGGGCATATACGGGCCACTGTACGGTTCGTACCGATCACCTACCACCACGGCGGGGGGTACCGGCACGACACAGCCGGCAACGTACAGGCACGCGAACGTAACGATCGCCAACCTTGCGGTATGCGAATGGGTAATACGATTGATCTTGAGCATCACATTTCTCCTCTAGTGGTCCGCTGAGAGGTATACTACCCGACACAAAAAAAGCAAGGCCCGTGGGCCTTGCGCGCTTACCTTCTTTTTTTTTCTTTGTCGTATATGTCTTGGAGGTGGCGGGGCCTCCGTTCGCACACCGTCGTCGTTGTGAGGCCGCCGCTCCTCCTTCCGGTCGCAGTGTTGAGGTGCATGCGAGCACCGACCACCTCATCGTGGCACACGAGCACATCGTCGTTCGCCCGGTAATAGGAGGAGCTTCTCGGAGGTGTGTACGAAACGTACACACTGCACCCAGCCAACAATACGGCGCATAAAGCTACAAGCAGTTTCATTTCAATCCCCCTTCTGTTGAACCTGCTTTTTATTATAACATGATATGCATGAAATTACAATGAAACTCTTGACAAGCTTATTTAAGCGTGTACCATGCGGTCCGGTACCCATGTCACAAACCGGAGGCATCTGATGATCCGTTCTCTTTTTTTCGCGGTGCTCGCAGCAGTATTATTGCCCCACACCGTACACGCCGGCCTTGCCCGTATCATGGATACGGGAGAGTTCGAAGGAGCCCTGTTCATAGCAACGGCGCCGCAAGGTGTCGACACGAAGATCCGGAGCGAGGTGACCGTTATCGCGGGAGATGTGGTGACGTTCGAGAAAAGGGGTGCGGTGAGCGGCCTCTTTCTGGAGCGCACGCTGCTTCCCTCATCACAAACAGTAACGCTACCTCCCACGATCGAGGTCCGAACCGAGGGCACATTCGAAAATGAGGCGAGCGAGGCGGCACTCACGCCTGGAATGGAGCATCCAAGGCTTTGGAATACGGTCCGTGCCGAGGAGCGCGTGGAAGGTGCGCTTTGGCGGGTGCGCCACCCCGGTATCCACGTCAGGTGGACCATGCCCCCCATGCTGGTGCCGCAGATTCTTGGCGAAACGTGCACCATCGTGTCACCCCTGAAAGCCCGGTACACGGTGCGAGCACCCTGCATCGTTACCGATACGATGGTGAGCGTCAGCGGATCGCCACTCGTGCCCGGCACCGGTATCGTCGTACCCCAGGACGGCGGCACGATCGAGATCACGCACTAGCCACTTCCACCCCCCTCACATGGGGGGGTGTTCGTATGCCGACTACGTGACCTCGATGCGTACCACCTTATACCAAAACCAACGTACCGTTCGGCACACACCCCTCACCCAGACCTCTCTCCACGGGAGATGGGGGCACAACTCACCGAACCGTTCATTGGGGATGGTATTATCCAAAAGGGGGAGGGCACAATAATGGCCATACTGCCTGAACACAAGGCCCGACATGTGTCGAGCCTCCGCAGGCTACCTGTGGTGTTCGCGCGAGTGGTGCCAATAATGCCCCCGGGAAGGGGGTATGTATGGCCCCACCGATGGGATGAAATGCTTTGGATAGTTTCCGCCCATGACGGTAGTCGTGACGATGGTGTCGCCGCACCGTGTTCCACCTGTACACGTACGGCGATGGCGCGTAGTAGTGGTACCCCGACACGTAGTATAGGGGTACGATTCACCGGGACCATGCGCCGGTACGCACACACGCCCGGCACACGTGGGCACGGGGCACGCAAGTAGCACAGACCGCAGCGTATGTTGCATCAGAGCTCCCTCCTTATGTTGCCTGCCCTGACACTACCACGAACATGCGGGGCAACACCACAAACGCAAACCCCCTGCGTGGGGGGTGATGCATAGCGCCGCTCGAGAGGCGTACGCTCACTTCCCCTTGCCACTCAAGGGTTCTCCCGGGCAAAGGCCAAGCTCGCGCAGCTTGGCCACGTACGCGAGGAACGCCACCACGTACTGTGCGTGGCTCCACGCGAGCGGCGATGCGGATGTGGGGCGACCGGTGAGCGGGTCGTACTCCTCGGCGAGGAGACCGGCGCCGTTCGCATGGTCGCGCACCCAGGTGAGCCGCGCGAACGCATCGGTAAGCTCTTCGGCACGGGTGGCACGTGCGATCTCGTACTCCGCGACCCACAGCGTGGTGATGACCCAGGGGTTCCCCGGGCCCGTGGGCGAGGTACGGAAGTACTGGTCGCCTTCGTAGCGGGCGATCCCCCACCCCCCGCGGGAAGCGGCGAGGTGCTCTTTCGCACGTTCGTATGCGCGCACGAGCCGTTCGTCCTGTACCGGCAACACCCCGAAACGGAACAGGCCGTAGAAGCTCGAAGCGTCCACGGTCGCATCCTGCTCATACCCATCGTGGCCGGGCATGAGCGACTTCAGCACCGTACCATCAGCGGTACAGAGCCGCGCCAAGATCCCCGCGCGCACCTCCTCGGCGGCACTTCCCCACCGCTTCGAACTCACCTCTTTCCCGAGAAGCTTCGCGAAGCGCGCAGCGGTCTGTAGCCCCGCGTACACGGCGGCCGCGGTGTAGGTGAACACACCCAGGCGCTCCTCCCACAGGTCGTGGCTCGGGAGCGGCAAGCCCGTCGCCCGGTCACGGTAGCGTGTAAGGAAATCGGCCACACGCTTCACGTACGGGTTGTAGAGCTTTTCGATGTACTCGATGTCCCGCGACTCCGCGTAGTGCTCGCCGAGGGAAAGGAGCGTAATCGCGGTCTCGTCCTCTTGGATCGGTGGCTGGGCTACGCCGTTACGCACCCACGGGTGCCACGAGCTACCCAGGGAACGGTCGGGGCGGTACTTGTGGAGGAGGTACCCCTCGTCGGTGAGCGCGTCGAGGCAGAAGGTGTGGAACCCCTCGGAGGCGGCCGCATTGCCCGCCCGCACGAGCGCCATCACAATGTAGCTCGCGTCGCGCGGCCAACAGTAGCTGTACGTATCCCTACCACTCTGGAGAATGGATGAGTCGCCAGAGGCGATGATCGCTCCACGGTTGTCGGTGTGCGTACGGAGCACGAAGAGCGAGCGCTGGTAGAGGTCGAGGAATGCAGGGTCGACACCGCACGTCACCACATCGGTGCGTTTGATCCACGCACGCCAGAAATCGCCAGTGGTACGACGCAGGTGCTCGGGGCCACGGGTCAGAATGTCCCGATGGTAGTGTGCGGCGATGCGGTACGTGCGTGCCGCGGCGATCCAGTACGACACGGTGTGCGTGGCGCCCGCACGCATGAAGAGCGAGAGGCCAAGCACCGAATCCACGCTCCCATGCTCGATCGGGTTCTTCGAGAGGGTACCATCCTCGGCATCGCACCACGTGCCCTGCTTGCCCTCGATTCCAAGGAGACCCACGCTGTACTCGGTGAAGTACTCGCCGTCCGCCATGGCGGATACCACGAACACCCGACGCCCCTTGTAGTGTACGAGCGCACGCAGCTCGGGCGAGTAGTACCCGGTGTCCCCGCGTTCCGACTCGCTGATGTGAAACTGCTGGTTGAAGAACAGCTTGATCTCGCGGTCCTCTCCCCTCCGGTTCACCACCTCAAGGTGCCGCACGAAAATGTCATGCTCGTTGTACACCACGTCGGCACTGCGGAGCTCGAGCCCGAGTGTATCGCTCGTCGCCACGATTCGGCTCACGAGCGTTTCCGGTTCGTACGTGATGGAGATGGTGAACGCGCCGTCCGAGAGCCAGTGCATTCGACCCCCCACGTACACACCGATACGGTGCATAAGCCCCTCTCCGACGTGGTTCTCAAGCCCGACCCACGGAAAGTAGAGGTCGCGCACCTGCCCCCACTCGTCGAGGCAGACGAGCATGTTCCCGTTGCCAAGGACGAGTGAACGCGCCATACCGGAGTCTTCGTACCTCGCCTACACGCCGCACCTGCACGATCCGGCGAGTGCTTTCGCAGCCGCCGCACGGGTCTTCGCACGCTCGAGACGCGCTGCGCACAGGGGGTCACCGATCGATTCTCGCACCCAGCGAGCGAAGTCGTTTCCATCGCGCTTCGTGTGGTACGCGAACTGATCGTCCGTCATGGTGGAAAAAGACTCCATGAGACCACAGAGCGTATCGAGCACGGGACCGTTGTTTATCCAGAACGCCTCTTCGGGCGGGCACGCGGCGTGGCAGAGCCCCGCACCGCAGCCGCACCCCTCTTCCGGAGGTACCACAGCAGGTGTGCGCTTCGCGGGAGCGGCACGCTTCACGGCGGGTCGTACGCGGGCTGTAGCTGCTTTGGCTTTCGTCGCTCGGGCTGATGAGGTTGCGGTTGGCATGGTGGGTAGGGTTAGGATCGTAATGCTTGTAATACGCCCCGCGTCTTTTCGGACACGGCGCCCCAGAGCGTACGCCGCTCCTTGGGCACCGCTCGTATGCGGGTACGCACATCGTTGAGGACGTTCATGTAGGCAATGTACGCTTCGTAGGGAGACTCGTAGGGGTTGAAGTACGCGTGCACGTCGCCGTCCTGGAACCACTTCGTGCACATGTAGTAGAAGTGATCGGACGTCGAGAGGCGACGCCAATCACGAATGAGGTCGGCATCGTTGCTGCGCTTCACCTCGTGCTCCATATCGTAGAGGGCACGGAGCGCATCGTGCTGGATCGGGTTCGAGAGCCATGCGGAGAGGTCGCGCTCGATGTCCGCCCACGACACGTAGTTAGGCGCATCGACCTCCCCCACGGCTGGGTAGTGCGTGAGCGCCTCGGTCGGCGTCACGAACGAGCTGTCCGGATGGGCGAGGAGCTCATGCGGCAGGGCGCGCAGAAAATCGAAGATGCCAGTGTCCTCCCACTGGTGCTCACCGAACGTTTCGTAGTCCATGAAGAGGTTCACCACGTGGCCATCGCCGTGGTGCGCATGCACCCACTGGGCGAACTTCGGTGCGGTGAGTGGCCACTCTTCCCACCCGCGGTTCCCGAACCGAAACGCGATGTCGTCGGAGAGCTTGTAGTGCTTGAGGAGAAGCTTGAACGCCGGGTCCCCCTTCGCGTGGTAGACGTACGTCGGGCGGCGCCAGCCGAGGAGATGGTCCGCCCCCTCAAGGAGCATCCCAAGGTAGCCCATGTCGGCCACGAGCCCCGCCACGTCGTTGCGATAGATAAGCTCAGTGTTGCGGAACACGTACGGCTGCACGCCGAAGGTCGAACGCACGAGGTCGTTGTGCATGCGCACCTGCTCACGAAACTCTGCCGGTGAGCGCAGGAACGAGAGCGAGTGGTAGTACGTCTCACCCAGGAGCTCCACCTGCCCCGTCGCGACGAGTCGCTTGAAGGAATCGAGCACCTCGGGCGCGTACTCCGTGAACTGCTCAAGCGCGATCCCGGAGATCGAGAACGCGACCTTGAAGCGCGGGTTCGCCTTGAGGGTTGCGAAGAGCGCCTCGTTCGCGGGCAGGTAGCACTTGTGCGCCACCTTGCGCAGCACCCGTGCATTGTTCGTGTCTTGTTCCGAACTGTCGTTGAAGTACTCGTGGTCCTGGCCGATATCAAAGAAGCGGTACCGCTTGATGCGGCGCGGCTGGTGAACCTGGAAGTAAAAACAAACTGCGCTCATAGGTTATGGGTGAGTACCCGCACGATCCGCTCGTACACCATCATACACTGACGCGCCACACGGCGCCAAACACGGGCGCGCGCTTCGCGACCACCCTCATCCGCGAGCGTCTCGCGGAGCGGGGGGTGTGCGAGGAGGGCAAGCACCTTGTTTGTCATGTCGTCCACGTCCCAGAAGTCCACCTTGAGCGCATTGCGTACCACCTCCGCCACACCCGACTGCTTCGAAACGAGCACGGGGGTACCGTTGAGGAGCGCCTCGAGCGGCACGATGCCGAACGGCTCCGAGACCGAGGGCATGACCACGAGGTCTGCGGAGCGGTACAGGCGCGCGAGCGCCGCTTCACGCAAGAAGCCGGTGAAGAGCACCTTGTCGCCGATGCCGAGGTACGCCGCACGGTCGATCATCTGCTGCGCCATGTCGCCGGACCCGGACACCACGAAAAGTGTCTGCGGTCGGTGCTCAAGGACGCGCCGCGCGACCTCAAGGAAATAGTCCGGCCCCTTCTGCATGGTGAGCCTACCCACGAAGAGTATAATGTCCCACCCAAGCCCCTTGAGCCGCCGTACGTCACCTTCACAGGCGCTCGCGACCACCGCGTCGTCGTGGTCGATACCATTGTGCACGACCTCCACCTTGTTGGGATCGATGCCGTACCGTTCGATGATGATACGCCGTGTGTACTCGGACACCGCAAAGATGCGGTCCGCCTCGTGCATGCCGCGGCGCTCCACCTCGTAGATCGCCTGGTTCACCGACCCGAAGCCGGTCCGGTCGAACTCGGTCGCATGCACGTGGGCGATGAGCGGCGCACCGGTCGCCTGCTTCGCGGCGATCCCCGCGGGGAACGAGAGCCAGTCGTGCATGTGGATCACGTCGGGGTGGTGCGCCAGCGCGATGAGGGGCGAGAGCGCCGCGTACCGGAGCACCTCGTCGTAGAGGCTGGGACCGTACTGGAGCGTCGGGTACGCACCGCGCAGAAAGCGCAAGCGATCCTCGGTGAGATACCCGGACGCGAAGTGCTCCGCCTCAACGCCCGAGAGGGGCTGTGCCTCATCAGCAAATACCATACGGGCGCCACAGGGCGCCACGGGGTACTTGCGAGGGAGCACGAAACGGACATCCGCCCCCTCGGCCACGAGGGCGCGAGCGAGGCCGAAACACGCAACACCCAAACCCCCGCTGTTGTGAGGTGGGAACTCCCAGCCGTACATGAGGACCCGCATTATATAATGTGCGAGCTGCGCATTAAGCTAACACGCACGGTTCCTGCCCGCATACATGGTACAGTATACACCCCGACCGCCATGCCCTGTCGAAAAAGCGTTGTGTATAACCGCTCTGTTCGGGGGGGGTGCCACCACAGCCCACCGTGAGACACAAAAAGGTTTGCGCGGTACCCCTCCCTCCGAGAACCGAAACGTTATCGACGCTCCACCACCTTCCACAAGCCACTCGCAAGGAGTGGCTCCGCTTTTTTGTACTTCACCTCTTTCGTTTCGACCCCGTTCGTGATTAGGACGAGCTCATTGCGACCGTGCTTACCATCTTCCGCAGCGCGCATCGGTTGGGCGGTCTCCGGTATGGCCTCACCCACGGTCGTGTGCTGTGCACGCTCGCTTTCCCGCCTCATCCGCTCCTCCTCGCTCACGAACGCTCCGACGCCGATCTGCGGCAGCACCTCCGCAACACGCGCTGCAATACCCGCCTCGAGCGCGCGGTATAGGTGCAGCCCTTCTTTGCGGTACTCTACCAGAGGGTCGCGCTGGCCGTACGCGCGCAGGTTGACCGAGCCACGCAGGTGTTCCATCACCTCGAGGTGCTCGAGCCAGAAGAGGTCGATCGTTTGGAGGAGGAGGCGGCGCACGATTGCGTAGAACTCATCGTCACCGAGTGCGACACGCTTCTCAGCTGCCACATGCCCCACGGCATCGTCCGCACGTGCGCACTCTGCCAAGAACGCGTCCATGGCGGCACGGTCTCCGGTGAGGTAGCGGGCACGTCGCTCATAGATCGCCTGCCGCTGGTGGTTCAACACGTCGTCGTACGCGAGCACACGCTTACGGGAGTCGAAGTTGAACCCCTCGATGCGTTTCTGGGCGGTCTCGAGCGAGCGGGTGATCATGCGATGCACGATTGGCTCATCCTCGGAGGGGGTTGCCTTCTGCATGACGCTCCGGATCATGTCGTTGTTGCCGAAAACGCGCATAAGGTGGTCGTCGAGCGACACGTAGAACTGCGTCGCGCCCGGGTCGCCCTGCCGACCGGCACGGCCGCGCAGCTGGTTGTCGATACGGCGAGCCTCGTGCCGCTCCGTACCAAGCACGAAGAGTCCCCCGAGTGCCTTCACCTCCTCGCACGCACCCTCGCTCGCAGGACTTCCACCGAGCTTGATGTCGACCCCGCGACCGGCCATGTTGGTGGCGATCGTCACCGCACCCCGTTGCCCCGCTTGGGCGATAATCTCACCCTCCCGCTCGTGGTTCTTTGCGTTCAGCATGGTGTGGGGGATTCCCTCGCGCGCCAGGTACGCCGAGAGCTCCTCGTTCTTCTCGATCGAGACGGTGCCGATGAGGACAGGCTGCCCCTTTTCGTGGAGCGCGCGTACATCGCGAGCGATCGCACGCAGCTTCGCCCCCTCATTGAGGAAGATGAGGTCCTCCTGGTCAAGGCGCGCCACGGGACGGTTTGTCGGTATTTCCACCACGTCGAGCTTGTACACGCTGTAGAACTCCTCGGCGGAGGTCTCCGCGGTGCCGGTCATGCCACCGAGCTTCTCGTACATGCGGAAGTAGTTCTGGTACGTGATCGACGCGAAGGTGCGACTCTCGCGCTGCACCGAAACACCCTCTTTTGCCTCGATCGCCTGGTGGAGGCCATCGCTCCAGCGACGCCCGGGTTGGAGGCGGCCGGTGAACTCGTCGACGATCACCACCTCGTCGTCGCGCACCACGTAGTGTCGATCGCGCTCGAAGAGGGCTTTCGCACGCACCGCCGTTTCCAGGTGGTGCACGTACTTGATCCCCGCGTCGGTGTAGATGTTGTCGACACCGAGCGCATGCTCCGCCTTCTCAATCCCCGCGTCGGTGAGCTGGATCGCGCGCAGCTTCTCGTCTTTCGTGTAGTCCGCTCCCTCGACGAGCCCCGCCGCGATCCCCGCGCACGTGCCATACAGGTTCTCGGAAGCGGAGGCGGGTGCACTGATGATGAGCGGCGTACGCGCCTCGTCGATGAGGATCGAGTCGATCTCGTCAACGAGCGCGAAGTAGTGCCCGCGCTGACGCAGGTTCGCCACGTCGTACTCGATGTTGTCGCGGAGGTAATCGAACCCGAACTCGCTGTTCGTGCCGTACGTAATGTCCGCGAGGTACGCCTCGCGCCGCGTGCATGGACGCAGGAAATCGTACGCCACACGAAACGATCCCGTCCGGTCGCGTTCGGCATCTTCGGGAGAACGCTCGACGTGGCTCGGATCGTAGAGGTACGACGCCTGTCCGTTGATCACCCCCACCGAGAGCCCGAGGAATGCGTAGATCTGCCCCATCCACACGGCATCACGACGAGAGAGGTAGTCGTTCACCGTCACCACGTGCACCCCCTTGCCGGCAAGTGCATTGAGGTAGGTCGGCAAGGTCCCCACGAGGGTCTTCCCCTCACCGGTGCGCATCTCCGCTATCGCGTTCCGATGCAGCACGGTGCCGCCCATGATCTGCACATCGTAGTGACGCTCCCCGAGTACGCGCCGTGCCGCTTCCCGTACCACGGCGTACGCTTCGGGCAAGAGTGCGTCGAGTGTCTCGCCGCGCACGAGGCGCTCCCGAAACGTGGGGGTCTTTGCCGCAAGCGCCTCATTGGAGAGTGCGCTCATTTCCGATTCGCGCGCGTTCACCTGTGCAAGCACCCCTCCAAGACCACGCAGGGTCTTGCGGTTCACACTTTCGCGAAAGAAACGTTTCAGTGACAGCATGCGGGTGCATGGTACCACAAAAAAGGCCGGGCGTCGCGTGGTGCGCACGTAGGCAATAATGAGTCGTGCCCGTGTGCAACACGGTACGCGCACATTCACACCAAAGCCTCGCTTCCTCTGTCTATCATTCATGCACAATCTCTCGACAAGGGGGCGAAACGATGGAAAGCACCTATGCCAATAGAGTAACCACCACGCATTCACCCAACTCGAACGACTTCACTTTCTGGCTCGTACCATGAAAAACCTCGGCGGAGATATTTGCCAGAAATGCCGGCACCCCCACCGCAATGCTTGCACGTGATGTGCGCAACCACTGCCGCGTGTTCCGACATAGCATCACTACCTCTCACGGTACGGTCGATCACCTTCTGTATTCCACCTCGGAGAGGACGGCAAAAAAGATCCGTGCGTATGAGGAAACGAGTCTGTACGATGCCGCATACACAAAACCCGCGTGGTGCGGGTTTGTGGTCGTCTCCAAAGAGCGGTCGCGACAATTACTTCTTCTTCTTTGTCGCCTTCTTTGCGGTCTTCTTCGCCGCCTTCTTCTTTGCTGCCATGGTAGTGAAAGTTAGGATGAAGTAATGCGCGACGTCGACCAAAATTTTCTTGCAAAAATTTTTACGTCGCTCGTATGCGTTCATTATCGTGCATGCACGTGTGCATGCAAAGTACATCGATGCACAAAAGTGTGGATAACTTTAAAAAATTTTGAAAAATAGTTTTTGAAAAAATAATTGCAAAAAAATTTTAAAGAAAAATTTTTAAGTTTGCATGCAAAACAGGTTTGTCGACACTGCGGACGTGATGATGTCACACAGTGTCCTTGCTCCTCGCATATGCGCGACTACGGTAGCACATCCACACCCTTTGTGCGGGGAGGGTGTCGAAAGTATCCCTCTCCCTTCGCCTCACTCATTCTCATACTCGTAACTCATACTCTCGTCATACCCCTCCCCATTTACAAGGGGGTGAGGAAGTACCAAAGCATTTCCGCAAGACTTGTCGCGGCATGTTGTGAGGAACGAAACAACATGGCCGAAAAGTGGACAACTCCTGTAAGGAGACCGGGAGGGGGTGGTACCTGTCTCGGAAAATAGAAGCCTCCCGTAAGGAGGTACACCGCAGAGCTCCAAAAAGTACGATGTGCCCCTAGGCGGACACGGGCGACTCAACGATACACACCTCCGGCTCGAGCGTAATGTCCGCACGGTGTTTAATGTCCGCCGCTACCTCGTGTACGAAGCGAAGCAACTCGTCCGCACTTCCGTTGCCGTAATGTACCACCACGAGCGGCTGCTCGCTCCAACACCCCATGGTGCCGACACGCTTCCCCTTCCACCCACACCGCTCCAGAAGCCACGCGAGCGGCACCTTCACGTGTGTATCATCTACACGGAACGCGGGCGGCTCGACGCCGAACCACGCGGTGAGCGCTCGGTGGTGCTCGTGTGTGATGACCGGATTCTTAAAGAACGAGCCGGCGGTCCCCACCCGAGCGAGGTCGGGAAACTTCGCACCACGGATCACGCCGAGTGCGTCGCGCACCTCGCCCACCGACACATCCGTACGCGTACCGAAATGCTCGTGGAGATCGCGGTACGAAAGCTTCGGGTTCGCGTGCAGGGTGAGGCGGTACGCGACACGCGTAACGATGAAGTGTGCGCCCACTGCATGTTTGAAGAGCGAGTCGCGATACCCGAACGCACACTCGGAGGTGGGCAGTATGTGAAGCTCGTACGTACGACGATCCAACACCTCGACCCAATCTATGAGCTCGCACACCTCGACGCCGTACGCACCCACGTTCTGCACCGGCGTCGCCCCCACGGTACCGGGGATGTGGGAAAGGTTCTCCATGCCCCACAGACCCTGCGACACCGTATCTGCCACGAGTGTATCCCACACGACCCCCGCCCCCGCGGTAAGACGGGCATCACCGCGCGTGTTTTCCGTGTACTCGCTACCACTGATCGCGATACGTACCACTAGGCCGGGCCAACCGCCATCCGAAAAGAGAACGTTCGAACCGCCTCCAAGGATAAAGACGGGGAGCTTTCGCGCATCGGCAAGCTTGAGGGCGTCGCGCAGCTCCTCCGTCGAGGTGACCGTTACAAAAAAACGCGCCGCACCGCCGAGGCGGAACGTCACGTGGTCGGATAGTGGTACCCCCTCTAAAAACTGCATGCAAGTGCGATTCGTGCATCACTGCGTGCGCGATGTGGAACGCCGGTGCGAATCTCCAAAAAATGAAAAACTTTGTGAGTGCCGCGGCGCTCCACACCGTGCGCGCACAGGAAGGAGTGTAGCACGGACCGCACGCAAAAGCGACATACACGCGACACGAGCCACCCCACCCCAACCCTCCCCTTTGTAAGGGGAGGGGGACCACCGCGCTCCCTCATCCTCATACTCTCGTCATGCCCCTCCCCCTTTACAAGGGGGTGAGGAAGTACCAAAGCACTTCCGCAAGACTTGTCGCGGCATGTTGTGAGGAACGAAACAACATGGCCGACAAGTGGACAGCTCCTGTAAGGAGGTTGGGAGGGGGTGGTACCTGTCTCGGAAAAGGGATAGCTCTCGTAAGGATGTTGGGGGACACCAACGATACGCTTTTGTTCCCCACGCGAGTCCGGCGCACCTAGTACCCGCGTATCTCCTTGATGAACCCTTGCATTTGCTCGGCGTACTCGGGGTGCCCGGCCTTGAGCTTCTCGAGCAGCGCCACCGCTTTGTCTTTCTGACTGAGCTTCTTGTACGCGGCGGCGAGCGATACCGCTTGCTGCAGATCGTCCGGATTTGCCGCGACACGCGCCTCGAGGATCTGCGCCGCGATATCGTAGCGCTCGGCCTGCACCCACTCCATGAAGAGCCGTGAATCATCGACAGCCGCAGTACCGTACCGCTCGGTCAACAGGTCGACCGCTTCCTTGTCGCGTCCGCTGCGTATGAGCGCAAGCGCGTAGAGGTTGCGCGCCTCATCGTACTTCGGCTGAAGCTCGTACGCACGCTTGAAGAGGGCGAGCGCTTCGTCGATCTTCCCGCGCACAAGCTTCACCTCCCCGAGCTGGAAAATCGCGATCTGCTTTGTGGGGGTCTGTTCGACCGCCTGCGTGAACGCCTGTTCGGCCGCCTCGAGATCGCCTGCGCTCGTCTCAAGCGACCCCTTGAAGAGGAGGAGGCGAGCCGAGTTCGGGTTGCGGGCGAGCTCGCGATCCATCTCTTCCCGCGCAAAGGTCATGAACTCACGCTTCGTTTCCTCGCTCGCCTCGCTCGAGCGCTGCATGTTCGCGGCATTCTGAGCAATCTGCTCCCGCACCTCCTGCCGACCAAGCTGGTCGTACGCGGCCGCGATGCGGTAGTACTCGAGCATACGCTCGGGTGTCATGGAGGCTTGCGTCCCGTCCGCCTGCACGTACTCGGGACGAAGCGGTGTGATGAGTGCTTGCGCGGTTCGTATGCCGGGGACGTTGACATACCAGAGCACGAGCACGATGGCAATGCACGCCACGGGCAGCACCACCATCCGCACCGTTTCATCGGCAACTTCCCGTTCGCACACCGGTGCGTGCGACTCGGTGGAGCGCCAGTGGAGGTACGCGAGCACCGACACGAAGAGGATGTAGCTCACGATGTTGTCGAAGACGAAGAGGTTGTGAAAGAAGTACGCCGCGATGAGCCCCGTCCAGAGCGCGCGCTCCGTCGCAGAGAACGCATGCGACGTGTCCCTACGTAGCAACGATCGAATGGCACTGAAGGAACGAAAACTCTTGAACGACCACCGATGCTCGGCGGGGTCGAGGACCCAGAGGTGCACCATGAGCGACAGGTTGATGAGGAGGTATGCACCCAGGCCAAGGAACCCGGCGGCGATGAGCCAATCGAAGATGATGTCGTGGGTGCGGTCGAACCACGGCTCTTGGCCGTACATGTTCGGGTCGAAGTACTTCGAAAACACGTACTCGTAGTTGTCCTGGCCCCACCCGAGGAGCGGCCGTTCTTTCACCCCCTGCCATGCCATGCCCCAGTTCATGAAGCGGGCGTTCACGGTACCCTCCGAGAGCTTGATCTGCGTGAAGCGATTGACGATCGGCAATTGCTTTGCCCACTCGGTGTCCTTCACTGCGTAGGCACCGCCCACGAGCGTAAGAAGCAATGCGAGCACCCCCACGGCGCTCCACCTGAGAAAGGGGCGCTCACGTTCGAGGAGGGCGATGAGGAGGGCTGCCACCACACAGCCCCCGATGAAGCCGAGTACCGTACCGCGCGTCAACGTGAGGACCATGGCCGCGACCTGTACCGCAGCCGCCACTCCAAGGAGCCAGGGTAGCCAGCGCACCTTGAGCGATTCGAGCCCGCTGATGAGCACCGCCGTAGCGAGTGCGCCCGTCAGGAAGAGCAGCACCACCGAATCCGACTTGTCCTGTGCGGCAAAGCACGCCGATGCCACGATACCGCCAAACGCGGACATGCCTGCGGCGAGAAACCACCGAAGCCACTGCGCACGGCGATGCGTGGTGAGCAGCACGGCCGCCATGAACGCATGGAAAAGCGCGTACACCGCGAGGTAGATCGGGTTCCCAAAACGCGCCTCGATGCGAGGCATGCCTACAAGGCTGCCGGTATCGGTAACAAGCGTTAGGATGGGCGCAAGGCCAATGCCCGACACGACCACGCTCGTGGCAAGCGAGGCATACCAGAACGCGTACCAGAGCCGCTCCGTGCGCAACACCGACGACGCAACGACGAAGTACGCGTACAGGTGGAGGAGCGCCATGAACCCTTCCATGCGCTCGAAGTTACTCCAGATGCTCTTGAACGCGTTCGCACCGAACAGATCGGCCACACCTACGATGGCCAGGAACAGGGTGAAGCACGCGAGTATCCAGGAAAACCGCGGACGGTACTTCGCATCCATGATCGCGAGCACCACCCACGCCGCGCACACCACCTCGACGATGATACGGAACGTGAAGTTCTTGCCCGTGATGTACGGAAAGAACATGGATGTCGATACAATAAAGGGCAGCAACGTAGGGACCGCGAACACGCCACCGATCGTGACCCACTTGAGGATGTTCTTGAGCATACGTGCTCCACTATAGCACACACCTCTTACCCCGCACCCTTGACCGAACGGGGAAAACGGCACCCCTTTCGTGAGGAACAAGAACGTTGGCCACCCCACCCCAACCCTCCCCTGGGAACAAGGGAGGGGGCAAATCTCTCGCACCCCTCCCCCTTTACAAGGGGGTGAGGAAGTGCCAAAGCACTTCCGCAAGACTTGTCGCGGCATGTTGTGAAGAACGAAACAACATGGCCAACAAGTGGAAAGCTCCTGTAAGGAGGCTGGGGGGGGTGGGACTCATCGACCCCGCACTAGAGTTTCGCCATGAGAGCTCGCACGAGTGTCTGGAGCGCCGCGGCATCATCCGGCGCGATCGCTTTCGGTGTCTGCTGGGCGATCGCTGCAGCCATCTGCGCCAGGGCGCCTTTCGCTGCAAGGCGGCCACTCACGGTCCCCTTCTTGTACTCTCGCTCCGCGAACGTGTACTGCGTCATGAGCCACGTGCGTAGCCACGCGGGCATGGCGGTGTCTCGCAGTGTCTGCTTCAGCGCCGTAAGGTGTAGCTGCGCCGACACACCACCCCCCGCACCGTTCGGTGCAAGGCGCACATCCGTTACCCCATCGCCATTCACATCGTAGTGGAGGAGCGGCGTACCACTCTCCACGAGCACGAGCGACCCCTTGCTCACCTTTGAAACAGGCACACCGGCAAAGACGAACGTAGTCGTTCCCCCGCCGCTATCGTAGCGCGTGTACGTAAGGGTAAAGAGGCCGGAACCGGTGCCCTTAAGGGAGAGCGTGAGCGGCCCACCGGAAAGATCGCCCGCAAGGTACTTCACATCCACCCACTCTTCGTACTTGCTGTTCGGAACACGTTCCTCGAAGTACCGCCCCAGATCGGTGGGCACACGAGCCACCACCCCGGTATGGAAAGCGCCGCGCGTCAGGTGCAGGTCGACCGGCGAGTACGCGCGCAGTTCGAAGCGCGGCATAGGGTCATCCGCGCCCGTGGTGTTCATGTAGAGGGGCACCTCATCGCTTCCACCGAGCAACCCTTCCACCAGCGTTTGCACCGGCGTGGTGGAGAGTAGGGTACCGTGCGCGCTGTTCACACCCTTGTCCGCATTGTAGCGCGCCACGTCGAAGTAGTACGTTTCATCCGCTTCCCCGCTCTCCGCGGAGGTCACGAGCACCGTCCCGTCGCCACGCGCGTTGGCAAGCCACTCGGTACGGAGCGTCGGCAGGGTGAGGCCCGAGGCGGACACCTTGTCCTCGGCACGGTAGCCCACCCCCCGCGGGGTCCAGAGCCCCGTTCCCACCACCTCGACCACCCGCACCGACGACGTGGCCCGCCACACATCGATGTCGCCATGCATCGCCGCGGCGTCCGCAAGGAGCGTGGGCGAGAGCATGTTCGGGTGCAGGTAGCCGATGGTCTGGTGCGGGGCGCGCACCCCCGTTTCTCCCGTAAGGAACGAGCGAAGTCCATCGTACGTGGTGATGCTTGTGCCGGCGAGGTCCTGCATGAGTGAGAGGCTGCTCACACTTTTGTCCACCTCCACCACCGGTTCACTAAGGAGCGGTATGAGGAGGGGCGAAGGCAAGAGGCCGAGCGCGCCGGGCATGTGCGCCACGGTTTCCCGCAGTACCTCCTGCGCGGGCATGTCGATGCCATGAAGCAGCTCGCGCACCGCTTTCGGGGTGCCCGCCTGCGGCGACGCCACGAGCACCACCGTGTCGATCTTCCCCAGGAGCGGGTCGTCGTGCTCCTCAAGGTAGCGCAGGATGTGCTTCGCCACGAGGCCGCCGTTACTGTGTGCGATGATCGTCACCTTGCCCGAGGGTGAACGGTCGGCGAGCGCCGCAAGCCGTGCAAGTATCGGCGGTATCGGATCGCTTGGGGCACCCACGTACGTCACGCGCCCACCGCCCATGTCGAGGCCCGTGCGCACGAGCTCGTCGGTGGCAAGCCGCCAATCGTACGGTATCGCCTCCCACTCCGCGAGCCCTCCGTGAGCCACCAGATCGTCAAGGAAGGAGGCCCACCCCTCGTACGCCTCACCGAACGAGCCGAGCCCCGTGACAGGGCGCATCGTATCCACGATGTCCTTGGTGTAGAGCGTGGTACTCTCACTTGTCCCGTCGGCATGCATCCCGAGCGCTGCGATGTCCCCCGCCATGACGCTCTCCCACCGTTTCCGCTCACTTCCACCCACCTCATCGTAGAGCCTGCTTCCCATGATCCCCGGCAGGAACGCCACGGAGGATGTGGCGTGCGGCAACGGGTCGCTCTCCGTGAACGGTACATCGTCGGAGAACGTGGGGGCGTTGTAGGGCGTGAGGTCGTTGTGGTTCGGGGAGCGGTCCGTGGGGTCACCCTCGAAGCGCCAGTACCCCTCGAGCCCGGGCTCGTCTCCCGTGAGCACGCGCCGCATGTCTCGCCGTATCTCCTCCCCCGTCCTCGCCACCGACCACACCCGCACCTCGTCGATAAGGCCGTCGAAGGCGTTATCGTACTCAGATGGCACATCTGCGGTACCAATCCGAAAATCCGAATCATTTGTGGCAATTGATGTTGGGCCCTTATCAGCAATCGCGACATTTTCACCATCCACAAAAAGTCGTATAGCCCCGTCAGGGGCGTAAGTACACGCAAGATGATACCATTCACCAACAGGAATGGCAGTGTTGCTTGTCAAAACGTAATTCTTTCCAGATTCACCGGTTGCATTCACAATACAAGTAAAACCGGCACCACCTCCTTGGTATGAGATACCGTAAGATCTCCCGTTCGGGTCATAGCTGTATTTTGATAAAATGATATAGTTGTCTGAGGGTTGGCTCGTAAGTTTCATCCAAGATTCCAACGTGAAACCCGGCTGCAAATCAAGACCTTCTTGGTTACTTTCTGTAATCGAAAGATACTGGTCTGCTCCAGCAGTTAACGCTGCCGAGTGGTTGTTTTCATACCCAAAAACGACAGGATGATTGGTGAAAAAAAATACTAAAGAGAAAAAACACAATGCAACAGTAGTTTTTAGATTTCTCATAGTTAGTGTAAGTTGGTAAAAAATAAAACAGCTTTCCTGATACTATAACAACCACATGACCTCCTTGTGCAATAAACATATTTCATTGTGCGCCTACTGGCACTCGTTGCCACGTGCAACCAAGCAATGGACCATGGCTCTGTTCGCCCTGTCAATGGCCACGAAGGTGGTCTACACGGTCGCACTGTACCGGTACGGCGGATCCGACGCTTTGATACTTGGCGACAGTACTCGCTACCTCACACTTGCACAACACGTTGTATCGGGCGAAGGGTACACCTACAACGGATACCTTGAGAGCTATCGCCCCCCCGGTTATCCGGGATATTTGATGCTTTTTACTTACTTTGGGATTCCTTTGATCTTTGCCTCACTGTTGCAATCAATGGTCGCGTCCTTGCTCCCCATCGCAAGCTTCTTTCTTGCACACAAACTACTTGGTCTTCCCTCAAAAATAAGCGGGGTAGTTGGTATTTTGACCGCCCTTGAGCCGGTACAGAATTTTTATGCCGTGACACTTATGCCGGATGTGTACTTTAGTGCCCTGCTCCTGGTCTGCATCTATTATATGTATCGCTGGTTAAATACGGAACGTGTACGATATATTTTTTTGGCAAGCGTGGCAATCGGTTTCGCAAACTACATCAGACCTGCCGGACTGTATCTGACCTTGCTGCTTGTGATCGGAACGATCGTGGTGGGTGTGTATACACGGGAGCCGCTGCGACAACGCGCACTCCACCTTCTGGTATTTTTTATTATTCCCTCGGCACTCATGGCTCCATGGTGCATAAGAAATTACATGCAGTTCGACCACTATGGGTTCGTGTCTTCTCTGCCGTATGTCGCCTACGTATATGCGGGCGTTTCGAGTGAAGCGGCCGCTCGCGGTGTCCCTTATGAGGTGGTAAAGAAAGAATTCCTCTCTCGTGCGGCTGCAAATGTTCTGGACCCAAAACGCCCCCTCACGTTCGCGAATGCACCCTATTATCTTGAAAACACTCTCCGCTCCGTGCAACTTTACACGACCGGATACATCACCACGTACCTCACGGGACTCAACACGTTTTGGTTTTCGGGTAATTATCACTACCTCATGGCTCGTTATGGCTTGATCGAAAATCCACCATCCAAACCATCGTTCTCAATGCTTCTGGCCAGTAAGGGAGTTTCAGTCGTCATGCAAACCGTGTGGGAAATGAGCTCTCAACCGTACTTGTACATTGCAATAGTGGGGAAAATATTCTGGGTCGTGGTATTTTTAACAGCCCTTGTGGGAGCCGCCGTTTCACCCGACAAGTACGCGAGCATGCTCTTTATTCTCCTCGTTGTGTACTTTTCGATCACCATTTTACCGATGACCATCGGTGTCGAGGCCAGGCATCGATACGCCATGAATCCCCTCCTGTTTGGTTTTTCGGCGCTCGGCTGTGTCTATGCATCCCAGTATGTGCGTAACAAATTGCAAAAATTGCCCCTTTTCTCATGAAAAGTGAGCTCTATGATGCGATTCGAACGAGTGAGGCGGGGTGGTGGTACAGGGAACGCGCTCACATGATCGAGGTGGTGCTGCGAACATATGCGCCCAAGAAGAAAAATGCCCAGATACTTGATTGGGGTGCCGGTTATGGCGCACTCATGCATGTACTTTCTCTGTTTGGTACCGTCGATGCCGTAGAAAACCACCGGCCTTGTAAAGTAATTCTCACAACACGAGGCTATAGGTCTGTGTACGCCGACCTGGTGAAAGCGGAACAGATACAAACACGATACGACCTGGTAACCTTTTTTGATGTACTTGAACATATACAAAACGATGAAAATGCTATGCATGTCGCGCATGACCTGCTTGCAGATAGTGGATATGTGATGGCAACGGTGCCGGCGTATCAATTCTTATACGGCCCACATGACGTGGGCTCAAAACACTTTCGTCGATATGCTAAAACAAAGATCGTGCATTTGTTTGAAAAGACAGGATTCCGGGTCGTATACGCAAGTTACTGGAACAGTTTACTTTTACCAATATCCATCTTGCTACGAATGTGCGGGCGAGGCGGAGGTGATTGCCTTAGGCAACCAAAAATGCTTGATTCTTTGCTTGGCAAGATACTCGCCCTAGAGACACGCGTCTTACCTTACGCATCATTACCGTTTGGACTTAGTATCGTTGTTGTTGGAAGGAAGAAGACCCAAGAACATTCACGCACGTTTCCACGCGACCCTATTCCCAAGAACTAGAAAATCCATATCCGTCCTCAAGAATGTGCTGAGCGCATCTCCCGGTGTTTCTACGATCGGTTCGCCTCCCAAGTTGAACGAGGTATTGAGCACAAGCGGTATACCGGTGAGTTTTTCAAATTCTTTAACCAAATCGTAGTACACGCCATTATCTTCTTTTGTGAGAGTCTGCATGCGACACGTGTTGTCAACGTGCACAATCGAAGGCACAAGCTCTCGTTTACCTTCGGGGATTTCAGCTGCCAAGAGCATGAAGCGTGTCGCAAAATTCGGTTCAATATCAAACCACTCTTCCAACCTCTCGGCTAGAATAGACGTGGCAAAAGGGCGCCACATTTCTCTATGTTTAACTCTACTATTCAATACATCGCGCATGTCTTTCTTACTGGCGTCACAAAGAATGGACCTATTGCCCAAAGCACGAGGACCATACTCAGACCCCCCTTGGAACCACCCGATGATCTTTCCATCTTTGATAAGTTTGGCGGCATCATGTGCAATATCTGAAGATATTTTCCATTCAACTTGAGCATCTTTTCCACGTAACGCAGTATCTATTTCTTCATTCGCGTAGGTTCGCCCAAGTGACGCGGAACGCATGACCCAATTGCGCGGTTGCTTAAGAAGCATATGCTTCCCCCACAACGCACACCCAAGTGCAATACCACAATCAGACGAGGCAGGTTGAACAAAAAGATCTTTAAAACCAACTCGTGTAATAAAATTTCTATTGGCATCTATATTAAGGGCACACCCTCCAGAAACACAGAGATTCTCTGATTGGGTTACATTTTTCAGGCGTTTGCCAATACTTACTGAAAAATACTCGAAAATTTTCTGAGCCGCATACGCTGCATTAGTATAGTGTGTGTCTGGCAAACTTATAGTAGCAGGGTTCCTTGCCGGTTTTTCGAACGAGATAGGTTCAAAAATTTTGATATCATCTCTTCGCTTAAGTAAAAGCAGTATTACAAGTCTTAAAAAGGTAACAGCGGCATTTCGTACTTGTACAATTTTATTCAGCAGGTTCTTTTTTGTGAAGGAGAAATTTTTAATATTTACCTTTTTAGAAAAAAACCAATCACCATTACAAACAAGCTGGCCGTTCTGCTCTTTTACCCAGTATTCCAAGGGGTATTTTCTCAAAAACGAATCATTACCATATGCCGCCAGACCCATTAATTTTCCATGATCGTGCCTACCAAAGGACACATATTGCGAACACATGCGGTCATAAAGCATACCAATGCCAAAAATTTGTTGTACCCCCCCCACCCTTAACGGTGGATGACTTACTTTATCTATAGTCGACAAAGATGTGCCCGTCCCTCTGTAAAGTGATTCGGTTTCAACATAAGAAACTCCCATTTCAGATATGCACATACTGCCCCGTCCGTCATACACTAGTACCGCGGAATCATCAAATGGGGAGCAGAAAAAAGCGCTTGCAGCATGTGCTTCGTGATGGCTGATGACTTCTACTCTTTTATCTTTAAATTTCCCGTTTGTTTTTGAATGAAATAAATCAAGAATATTTTTCCCCGTTTTCCTAGAAGTGTGATCTATAACAATTAAATCAATGTCATTTATCTCTAGGCCTTGGGCTTCCAAACAGTAAGAAATAGAAAGGGATGGAAAAATTCCTTGCGAATGTTTGATTCTATTTAATCGCTCTTCGGCAATTGCCACAATTCCCGACTGCGTAAGGAGTGCTGCGCCTGGATCATGTCCTTCAATTTTTAAACCTAAAATATTCATAGCTGCTTCACCTTAAACAACAATTTTTACTTGGCATTTTTCCACCACTCTACCGTACGCCTTAAACCCTCTTCAAGATCCACCACCGGACGCCATCCCAAAACACGCACCACTGTTGTTATATCCGCTTGGTAGTGCATCCTTTCATCGCAGCGATATGGTAGTGTCCCCACCTTCACACACCCGCGCGCACCGACAATACGCTCGATCCATAAAGCTATGTCTCGAAGCGATCGCTCTTTTCCGCTTCCCACACCTATAATAGCATGCCTTACGTGCGGCGTAACCACCGCAAGAAGCATGGCACTCACAAGATCATCGACATACAAAAAATCTTTTTTTTGCTCTCCCGAGGTCATGTCAAACCTCTTTCTTTTCAAGCACGCCTCGACAAGCGCCGGTATGAACATGCCGCCTGTCTGCCCCGGGCCATATACAATGGTCGGCCTTAACACAATGCCTGGAAAACCATGCATGACGCGCATGTATTCCACATACTTTGTCGCGTATAATTTCGACAACGCATATAAAGATGCCGGCACGACGTCCGTTTCGTTGTTGGAACGACCCTCTGTGCTTTCTTCAAGAGTTCCGAGAGCTACAAAACCGCACGTAGTACCCACGGCATGCACTGCATTGACAAGGTACATCGTGCCTAATGTGTTCACGGTAACGTATGCCATTTCGTCACCATGACCTTGTATGGTAGTTCGCGATACTCCCGCACAGTGAAAAACGTATTCGGGCTTGCACATGTTCACAACCTCCTCTATGCACTCCTTGTCCGCAACAGACCCGACCACCACTTGCACACCGGGCATGGACGTGTCGCGAACATGGCTTGAGGCTCGTACGAGAGTTGTGACCAGGGCACCTTGTGCACACAACACCTCACTCACACGCCTTCCTATAAAACCGGCGGCCCCCGTCACGAGCGCTCGCTTGCCGCGCAATGAAGCAAGGTCCATGTTCAGGCGCCACGTAGGTACGTGGTATACCACGCGATGGTTTCCAAAAGAGCCTCTTCTTGCGTGTAGTGAGGTTCCCAGGAAAGACGAGAACGTGCTCTCTGTGAATCAAGGTACTGATCATGGATCTCGTTTCGAGCCGTATTTCGGATCACCGGCTCGATATCTTTCTTCCCCATGAGGGCAGCAATGGTCTTGGTAAGCTCCAAAACGGTAACGGGCATGTTGTTGCCGAAGTTGAAGGCTGCATTGCGTACTCCGACATCAATGCCGTCGGCACACGCAAGGTAGGCATGTACAGCATCTTTCACATATATGTAATCCCGCAAATAGGTGCCGTCGCTCCGTAACACCGGCGACTCACCAGACAAGATGGACTTGATGGTACCGGGAACGATACGAGAAAAATGAGTATCGCCACCACCGAATATGTTCGCGCATCGTGTGACAATGATGGGCATGTCGTAGACGCTCCCATACATGTGCGCAATACGGTCTGCACATCCTTTTGAGCAGTCGTAGGGATGCCCGTTGCCGTTCAGTTCACAATCCTCGGTGTAAGGTAATGTCACATGTGTGCCGTATGCTTTGTCGGTAGACGCAACAACGATCCGCTGTACGACAGCTTTCCTGTTCCGACACGCATCGAGCACGGTCCATGTACCACGTATATTGGTATCAAGTGTCTGAGCGGGTACCGCAAGTGTATCTTCAACGATCGGTTTCGCCGCAAGGTGTATGACCGTGTCGATGTCGTGGTCCGCAAGCACCTCCTCCACTTTTGCAGAATCGCACACCGACCCTTGCACAAAACGTGCATGGGCAAGTACACGGTCTTCCTCTTCCCCCAAAGAACGCATGCCGGCTTCTATATCAAGAACCGTTACGGCAGCCCCCCGGGTAAGAAGCTCATGGGTTAACCAGGAGCCAAGGAAGCCGGCACCCCCCGTCACCAACACTGAGCGCTGCGTCCATGTCGCGTCGGTCTTTTTGTTGTGTGTCACTACCATACCTTCCAGGGTGCCTTACCGGACCCCCACACCTCCTCGAGTAATTCGCGATCTCTGATGGTATCCATGCACTGCCAATACCCCTCATGTCTATACAATGCAAGCTCACCCATAGCTGCGAGCTTCGGCAAAATGTCGCGTTCCAGATTAAGGGTCGTGTGTTCGGGAAAAAGCGAAAGCACCTCTTTTTGCATCACAAAAAAACCACCGTTTATCAATTCAGAACGCAATTGCTGCTTTTCTCTAAATTCCAGTACGACCGGACCATCCGCCACGATAGCGCCAAACCTTGCTGGCGGAAATACCCCCGTAACAGTTGCCAGTTTTTTATGCACACGGTGAAAATCGAGCAGTTTTTGTATATCAATATCCGCCACACCGTCGCCATACGTGACCATGAAGGTGGGATTGAGCACAAAATCTTCCACACGTTTAATGCGTGCGGCCCCCTCGGTATCAATACCGGTTTGCACAATGGTCACTTCCCAATTTTCAGGTATGGCGTTGTGCGGGCGCACCCTCGGCGTTCGGTCTCCATAATCTATGGTGAAGTCTCCCTGTAAGGCCGGGTAGTTGCTGAAGTATTCTTTGATGCGCTCCCCTTTGTAGCCCACTGGTAAAATGAATTTTCTATGCCCATACGTACTGTACAATTTCATGATATGCCACAGCATTGGATGTGGCCCTATCGTGACAAGCGGCTTGGGGATGACCTCGGTCTCCTCCTTGATGCGCGTCCCTCTGCCGCCACAAAGAATGATGATGGGGATATCACGTTGTGCCCCCCGTGCACCCACACGCGGGGAGGTTGTACCTATGCTTTGTACGTTGCTTTTTTTTGTATTTTTCATACCTCAGTATCCAAGCATTTTATAACGCGCTATGTTCTTACAAAATTCAAGTGCACTTGAAATACGCACCTTTGATCTTCCCGCTCTCCTTATTATACTGCGTATGACAACATCGTGTATGTTTATGCCAGCAGCACGCGCCTTTATGACACATTCGGCGTCAATGAACCAATCCTTGGAAGAAAGCTCCAGACGTTCATACAACGCACGCTCCATAAACTTTGGTTTCCCATTCACGTCATGAACGGAAACATCAAAAAAAAGACGAAATGACCCGTTGAAAACAGCACTCTCAATGCGTCGGAACATACCATCGAAACGCCCTTTCCTGCACCCCTTTGCAAATACCGCTTTCGTGTCTCGCATATGTTCATACACGCCTACAACATCTTCAGGATCAACTTGTCCGTCGGCATCGCACCATCCGAGCACAGCCCCTTTTGAACTTTTTAGCCCGTGAATGATCCCGTTCCCATATCCCTCGTTCAACGGAATGGTCACGACGCACACTTCAGGCATGCGTTGCTGCAATCCAGCCACGATAGACGCCGTAGCATCCGTAGAACCATTGTCCACCACCACCACTTCAAAACAAACACCTTTTTGGCGCAGCACCGTCACAAAACGTGTTACGACTTCCTTGATCGAAGTTCCTTCATTATATGCAGGCAAAACAATGGAAAGATCAATAGAAGACATGGAGGATTTCAGCGGCACCTTCATCAAAACACGCTCCCTTATCCGACCACACCTCGAACCAAAGGCATACGTGCAAAAATACGTCTTAGTATCTTGCGGTCGAATTCGTCAAAAGTAAAGAAGGCCCGCCACGGGAGCGCCATGTGCGGAAGGACCCGCCGTATGCGCCGGTACCGCTCCAGTGTGAAGATGGCCGCGGTGAGGGTGAGCTCCACCGCGGTGCCGTATATGCCAAACACCGCAAGGCAAAGGGGCAGCAGCACGCACGTGAGGGCTGAGAGCACTACGTTCACCCAGAACATGTCGCGCTGCTGGCGAAGGGCGAAGAAGACCACCGTGAACACGCCGCTCGCCGCCCCCGCAAGGATGTTCGGGAGCATCCATTCGAAGAGGGGGATGGCGCTCGTGTACGCCGGAAGCAAGAGCCACATGAGAACCGGTACGCCCAGGGCACCCGTGATGCCGATCAGGACACCGCTCGCGATGTTGTACTTCACCCCCTTCACCACCAGCTTACGGAACGTCTCCGACGCGGGATCGTACTGCGGCATCACGGACGCGAGGATGTACTTGAGCGGCACCAGGCTGACCAGGTGCTGGTAGATACCGTATGCCGCCGAGAAAAGCCCCACCGCTTCGGTACCCCCCGTACCGAACATGGCCTTGATGATCCACAGCCGCGCCGACTGCACCACGCTGTGCAGGTACCCCTGCGCCACCACCCACTTGCCATGCTCCTTGAGGCTCGACCAGAGCGAGAGGCGGTCCGTCTCGAGCGTCCCTCCGAGCGCGCGGTACGAGCGTATAATGCTCCACAGGAAGGGGGCGAGCGCGATGGCTTCGGTGAACGTGTACGCCACGATGTAGCCGCGCACGTTCCACTCGAGCGTCACCAGAAACAGGAGGGTGAGCCCGAACCGCACACAGCTCTCCACGACCCGGTGGAGCGACTGGGTGGCGAACGCGCACTGTACGCGCCAGAGCACGTACGCCGACGAGCGGAAGGGGCCGATGAGGAACTGGAAGGAGAGCACCTTGAGAAGCCCCGTGGCGTAGAGGTAGTTGTTTCCAAGGTGCGCCGCGAGGAGGTGCGCCCCGAAGAACATGCCGAGGAACCCCGCAGCACCAAGGATAAGGTTGTACACGAAATACTGGTTGAGAAGGGTGCGCGCGGAGGCGAGCCGCCCACGGCCGCGCTCGATACCCATGTCGGCCACCACGATCTCCGTAAGGCCGGGGAGCGCGAAGATCGCGAGGAACCCGAGCGCCGAGAGTATGAGCTTCGCGGTACCGTACTCGAACACGGAAAGGGCCGCGAGCGTGAGGAGCGTGGTCGCCACCCCGACGCACTTTGCGAGCACAGTGGAGCCGGTGAGCCACGTGGAGCCCTCGGCAATGGTGCGGGTGAGTGTGCGTACGGGGGTGGACATGGGAGGGATAGGGAGACTACGTTTCAGGTGCTAGAGTATATTCCAATGTAAACACTCGTACACTATAGCATCGAAGTAAACGGGGTTACATAATACCAAAACCAACGTACCGTTCGGCACACGCCCCTCACCCAGACCTCTCCCCTGGGGAGAGGGGGTGTATGATGTTGTGCTTGGAGAAGAAAAGGATACGACGTTGTGCTCCCTCCCCCGCCGGGGGAGGGTTGGGGTGAGGGGCGCAGTGAGAGCCGAGGAACCCCGATCACTCCCCCGTCGGATATAGCCTGGCACGAATCTCCAGCAGCACCCCCTCCATGTTCGTGTTGATGTCGGCGTTGGTAAAACGGATCACCGTGATGCCATGTACCTGCTTAAGGTACTGTGTCCGCTCCCTATCATGTTCGGCGCGATCCGTGTGCTGATACCCGTCGATCTCCACCGCAAGGCCGCGCATGACAGTAGAAGTCGAGAATGTAGGGACCCAGGGGATGCTGCCGACGGAATCGTGCTCCGAGCTGGCCGTTGCGAATGCCGCTCCACAACATGCGCTCTTGTGGGGTACTGTTCCTGCGGAGTTCGCGGGAACGTGCGACACCGCGCGCGTGCGTTTGCATTGCACGAAGTATATACCCTCACCCCAGCCCTCTCCCATGGGGAGAGGGAGGCGTGCGACGTTATGTTTGAGGTATAAAGGGATACGACGTTGCGCTCCCTCCCCCGCCGGGGGAGGGCTGGGGTGAGGGGCACTACCGAACGGTTCGTTGTGGCTGGTAGTACACTCCTAGACAGGCACAAGTAAAGCGGGCATCCCTGCCCGCTTACGCTTACCGATAGCCCTTGAACGCTTCCCGGATGAAGCGCATCACCTCGATGCCCGTCTCCACCCGCACCGGGGAGTCCTCGATGGACACATCCCCCACACAGAGGTCCGCGTAGTGCTCCACCAGCGCGAAGAAGTCATCGGGGCGGGTTTTTGGGTACCGACGTACCTCTACCAGTTCACCGGTGATGTCGTGGAGCTCGAACGTGTCCAAGGTGGCTGCCAAGCGCACGGTGAGCGTCCCCTCCGTGCCGCGCACCACGACCTCTTTGCGGGTCGGCCGCGTGAAGACGTCCTCCACCACATGCACGCACACGTCCTCTCCCTGCAACACGACGTGCGCCAGGCGATCGAAATCAAGACCTTCGCTCCGATCGAAGTCGAGCGCCGCCGAGCATACCTGCAGGGACGCTTTGCCCGCCGCTGATGCGAACAGGAGACCGAGGTGCAGACCGTGCGAATGCTCCTGGAGCGCACCGCCACCCCTCCTCCAATTGGAAAGGTATGACTCGCGGATACCCTTGAGCCACGGATGAGCTGCGAGGATGTCGGCAAAGCTTGCGTGGATGGTGACATCGATTGCGGTGACCGTACCGACCCTGCCGCTTTTGACCTCTTGCAACGCCTCCGTGACGGAGCGTGCCACACCATGGTCGTAGCCGACCGTCACCGTGGTCTGCGGCGCAGCCCGGAGCACCCGCTCGAACGCACAGAGGTCGTCCGGAGCGGCGAAGAGCGGCTTCTCGACATGCAAGAGCTGCGGCTGCAGTGCAAGCGCTTCCCGCGTGAGTGCAACGTGAGAATCGGGCGGCGTACCGACCATAATGATCTCGTAGTCCCGAACGCGCGGGGTGAAACCTTCCGTCGGGATGCAGGTGATCTTGTGATCCCACGCACCGTAGCGAGCCGGGTACACTTCCTCACGCATGCGCCGCAACGCCTCGGGGTCCGTATCGATCACGGTGACATTCCACCCTATGCGGCGAGATGCCTGTGCGAGGTGGGTACCGATCGATCCGGCGCCATACACCAACACTTCTTCTGTCATTGGGCAGTCCTCCTCTTGAAACCCGACGTGTTATACCACGCACTCAACCATAGCACAAGCGCGCCCTGTCGGGCGCGCTCCTCTTACGATTTGTGACACACAGCGTAGTAGCATGTTGCAATCTCGCCGGTCGTCATGGTGTTTCGCTGGCTCACGATCTCGACCTCGTTGAAAGAACGCTGCAGCAACCCTTTGAGGTCCGTCAACGTACGTTCGTACAGGTGGTACCTGTTATGCGGGTTTGGTCCACTGATCCCCGAGACCGGTGCGGGAGACGACACGATGAGCGTTCCGCACGGAGCAATCGCTCGATACAGGCACGGTATGAGTTGCTCCTGGTCTATGGCGGCGATGTGCTCAAGACCCTCGATGCACATGATCGTGTCGAACGCACCCTGTTCGATCGCCGCCTTGGTCAGATCGCCCTCATCGAACCGTACCCAAGAGAGGTGGTGATACACTTCCGCGGCATACCGCACCGCAATGGGGTCGATGTCGAGGCCACGGTACGTGATCCCACCGAACGTGCCGAGCACCTGAAGTAGTTCCAGTGCTAACCCGCTTCCGCATGGGAAATCGAGCACGCGGTAGCCGGGGCGGATGTACGGCAACGCGAACCCATACCTCCCGATATGCCGCATGAACACGTCGTCCATGGACGAGGCTCCCGGGAATGCGCTTCGTTCTACCACAACCTCGTGTCCATCAACAACAAACGTGAGCGGCCGCAGAAAGACGCGCTCAAGGTCAGGACCGCCGTGCTTACTCATTTGGCACCTCGTTCTGTAAACGTTCCCGCATCAGCATATCCGCGTACATGAAATCGTCAAGCGAATCAATATTGACGGAACGTTCGGGTGGTACCATAAGGTACCCCATGCGTTCGCCGGATAGGGAGTGTCGTTCGAGAAGGGTGTTTCGACGCACGACCTGGAACAAACCGCTGTACACGTATGCATCGGGAAAAAGCTGGCGCGGCATGTCGTACGGCTCGGCGTACCCCGTTACCGCTTCGGAGAGGAACGGCTTGAGGTACCCCTCCTCGATCCGTAAACACTTGTACGGATGTTTGGGACTCGACACGATCGGACGTACCGAGTCTGCGGCAGGATCACGGGCGAGGGCCGCTATACCCGCTTCAATGTCTGCGGGGAGCACGAGGGGTGCGGTCGGGGGAAGTAGCAACACGGCATCGGGAACATACGACTCATGCTCCTTGAACCACGCGAGCGAGTGCAGCACGACATCCAGGGTGGTCGAGAGGTCCTCTGCAAGTTCCCGTGGCCGCACGTACGGCGCCTCGGCGCCATACGTGCGCGCAACATCACGTATCTCCGCATCTTCGGTATCCACTACCACACGGGTGACCGAAGGTGCCGCACGAGCGGCGGCAACGGCCCATGCAATGAGTGGCTTGCCCGCCAGTGGCCGTATATTCTTTCGGGGCACACCCTTGGAGCCTCCACGTGCAGGGATCAATGCAAGCACTTCCATACGATTATAGGAGAGACAGTAGCACGCGCGCCGTCCGCTCGCAGCTCTTGCCGTCCATACGGTAGCACACGGCTTCGACCGCACACCTCCTCCCCTCGCGGTCTCGGGTGGGGTCCTCGAGGTAGGTGCGGAGCGCATCCAAGAGCTCAGGGGGTGTATGCACCACCCGCATGCCCCCCGAGCGCACAACGGGTACCACATGCTCGCGGTCGTAGTAGCGGCGCATGCTTCCCCAGTAGGGCGTGTCCGGCTCCCCGTCCACGGCGGTGCCGATGATGGGTGTGTCGAAGATCGCCCCCTCCACCATGAGGGTGCTTGCAGTCTGCACGATGACGTTCGCGTAGGCGAGCGAGCTTGCGAGGTGCCGCACGTCCGCGTCTTTGAACTCGTAGCGGCGAAGGTCCCCATGCTGCTCGCCCGGGCGCTCCACCACCAGGTGCGGGTCCCCCGTAAGCTCCTCGGTGGCGGATTCGTATGCGGGGTGAAGCCGCAGCAGTACCTGCGCGCGGGGGATGCTGCCGTCCCTGATCCAGCCGAGGATGCGGGCGAGCGTCCCCTTGTCGTGTGGGTTCATCCAGTCGCCCGCAGGGGCGTACAGGATCGTTTGCTTCGCCGAATCCAACCCGAGCGTTTTAAAGAACGCGTCTTTTTGCTCGAGCACATCCGGGCGCACGTACGCATCGTACTGGCAAATGCCGGTCACGCGTACCCGCTCGCGCGGGTAATCGTACAGGTGCACCGCCTCCTCGACGCCGGTCGCGTTGGGTACGATGAGGAGGTCGGGGTGCACGCGTAGGTACGCTTTCGAGGCAAGGTTGTCGAACGACTTCGCCATACCTACCACGGGCACCCCATCCTGCTGTGCGAGCCGCATGAGCGCCACTTCGAGCCGGGGAATCATGGTAGGGGCGAACACGAGGTCGGGCCTCCACCGCTCGTAGAGCACTCGCGCTTCGTGCTGGATCGGTTCAAGGCGGTTTAGTACGCGCAGCACGCGCCTCCACCAGGGGAAGCGCCCCATGATGCGTAGGAACGACGCGAGTGCGTAGTGCACGTACTTCCCCTCGTGCAGGTACCAGTCTACCTGGCGGATCTTCATGAAGTGGGTGGAGATCGAGTGCTTGTAGAGGTAGCCGAACGCATCCTCGACCTTTCCGTGCCGCCACGCGGGAAGCGTCTCCACCTCCACCGTTCCCGGCTGCTCGAACTCCTTCCGGTAGAGCTCATACTTGCCCTTGGGAGGAACGAGCACCACGCGCACATTCCCCTCCGCGAGAAGAATGCGGAGAAAGTCCGTCCTGAGGAGGTTCTTCGTGATCGTGCCGTCGAACACCGGCATGAGGATGGTCTTTTGGGGAGCCGCCATGGTACCCACTATACTGCACTCTCGGCTGTTTTGGGAGGTGCACCCTCCTCGCGGGGTACCTCCACCCCGGTTACGATCCCTCACCCCAACCTTACAGGTTCCGTACACGTTGTGGACATAGTGCTCGCTTCGCATCGCACTCTGTCTCACAACGTCTTGCGGAGTGCCCCCAGCACTCCTCACCCTCTCCGTACCGGAGCAGTACACCTTGCGGGTATGTTTTTCGTGCCGAACACTCAAACATACCGCGCAAGGTCTTGCAGAGGTGCTTTGGCACCTCTTCACCCACGGGGAGAGGGGGTATGCGATATTGCGCTCGCGCAGAGCTCCCCTCACCCCAGCCCTCTCCCATGGGGAGAGGGAGGCGTGCGACGTTATGTTTGAGGTATAAAGGGATACGACGTTGCGCTCCCTCCCCCGCCGGGGGAGGGTTGGGGTGAGGGAACCGAGGTGGTGGGTTGCGCCCCTTAGTCGAACTGGAACCTTCCCCAGTTGTAGAGCTTCGTCTTGCGCGCTTCACGCGGCAGCGAGCCGATGGCCTTGTCGCGGTACACGGAATCGTTGTTGTAGTGCGTCGTCGAAACCTCTTCGAAAATGGCACCGACCGTCGTCCAGAACGCATGCCGCACACCGCGCTGTACCACGATAACGTCTCCGGGCAAGAGCGTGCGCACGCGTCCATCCAGCTCAATGTGGAGCTCGCCCCAGAGCATCTGGAACGCCTCTTCCTTTTTCAGGTGGTGGTGGTGCGGGTGCGTTTGCCCGGGAAGCTGCACGAGGATCTTCTTACAGTACTCACGGTTGATGCAGTCGATGATGGTCACCCCGACCTCGCGAAAGCGCTCGAGACCGTAGTGGTGGGAAAGCTCGACATCGGCGTTAATGTCCACAGGCACACGTGCGGTTCGCAGCATACCCTTCACCTCGTGGATGATGGGGTACACGAGGTGCCCCACCTTGACCGGCACCGCATGCATGAGCGCAGCGGAGAGGGGTGCGCGCTTTTTGTAGATCCTATCCGCAGCAACCCCCGCACGAAACTCCCCGCTCGTGAGCTGCCCCTCCTGAAGAGGGAACGCGAAGAACACATCATCGAGGCCCACCGTTTCACCCTGCTCGATATCGCGCTTCGCGTACGTACCGCGCATGAGCGGCGTAAGGTCCTTCACTTCGCCCGGGTCGGTTGTACGCACTCCCTCGACACCACACATGGCAACGGCTCGTTCGTAGCTCGCAAGCCACGCCTCCGTTTGCTCGGGGGTGGAGGAGTACCCATTGAGCTTGATTGTATCGGTCGCAATGCCCACGTGGCGCTCGAACATGCGCGCGCCCAGGGCGTAAGCGAGCTGCACCGGCGCGTAGTTGTCGGGCTCCTCGTGCGTGGAAAAGCCGATCGTGAGGTGCGGGTAGCGGTCCTTCAGGAGGCGCACCTGGTGCAGCTGAAGCTTCTCGGGAGGCGTGGGGTAAATGGCAACGCAGTGCATGAGCGCAAACTCGACGTAGCGGTGCTCGAAGAAGCTCACGAGCTTGTCGATGTCCTCGAGCGAAAGGCCCCCGGTCGAAGCGATGACGGGCTTGTTCGCGTCGGCAATCGCCTCGAGGAGCGGCCAGTCTTTTGCCGAGCAGCTCGCCACCTTGAGCACGTCCACCCCGAGCTCCTGGGCGAACGCAACGCTCCGCTCGTCAAAGGGTGTGGCTTCCACGACGAGGTCGTGCGCACGCATCTCCGCCACGAGCGCCTGGAACTCGACCTTCGAGAGCTTCGTCGAGAGGAAGCGGGGAACGTGCTTGTTCGCCTTGTCTTCGAGGAAATCTCGGTGAATGAAGGTGCCAAGGTCCCTAAGCTGCAGCTTGACGGAGGCGCGCACGGCGTGCCGCGCCGCAATCGCCGCGTACTCACGGATAATGCGCTTGCCATGCTCCACATCTCCCTGGTGGTTGTTGGCCATCTCGAAGGTGATGAAGCCGCGGAAGTCGAACGTGGTGGTGCCGGTCATGGTGCTCGGTGGTTACGGTAAGGTACGCCCAATATATAGTGTCGCGGTGGCCCGTCAAGCAACAGCACGGGGTCGGTCTCTATACCGCAAGGAGGGCTCCCCCAGGCGCCGAGAAGTCTCGGTGGCGAGGTGCGTTCAGGGCTTCTTGGCACACACCACAAACACGTTCGATGGGGTGTCACTCGGAACGAAGGTATCTACAACGCGCAATCCGGCAGATTCACATGCACGACGAACCTTCGCGAGGGTGTACCCCCTTTTACCAACTTCCCAGTAGTGTTGCCCATCGAACACATGCTTTTTCCCCGAGGGGATCTTGAGGAACACGTCGAAGTAGGGGAGGAGGGGTACCTTGCCGGTCAGGTGAAAGAGAATGCGGCGATGGTCCGGAAGGGACAGAAAGACGTACTTCTTGGCGATACGGGCCAGGGCTCGTACGTTCTCCTCGAAAGACTCGAAAGGCATGTGTTCCAATACCTCGAATGCGCACGCGGCTTCAAAGCTTTCGTCCGGAAAGGGGAGCGCATTGATCGGCGCAACGACATCCGGTTTTAGGGCAGGATCAAGGTCGACCGTGGTGACCTTGATCCCGAGGTCGTGAGCGACCATCTTCATCCACCCATGACCGGGACCGATCTCACACACATTGCTCACTTGGTAGGTGTCGCACAGGCGTAACTGGTAGTAGTACGTGAGCCACCGAGCTTTGTGGTTGTACCGTAAATTGAAGTAATGGTCACGGGGTACCTGTATGGAGGTGCTCATGGGAAAAGTATAACACGCACACAACACCGATCGGTACAGTGGTCACCGATGAAATGCGATGTGCGCCAGTATGCGCTTGGCACGCACTTCCCAGGTGTGGGTTTCTACGTCTGCACGGGCGCGAGCGGCGAGGGTGTCCCCTTCCCGCACATTCATGAGCACGCGCCTGATGCCCTCCGCAAGCGCGTCCGCGTCGTCCGGCGGCACGAGAAGCGCGTTGTGTTCATTCAGGAGCTCACGGATGGACGGCAAGTCGGATGCCACGATGGGCCGGCCGCTCGCCATGTACTCAAAGAGCTTCATGGGGCTGGTGTAGTACTTCGCTATCGTTTCCTTCCCCGTGTTGGGAAGTACCAGCACGTCGGCGGCCGCCTGCCAGTACGGCACCTCCGCATGCGGGCGGTGCCCCACGAGGCGAATGGTGGATACGTTCTTGTACGCATCACCAAAGCGTTTAAGGTCGGCGTCGGTGCCGCCCACGAAGTACACGAGCGTGCCGGCGGAGAGCCTCCCTGCGACCTGCGCAAGCGTGTCCACGCCCTTCCAGGCGTACAGGTGCCCGGTATAGACCACGATGTTCCCTTCGGCTGGCAGACCGAGCTTGGTGCGCGCTTCCCGTTTATTTATAAGCAGAAACTCGGCAAAGTCAACGGCGTTTTGCTCCAGAATGAGGTGTGCGGCGATGCCGGGAAACAGCTCGCGCACCCGCTGCACCTTCCACGAGTTCGTAATGAGGAGCCACCTCGTGCGGGCAAGTAGCATGCGGTAGAACCACCGTTTGCGCTCCGGAAAATCATGCATCTCGTAGAGCGTGTTGCGGCACACGAGCGAAGCGAGCATGAGTGTGAGCGACTCGTTGGTGTAAATGAGGTCGGTACGCTTCGTGCGTACGAGGAGGTACACGAGTACGGAGAGCGAAAAAGTACAGAAGCTCACGTAGAACGCGAGGGCTTTCAACACGGGTACGGGAAAAAGGTCAAGGACAGGCAGGTACACGGTCGTAAAGTTCTTCTTCACACCGTAGTATGCGTACGGGTCCCCCTCCGCTCGCCCGAAGCGCCGTGGCACCAGGAGCACCACGCGCTCCCCCGCTTCCGCGAACGCCTCGCAGCTCTTCGCTGCAAACAGTGAGGCGGCCTTCTCCGCCGGATACCGGCTGTGGAGCACGAAGTACAGGGTGCGCGCTCGTGCCATACGTTAGCGCCGCTCCACCGCCAAGGAACGGTACGTCTTCCATGATTCCCTCATGATGACCCACTGGGTGTACAGACGGCCGCGTTCTATGACGAACGGGATGACGTTGCCGAAGGGGTGGAGTACACGCAGGATGAGCACGCGCAGGAGTATCTTTACGCTTGCGATCAGGGGGCGCACGAGCCCCTTCATAAGGTACGCACCAAGGGTATGCGGGGGCTTACTGCGCACGAGCAGCGGAAATCGCTTGTCGACCTCGGCTTTGTATGACGCGAACTTGAGACGCTTCAGAGGCACGAGCCACGCGCCCTTGAGCACACCCACCGAATACTTCGTGCGGTCAAACGCCACATGCTCGTGTACCGCATTTACATACCGCCCCCCTATCGATGTCGAAAAGAAGCGCATCTGGTAGTTTGGTCGAAGGTCGATGAACGGTTCGAACGTTACCGGGTCGCACCGTTCGATGCGAATGTTGTACGCAAGGTGCGGCGGACCCTGCCACCCCACCCCGACCCCTCCCCTTGGCAAGGGAGGGTGGGCGAACAGCCTCGACGCCTCGCCCGTAGTGCCGGGAGAAGGAGACACTTCCATCGTCACCCTTCGTATCTCCTCCCGCAGCTCGTCGGTAATGAGCTCGTCCGAATCCAACCACAAAAACCATGGCTGCGTCGCCGCGTCGAGGAGCAGGTTGCGCTCTTTGGAGAAGTCGGTGATAGCATGCCCGGGGTTTGTTTGCGGTATCACGCGCGCGCCGTACTTCCCCGCAATCGCGAGCGTGTTGTCGGTACTGCCGCCATCGGCGATGATGACCTCTGCGAAGTCGCACACATTCTCGAGTGTCCGCGCGAGTGTCTCGCCCGAATTCCACGCGAGCATACCGACGGTACAGGGGATACGCAGGTGTGCCGCCTCAGGTGTACTTGTAGTGTCCATGAACGTTCTACCTTATTTGCGCTTGGCTGAAACGATGCACATATCCCACGTAACGTTGCGTGTGGCATCGTGCACCGAATACCATGCGGCCCCGCGCGTATAGCTGCGCACGGTCCACCAAACGTACCGCGTACGAAGCGTGCGATACATGGAAATAATGTATACTCCGTCAGGAGCAAGGTGCGCCAAGTGCGCTGCAAGCGTGCGGTCGGCATCACCATAGTAGAGGACTTCGTTAAACACCACTACGTCGATCGGCCCCGCCGACGGCAAGGAAGCCTCCATGGATGCCTGCACAAAGGTTCCCGGCGGGTATGCCTCCTGTGCCTGCCGAAGCGCCTCCGCGGAAACATCAATGCCGGTGTACCTCATGCGTATTCCCGATGACGCGAGCGCGTTGGGCAGTGCGCCGTTCCCGCACCCCACGTCTAACAGGTGGGGTTGTTCCTTGCCGCAAACCACCATCTGCTGTTGCACAAGCCGGGCAACCAAGCCGAGGTTGGGCGTCGCATAGAGGTACTGCCATTTTCCATGAGCAAACTGCGTATCCCACTGATGGGCGTCCATGCGAATATGCGCCCCCTGCCCTTTCAGAAGACGGCCAATGACCGAGAAGAAACGCTTGGCGCGATTTGCACGTAGCCCGGGCGCGAGCGGCGCAGGCCTAGGTTTTTGTTGAACCATGTTCATGGTGATCTCCAAAGTGCGTATCCAGTTTTACGATGCCCCGCTCTTTGTCTTCATAGGTCGTGAAAAGTTGCGGTGTGCCCGTTTTACGCAAGACATATATAATCTCGTACCCCATCCCCGGGTGCTTTAACGGGTGAAAGGCGAAAGCTGTTTTCACGAGACGGAACGACATGCCCACCTCTTCCTCAAGAGTAAAGCCGACACGGTCCGCAAGGGTACGAACATTGTAGCGTGAAAAGCTGGTGAAGTGCTCGAGGTGTTTTGCCTGCGACACACGCTTTTTAAAGGTATGGTAAAAGACGTTGAGCACCACTTCCCAATAGTACTGCGGGTTTGGCGAAGAGAACACGAGGACGCCTCCCGGCCTGATAACACGGTGAAGCTCCAGCAACAGCTGCAGGGGGTTTGCCACGTGCGCAAGGACGCACCCCATTGTCGCAGCATCAAAAAAGGAATCTTCGTATGGTATATGACCGTCATTCAGGTCAACGCGCTTGACCTCGGCGTAGTTGTGCGGGTGCTCCTCGGCAAAGAGGTCAATACCGTGTACTTCGCCCTTGAGAAAGGAGCTGGGGTTTTGGGCGTACCCGACGTCCAGTACCCGGTTTGTGTCCGGCTGTACCGTATACAACCTTTCTGCAAGTAGTTGGCTTTTGCCTTTCATGGGTGCCATAGTATCACGAAAGGTACCGGCCACCCCAACGCTTCAGCACACGAATACCGTGCAATGTTCCCGCATCAAGCCGCAGGCGAAAGAGGGTGAAGGTCGTGCTCCTATCCACCTGCACCCGCTTCAAAGCAAACGGCGCATCGCCTGGATACACCGCTCCTTCGGTAGTGGCAACCGCCCCATCAAACCCCTGTGCTTGCAGGTACTTGGCGATTCGAGCATCCCTCCTTCCCGCCGGGTACGCCGCAAAGCGCGGGCGGTAGCCGAGGTGCTTCACTATGTCGTCGCGTGCGCCGAGTATCTCTTCCGCGAGCGCCTCGTCGGTTTCAAGCGTCGGCCAGTTTATGTGCATCCTGCCGTGCACCTCCACGGTCACAAGGCCTGAGTCCTGCATCTCCTTGAGCTGCTCCCATGTCGGCCGCGGGAGGTTACCGAGCTTTTCTCGAGGAGAGAGGTCGGTCGTAAGAAAAAGCGTCGCGGGAATGTGGTACTTCTTGAGGAGCGGAAAGAGTACGGTATACGTGTCTTCGTAGATGTCGTCGACGGTAAGAGCGAGGGGGGGACGGGTCTGGGTATGGAGAAACGATCCCGTTTGCGCGAACGACACGACGGCTGCAAGAGGAACGACGGTGCTATGCGAAGCGAGATAGGCGAGTTGGCATTCGAGCGCGTGTGGCGACACTCCGTACTTCCACCCCACACTATCAAACGAATGGTACATGAGAATGACGGCGGAAGATCTTGTTACTCGCACTTGTCGTGTGAGGTACGCCACAGCGAAAGCGCATCCATACCCTACCGTCTTTAGGATGTTCCTGATGGTTTGTTTCATACCACCTTGCTAAGCGTTGGAAGTTCCGTAACCACACGCTCGCCCTCCTCCACCGTACGTACCGTGCGGACACGTGGGTCAGCTTGGAGGACGCCGGCAAGCACTTCGAAGTTTGCTTGCATACGTACAATCCACGCATCTCGCTCAGCAGGCGTCATGTATGGACGCAGGGTGTACGAACGAGCACTGAGACGCTCGGCACGTTCCGTTTCATCGGGCATGCAGAGGATGATGTGCGTCGCC
>Ga0268298_10000778_pt1 | contig 39793 bp, 33 predicted proteins | sample WWTPWeurt_MetaG_FD_194462 | JGI IMG/M metagenome (GOLD analysis project Ga0268298, IMG submission 194462) | Activated sludge microbial communities from WWTP in Nijmegen, Gelderland, Netherland - WWTP Weurt | ecosystem: Engineered > WWTP > Aerobic digester > Activated sludge | place...
ATGGTGGTGCTGGTGTTCGGCAACGTGCTGCTGCGCTATGGCTTCAACTCGGGGATCACGGTGTCGGAAGAGCTGTCGCGCTGGATGTTCGTCTGGCTGTGCTTCCTGGGCGCGGTGGTGGCCGTCAAGGAGCACGGGCACCTGGGCTCGGACATGCTGGTCAGCCGCCTGGGCCCCGCCGGCAAGAAGGTCTTCATGGTCATCAGCCTGCTGGCCATGCTGGGCTGCAACTGGCTGCTGCTGGCCGGCAGCTGGGCCCAGGCGCGCATCAACCTCGAGGTGGAGGCGCCGGTCACCGGCGCCTCCACTGCGATCTTCTATGCCTCGGGTGTGGTGTTCGCCGTGTCGGCCTCGCTGCTGATGCTGCGCGAGCTGTGGCGGGTGCTGAGCGGCCAGCTCAGCGAGGCCGAGCTGGTGATGGTGCAGGAGAGCGAAGACGTGGCGCAGGTGGACGAGCTGCACCTGGACCGCAGCGGCACTTACAGGCGCTAGACCGCAAAGCACGCGCACTGAACCCCACGCACACGCCACGAGGCTCACCCCATGACCATCTTCGTCTTTCTCGGCTCGCTGCTGGCCGCCATGGCCTTCGGCATCCCCATCGCCTACTCGCTGCTGATCTCGGGCGCGGCGCTGATGCTGCACCTGAACATGTTCGACGCGCAGATCCTGGCGCAGAACGTGGTGAACGGCGCCGACAGCTTCCCGCTGCTGGCCGTGCCCTTCTTCATGCTGGCCGGCGAGATCATGAACGTGGGCGGCCTGTCGCGCCGCATCGTCAACCTGGCGCTGGCGCTGGTCGGCCACAAGCGCGGCGGCCTGGGTTTCGTGGCCATCGTGGCCGCCTGCATGATGGCCGCGCTGTCGGGCTCGGCCGTGGCCGACACCGCCGCGCTGGCCTCGCTGCTGCTGCCGATGATGGTGGCCGCCGGCCACAACAAGGCGCGCGCCGGGGGCCTCATCGCCTCGGCCGGCATCATCGCGCCCATCATCCCGCCGTCGATCGGCTTCGTGGTCTTCGGCGTGGCGGCCAATGTGTCGATCAGCAAGCTGTTCATGGCCGGCATCGTGCCGGGCCTGCTGATGGGCCTGTCCATCGCCATCGCCTGGTGGTGGGTGGCCAAGAACGAGAACGTCACGCCGCCGCCCAAGGCCAGCCTGGCCGTGCGCTTGAAGGCGCTGCGCGAGTCCACCTGGGCCATGGTGCTGCCGGTGATCGTGGTGGTGGGCCTGAAGTTCGGTGTGTTCACGCCCACAGAGGCGGCCGTGGTGGCGGCGGTGTATGCGATGTTCGTGTCCACCGTGATCTACCGCGAGATGAACCTGCACCAGATGTACGAGGTGTTCGTCACCGCCGCCAAGACCACCGCCGTGATCATGTTCCTGGTGGCCGCGGCCATGGTCTCGGCCTGGCTGATCACCGTGGCCGACATCCCCGCCAAGATGATCACGCTGCTGCAGCCCTTCATGGGCAACCAGACCCTGCTGCTGATCGCCATCATGGTGCTGGTGATGGCCGTGGGCACGGCGATGGACATGACGCCCACCATCCTGATCATGACCCCTGTGCTGATGCCGGTGGTCAAGGCCGCCGGCATCGACCCGGTGTACTTCGGCGTGCTCTTCATCATGAACAACGCCATCGGCCTGATCACCCCGCCCGTGGGCACGGTGCTCAACGTGGTGGCCGGCGTGGGCAAGATGAAGATGGACGAGGTCACGCGCGGCGTGGTGCCGTTCATGATCGCGCAGTTCACCGTCATGTTCCTGATGGTGTTCTTCCCGTGGTTGGTCACCGGTCCTGCGAGATGGTTCGCCAACTGAGCGACCAGGCCTCTCTCTTTCGTTCACCCCAAACTTCAACGGAGACTCTCATGAAGCGTTTGATGATCAAGACCCTGCTCGCTGCCGCCGCGTTCGCCTTGGCAGGCGTGGCCACGGCGCAGGAGCGCACGTTCAAGTTCGCGTTGCAAAACCCCAAGGGGCACCCGCTGGAGCAGGGCGCCACCAAGTTCGCCGAGCTGGTGGCGGCCAAGTCGGGCGGCAAGATGAAGGTCAACGTCTTCCCCGGCGGCACGCTGGGTGGCGACGCGGCCAATGTGTCCGCGCTGCAAGGCGGCACCATTGAATTCGTGATGCTCAATTCGGGCATCCTGGCGCAGCAGGTGAAGGACTTCGAGGTCTACGACTTCCCCTTCATGTTCGCCAACGCCAAGGAGGCCGACGCCATCGTCGACGGCCCCTTCGGGCAGAAGCTGCACGCCAAGCTGGCCGACAAGGGCATCATCGGCCTGGCCTACACCGAGCTGGGTTTTCGCAACCTCACCAACAGCAAGCGCCCCATCAACACGGTGGAGGACCTGGCCGGCCTGAAGCTGCGCGTGATCCCCAACGCCATCAACGTCGACTGGGTCAAGGCCGTGGGTGCCAACCCCACGCCCATGGCCTTCCCCGAGGTGTATGCCGGCATGGAGCAGAAGGCCATCGACGGGCAGGAGAACCCGCTCAGCGTGATCCTGGCCAACAAGTTCTACGAGGTGCAGAAGCACCTGGCCATCACCAACCACCAGTACAACCCGCAGTCCATCATCTTCAGCAAGAAGATCTGGGACACGCTGCAGCCCGCCGAGCGCAAGGTCCTGCAGGACGCCGCCGTTGAAGCGGCCCAGTACCAGCGCAAGGTGAACCGCGACGCCGCCGCCACGCAACTGGCCGACTTGAAGAAGAACGGCATGCAGGTGACCGAGCTCTCGGCCGCCGAGCAGGCCAAGCTGCGCGACAAGTTCAAGCCGGTGATCGAGAAGCACGGCGCGGCCATTGCCGCCACCGTGGCCGAGCTGCAAGCCGAGCTGGCCAAACTGCGCAAGTGAGCGGCAAGGGCAGGCCCATGACCACCAAGCCACTGCTCGGCCTGATCGGGGCCGGCATCCAGAAATCGCTGACGCCGGCGATGCAGGAGGAGGAGGCCTCGCACCACGGCCTGCGCCTGCACTACCAGCTCATCGATCTGGACCGCAGCCCCGAGGGCGCCGCGCAATTGCCCGCGCTCATCGCCGCCGCCCGCACCATGGGCTTTGTGGGGCTGAACATCACCTTCCCCTGCAAGCAGGCGGTGATCCCCTTGCTGGACGAGCTGTCCGACGAGGCACGCGCCATGGGCGCGGTCAACACCGTGGTGTTCCGCGACGGCAAGGCCACCGGCCACAACACCGATGGCTCGGGCTGGGCGCGCGGCTTTCAGCGCGCGCTTCCCAATGCAGACATGGCCCGCGTGGTGCTGCTCGGCACCGGCGGCGCCGGCTCGGCCATCGCGCATGCCGCGCTGCGCCTGGGCGCAGGCCACCTGGTGCTGGTGGACCGCGAGGCCGAGCGCGCACAGGCGCTGGCCGATTCGCTCAACGCCACGCATGGCGCGGGCCGTGTCAGCGCCGAGACCGACGTGGCACACGCGCTGCAAGGCGCCACCGGCCTGATCCACGCCACGCCCACCGGCATGGCCAAGCTGCCGGGCCTGCCACTGCCGGCCGCACTGCTGCACGGCGGGCTGTGGGTGTCGGAGGTGGTGTACTTTCCGCTCGAGACCGAGCTGCTGCGCGAGGCCCGCGCACGCGGCTGCGCGGTGTCCGACGGCGGTGGCATGGCCGTGGGCCAGGCCATCGGCGCCTTCGAGCTGTTCACCGGCCGGGCGGCCGATGCGGCCCGCGTGGACGCACACTTCCGCCGCATGGTTGCAGCCAACGTTTGACTGAACACACCCACGGCAGGCTCGAGGAGACCCCCCATGACCGACACCGCACGCGACCGCGAAGCCATTGGCGAGGTGCCCAACCCGCTGGGCCTGGACGGCATCGAGTTCATCGAGTACGCCACCACGCGCCCGCAGGCGCTGGGCCAGGTGCTCGAGATGATGGGCTTCCGCCCCGTGGCGCGACACCGCTCGCGCGAGGTGCTGCTGTACCGCCAGGGCACCATGAACGTGGTGATCAATGCCCATGTCAGTGCCCGCCCCAACAGCGTGCAGCCCACCGAGACCCCGGTGATCGCCGCCGTGGCGCTGCGCGTGCGCGATGCGGCCGCCGCCTACCAGCGCGCCTTGAGCCGTGGCGCCTGGGCCGTGCCCACGCACGTGGAGGTGATGGAGCTGAACATCCCCGCCATCCACGGCGTGGGCGCCAGCCGCATCTACTTCATCGATCGCTACCGTGATTTCTCGATCTGGGACGTCGATTTCGTGCCCATCCCCACGGTGGACCAACGCCCGCCCGCGCTGGCCGGCCTGCACTGGTTCGGCATCGTGCAATACATCGGCACCGACCGCATGGATGACTGGTGCGAGTTCTACCGCGAGCTGTTCGGCTTCTGTGAGCTGAGCGACGAGCAGCGCTTCGGCATCCTGCCCAAGGGCCGCATCCTGCAAAGCCCCTGCAAGAGCTTCTACCTTCAGCTCATCGAGCCCGAGCCCGGCATCGTGGAGGTGGAGGGCGAGGAGAGCCTGCAGCGCATGGGCCTGGGCACGCCCGATGTGCCGGCCGCCGTGGCCGCACTTGCCGGGCGCGGTGTGGAGTTCGTCGAGAGCAGCGACGTGCACACCGAGGCGCGCGGCGCCATCACCCGCAACTGGCTGGGCGGGGTGATGTTCGAGCTGGTCCAGAACAAGGCGTGAGGGCCGCACCATGACACAGCGGTCCGGTAACTTCGATGATTTCGGCATGGACACCATCACGCTGGCGGGCCCGCTGGAGGCCAAGCTGCGCGCGATGCAGGAGGCCGGCTTCTCGCAGGTGATGCTCAAGGCCAACGACATCGTGGGCCATGCCGATGGCATCGAGGCGGCGGTGAGGGCCGTCAAGGCCAGCGGCCTGCGCGTCACGGGCTTTCAGGTGCTGCGCGATTTCGAAGGCCTCAGCGGCCACCTGCACGACTACAAGGTGGACATGGCCAAGGCCATGCTGGAGATGGCCTACTCGCTCGGCGCGCCGGTGCTGCTGGCCTGCTCGTCCACCAGCCAGCACGCCAGCGCTGATCTGGATGTGATCGCCCGCGACCTGCGCAAGCTGGCCATGCTGGCCGTGCCGCTGGGCATCAAGGTGGCCTACGAGGGCCTGAGCTGGGGCCGCACCATCAATGAGTTCACCACAGCATGGGACGTGGTCTGCCGCGCCGACGCGCCCAACCTGGGCCTGGGCCTGGACAGCTTCCACGCCTTTGCCACCAAGACCTCGCTCGACGACCTGGAGCTGATCGACCCGCGCAAGATCTTTCTCGTGCAGCTGGCCGATTTCATGTGGCAGGAGATCCGCACGTTGGAGGAGCGCATCAGCACCGCGCGCACCTTCCGCGTGTTCCCGGGCGAGGGCGTGCACAGCGAGCAGGTGGCCGATCTGGTGATGCGCCTGGCCGCGCTCGGCTACCGCGGCGACTACAGCTTCGAGGTCTTCAACGACGACTATCAGCAGATGCCGTTGCCCCTGGTGGCGCAGCGCGCTCGCCGCTCGGCCGAGTGGCTGGGCGAGGAGGTGCTGCGCCGCTCGGTGCCGCTGCCAAATCGCATGCGGCTGCGCGCGCAGCCAGCGCGGTAAGCTTGGGCCCAAACACCACCGGTTGAAACCATGAAAGTCCTTGTTCTCAACGGCCCCAATCTCAACCTGCTGGGCCTGCGCGAGCCGGCCATCTACGGCGCCACCACGCTGGCCGATGTGGAGCAGCTGTGCCGCGACACCGGCGCCCGCCTGGGCGTGGAGGTGGAGTGCCACCAGTCCAACCACGAGGGCGTGCTGCTCGACTGGATCCACGAGGCCGGCGCCGCCTTCCGCCGCGGCGAGCTGGCCGGCGCGGTGTTCAACGCCGGCGCCTACACGCACACCTCGGTGGCGCTGCACGATGCCATCAAGGGCAGCAGCCTGCCGGTGATCGAGGTGCACATCTCCAACGTGCATGCCCGCGAGGCCTTCCGCCATCACTCCTACATCTCGCCAGCGGCGGTGGGCATTGTGGTGGGCTTCGGCATCGATGGCTATGTGCTGGGCATCGAGGGGCTGGTGCGGCGGGAGCGGGTGAAAGTTTGAAGCCGGGCTGCCGCGCCTACCAGTCCTTGGGCTCGAACTGGCCGCGCAGGCCAATCATCACCAGCGTGCCCGATGGTGCGCCGTGAGGCGCCGCGGCAGGTGTGAGTTGTGTACACGTTCCGACGGTTTGCACCAGCCAACATTGGCCTTGGGCATCGAGCACCCAGCCCTTGGCCCGCAGCAGGCCTGAGTGCGGGGCGCGCAGCCGCTCGCTGAGTGCGGCCAGGTCCACGCCGGGCGGCAGCTTGATGCAGTGGCTCACGAAGGTGTCGGCCGCTGGGGCTGCGGGCGGGGGCGCCATGGGGGTGGGCCGCCATGGGCGGTTGACCTCGTCGCGCGCCATGCCCAGCGTGCCGTAGACCAGCTCGGCCGGCACAAGCGCCTGCACGCAGGCGACAAGGGCCGCTTGCGGCGCGATGCTCGGCAGCCAGGCGCGCAGTTCTGCCAAGGTTTCAGGCGAGACGGCATCGGCCTTGTTGAGCAGCAGCAGGTCGGCGTCGGCCAGCTGCTGGCGAACGGTGTCGCCCATGTAGCGGTCGCTGGCCTGGGCGCGCACGGCGGGCGCGTCGGCCACCACCACGGTGCCCTCGATCTGCAGGCCCGGGCCTAAGCGCGCGGCGCGGGCCACGGCGGCGGGCAGGCCCACGCCGCTGGTCTCGATCAGCACGCGCTGCGGCGGCAGCGCGCGGCGCTGCAGGCTGGCCAGCGTGCCCACCAGGTCGGAGCCAAAGCTGCAGCACACACAGCCACCGGCCAGGCTCAGCAGCTCGCCGTCCTGGCCCACGATGAGGTCGGCATCGATGTTGAGCTCGCCGAAATCATTCACCAGCACGGCGATGCGCTCGCCGTCCGCCTGGCGCAGCAGCTGGTTCACCAGCGTGGTCTTGCCGGCGCCCAGGTAGCCGCCGATCACATGCGTGGGCAGCGGCGTCACGGTGCGTGGGGCGTACGGCGCTTACGCCTGAAAGACGCGTCCACCTTGCACGGTGCCCCAGATGCGCACGTCCTTCAGCCGCTCGGGGTCGATGGCCTCGGGGTCGTCCTCCAGCACGCAGAAATCGGCGCGCTTGCCGCATTCGATCGAGCCGATCTCGCCGTCCAGGTGCAGGCTGTGCGCGGCACCGAGCGTGATGGCCCGCAGCGCGTCGGCCACGCTCACGCATTCGCCGGCGCCCAGCACGCGGCCGCTGGCGGTGAGGCGGTTCACCGCACACCAGGCGGTGAACAGCGGGCCCAGCGGGGTGATGGGGGCGTCGCTGTGGATGGACCAGGGCACGCCGGTGTCGCGCGCGGTGCGGCAGGCGTTCATGCGTTCGGCGCGCTCGGGGCCCACGGTGGTGGCGCGGTGCTGATCGCCCCAGTAGAAGTGGTGGTTGGCGAACAGGTTCACGCCCATGCCGAGCGCGCGCATGCGGCCAAACTGTGCCGCATCGGCGAGTTGGCAGTGCTGCAGGGTGAAGCGGTGGTCGGGCGACGGGTGCTGGCGCAGCGCGGTCTGCATGCAATCGAGTGCCAGCTCGGTGGCCTCGTCGCCATTGGTGTGGGTGTGCACCTGCACGCCGTGTTGCAGGGCCAGCGTGTAGCACTCGCGGATGGTTTCGGGCGCGGTGTACCAGAGGCCATTGGGCGCGCCGTTGTAGTAGCCCGGCCAGCGCAGGCGGGCCGAGAAGCCCTGGATCGAGCCGTCGGCCACCACCTTGATCCGGCCCAGGCGCAGCTGCTCGGTGTTGCGCTCGCGCAGTTGCACCACGCGGGCCACGGCGTCCTTCGGCGTGATGCCGATCAGGCGCAGCAGCGGCACCAGGCGCACGGGATAGGCGGGCTCGGCGGTGAGGCGCAGCAGGGTGCCCAACTCGTCGTCGCCCAAGGTGGCGGCCAGGTCGGTGGCGGTGGTCACGCCGGCCCGCACCGCCAGCTTGCCGAAGGCGCGGATGCCGGCCTCGTCGCCGCTCAAGAATGATCGCGTCAGCCCCAGGTGCTCGAACAGCGGGCCCATCGCGTCGGGGCCTTTGAGCTCGCCGGTGGGCAGGCCATCGGCGCCCAGCGGGATGCCGGGGTGGGCGATGCCCGCGCGGTGCAGCCCGGCCAGCTCGAGTGCGGCGGTGTTGACGTTGAGGATGTGGCCGCTGGCGTGCAGCACGCCCACCGCGCGGCGGGTGCTGACGCGGTCGAGATCGGCTCGCGTGCAACGTTGGGATCCGAAGTAGATCGGGTCGAAGCCCCAGCCCACCACCGGGGCCGCCTGGCCGCTGGTGGCGGCCTCGGCCTGGCCGAGCGCAGCCACCACGCCGTCCAGCGTGGCGGCGCCGGGCCAGTTGCGGCCGTCGGGGTCGCGCAGATCGAAGTAGCCGCAATAGGTGTAGCGCCACAAGGTGCCGGCCATCAGGTGGCTGTGGGCCTCCACCAGGCCGGGCATCAGCACCTGCGCGGCAAAACGATCATCCAGCGTGTGCGGGCCCCAGCCGGCCAGGTCGGCCAGGGTGCCCACGCCCAGGATGCGCCCGTCGCGCACGGCCACGTGCGTGGCCTGCGGCCGCGAAGGGTTCATGGTGATGATCTTGCGTGCGGCGTAGACGGTGGTTGCGGGCACGGTTGAGCTCATGGGCAGGGGTCTCCGGCAGGCGCGCAAGACAAGCGCGTTCAGATCGCATCGAGGGTGGATTCGGGCGCAGCCGCCTGGGGGCGATTGCGGCGCGATTCGCGGCGCGCCACCCAGATCGTGGCGGCGCTGATGAGCATGCCACCGGCGATGGTGCTTTGCGAGGGCACGTCGCTGAACAGCATCCAGCCCAGCAACGCCGACCACACCAGGTCAAGGAACTTGGCCGACTGCGTGGCCGAGATGTCGGCCACCTTGAACGATCGCGTGAGGCAGTAGTGCCCGGCGCTGCCGAGCACGCCGCAGAGCAGGTAGCCGGCCCATTGCCAATCGGTGAGGGGCCGCCAGTTCATCAGCGCCAGCGGCAGGCTGAAGATCGACACGGTGATCGATTGCCAGACCAGGATGGTGCCGGTGTTCTCGTAGCGCGTGAGCGCCTTGGTGAGCAGGAAGGAGCCGGCAAACACCGGCGCCGAGGCCAGCATCATCAGGTGGTACCAGCCGGTGCCGCCGCCGCCGCCGCTCCACTGGATGCGCGGGCCCACCACGATCATCACGCCGATGAAGCCGAGCACGGTGGCCAGCCAGCGCTCCCAGTGCATGGGCTCGCGAAAGAAGAGGTAGGCGCCGATCATGATGAAGATCGGGCCGGTGAAGCCGATGGCCGTCATGTCGGCCAGCGGGATCTGCGGCAGCGCGGTGAACCACAGGCACAGGCCGGCGGTGTGCAGGAAGCCGCGCGTGAACTGCCCGCCGATCTGCTTGGGGCGGTAAGCCGCCACGCCGTGGTGCCAGATGATGGGCAGCAGCACCGCCAGCCCGAAGGCGTAGCGCAGAAATTGCGACTGGAAGGGATCGACCGTGAGCGTGAGCTTGCGCATCACCGCGTTGAGCACACTGAAGATCGCCCCGGCGCTGCTCGTCCAGAGCAGGCCGCGCAGCGTGGGCGGCAGGTGGGCGGTGCGGTCGTGTACAGCGTCGTACACGCGTTGCCACGCATGGGCGATGGTGAAAGCGGACCGGGGCTGGGGCATGTGCGGCCGAGGATAGCAGCCGCTCCTGCCGTCTCGCCGGGCCTCGACCGGCGTTGCTGCACAGGGGCGCGGCAGGCCTGCAAGGCGCCGTGCGGGTGAACCCTTGGGCCCGCCCACACGGCCGCATGGCTCACCAGTCCCAGGCGCTCAACTGGCCATCGCGCAACCACAGCACCTGGGCTGCGAACTGCAGGGCACGCTGTTGCGACAGGTCGGCGTAGTCGGCGGCTGTCGAGCCCAGGGGCGGCTTGGCCGTGAGCGTGCGGGCTTGCGTGTCCACCTCCCAACGGTACAGGCCCTGTTGCCAGAGGCCGCCTTGGGTGGCCACCGTGGTCGGCAGGGCCACGCGCACTGTGTTGCCCTGGTTGAACAGGTTGATGCCGTGGCTGCTGCTGTCGAGCGCGGTGGCGCTGTTGGCGGGCAGGGTCTGTGAATCGAGGGCCTTGGGGTTCTTGGGGTCGGCCACGTCCATCAGGGCGATCTTCACGCCGCCCACGCGGCCGCTGGCATCGGCATCGCGGCCCACGCCGAGCAGCAGGCCGTTGCTCAGCGGGAAGAGGTAGTCCGAGAAGCCGGGCATCTGCAACTCGCCGGCCTGCTGCGGATCGGCCGGGTTGGCCAGGTCGAGCACATACAGCGGGTCGGTGCGGCGGAAGGTGACGAGGTAGCCGCGGTCGCCCACGAAGCGCACCGCGTACACCTGCTCGCCGGCGTGGCCGAGCGCGGCCGGCCGCTGTGCGTTGGGCAGCCTGGCCAGCACCTGCAGGCTCTGGTCGCTGGCGCGCTCGCGCAGCACCGTGAGCGTGGCGGGCGAGGGCGCCAGCTTGGGGTTGGCCGCGTCGGCCGCCATGGCCCATCCGGTCTCGCCGGTGAAGCTGATCACGCGCAGATCGCCGTTGTGCTCGCTCATCCGATACGGCCGGCGCTCGGCGTCCCAGCCCAGGTGGCCGCTCACCTCGCCCGAGCCACGGTAGGCGATGGCCTGGCCGTTGACCGAGAACTTGTGGATGTCGGTGCTGGCTTGCGATGGGAAGATCAGGCTGCCGTTGGCCAGTGTGCTGATGCTGCGGCTGGTGGCCAGGTACAGGTTGCTGGCGGGCGAGAGGTAGATGGCCTCGGTGCCGCCCAGGAAGCAGCGGCTGCTGCGCGGCAGCGCGGGCGCCGACAGATCGATGGCGGTGATGGTGGTGACCTGCAGGTTGAGCGAGGCGTTCTTGGGCTGCAGGTGGCAATCGGTATCCACCACCAGCGGCTGCGCCTTGCCGTCGTTCACGCGCAGCGTGGGCAGCACATCGGCCGCGGTGAGCTTGGCCAGGGCGGCATCGCGCTCGGCGGGCGTGGCGCTGGCCGGCAACACGTCGATGGGCAGGGTCGGCAGGTAGGTGGTCACCAGCACGAGCGTGCTGCCCACCAGGCGGCTGCCCACCACCTGGCCGCTGATCGACAGGCGCGTGCCCAGGCTGGCAGTGGCCGCGCCGCTGCCCGAGAGCTCCACCGCCTGCACCTGGGTTTCGCGTTGCACGGCGCTGGGCCAGTACACCAGCGAACTGGTGGCGATGCAGAAGGCGCCAGGCGGGCAGGGGCTGGGCAGGCCGATGACGGTGGTGCTGTCGCCCAGCACGGCCAGGCGCTTGCCATCGGCCGTGAGCAGCAGGCCGCGCGTGCTGGGGTAGGTGGAGGTGTCTTGCGGCAGGGCCAGTGATTGCAGCAAGGTGACGCGTCCGTCCGCCGCCCTCTGGTGCAGCTTGAGCATGCTTTGCACGCCGCCCTTGACGAAGCGCCCGGAGTTGTCGATCGTGTGGATCAGCTGGCCGTCGGACTTGATCAGGTCGTCTTCGTCGATGCCGGCCTCCTGCACCGTGGTGTTGGAGCGCTCCACCACCGCGCCACTGGCGGTGGCGGGCAGAGCCGCGAGCATGGCGTCGCCGCCCAGCGCCGCGGCGTTGTTGGCCGTCCAGCCCTGCGCCTGCCGCGCCGCCAGCGTGGCCTTCACCACGGCCAGCAACTCGCCCGGCTTGGACGCGGCGATGGCGGCCGGGTTGTTGGCTGCGGGCGGTGGCTCGACGGGTGTGACGCTGCCACCGCCCCCACCGCCACCGCAGGCCGCGAGACCGGTGGCCAGCAGCGCGGCGGCGAGGTGCAGCGGGCTGCGGATCGATGGCATGAGGGAACGCAGAGGCGACATGGTGGGCTCCAAGGAAAGCTTGGCCTTGATGGGTGGCCAATAGTGTGGGAAAATATCCCACACAAAGATCGCATGGTCAAGCATGGGCACCAAACACTCCCTCGTCCAGGCCGGCGTGCTGCGCGTGATGCGGCCGCTGGTGGGCCTGTTGCTGCGCCATGGCGTCACCTACACCGCCTTCGCAGCGTCCTTGAAAAGCGTGTTCGTCGAGGCCGCGCAGCGCGAGCTCGATCGCACCGGCATGGCCCGCACCGACAGCGCCATCACCCTGCTGTGCGGCGTGCACCGCCGCGATGTACGCGAGCTGCGCCAGGCCGAATCGGCGCCGCCGGCCCGGCGCACCCGGGCCCAGCCCACGGCGCCCAGCAGCCTGGCCGGCGAGGTGGTGGGCCGCTGGATGAGCGACCGCCGCTTCCTGCAACGCGCCGGTCGCCCGCGGGCGCTGCCCCGCGTGGGCGAGGTCTCCTTCGATGCGCTGGTGGCCAGCATCAGCCAGGACGTGCGCCCCCGCGCCATGCTCGACGAGCTGCTGCGCCTGGGCGTGGTGAGCGAGACGGACGCCGGCATTGCGCTGGTCGAAGGCGGCTTCGTGCCGCGCCAGGGCTTCGCCGAGATGTCCGGCCTGCTGGCCGACAACCTCGGCGACCACGCCGCGGCGGCTGTGGCCAACCTGCAGCAAGAGAGCAATTTTCTCGAGCAGGCCGTCTACGTGGACCAGATCACCGCCGAGTCCGCACTGCAGCTGGAGCAGGCGGCCAAGAAAGCCTGGGCGCAGGCCTTCCGCACCGTGATGACCGAGGCGCAACAGCGCTTTGATGCAGACGCCCTGCAGGCGCCGGCGGCCCAGCGCCAGCACCGCGCCCGCTTTGGCGTCTACTTTTTCAGCGAACCCGCAAAGGACCAAGCACCGTGATGCCTCGCACACCCTCCTGGATGGCCGCCGCGCGCGCGGCCCTGTTGATGGCGATGACGGCGGCGCTGAGCGCCTGCGGCCCGGGCACCGGTGGCACGGGCTCGGGCAATGATGTGAGCCTGGCCTCCTTCGGTGCCCAGCCGGCGCCGGTCTGCGGCGCCGGCTTTGCATCGCAGTTGGTCTGCCCGCCCAGCCTCACCGGTGCCGCGTCCGCGCCCATCCCCTCGGCAGACGGCACGCAGGCCGTGCGCTTCATTGCGGTGGTGCAGGGCAGCAGCATCGTGGCGCAGTTCAACAACAACAGCGTGGTGCTGGACGTGCGTTGCCTGGGCCTGAACTTCGCGGGCGACTGGGGCCTCACGGCGCAAGGCGAGGCGCGTTACTTCGGAAGCTACCTGCCCGATGGCACGGCCCTGCGTGTGGCAGCCAGCCTCAGCGTTCAGGCCGACGGCGCGGGGGCAGGCGATGGCTTGGTGCTGACCCTGCACGACGCCAATGGCAAGCTGGTGCTGGGCGCTGTGCGCATGGTGCGGGCACCGGCCACGCTGCCGGCGCCGGGGCCTTGCTGAAGCAAGCCCATTGCGTCACCACATGAATTCGCCTCAAAGTGCCGCGCGGGGCGCGACACGGCCGCGCCGTCCAAGTTAGCATTGCATCCGCAGTGCTGGATCGGTGCGGTGCTCGGCGCATTCATGCAGGCCGATATCGTCTCGAACCCGTTCCCGACTTGTGCATCCAGGGCAGATCCGTGGTTCCAGTGAAAGGCAGAGGCACTCGGGCCGCAGCGCCCGTTCGATGCGACAAATCATCCAGATCGCGGCCGCCCTGGCGTGCTGCGCTCTGGGCCTTTCTCGTCGCCTTGACCACCGGCGCGGCCGCTCAGACGCCCGCGTCCCAGCCTGCCGTCCCCCCGGTGGCATCCGCCCCGGCAGGCGCAGCCGCCCACCCCAAGGTGCTGGTGCTGCACCAATCGCACCGTGGGTTTCCGGTGACCGACAGCATCAGCGACGGCGTCATCCACGCCGCACGCCAGCGCGGCTCGGGTGCGTCCGATGTGTATGTGGAGTACCTCGACCTGGTGCGCTACAACTCCCCGGAGGACCAGCGAAAGACGGCAGAGCTGCTGCTCTGGAAGATGAAAAAGGTCCCGCTCAAGGCGATCGTGGCGGGCGGTGGCGAAACCATGGACTTTCTGGCGGGTGAGGCCCGTGACCTCGCACCGGGCGTGCCAGTGCTCATGGCGACCACCGCGGGGCGCACCGTGGTGCTGCCCGGGCGCCAGGTCACGAATGTGCCCTTGCGGGTCGACTTTCAGTCTGTGCTGCGCACCGTGTCGGACGCGCTGCCCCAGTGCACTCGTGTCCTGGTCGTCACCGGCGGCAACTTCAGTGACCGGTCCGCCCGCCTCGAATTCAAGGATGCTGCCACGGCATGGCAGGGGCGCTTCTCGTTCGAGTACACCGATGAGATGAGCCACGCCGCGATGCTGGATCGGGTGGCTCACCTCGAGCCCCACTCAGCGATCGTGTTCGTCAGCTACTTTGGCGACGCCACCGGCAAGCCCCTCGTCTCGGCCGAGGTGGTGAACTCGGTGGCCAAGCTCGCCAACGCGCCGGTCTTCGTCACCTTGGAAGGGCACTTTCGGCCCGGCGTACTGGGTGGGCCGCTGCTGCCGTTCAACGCCTTCGGCCAGGAGATTGGCCGCTTGGCGCTGGACCTGGCTTCGGGCCGTCCGGTGGTTCCGCAATCGATGGAGGCCTCGCGCGCCCTGCTGGTGCCCACCTTCAATTGGGCACAAGTGCAAAGGTGGCGCATCGACCCCGATGCCTTGCCCAAGGGCAGCGTGTTCCCAGGGCGGCCCCAATCGTTGTGGCAGGAGTACCGCGAGGAGATGAGCATCACGGCCATCGCCTTTGCACTGCTGTGCGCGCTGACGATTGCGCTGTCGCTGCAGAGCCGGCGTCTCCAGCGGGCCGAGCAAGCGGCTGTGGCCAGCGAAGAGCGGGTGCGCGTGCTCATCGAAGCGGCACCCGAGGCCATCCTCTCGTTCGATGCCGACACCGGCCTCATCCTCGACGCCAATCCGCGATCGGCCGTACTCCTCGGCGCCGCCAAAGAGACCCTCATTCTGCGCCGCCTGGATGACTTTTTCGTCGCCGGCGAGATCAACGGTGTCCATGTGGCCCCGTCGATCGCCGAGCAGGCGAATCAGGTTCTGGAGGGCGCCGAGCCGCAGTTTGAGCGGCTGGTCTTGCGCGCCAATGACCAGAGCATCGTGCCCTGCGAGGTGCGCCTGGCTCGGCTGCCCGACCCGCATCGCCGACTGGTGCGCGCCACGCTCACCGACATCGCCGAACGCAAGGCGATCGACTCCGCGCTCTATCTGCTGGCGGGCCGCAGCGGCAGCGACGAAAAGCGCCGGGACTTCATCGTCGACACGCTGCGCGAGCTGTGTGCGGTGATCGAGGTCGATGTCGCGCTGATCGCCAGCCTGGACAAAGGCGACTCTGCGCAGACCTGGGTGCGCTGGGCCGGCGGCGGCGGCAGCTTCGGAGGTGGCTTCGGCATCCGCGGCACTCTCTGCGAGCGCGTGGCCAGCGAGCGCACCATTCAGCTCGTCACCTCGGATGCAAGCGCCCAGTTGCCTGCCGGCGTGATGCCCGCAGGCGTGCCCGCGCAGTGCGCGGGCGCGGCCGCGTTGTGGAACTCGCAGAACCAATGCATCGGCTTCCTGCTCGTGGCCGGCGCGCGGCCCATGCGCCATCCGGAGCGGGCTCGTGCGGTGCTGCAGATCGTGGCCGGGCGTGCTGCCCAAGAATTGGAAGGCATGCACCGCGACCGCGAGCTGACAGTGCACCAGGCCAGCCTGGAGGCCCAGGTGGCGATGCGCACGGCCGATCTCGCCCAGGCCAATGACAAGCTGCAAGGGCTGAGCGAAGTCGGCCGGCAGGTGGCGGCCTCGCTGGACCCACAGGTGATCGACGGCGCGCTGCGCGCCGGGCTGTCCAGGCTGATGCCGCTGGATGGCCTGCAGATTCTGATCATCGAGGCGAGCGGCAGGCTGCATCCCCTGGGCACGCCCCTCAAGCCCAGCGCAGACGATCCAGACACCGCCGAGACTTTCGAGCGCGAATTGCGGCGTTGCGCCGATCAACCCGGCGTGACGGTGATCTCGCGCGCCGCCGAGGCCCCGGCGTGGCCGGGTGCCCCCGAAGGCGCGCGCTCGGCGCTGGTCGCCCCGCTGGTCTCGCAGCAGGGCCCGATCGGCCTGCTCGTGGTGTACACCAGGGCACACGCCGACCAGAGTGTGATGCACCTGGCCATGCTGGAGACGCTGGCGCTGCATGTGGCCAGCGCAATCAGCAATTCACGCGCCTTCACCCAGTTGCGCTTTGCCCAGGACCAATTGGTCGAGCGCGAAAAAATGGCCGCTCTCGGCTCGCTGGTGGCGGGCGTGGCGCATGAACTGAATACGCCGCTGGGCAATGCCTTGTTGCTAACATCAACACTGAACGACCGGGTTGCCGAGTTGACGGGCTCATCGGCACAGCCCGACCATCCCGATGAATCGATGCAAGAGTTTCATCGAGTGGTGCGACAAGCGGGCGGGCTGATTGAACGCAGCCTGCGCAGCGCCGCTGCCCTGGTGTCCAGCTTCAAGCAGGTGGCGGTCGATCAAACGATGGACAGGCGTCGGGCTTTCGATCTGGCGGAGGTGGTGGGCGAGCTGGTCGCCACCGTGCACAACCAGCTCAAGACGCAACGGCATGAACTGGTGCTGCAGATCCCCAACGGCATTGTCATGGACAGCCACCCTGGCGCGTTGATCCAGGTGTTGGGCAACCTGATCGCCAACGCGCTTCAACACGGGCTCGATGGCCGCGTCAATGGCCGCATCTCGATCGCCGCCACGCTGCTGCGCGATGAAGTGCTGATCGAGTTTGCCGACAATGGCTGCGGCATATCTGAAGCCCACCTGCGACGCGTCTTCGAGCCCTTCTTCACCACGCGCCTGGGCAAGGGCGGATCGGGGCTGGGCCTGAGCATCAGCTACAGCCTGGTCACTTCGGTGCTGGGCGGCAGCATCAGCGTCAGCAGCCCCGCCGGCAGCGGCGCGCTGTTCAGGCTGGTGATCCCCACCAGGGCGCCTGTGCAGGCGCAGGCTTCAAGCACAGCGAACGAACTGCCGACGGCCTGAGGCTCGCTCTCGGCGCCTGGCCTCTCTATACTTCGCGAGATTGTCAACAATCGGCAGGTCAACTGCTCCACATGCGCAGCTCAGACAGCGATCAGCAGATCTTTGCCCGTTGGGAGCAGGCCGTCGAGTTTCGGCTCTTCTCCGATGCCGCGGGGCCCACGCTGACGGTGCCCGAGCAGGTGGCCGCCAAGGTGGGCGACCGCATCATCGGCGGGCAGCTCTCGCCGGGCGAGCGCATCGGCGAGCAGGAACTGGCCGACGAGTTTGCGATCAGCCGTGGCCCGGTGCGCGAGGCGATCCGCATCCTCGAGCGCGAGGGCCTGGTGGTGGTGCTGCCGCGGCGGGGCGCCATCGTCACCAGCCTTTCGGCGGCCGAATTGCGCGAGCTGTTCGAGATCCGCGCGGGCCTGTTCGAGATCGTCGTGCGCAAGGTGGTGGCCACGCGCCCCCCTGAGCTGCTCGCGGTGATGCGTGCCGGCGTGGCCAGGCTGGAGGCGCTGGTTGACGACGCCGCGGGCGGCGATGCCTATGCCGAGATCACGCACCGGCTGATCCAGATCAGCGCCCGCTTTGCCGGCAACGAGCGACTGCGGCGCATGATCGCGGCCCTGTCGCTGCAGAGCCTGCGCTACAGCAAGCTCGGCCTGAGCTCGCCCGAGCGGCGGCGCCGCTCCGTGAAGCTGTGGAAGCAGGCGGCCAAGGCCCTGGAGCGCGGCGATCTGGAGCAGATGCTGCTGTTGTCGCGCCAGCGCAGCGAGGAGTCTGCGAACGAAGCGGCGCGCCTGCTGGGCCCGCCTGCGGCCTAGGCCGCGGCTGGGCGGGCGAGCGCTCAGGCCATTTCGAAGCAGGCGCGCAGGCCGTCCTTCGGCACCTTGCCGGCCAGATTGCGTGGCAGCGCATCGACAAAGACCAACCGGCGCGGTTTCTTGTAGCCGGCGATTCGCGCGGCGCAATGCGCCTGCAAGGCCTCCGCGCCCACGGTGCTGCCTGGGCGCAGCACCACCACCGCCGCCACGATCTCACCCCATTCGGCATCGGGCAGGCCCAGCACGGCGGCCTCCAGCACTGCTGGGTGTGCGCACAAGGCATCCTCCACTTCGCGCGCATAGACGTTGAAGCCGCCGCTGATGATCATGTCCTTGTTGCGGCCCACGATGTGCAGAAAGCCGTGGCGGTCAAAGCGGCCCAGGTCGCCGCTGTAGAACCAGCCATCGCGCACCACCTCGGCCATCGCTTCGGGCCTGCGCCACAGCTGCACCTTGGCCGCGCCTTCATGCGCGATGGTCACCTCGCCCACCTCGCCGGGCGGCAGCTCGCGGCCCTGCGCGTCGCGCAGCACGATGCGCACGTTGGCCGTTGGCCGGCCACACGAGCCGATCGGATCGTCGGCCCCATCTTCGCTGTCGCCCTGGTGCTCGTGCGGGTAGAGCACGGTGAGCGGCTGCACCGCCTCGGTCATGCCGTACTGCTGGCGCAGGATCGGGCCAAAGACCTTCTGCGCACGCCGGATCAGCGAGACCGGGGTCGGCGCCGTGCCGTAGTGAATGCGCTTCAGCGACGACAGGTCGGCCCGTGCGCCCGCTTCGACGGCCTCGACCAGCCGGCTCATCATCGTCGGCACCAGCATCAGGTGGGTGATGCGCTCGCGTTCGATGGCGGCCAGCAAGGAGGCCGGATCGAAGCGGTCCTGGATCACGTTGCGCGCGCCGCGCAGGAAGCAAGGGAAGAGGTAGACCCCGGCCGCGTGCGTGAGCGGGCCGACGTGCAGCATCGCATCGTCCACCGAGAGGCCGTATTCCATCGCCAGGAAGTGGTTGGCCAGGCGTGCCTGCCAGCGCTCCAGCGAGTAGGCCACGCCCTTGGGCCTGCCCGTGGTGCCGCTGGTGTAGGCGATGCGCATCAGGTGCTCGGGCCCGATCTCGATCGCAGGCGCTTGCGCCGGCGCGGCGGCAATGGCCGCGCTGAAATCAACGGCATGCGGTGCCTGCAGGCCCAGGCCGAGCACGCAGCGCAGCTCGGGCAGCCGAGCGCCGGCTGCGGCGGCGAATGCCTGCGCCAGCTCGCCAAACTGCGGGCCCACCAGCACCGCACTGGCCTGTGCGTCGGCCAGGATGTCCAGGTGCTCGGCCAGGGTGTGGCGGGCATTGAGCGCCACGTAGGTCAATGCAGCCTTCTCTGCGCCGAACAGGCTGTCGAGGCTCTCGACCGAGTTCTCCAGCAGCACCGCGAGGCGCTCGCCGGGCTGCAGGCCAAGGGCGATCAAGGCCTGTGCGAAGCGGTTGCTGCGCGACTCGATCTCGAGGTGGTCGTAGCTGCGATCGCGGAACACCAGCGCGGGCCGCGTGCCGTGCTGCGCCGCAGCCCAGCTGACGAGGCGGCCGGCAATCATCCAATCACCGCCACGTCCTGGCCCTCGGCCACGGACTCGCCCTCGCGCACCAGCAACTGCAGCACGGTGCCCGCGTGCGGCGCGGTCACGGGGATCTCCATCTTCATGCTCTCCAGGATCAGCAGCGTCTGGTCTTCCGCGACGGTGTCGCCTGCGCGCACCTCGATCTTCCACACGGTGCCGGTGACTTCGGATTGCAGGTGGGTCTGGGGCATGCGCGTTTCCTCTTCGGTTGCAATGGTGTGAACAATCATAGGCAACAATCAGATTGTTGACAATCTGAAAATCGAATGATTCAATCTGCGGCTCTCCATGTCGCTGCCCGCCATGACTTCACCCATCGAGCCACCTTTCCCTGCGCCGGCCTTGCCTGGGCTTCCCGGCCTGAAGCGCGTGCTGGTCGCCAACCGCGGCGAGATCGCGGTGCGGGTGGTGCGCGCCTGCGAGGCCCTGGGTCTGGAGGCGGTGGTCGCCGTATCCGAGGCCGACGCGGGCAGCCTGGCCGCACGGCTGGCCGGCCGCCAGGTGGTGATCGGCCCGCCGCCGCCGGCGCAGAGCTACCTGTCGATCGAGCGCCTGGTTGAGGCGGCGCAACGCGGCGGCTGCGATGCGGTGCATCCGGGCTACGGCTTCCTGTCGGAGCGCGCGGCCTTTGCCCAGGCCTGCCTGGATGCCGGCCTGGTATTCGTCGGCCCGACGCCGCAGGCCATCGCCGCCATGGGCGACAAGATCACCGCGGCGCGTCTGGCCGCCGCGGCCGGCGTGCCGCGTGTGCCGGGCTCGGACGCCGTGGCCGACCTTGAGGCCGCGCAGGCGGCGGCCGAGCGCATCGGCTACCCGGTGCTGGTGAAGGCGAGTGCCGGTGGCGGCGGGCGTGGCATGCGCGTGGTTCGCGAGGCGTCGCAAATGGCGGCCGCCTTTGCCAGCGCCCGCACCGAGGCGCAGGCGGCCTTTGGCGACGGCACGCTGTATGTGGAGAAGCTGATCGAGCATGCGCGCCATGTCGAGATCCAGCTGATGGCCGATCGCCACGGCGCCGTGGTGCACCTGGGTGAGCGCGAGTGCTCGACGCAACGCCGCCATCAGAAGCTGATCGAGGAATCACCGTCACCGGTGTTGAACGACGCGCAGCGATCGGCCATGGCTGAAAGCGCCGTGGCATTGGCGCGCCAGGTGGGCTACCAGGGCGCTGGCACGGTGGAGTTCGTCGTCGATGAGCGGGACGGGCGCTTCTACTTTCTGGAGATGAACACGCGCATCCAGGTGGAGCACCCGGTCACCGAGATGGTCACCGGCATCGACCTGGTGGCCGAGCAATTGCGCGTGGCAGCGGGCTTGCCGCTGTCCTTCACGCAGGCCGAGGTGCGCCACCAGGGGCATGCGATCGAATGCCGCATCAATGCCGAGGATCCGGAGCGCAACTTTCTGCCGCGCCCGGGCGTGGTCGCGCGCTGGCAGCCGCTGCGCGGTGAGGGCCTGCGCTGCGACAGCCACTGCCACGACGGCTACACCGTCACGCCCCACTACGACTCGCTGCTCGGCAAGCTGGTGGCGCATGCACCCACGCGCGCGCAGGCCATCGAGCACATGCGCCTGGCCTTGCAGCAATTGCAGGTGGAGGGCCCGGCCACCACCGCCGCCTTCCACTGCGCCGTGCTCGAGCACGCCGACTTCGCCGCGGGCCGCGTGAGCACGCGCTGGGTCGAGGACGTGTTCATCCCGCAGCGCAAGGCGGCCGCCAAGGCCGGGGCCGGTGCATGAAGCCCGGCGCAGACACCGCAGATACAACCAAGGAGATGACATGATCAGAACCGTTGCCGCCGCATGGCTCGTTGGCGCCAGCCTGCTGGCCGGTGGGGCCCAGGCGCAGACCAGCTGGAAGCCCGGCGAGCGCGTGAACTACGTGGTCGGCGTTGCGCCGGGCGGCACCGTGGACCTGTATGCGCGCGCCATCAAGGATTCGCTCGACGCGCTCAAGCTGGTCAACGGCCAGTCCATCCTGGTGGAGAACAAGGTCGGCGCGGGCGGTGCCCTGGCGATGCAGCAACTGAAGGGCAATGCGGGCAACGGCCACTTCCTGGGCACCTTCCACACCGGCGCGATCGCCGGTGCCGTGACCGGGCTCATCAAGGCCGACCCGCGCGATTTCACGCCGGTGGCGATGATGGTCGAGGAGACCTCGCTGGTCGCCGTGCGCGCCGATTCGCCCTGGAAGACAGGCACCGACCTGGTCAACGCGCTGAAGGCCGATCCCACCAAGGCGCGCATCGCGGTGGCGCCTGCGCTCGGGCAGAACACCCACATGGCCATTGCCAAGCCGCTGCGGCTGGCCGGCGTGGCCATCGACAAGCTCACCATCGCGCCCTTTCGCTCGTCCGGCGAATCGATCACGGCCTTGATCGGCGGGCACGTGGACGTGGTCTCGGCCACCGCACCCACCATCCTGCCGCAAGTGGCGGCCGGCAAGCTGCGCATCCTGGCCAGCGCTGCGCCCGAGCCCGGCACCGGGCCGCTGGCCGGCGTGAAGACCTGGCGCGAGCAGGGCGTGCCGGCCGACTATGTCAGCTACAACGGCGTGATGCTGCCGCCGGGCGTCAACGCCGAGCAGATTCGGTTCTGGGAGGACGCGCTGCGCAAGGTCTCGCAGGACAAGCAGTGGCTGGCGCTGGTCGAGAAGTCCGGCAACAAACCGATCTTTCGCAGCTATGTCGATTCGCACCGCTACCTGATGACGGAGTGGAAGGCCGCCACCGAGCTGGCCGCCCAACTGGGCCTGGGGGCGGCGCGATGAGCGCGCGCCACGACGTGGGCTTCGAGCCCGGCGGCGAATGGGCGGCCGAGCTGGTCGAGCTGCAGGCCCGCCGCAAGAGCGCGCTGGCCATGGGTGGGCCCGAGGCGCTGGCCCGGTTCAAGGCCGGCGGCCGCATGAATGCGCGCGAGCGCATTGCCGCGCTGGTGGACGACGGCAGCTTTCACGAGATGGGCACGCTGGCCGGCAAGGGCCACTACAACGCCGCGGGCCAGTATCAGCACACCGAGCCGACCAATGCCATCGTGGGCACCGGCCGCATCGGTGGCCGCAAGCTGGCCCTGCATGTGGACGACTACACCATCAAGGCCGGCAGCTCCGAGGGCACGATCGCCGACAAGTGGATCTACATCGAGCGTCTGGCCCTCCAGCTGCGCATGCCGCTGGTGAGGCTGGTCGACTCGGCAGGTGGCAGCGTCAAGCTGCTGATGCAGCTGGGTGGCACCAAGATACCCGAATACACCACCTGGCCCACGCAGGACCTGCTGCAGACGGTGCCGGTGGTGGGTGTGGCCTTGGGCGCCTGCGTCGGGCAGGGCGCGATCAAGGTGCTGTCGTCGCACTTCTCGGTGCTGGTGCGCGACCAGGCGCAGGTGATGGCCGCCGGGCCGCACGTGGTGCGGCAGGCCTACGGCGTGGAGGTCGACAAGAACGACCTCGGGGGCTGGAAGGCACATCGCAAGAGCGCGCTGGTGCACAACGAGGCGGTCGACGAGGCCGATGCACTGGCGCAGGTGAAGCGCTTCCTGTCCTACCTGCCGCGCAGCGTGCACGAGCTGGCACCGGTGATCGCCTGCGAGGACGATCCGGGCCGAGCCGACGATGGGCTCAAGGACGCGATCCCGCACGACCGGCGCAAGATCTACGACCCGCGCAAGATCCTGAACGCGGTGTTCGACCGCGACAGCCTGTTCGAGATCGGCCGCTGGCAGGGCGGCTCGGTGATCACGATGCTGGGCCGGCTCAACGGGGTGCCGGTGGGCGTGATCGCCAACGACCCCAAGGCCCAGGGCGGCGCGATGGGCCTGCAGGCCGCCTACAAGATGGAGCGCCATACCAGGCTGTGCAGCCTGTTCGGGCTGCCGGTGGTCAACTTCGTGGACCAGCCCGGCAATGCCACCGGCCTGGAGGCCGAGCTGGCCGGCACCCTGCTCGGCGCCACGCGGCTGGGCGAGGCGCTGGCCGCCTGCCGTTCGCCGTGGGTGTCGATCCTGATGCGCCGTTGCTTCGGCATGGCCGGGGCGCTGCATGGCCCCAAGGGCGGCGACCGCCTGAACCACCGCTTTGCCTGGCCGTCGGCACGCTGGGGCTCGATCCCGATCGAAGGCGGCGTGATGGCCGCGCACAAGGCCGAGATCGAGGCTGCGGCCGACCCGGCGGCCAAGCGCGCCGAGCTCGAGGCGCACTACCTGGCGATGACCTCGCCCTTCCGCACCGCAGAGAAGTTCGGGGTGCTCGATATCATCGACCCGCGCGAAACCCGGCGTGTGTTGTGCGACTGGGTCGAGGACGCGTGGTACGTGGTGCAGGGCGATCTGGCACGCCGTTGAAGGGCCCGTCGGCAGGGCTGATCCGCTCAGCCCACCGCCGGGTCATGCCGACACTGCGGTTGCCGCGCCAGCGCAAGGCAGAACCAACGGCGCACCGACTGGCGCCTGGATGGAATTCCGGCTCACACGACACGCACATCGATGCGCTGAACTGCATCGACTGCGCCCCTTACTTTCGCGCTTTGGCGCAACTTGGCAGTGCGATGCTCCTGAACGCAGCCTGAACGGGTGAGCTTGGCCGACGTGCAAACCAGGCACCACGTCTGCAGTACCAAAGCTGAACCTCGGCGATCTTTCCAGCCTCGATCATGCGAACAAACACTCCCGTCACGCAAAGAGAACGTGACTACCCTGCCGGTCAGTTGCTGGTGTCGCAAACGGATGAACGCGGGCTGATCACGCACTGCAATCAGGGCTTCGTGAATGTCTCGGGCTACAGCTACGAGGAACTGCTGGGCCAGCCGCACAACCTGGTGCGCCATCCGGACATGCCGCAGGAGGCCTTCAAGGACATGTGGCAGACCATTGGGCATGGCAGGCCCTGGTCGGGCGTGGTCAAGAACCGTTGCAAGAACGGGGATCACTACTGGGTCCATGCCAACGTCAGCCCGGTGATGGAGAACGGCAAGCCGAAAGGCTACATCTCCGTTCGCATGAAGCCGACACGGGAGCAGATTTCAGACGCCGAGGCGCTGTATGCCCGCATCACCGCGGAGCGCGGCCGCCGCCCGTCGGTCAAGCTGCATGCGGGCGGCGTGCGCCGGGTGGGCATTACCGATCTGCCGGCGCGCATCCACCGGCTCAGCCTGTGGCAACGCATGGCGATCGCGATGTTCACCTTCGTGCTGGCGGTATTGCTGCCAGGCGTGCTCGGGCTCTCCGGAGCGAGCTTGCTCGGCACCCAGGCCGGCGTCAGCTTGTTCATGGTCTGTGCCACCTTGCTTTGGTTCCACAAGACCGTCTCCCAGTGCCTGGACGACGCCACCCGTCTGGCCGGACAGGTGGCCGGTTGCAACCTGGACGGGAACTTGAGCTTCAACCCTCGCAATCCCTTGGGCGCACTCAACCGCAACCTGTGGCTCATCAACCTGAACATGCGGGCGATCGTTTCGGACGTTCGCGCCGAAGTCGCCGGCATGAGCAGTGCCACCGTCGAAATTGCAACCGGCGGCAGCGACCTGTCCGCGCGCACGGAGTCGCAGGCCAGCAGCCTTCAGCAGACGGCCGCCGCGATCGAACAACTCACTGCATCGGTGCGCCAGACGGCGGCAGGGGCCCGCGGCGTGGCGTCGATGGGCGCCAAGACCAGCGATGTGGCCGAACATGGCGTTCAGTCGGTGCAGGAACTGCATTCGACGATGACGCTCATCTCCGCATCGTCACAACGCGTCGGCGAGATCATCACGCTGATCGAGAGCCTGGCCTTCCAGACCAACATCCTGGCGCTCAACGCCGCCGTCGAGGCGGCACGTGCAGGCGACCAGGGCCGTGGGTTCGCAGTGGTTGCCAGCGAAGTGCGCAGCCTGGCGCAGCGCAGCGCCGGCGCCGCGAAGGAGATCCGCCAGGTGATCGGCGCGTCCCGCGAAGACGTCGTCAAGGGCGTGGAACGAACCGACGAGGCCCACGCGGCCATCGGCAATGTCCTCGACTCGGTTCGCTCCGTGCGGACCCAACTCGATGAGATCACGCGCAATACCGACGAGCAGGCCCAGGGTCTCGCGCAGGTGAACGAGGCCGTCAATCACCTGGACGGCGTGACCCAGCAGAACGCTGCGCTCGCCGAGCAATCGGCGGCCGCTTGCGAGGCGCTTCAACTGCGTGGCGGCACCCTCATGCGCGCGGTGCAGATCTTCCGGATGGCTTCAGCCCAGTCTGCTCAACCCACCACCTCGTAATACAGATTCTGCGGGTGCCGCGCCTGCGCAAAGAAGAACCAGCGCTCGGCCAGCAGGCCGATGTCCGCGAGGCCGTGGCCCAGGAGCGTCTGGTGCAGGTGCTGCCCGAGTGGGGTGTGCCGCGCCTGCCGATCCAGGCCGTGATGTCGTCGCGCCTGCAACCGGCCAGCGTCAAGGCGCTGGTCGATTTCCTCGCGTCGCGGCTGGCGCTGGCCTGAGGCTGCGGTGGGTCGGCAGATGTGCCGCACCGCAATCGCCCACGCTGCTTTGCGCGACGCCACCAGCCAGGGTCAGGCATCGAGCGCGAGCAGTGCGTCCTCGCCCCAGCTGTCCATCAGCGCATCAGTCTGAGCTGCCGAAGCCAAACAGGCTGAGCAGGCTCGTGAACAGGTTGAAGATGGAGACGAAGAGCCCGACGGTGGCCATGACGCAGCTGGTTTCGCCGCCATTGACGATGCGGCTGGTCTCGAACAGGATCAGGCCGGCCGACAGCAGCGCGACCATCGCAGCCACAGCCAGGCTCAGCGCAGGCATCTGCAGGAACATCGCGCCCAGGCCGGCGATCAGTGCGATGACCATTCCGGCGAAAAGGAAGCCCCCCATGAAGCTGAAGTCACGCCGTGTTGTCAGCACCCAGGCCGACAAGGCCAGGAAGGTGGCCCCCGTGGCTGCAAGAGCCATCGTCACGACCTGCGCACCGCCGGGCAAGGCCAGCGACTTGGCCAGCACCGGCCCCAGCGAGTAGCCCATGAAGCCGGTCAAAGCGAACACCGCGGGCAGGGCCCAGCCGTTGTCCTTGAACTTGTAGACGGCGAAGAGCAGGCCGAAGTAGCCGCCCAGCGTGAGCAGGATGCCCGGCGCCGGCAGCTGGAACGCCACGCTGGCCGCGGCGATGGCCGCGCTGAACAGCAGCGTCATCGAGAGCAGGGCGTAGGTGTTGCGCAGCACACGGCTGGTGCTTGCGGCATCCGGGGCTGTCGCGCTGCCCGCGCCCATGGGCGCTGAGTGCGGGGCTTCCGGGCGAGCGGTCGATGAGAAGGGGGTCATGGAGTTCATGGTGTCGGGTCCTGTTTGTTTTTGAATTTAGCGTTCATGGCTGATGAGGCGTTGGCGCATGCGGCGCGCCTCACTTCCGCGGCGCCACAAGCGCATGAGGAACCGAGCGGCGCGGCTCAGCGCGTTGTCCAGCGCGGTGCGCCAATCGCTCGCAAGGGACGCGACGACCACCGAGCCTGCGCCATCGGTCCGGAGTTCCACCTGGCAGCGCTTGTCGATGCCGCCGCGCGGCCCGTTCACGTCCGACATCTGCACTTCGGCTCGCGGCACCAGCCAGCTCAGGCGTCGCAGCACGAAGCGCACGCGGCGCTCGGTCAGGTCGCGCAGTTCGGATGCTTGCGGATGGCGGCCCTTGAAAAGCACTTGCATCACAGATCTCCATCGGTTGGGTGAGAACCTGAATGTGCGCCTCCCCGTGGTTCAGAAAAAGCAGCCTTTAGAGAACTGGAACATCGGATAAACCTGAGCAAAGGCCATGCAGTCCTTCCGCTGTCGTGCCAGCAGTCCTGATGGGAATCACGCTCATGGCGCGCGCCACGGGTTGCAGCTGATTCGTATTTTCCTGAGTTGAAGTCTCGAAATAGCCGCTTCTTCCGAAGTGGCGCCGGCCGCACATTTCTGCTCAGCGGCTCTCTGACCAACCCGCCTTCGTCACCCCCGCCAGACTGAACCCACAGGAGATACATCGTGCGCACTTATCCCCGCAACAGCCCGGAAGCCGCCGCGCGCATCGTCGCGTTGGTGCTCATATCCGACGGTCATGTGTGCAGTTCCGAGTTCGACATCCTCAAGCAACTGGGCGCAGATCGCGAACTGGGGCTGGAGCCCCATCGCCTGCCGCACATCGTTCGAACCTTGTGCGAAGAACTGCTGGCTTGCGGCTATGAATCAGGCTCGCTCATCAGCAAGGTCGACGACGGCACCTTGGCGTCCTTGATGGCCGAAATCTCCGACCCTGCGCTGCAGAGGACGGTCCTGCGTCTGTCCTTGGCCGCCGCGCAGGCCGACGGGCACCTGGCCGATGGCGAGACCTGGGTGGTGGACGCCGCACGGCACCATTGGAAGCTCATCGACGGCGTGGAGCCCGGCGTGGCGCAGGCGGCCCGCCGACACGCCGCCTGATCGGGGACGATCGAGGCGCGATCAGCGCCGTGCTGCAGCGACCACCTGCATGACCAAGGCGTGGTGCTGGCCGCGACGCGAGCGGATGGCGTGGATCTCCTCCTTCGCGCCAACGCTGCTGCCAAGCAGACGTAGCCCGCGCATCAGGCCGATGTCGTCCGCGCCGAGCCGGCTCACCGGAAACACGCCCAAGCCGCGGGCGGCGAAAACCGCCAGCAGCGCGCTGTCCTCGAACTCACCGACGATGCGGGGCCGCAGGCCCTGCGTCTCGAACCAGTGGTCCAGCGTCTGGCGCAGGGCGGAGTGCCCGGTGGGCAGCAGCACCGGCAGCTCGTTCATGCACTGCGGAAACCGAGCGCGCTCGGTCTTGCCGACCAGCCGGGCCGGACCGTACCAATCGACGGGCGAATCGACGAGCCTTTCGCTGCTGAGGCGCAGGTTCGGGTTGCGCGGTGCTGCCTGGCCGGCCAGCACCAGGTCGAGGTGATGCAGCGCCAGTTCGCTGAGCAATTGCTCGAACTCGCCCTCGTGGCAGACAAGCCGAAGATGGGGGGTGCTCAGCACGGGCGCCAGCAGCGCATGGGCGGCCAGCTTGGAGATGCCGTCGGACAGGCCCACCGCCAGGCGTGCCAGCTTGCTGCTGGCCGCTTCGCGTACCTCGTCGGGGATGCACTGGCCCAGCTGAAAGATCTCCTCGGCTCGCGCGAAGGCGGCCTGGCCCGCCTCGGTGAGGGCCACGCCTCGGCCCGAGGGCTTGAGCAACTGGTGGCCCAGCGATTTTTCGAGCTCGCGCACCTGCGCGCTGATGGTCTGCACCGCCATGTCCAGCCGCTCGGCGGCGCGGGCGAAGCCGCCCTCCTTGGTGACGACCCAGAAGTAGTGGAGATGGCGGTAGTTCAGCATGTAGCCTCCGGTGCGGGAAATCCGAAGTTTAAGTGCGTGCCAATCTGGTTTCTTCGAAGCGCATTGATGCCGACACTCTGAACCGTTCGACCACCAGAGACAGAGCCAGGTCCTGTTGGTCGGTGTCACCTCGCAGGCCTGCCGCATGGGCGCGAACAGCACGATCTCGTTCTGCTCGGTGTGCTCAGCGGCCTGTGGGCGCGGCGACAAGCTTTGCGGCGATCCCCTCACTTTGACAACCCGACATGGACTACCTGCTTCCCTTCCTCATGGCCGACTTCATGGGCAAGCCCGCCTGGGTCTGGCTCAGCTTCGTCGGCATCGTCGCCGCGCTGCTGGCTTTCGACCTGGGTGTCCTGCACACGGACGACAAGGAGATCGGTGTCCGCGAGAGTCTGCTGCTGTCGGCCGGGTACATCAGCGCGGCACTGATCTTCGGCGCCTGGGTCTGGTGGTACCTGGGCGCGCAAAGCGGCATGGACTACTACACCGGCTTCATGATCGAGAAGTCGCTGTCGATGGACAACGTCTTCGTCATTGCGCTGATCTTCAGTTTCTTTGCCATTCCGCGGCACTACCAGCACCGGGTGCTGTTCTGGGGCATCCTGGGTGTGATCGTGTTGCGCGCCATCATGATCGGCCTGGGGGCGACGCTGGTGAGCCAGTTCAGCTGGGTGCTGTACGTGTTCGGCGCCTTCCTGATCGTCACCGGCATCAAGATGTGGATCATTGCCGACCACCAGCCCGACATTGCCAACAACCCGCTGCTGAAATTGCTCAAGCGACACATGCGCGTGACAGACGGGCTGCGTGGCAATGCCTTCTGGGTGCGCGAGACCGATGCCAAGACGGGCACCTTGCAAGGCTTCGCGACGCCCTTGTTCCTGGCGCTGGTGCTGGTGGAGTTCGTCGACCTGATCTTCGCGGTCGACTCGGTGCCGGCCATCTTTGCCATCACCACCGACCCCTTCATCGTCTACACGAGCAACATCTTCGCCATCCTGGGCCTGCGCGCGCTGTACTTCGCGCTGGCCGCGATGATCCACCGCTTCAAGTACCTGAAGTACGCCCTGGCGCTGGTGCTGGTGTTCATCGGCAGCAAGATCTTCCTGGTGGGCATCATCGGCAAGATCCCGGCGGTGATCTCGCTCGGCGTGACCTTCGGCCTGATCGCTGGTGGCGTGCTGGTGTCGCTGTGGAAGACGCGGGCTCAGCCGGTCGTCGGTGAGGCCGCCTGACCGGGCGATCGCCCCGGACTGATGGCAGGGGTCTGCTGCCGCGAGTGGATTCTGCGCTGGGCTCGAGCTTGAACTAGACTGATTGATGCTCTACGCGACCCTCAAGACCCTGCACCTGCTGTCCATGATCGTGTGGATAGGCGGCATGGTGTTTGCGCAATTCTTCCTGCGGCCGGCGCTCGCTCAACTCGATCCGCCTGCGCGCTTGCGCCTGATGCACGAGGTGCTCGGCCGCTTCTTCCGCGCTGTGCTGGCGGCCTCGTTGTTGACGCTGGGCAGCGGTGTCTGGATGCTGGCCCGGGCGGCCAGGCAGGTGGTGCAGTCAGGCGGCCGCTTCGACATGCCGCCAGCCTGGATCGTCATGGCAGCGCTGGGCAGCGCGATGGTGGCGATCTTCCTGTACATCCGATTCGTGCTCTACAAGCGGCTCGACCGGGCCATTGCGGCGTCCGAGTGGGGCGCTGGTGGTGCGGCTCTGACCCTGATTCGCACATGGGTCTCGATCAACCTCGGCCTGGGGCTTCTCGTGCTTCTCGTGACGCTGATGCGCTGGGCGGCCTGAGCCTGGACCTGCAGGGTGCAGGTGGGCAGGCGCGCTCAAGCCACCACCTGGTAGTACAGGTTCTGCGGGTGCCGCGCCTGCGCAAAGAAGAACCAGCGCTCGGCCAGCAGGCCGACGGCCTGGGCCAGCACCGCCGCCGCCAGCAGCGCTTGCGCGCCCGTGCCGATGGCCGCCGCCAACAGCAGCGCCGGCAGCGCAAAGCCCAGCCCATGCAAGGCCCAGCGCACGCGCTGCAGCACCGCCAGGCCCATGCCGTGCATGAACTCGCGCGTGTTGAAGGCGCCGGCCGACATGCCCATCGAGTGCTGGCGCAACAGCGGGTGGCGGATGCCGGTGGCCGATTGCAGCGTGCTCTTGGGCTTGAGGCCCGCATTGCGCTGCAAGGCCAGCGTGCGCGTGGCCCAGGCAGCGAGCGTCAGGCCCAGGGCCCAGGGCGCCAGCAGTGACAGGTAGGCGGCTTCGTGGCGCCAGCCGGCCAGCGCGGCCAGCAAGGTGCAGCCCGAGGCCAGGCCGATCAGCACATAGTTCACCAGCGTGAGCCCATGCGCCCACTCCTGGATGAAGCGCAGGCAGGCGTAGATCATCGCGGTGCACAGCCACAGCAAGGCGGCCAGCGCGATGCAGGCGATCATCAGCCAGCGCGAGCTGCCCTGGCCCGAGCGCACCATCCACCACCACAGCGTCACCGCGGCGATGAAGGCGGGCAGCACGATCACTTCGCGTGACAGCCAAGAAGTGCGCCACATCAGCACCGCGCGCCAGGCGCGCTCGGGGTGGCCCAGGTGCAGGGTGGACGCGGCCAGGCTGGCCAGCAGCATCGCCAGGGCGATCAGCAGCACGCCGGCCACGAAGCCGGGGCCGAGCGGCAGGCCCGCCAGTTTGCTCAAGGCCAGTGTCACCACCATGCCTTGCGCCGCACCGGCCAGCGTGGTGAAGAAGATGACCGACCACGCTGGATTCATGTCGACTCCTTCTGGCCATTGCCGCCAGTGGCCGCCGGCGTGATGCGCCGCGGCAGGTAGTGATTGGCGGGCCGCGTCTCCCACTCGGGCATCAGCGGGTAGCCGCCGCGCTCGCGGATGGCCACGGACACGTCCGACTGCGGGTCGAGCACGTCGCCAAACAGCCGCGCGTTGGTGGGGCAGGCCTTCACGCAGGCGGGTTTGCGGTCCTCGGGCGGCAGCAGCTCGTCGTGGATGCGGTCCACGCACAGCGTGCACTTGGTCATCACCTTGCGCGCTTCGTCAAACTCGCGCGCGCCGTAGGGGCAGGCCCAGCTGCAGTACTTGCAGCCGATGCACTTGTCATAGTCCACCAGCACGATGCCGTCCTGCTTGCGCTTGTAGCTGGCGCCGGTGGGGCACACGGGCACGCAGGGCGGGTCCTGGCAGTGCAGGCAGCTCTTGGGGAAGTGCACCGTCTGCGTGTCAGGGAAGCTGCCGGCCTCGTAGGTCTGCACGCGGTTGAAGAAGGTGCCGGTGGGGTCGGCACCGTAGGCATTGCTGTCCACCAGCGGGCCGGCCGCGCCCGAGGTGTTCCACTGCTTGCAGCTGGTGACGCAGGCGTGGCAGCCCACGCACACGTTCAGATCAATGACCAGCGCGAGTTGCTTGGCCACGGTTGTCATGTCGACCCCTCGTCCGACGTGTACGTCGGCCGATCCCCCGAGGGGATGCGGGCCGGCTTGGGAGCGGCCCGGCGCTCGGCCCGCCGCCCTTGATGGGCTTGTTGATGTGTCATTTCCGCTTGCCTCCGGCAAAGTAGGCCAGCACCTGCTCGGTGACGCCGCGCACCCCCGGGGGCGCTGGCGTGGCGGCCACTTGTGGATAACTCTCATCCGGCGCGTCTGCTTCAGCCGGCCGGATGCGCACGCGCACGTCGTACCAGCCGGCCTGGCCGGTGACGGGGTCGGAGTTGCTGATGCGTCCGCTGGCGGTGCCGGCCGAGGGCAGCTCCTCGCTGATCAGGTGATTGAGCAAGAAGCCCTTGCGCGATTCGTCGGCGCCCGGTGCCAGCTGCCAGGCGCCACTGGCCTTGCCGATGGCGTTCCAGGTCCACACCGTGCCGGCCTCCACCGCCTCGCTGTGGCGCACCATGCAGCGCACCTTGCCCCACTGGCTTTCCACCCAGCACCAGGCGCCGTCGGCGATGCCGGCGGCGGTGGCGGTGAGCGGGTTCACCTGCAGGTAGTTGTGCGAGTGGATCTGGCGCAGCCAGGCGTTCTGCGAATCCCAGGAGTGGTACATGGCCATGGGGCGCTGCGTGACGGCGTTGAGCGGGTAGGCGGCGAGATCGGTGCAGGTCTCCTCGAGCGGCGGGTACCAGAAGGGCAGCGGATCGAAGTACTTGGCCACGCGCTCGCGCAGATGCTCGGGCGGCTGGCGGCCGGCGGTCTTGCCTTGCGCGGCGAGGCGGAAGGTCTGCAGCGTGTCCGAGTACAGCGCGAGCTGCACCGGATCATTGCGCTGGCGCCAGCCCTTGTCCTTGGCGAAATCCAGGTAGGCGCGGTTCCAGTTGCGCATGTACTGCTGGTCCTTGGGCATGTGGTACTGGAAGACGCAGTTGTTCTTCTCGTACATGGCCCACTGGTTGGGGTTGGGCTCGCCGCGCAGGTGTTCGGTGCCGTCCTTGCCGCGCCAGCCCATCAGGAAGCCGATGCCCGGCTGCGGCTGGAAGTTGACGACGAAGTCCGGGTAGTCCTTGAACTTGCGTCCACCCTCTGCCGTGGTGAAGGCCGGCAGCTTGAGCCGCGAGGCCAGCTCCACCAGCACCTCCTGAAACGGCCGGCACTCGCCCAGCGGCTTGACCACCGGGATGCGCACCGCGTCCACCGGGCCGTCGAACTCGCTGATGGGCCGGTCGAGCATGCCCATCACATCGTGCCGCTCCAGATAAGTGGTATCCGGCAGCACCAGATCGGCGAAGGCCACGGTCTCGCTCTGGAAGGCGTCGCAGACGATCAGGAAGGGGATCTGGTATTCGCCATCCGCGCCCTTCTGGTTGAGCATCTCGCGCGCACCCATGGTGTTCATGCTGCTGTTCCAGGCCATGTTGGCCATGAAGATCATCAGCGTGTCGATGCGGTAAGGGTCGCCCTTGGTGGCGTTGGTGATCACGTTGTGCATCAGCCCGTGGGCCGAGAGCGGGTGTTCCCACGAGAAGGCGTGATCGATGCGGATGGGCGAGCCGTCGGGGTGGATGGCCAGCTCGTCCGGGTTGGCCGGGAAGCCCAGCGGCGCGGCGTTGAGCGGCGTGTTGGGCTGGATCATCGCCGGGTCGTTGAACGCCCTGTAATTGGGCACGATGTGGCGCGGATAGGGCGCCTTGTGTCGGAAGCCGCCGGGCGCGTCAATGGTGCCCAGCAGGCTCATCAGCACCGCCAGGCCACGCACCGTCTGGAATCCGTTGCTGTGCGCTGCCAGCCCGCGCATCGCATGGAAGGCCACGGGCCGAGCTTTCGTGGTGGGATGAACCTTGCCCCACGCATCGGTCCACGGGATCGGCAGATCGAAGGCCTGCTGAAACGCCGCGTGGCCCAGCTCGCGCGCCAGCGCCCGGATGCGCTCGGCTGGGATGCCGGTGATGCCTGCCGCCCACTCGGGCGTGCACGGCGCCACGCGATCGCTCAGCAGCTGAAAGCTCGGCGCCACGTGCGTGCCATCGGCCAGCGTGTAGTGGCCCAGCAGAGCGGGCTCGCAGCCGTCGGCGATGCCCTCGGGGTAGGCGGCCTTCACCTGGCCATCGCTCAGGTCCATCACCAGCTTGTTGTGCGGGTTGCGGCCATCGCCGGGCGGGCCTTTCGCTGGGTCGGGATCAAAGGCGAACAAGCCCTCGCGCGCGCCCTCGTCCAGCACCACCAGCTGCGGCGCATTGGTGAAGCGCTGCAGGAAGGGCTTGTCGATGCGGCCCTCGGCGATCAGCACCTGCATCAGCGCCATGAACAGCGCCCCATCGGTGCCGGGCTTGATGGGGATCCACTCGTCGGCCACGGCCGAGTAGCCGGTGCGGATGGGGTTGATGGAGATGAAGCGGCCACCCGCGCGCTTGAACTTGCTGATGGCGATCTTGAGCGGATTGCTGTGGTGGTCCTCGGCGGTGCCGATCATCACGAAGAGCTTGGCGTGGTCCAGGTCGGGGCCGCCGAACTCCCAGAACGAGCCGCCGATGGTGTAGATCATGCCGGCGGCCATGTTCACCGAGCAGAAGCCGCCATGCGCTGCGTAGTTGGGCGTGCCGAACTGGCGTGCAAACAGGCCCGTGAGCGCCTGCATCTGGTCGCGGCCGGTGAACAGCGCAAACTTCTTGGGGTCGGTGGCGCGCAGCTGGCCCAGGCGCGTGGCCATGATCTCGTAGGCGCGGTCCCACGAGATGGGCTCGAACTCGCCCGCGCCGCGCTCGCTGCCCGCCTTGCGCAGCAGCGGCTGCGTGAGCCGCGCCGGGGACACCTGCTTCATGATGCCCGAGTTGCCCTTGGCGCAGATCACGCCCTGGTTCAGCGGGTGCGCGGGGTTGCCGTCGATGTAGCGCACCTCGCCATCGCGCAGATGCACGCGGATGCCGCAGCGGCAGGCGCACATGTAGCAGGTGGTGCACTTGATTTCGGTGACTGCATTGGGCGCCGGTGAGGCTTGTGCATCGTGCAGCGGTTCGCTGCTGAGGAACTTGAACACGGCGGGCCCCATTCTGGTTGGCAGATCCGCGCGATGGTAGCCAGCGGTGCTGAAAGAAAAAAGCGGAGAATTCGGTTCAGGATGATCGATAAATCAGATCAAAGCAGATCCACCCGCCTGCGCCTGTCCCTGCGCCAGCTGGAGGTGTTTGCGGCCATCGCGCGCAGCAGCTCCACCCGCGAGGCGGCCGGGCGCGTGGCGCGCTCGCAATCGGCCGCGAGCGCGGCGCTGGCCGAGCTGGAGGCGGTGCTGGGCGAGCCGCTGTTCGATCGCGTGGGCCGGCGCCTGCTGCTCAACGAGAACGGCCGCGCGCTGCTGCCGGCCGCGCTGGCGCTGCTCGACCAGGCGGCCGAACTGCAGGCGCTGTTCAGCGGCGAGCACGCGGCGCCGCTGCGCGTGGCTGCGAGCCTGACCATCGGTGAATACCTGCTGCCCGACCTGGTGGCGCAGTGGCGCCAGGCGCACCCCAACAGCCCCGTGCGCATGGACATCGGCAACACCACCGAGGTGATCGCCGCGGTGGCCGGCATGGAGGCCGACGTGGGCTTCATCGAAGGCCCGCAAACCCACCCCGATCTGCGCGTGCGGCCCTGGCTGAGCGATGAGCTGGTGATCGTGGCCGCACCCGGCCACCCGCTGGGCGCGGGCCGCAAGGCCAGCGTGCGCCAGCTGGCGCAGGCCGAGTGGATCCTGCGCGAGCCGGGCTCGGGCACGCGGCAGGCGAGCGACCGCTGGCTGCTCGAGCACCTGGGCCAGCTCGACATCGCCTTCGAGCTCGGCAGCACCGAGGCCATCAAGCGCCTGGCCGCCGCCGGCGCCGGCCTGGCCTGCCTGTCACGCCACGTGGTGCTTCAGGCGCTGCAGCAGGGCGATCTGGTGGAGGTGCCCACGCGCCTGCCGCCGGCGCGCCGCAAGCTGGCGTTGGTGGTGCGGCGCGACAAGCGCCAGGGCCGGGCCACCGAGGATTTCATCCGCCATTGCATGGCGGTGGCCGGCGCCAAGGCCTGAGCAGATCAGCGCGGCGAATCGGCCAGCCAGCAGGGCACGTCGGTTTGCCGCGCCTGCTGCATCGCGTCGGCCGCGGCATCGAGCAGGCCTTCCAGCGTGACGCCATGCCGCGGGCCCATGGCGGCACCCACGTGCACGGCCAGGCTCAGGCTCTCGCCGGCCAGCTGCAGCGGCAGCCGCAGCTGGGCCACCAGCGCTTGTGCGCGATCGACCACGGCCACGGCATCGTTGATGCCGTCGATCATCATCACGAAGGCATCGCCCTCGAGGCGCACCACCACGTCGCCGTCCTGCACTTCGCGTTGCAGGCGTTCGGCCACGGTGCGCAGGGCCTCATCGCCCTGGCCCTGGGCCAGGCGGCCGGTGCGCGGCGCCACGTGGCTGAGCGACAGGCACATCAGCGCAAAGGGCCGCCCGTGCGCCAGCAGGGCCTGCGCGCGGCGCGTGAGGCGCAGGCGGTTGCCCAGGCCGGTGAGCTCGTCGGTCTCGGCCATGGCGGTGGCGCGATCCAGCGGCGTCTTCATGGCCGACACGTCGTGGATCACGGCGATCGACACGCGCTCGCCATCGGCCAGCGTCTGGTTGCACAGCGAGATCGACACCTGCACCAGCCGGCCGCTGCGGTGCTGCGCGTGCAGCACCGGGCGGGCGCCCATCAGGCGCGGCTCGCCCTCGGTGCGGTAGCGGGCCACCATGTTGTCGTGCGCCTCGCGCAGGGCCGGGGGCAGCAGCAGCCTCAGGTTTTGCCCCAGCAGCTCGGACGGCGCATGGCCCAGCAGCTCGCGCACGGCCGGGTTGACGTAGACGATGCGGCGGTGCTCGTCCACCATCACCACCGCGTCGGGCAGGATGTCCAGCAGATCGCCGATGCCCAGGTGGGCCAGGCGCGCGGGGTGGGGCATGCTCTTTGTGGGCGCTGAGTGTCGAGACTGCGATGGTCGTTGGCGCAGCCGGGTGCCTGCATTGCGTTGCATCAAGCATGCCCACCCGTGGTGCACGCTTTGTTGCCAAGTCGTCAAGGGTGCACGCTGGCGTTAACCCGAAGGCTGGCCCGCCTGCCAGCCTTTGCGCTGGGTTGCGGCCCGGCGCTACAGTCGGTCGACCTGAACCCGCTGCTGGCCTTGGCCGGGCGGCCAGGGCGCCTCTGCCGCCGACGCGGTGATCGACATCGTAGAAAGCCCGCCATGATCCGTGACGCCGAAACCCTCACCCTGCTCACCGACTCCGTGCGCCGCTTCGTGCGCGAGCGCCTGGTGCCCGCCGAAGAGCGCGTGGCCGAGACCGACCAGATCCCCGACGAGATCGCCCAGGAAATGAAGGACATGGGCCTGTACGGCATGACCATCCCCGAGGCCTTCGGCGGCCTGGGCCTGACGATGGAAGAAGAGGTGCACGTGCTGCTCGAGCTGTGCCAGACCTCGCCGGCCTTCCGCTCGCTGCTGGGCACCACGGTGGGCATCGGCTCGCAGGGCCTGGTGATGGACGGCACGCCCGAGCAGCAAGCCAGCTGGCTGCCGCGCATGGCCACCGGCGAAATGGTGGCCTCGTTCTGCCTCACCGAGCCCGAGGCCGGCTCGGACGCCGCCTCGCTGCGCACCCGCGCGGTGAAGGATGGTGACCACTACGTGCTCACCGGCACCAAGCGCTACATCACCAATGCGCCGCAGGCCGGCGTGTTCACCGTGATGGCGCGCACCGACCCGACCAACCTGGGCGCGGGCGGCATCTCGGCGTTTCTGGTGGACGCCAAATCGCCCGGCATCACGCTGGGCAAGATCGACAAGAAGATGGGCCAGCGCGGTGCGCACACCTGCGATGTTATTTTTGATGGCTGCCGCGTGCCGGCGGCCAACCTGATCGGCGGTGTGGAAGGGCGTGGCTTCAAGACCGCGATGAAGGTGCTGGACAAAGGCCGCATCCACATCGCCGCGGTGTGCGTGGGCGTGGCCACGCGCATCCTGGCCGACGCGCTGCGCTACGCCACCGAGCGCAAGCAGTTCGGGCAGGCCATCGCCGATTTCCAGCTGGTGCAGGCCATGCTCGCCGACAGCCGCGCCGAGCTCTACGCCGCGCGCTGCATGGTGATCGACGCCGCGCGCCAGCGCGACGAGGGCAAGCCCATCGCCACCGAGGCGGCCTGCTGCAAGCTGTTTGCCAGCGAGGCCTGCGGCCGCATCGCCGACCGCGCGGTGCAGATCTTCGGTGGCGCCGGCTACGTGGCCGACAGCGGCATCGAGCGCTTCTACCGCGACGTGCGCCTGTTCCGCATCTACGAGGGCACCACGCAGATCCAGCAGATCGTGATCGCCCGGCAGATGGTGCGCGAGTTGCAGGGTTAAATTACAACGTTTGAATCAAGCAAGGACATCGACATGGATCTGGGACTCACAGGCAAGGTGGCCATCGTCACCGGCTCGGCCCGCGGGCTGGGCGCCGCCACCGCACGCCGTCTGGCCGAAGAAGGCGCCAAGGTGGTCATCACCGACATCAATGCCGAGCTGGCACACGCCACCGCAGCCGCGCTCAAGGCCGACGGCCTCACCGCGCACTGCATCGTGGCCGACATCACCAAGGGCGCCGAGGTGCAGCAGCTGGTGGACCACACCGTGGCCACCTTCGGCGGCGTGCACATCCTCGTCAACAACGCCGGCTTCCCGCGCGACAAGCTGCTCACCAAGCTCACCGAGGAGGACTGGGACCTGGTGATGACCGTGATGCTCAAGGGCGCCTTCCTCGCCGCCAAGGCCGTGGTGCCGCACATGATCGAGCAGCGCTGGGGCCGCATCATCAACATCAGCTCGCGCGCCCACCTGGGCAACCCGGGCCAGGCCAACTACTCGGCCGCCAAGGCCGGCCTGATCGGCATGGCCAAGGCGCTGAGCAAGGAGGAAGGGCGCTACGGCATCACCGTCAACAGCGTGGCCCCCGGCTTCATCGAGACCGAGATGGTGCAGGCCCTGCCCACCTACGAGCAGATCAAGGAGCGCGCCATCGAGGCGCAGCCGATCAAGCGCGTGGGCAAGCCCGCCGACATCGCCGATGCGGTGGCCTTCCTGGCCAGCGAGCGCGCCAGCTTCATCAGCGGTGAAACCCTGCACGTCACCGGCGGGCGCTTCGGCTGAAGGCCGGGCCGCTCCCACAAACTCACACCAGGAGAGAAACCACCATGCGACGTGCCGCCATCGTCAACCCCCTGCGCACCCCCATCGGCGCCTTCGGGGGCAGCCTGAAACCCGTGCCCGTGGAAGAACTCGGCGCCACCGTGGCGCGCGCCGTGGTGCAGCGCACGGGGCTCGACCCGGCGCGCATCGACGACGTGGTGTTTGCGCAGAGCTACACCAACGGCGAGACGCCTTGCACCGGGCGTTGGGTGGCTCTGCAGGCCGGCTTCCCGGTGGGCGTGCCGGGCATGCAGCTCGACCGCCGCTGCGGCAGCGGCGTGCAGGCCATCGCGCTGGCCGCGATGATGGTGCAGACCGGCGCCGCCGACGTGGTGCTGGCCGGCGGCGTGGAGAGCATGAGCAACGTGGAGTACTACACCACCGGCATGCGCTGGGGCGCGCGCGCCGGCTCGGTGAAGCTGCACGACCGGCTCGA
>Ga0268298_10000781_pt1 | contig 39689 bp, 42 predicted proteins | sample WWTPWeurt_MetaG_FD_194462 | JGI IMG/M metagenome (GOLD analysis project Ga0268298, IMG submission 194462) | Activated sludge microbial communities from WWTP in Nijmegen, Gelderland, Netherland - WWTP Weurt | ecosystem: Engineered > WWTP > Aerobic digester > Activated sludge | place...
CTGGACATGATCAAGTTCGAGCACACGGTGTTCGCTCTGCCCTTCGCCCTCCTGGGAGCCATGGGGGCGGCGCAGGGTCTGCCCCCGCTGCGCACGTCCCTTTGGATTCTCCTGGCCATGGTGGGGGCCCGCACGGCAGCTATGACCTTCAACCGCCTGGTGGACGTGGACGTGGACGCGGAGAACCCCCGCACGGCCAGCCGCGCCCTGCCGGCCGGCCGGGTGTCGAAGGCGGCGGCCATGGCCCTCATGGGCGCGGGCATCATACTGTTCGGTATGGCGGCGGGAGCCCTCGGACCCCTCACCTGGGCCCTGTCTCCGCTGGCCCTGGTCATCATCCTGGGCTACTCGCTCTGCAAGCGGTTCACCGCCTGGGCTCATGTGGTGCTCGGGCTGTCGCTGTCCGGCGCGCCCCTCGGTGCCTGGATCGCCGTGTCTGGCCGGATCGAGGCCCCCGCCCTGTGGCTGTCCGCCGGCGTGCTGGCCTGGACTGCGGGCTTCGACATTCTCTACTCGTTGCAGGACGAGGCCTTCGACCGTTCGAGGGGCCTCCACTCGATTCCCTCGAAGCTGGGCACCCGCGGCGCCCTGCACCTCTCCCGCGGCCTGCACCTCGTGGCGCTGCTCTGCTGGGGGATGTTCAACCACCAGATGGCCAGCCATCTCTGGGCCTGGGCGGGATGGGTGGCGGTCGCCGCCATGCTGGCCAGGGAACAATGGCTGGTCCGAAGCGGGGACCTGACCCACATCGACCAGGCTTTCTTCACCCTGAACAGCCTGATAGGCCTCGTCTTTTTCGCAGGTCATGCCTTGGATTACTGGCTGTCGAGAGCCCTGCTGGCACCACTCTAGTCCGTAGGTTGTAAGAAGACGTTTCGCCTGCGCGACTGTTCCCAGGTATGCTGGTGGGCCATGTCCTCCCATCAGCCTGAACGCCGTCGCGCTTTGCGCTCCAGCCGCCCTGATTCCGGGCGCTGGCTCACGGTGATGGTCGTCTTGAGCGACCGGACCTTCCGCTGGTCGCTAACCCGCCGGATGATGCTCTGGGTTTTGGGCGGCGTGGTGGGCTTCTGGGCCCTGGCCATGATTGGCTCCGGCTACGGCCTGTGGGCGACGAAGAAGATCATGAGCTTCGGCCGGCTCGCCAAGGAGACCCAGGAGCAGCAGGAGCAGTTGCGTTCCTCGCTGGACCAGGCCCAGACCCTCGAAAGCGAAGTGGCGATGCTGCGCAAGCAGCACACGGAGCTCCTGAAGCTGCTGGATCCCAAGGCCCCGGCCGGCTCCCCCCTGCCCGCCCCGCCGGGCCAACCCATTCCCGCTCCCCTGCCCCCGGGGACCCAGGAGCGCCTCTCGCGCCTGCGGCAGGATCTCGACTACACCTCGAAGCAGGCCGCCGTGGTGCGCGCCCGCATGGAGCCGGTGATCCGGGCCTGGACGCACACCCCTTCGATCCCACCCACAGCCGGGTATCTCAGCTCAGGCTTCGGCGTCCGGCTCAGTCCCTTTTCCCGGTCCAACGAGGAGGGGGATGGCCTGCTTGGCTACCACACGGGCATCGACATCAGCAACGCCATCGACACTCCGGTCCAGGCCACGGCCGACGGCGAGGTCGTGGAAGCTGGCTGGATGGATCGCTATGGCTGGGGGGTGCGCGTCCGCCATACCGAGGACCAGGAGACCTTGTACGCCCACCTGAACCGGCTGGAAGCGAAGGTCGGCCAGAAGGTGTCGCGTGGGGATATCCTGGGGTCCATGGGACGCTCGGGCAACGCCACGGGCGTCCACCTCCACTACGAGGTCCGCCGGAACGGGAAACCCGTCAATCCCCAACCCTACCTCCGGCTCCAGCGCCAGTGGCTCCGCGCCCTTGGCAAGCAGTCCTGACTCGAGGAGTGACCCATGGCCGTCTTCCGCAGCAACAAGACCAAGCCCGAACCCGCCCCCGCCATCCATTCCCTGCTCGGTAAGGAGGTGCTGTTCAAGGGTGAGGTCCACACGAACTCCCGCAGCTTTCGGGTGGAAGGCGTGGTGGAGGGCACCATCCACTCCACCGGCGAAGTCTCCATTGCGCCCGGGGGGCTGGTGAAGGGCACCATCTTCGCGAAGCACCTGGTCGTCACCGGCCGGGCCGAAGGCATCATGAAGATCACCGACTGCCTGGAAATCCATGGCACCGGCTATGTCGAGGGTGACGTGGAGGTTGGCTCGCTCGTGGTGGATGAGGGCGGCACCCTCCAGGGCGTCTGCGTCCGGAAGGACCAGGCCGAGTCCAAGGCTGCCGCCAAGGGCGGATCGCTGCCCCCCGCCAAGGCGGCGGACGCCGAAGCCAAGAAGGCCGACGCCAAGCGCTAGGGCATCCAGCTCAGCGGAACAGCGGCCCGGGAACCGACTTCACGCCCAGGTAGGCGTAGGCCGCATCGGTGGCCTTGCGGCCCTGCGGCGTGCGATCCAGGAAGCCCACCTGCATGAGGTAGGGCTCCACCAGGTCCTCCAGGGCGCCCTCATCCTCGCCGAGTGCCGCGGCCAGGGTCCTGAGTCCCACGGGCCCGCCGCGGTGCTTGTGGCAGATGGCCTGGAGGTACTCGCGGTCCAGGGCGTCCAGGCCGAGGTCGTCCACCTCGTGCAGCTTCAGGCAGGCATCGGCGGAAGCCTCGGTGATGGTGCCGTCCCCCTTCACTTCCGCGTAGTCCCGGCAGCGCCGGAGGAGCCGGTTGCAGATGCGCGGCGTGCCCCGGCTGCGCCGAGAGATGGCCTCGGCGCCTTCCTTGGCCAGGTGGATGCTGAGGAGCGCCGCCGAGCGGTTGGCGATGATGGCCAGCTCGGCGCGGGTGTAGAACTCCAGGCGGTGGACCATGCCGAACCGGTCGTGCAGGGGCTTCGAGATCAGCCCGGCGCGCGTGGTGGCACCGACCAGGGTGAAGGGGCGCAGGTCCACCTTCAGCGTCTGAGCGCTGGGCCCCTGGCCGATGAGGATGTCCAGCTTCCGGTCTTCCATGGCTGAATACAGCAGCTCCTCGATGGGCGCGGAGAGGCGGTGGATCTCGTCGATGAAGAGGAATTCGCCTTCCTCGAGGTTGGTGAGGATCGCAGCGAGATCGCCCTTCTTCTCCAGGGCCGGGGCCTGGATCACCTTGCACGGTGCGCCCATTTCATTGGCCAGGACGTGCGCCAGGGTGGTCTTGCCGAGCCCGGGTGGCCCGAAGAGCAGCACGTGGTCGAGGACCTCCCCGCGCTTGGTGGCGGCCTGCAGCGCGATCTCGAGCCGGGCCTTCACCTTCTCCTGGCCGATATATTCCTGAAGCCGCTGCGGCCTGAGGGAGTATTCAGCCGGGTCCTCGGCGGCGCCGGTGGGATCAAGGTCGGGATGTCGGTGCATGGCTTCTATTCCCTCACGGGACTTCCACTTGTGTCCAGCCGGTGGACGGATAATCTTGGTTCACGCAGTCCAACCCCGCCTTCCCCCCTCCACCACCCGGGAGGTGCTGTGGCCCAGCGCTACCAGCTCCTGATCCGAGATCGCCATGGCTTCGAGCGCACCGTGCCGCTCTCCCGCTCCGTCACCCTGGGGCGGCAGAGCCTCTGCGACGTGGTGCTGTCGGACAGCATGATCAGCCGCAACCACCTGCGGATGGAGCTGCGGGACGACATCTGGTGGGCCGAGGACCTCCAGACCACCCACGGCAGCTTCTACAAGGACCAGCAGCTCGGCCGGGTGGCCTGGGAGCCCGGAACCCCGCTCCGACTGGCGGATGGGGCCTACACGCTCACGCTGCTCAGCCTCGACCAGTCCAGCTCCGAGCTGCACCTCCAGGCGATCCTCGAAACGGCCCAGCTGCTCGCGGAGGAGGTAGATCTCGAAGACCTGCTCGAGCAGTCCATGGACAAGCTCCTCTCCATCTCGGGCACCGACCGCGGCTTCCTGATGCTGCTCGAAAACGGCGAGTTGGAGACCCGTGTGCAGCGCAACCTGGGGCACGAACTCGAAGGCTCGATCCAGCTGTCCCTCTCCAGTGTGCACAAGGTATTCGAGACCGGCGATCCCATTTGGATCCTGAACGTGGCCGATGAGCACCACCTGCTGAACCAGCACTCCATCCAGCGCCTGGAGCTGAAGACCATCCTCTGCCTGCCGCTGCTGCTCCAGGGTCGCCGCCTGGGCGTGGTCTACCTCGACAGCCGCCGACCCATCACCGAACCCCCGGACCGGGAGACCTTCGAGGCCATCGTCGCCCTCTGCGCCATTGCCATCGAACGCACCCGCCTCTCGGAGGAGAACCTCCGCACCCACGTGCTGGCCACGGTGGGCCAGGTGGCCAGCTCCATCGTCCACGACTTCAAGAACGGGCTGTTTGTCCTGCGCGGCCACGCTGACCTGCTTGAGCTGTCCACGGAGGATCACAAGATCCGGCACCACTGCCGCAAAATCCTCGAGTGCGTAGACCGGCTCACACACCTGAGCCAGGATGTGCTCGACTTCGCCAAGGTGCGCGAGCCCAAGCGGGAGACCGTGGACCTGCGGGCCTTCCTCGAGGCCATCATCGAACCGATGGTTCCACGCGCCGCGGAAATGGGCGTCCAGCTCCGGGCCGAAGGCCCCACCTGCCTCATGAAGCTCGATCCGGGTCGCTTCACCAGGGTCATGGAAAACATCATGGCCAACGCCCTCGACGCCACCACGGACATGAGCGGGGAAGTGGTCGTAGCCTGGAGCCAGGTGACGGGGGGCGTCCAGATCCGCGTGAAGGATCGCGGGCATGGCATTCCACGCAAGGTGATGAAGCGCATCTTCGAGCCCTTCTTCAGCTACGGCAAGAAGAAGGGCACCGGCCTCGGCATGGCCACCGTGAAGAAGATCGTCGAGGAGCACGGCGGCACCCTGGAGTTCCTCAGCGAGGAAGGTCGGGGGACTGAGGTAATCATCACCCTGCCGGAACACCCCATCACCGGCACCTTCAAGATCTCGGACGAATCCACCGGGAACCACCGGGCTCTTGAGACGGAGGGCCCGTGACGGCCATCCGGGTCGGCCAGGGCTTCGACGTCCACCGGTTCGCAGATCCCGAAGCAGGGCGCCCCCTGATGCTGATGGGCTGCGTGATCCCCCATAATCGTGGACTCGCCGGACACAGCGATGCGGATGTGATGCTGCACGCCCTCATGGATGCCCTCTTGGGCGCCGCGGGACTCGGGGACATCGGCCAGCACTTTCCGGACACAGACCCTGCCTACAAGGGCGCGGATTCAGCCGTGCTTCTGGCCCGGGTCATGGGCGATCTGACCGAACGGGGCTGGCAGGTGGTCAATGTGGACGTGTGCCTCATCGGCGAGCGCCCGAAGATCGGCCCCCATCGCCAGCGGATGCAGGCCCGCGTGGCGCAGCTCCTCGGGCTTCCTCCGGACGGCGTGAACGTGAAGGCCACCACCACGGAGACGCTGGGCTTCACGGGCCGCGGCGAGGGCCTGGCCGCCCAGGCGGTCGTCCTGATCCGGCGGTCATGAACGCGGGACCTCGGCTCCCTTCATCGCATATGATGGAAGTTCCGGAGGTTTCATGAAGTTCCACGCCGTTCTTCCCGCCCTGGCGCTGTTGGGCACCACGCTGTTCCTGGGGTGCAGCAAGGTGCCCTTGACGCCCAGAACGCCGGTTCCCGCGGGTTCGGTGGTCTTCCGCTTCACCCGCGCCGTCCGTGGTCCCGTGGAGTTCACGCTCGACGGAGCACGCATTCCGGTGCAGCAGTCCCCCAAGGGCGCCATCAGCCTCCAGGTGAAGGGGCTGACCCCCGGCAAGCACCGCTACTTCCTGACCAGCCAGCGCGAGACCTTCAGCCCGGACATGGGCGAGCTGGACCTGCCCGTCGACAAGGGGCTCTACCAGGTCACCCTCGTCCAGAAGCTCGATTCGGTCCTCTACGGCAAGCCCGATCCCCTTCCGCCGGCCGAGGGGCTTCCGGGCGTGACGGCCGTCCTCCTCAAGTAGCCATGGCGGTGGTGGCCCGGACCCGGAGGCGGGACCACCAGCTCCGCGGGCACGGAACCCTCATGGCCCGCTGCCTGGCCGAGGGGCTCCCGGTGGCCTCGGCCTGCTCCGGCCGGGGTGCCTGTGGCAAGTGTGTGATCACCCTGCTCCAAGGCGCGGACCTGCTCGAGCCGGCCGATGCGCATGAAGCCGAAGTCCTGGCCAGGAACGCCGCCGGACCGGATCAGCGCCTGAGCTGCCAGCTCCGGATGCCGCTCTGGGGCGCCGACCTCCTCTTCACCACGGGCTACTGGTGAGGCGCCGGGTCTGGATCGCCCTGGGTCTGGCCCCCGTGATGGGCATTGGCGGCTTCATGGCCTGGAAGACCCGCGCCGTGGCCCGGGAGCTGGTGAACCCGCCCTTCTACCGGCCCCAGCCCCTGACCCGCGTGGAGGCCACCTACCGCGAGCTGGCCGAGGGCCGCGACGGCGATCCGGGCGGCACCTGGACGTCTGCGGAAGCGGAGGGTCTGCAGCTCTGGCGGTTCACGCGCCCCTCACCCTCACCGGGGGTGGTGCTCCTGCTCCACGGCTTCGGGGACGACCGCTGGGGCACCAGCCCGGCCCTCAAGTGGTTCCCCCGGCTGGATGCCGCCATCTTCACCTACCGGCGGCGGGACGATGCCCTCCGCGGCGGAGGCCCCGCCCCGGCCGTCACCTTCGGAGCCATGGAATCCAGGGATGTCGTCCGGATGGTGCATCACCTGGAGGCCTCCGGCATCGAACGCGGTCGGATCCTGCTGCTGGGTCGCAGCCTGGGGGCCTCGGTGGGGCTGCTGGCACTCTCCGAGCTGGAACGCGAAGGCAGGGGTCCCCTGGCCGGCATCATCTGGGAGGGCGCCCCCGTCAGCAGCCGCAGCTTCGCGGAACGCTTGGTTCGCGGGCCTGAGGACCGCTGGTGGCATTTCCTTGCACCCTCCATCGGGGCGGCGGCGGCCATGGCCGCGGGTCGCATGGGCGGCTACGCGCCCGCCGACACGGACCTGCTCCTCCGCACGAACGGCCTACGGCTGGTAACGCCCAGCCTCTGCTTCCTGGCCACCCAGGATCGCCTCGCGCCACCGGAGATCCAGCGGACCCTGGCCGCCCGGTTCCAGCACAGCCAGGTGATCGAGGTGTCCACTTGGCATCTCCACTGCGCCGAGGCCATGGGGGCGGCCTACACCAGCTCGATCCAGTCGGCCGTAGACGAATGGTTCCCCGTGGACAAGGAAAGGGGCCCCGCAAGGCCCCTTTCCCGGCACTGAGGCAGCGGACCTACTCCTCTTCGTGAGCTTGGCCCGTGGCGCGGATGAGCTTGGGGGCGAGGCGCTGCACGATGGGCTCGAAGACCTTGTTCACCAGTTCCTCATCGTAGGAGACCTCGGCGCCGGTCCCAGCGACCTTCACACTGGTGTCGTCCACCTTGCCGTCATCCCCCTTGGCGAAGAGGATCTCGCCGGTCTCCACTTCGATGAGGCGGATGTCCAGGCGCCCCGTGAAGGAGGCCTTCTTCACATTCACGCTGCCCGCCACGTGGCCGGCGGTGCTGTTCCCAGTCACCTTGCCTACCAAGGCCCCCACACCCCAGCCGGAACTGAAGCCGGATTCCTTGTAGGCGAAGCGGGTGACCTTGCCGGTCATCACGTACTTCACCCCGAGCAGCTTGCCGATCTTCTGCACGGTAGCGGTATCGACCTCACCGCTCTGCTGGAAGTTCAGCTCGGCCCGGATGTCCTGGAGGCGCTCCCGCTCGATGAGGCGGATCTTGCCATTGGCCTTGTCCATGATCTCGGTGGTGAAGAGGTCCCGGAGCTGGTTGGAGATGGTGCCCATCTGGTTGCCCCAGCCGCCGTGACGCCAGCCGTGCCAGCAATCAGGCGCGGCCTTGAAGTCCAGGATGGCCAGCCGGGGCAGCTTGGCTTTTTCCTCTTTGGACATCTTCTTCTGGGCGAAGACGGGCGCGGCAATGGCGAAAACGGCCAGGAGGGAGAGGATCAGCTTGCGAAGGCGCATGGGGACTCCGGTCGAGAACGGGTGATTCAGTCGTCGATGAGCTTGCTGCGCAGTTCCTTGCCCAGCTTGAAGTACACCACGCGCTTGGGCGGCACCTGGATGCTCTCGCCACTGCGCGGATTCCGGCCCTGGCGGGCCCGGCGGTCGCGCAGGCGGAAGCTGCCGAAACCGCGGAGCTCAACGCCTTCACCGGTCTTCAAGGATTCGATGATGCTCTCCAGGAAGGTGTTTACCAGGAGATCAGCATCCTTCTTCCCCAGTTCAAGCCGCTCCATCAGGTGTCGGGAGAGGTCGGCCTTGGTGAGGGTCTCCATCGCTTCCATGGGAACTCCGAGGGGTGAGGGGGCTTAGGTGACGTGAGGGCAGTCCTCAATAAATCCCCATCCGTGCCCTGCGGTCAAGGGGGACATCTCCATCCATTTGAAAAAAAGGGGGCCGGAGCCCCCTTTTGAAGAGGACCGCCGGGTCGCTCAGTCCATGAGCCACTCGAGGAGGAACCGGGGGCCTTCCCCACTTCCCCCATGGGTCCGGTAATCCCGTTCCTTGCCGGACCAGCCGCCGGAGAGGTCCACATGGGCCCAGGAAGCCTGCCCGACGAACTCGCGCAGGAACAGCCCGGCCGTGATGGTGCCGCCCCAGCGGATGCCGGTGATGTTCTTCAGATCGGCCAGGGGGCTCTTCAGAAGGTCGGTGTATTCCTCCACCAGGGGTAGCTGCCAGAGGTACTCCCCGACGGAGCCGCCCGCATCCATGAGTCGGTCCACTAGTTTCTGGTCCGTGCCCATCACCGCGGAGACCCCGTCGCCCATGGCGATGAGGGCGGCGCCCGTGAGCGTGGCGAGGTCCACCACATGGTCCGCGCCCAGTTCACTGGCGTGGTGCAGGAGGTCGGCCAGGACCAGGCGGCCCTCAGCATCCGTGTTGAGCACCTCGATGGTCTTGCCACTGCGGCTGCGGAGCACATCGCCAGGCTTGTAGCTGGAGCCCGAGGGCATGTTCTCCACCAGCCCCATCAGGCCCGTGACCTGGACGGGCACCTCCAGCTGGGCACAGGCCACCAGGGTGGCCAGCACGATCGCCGCACCGGTCATGTCGTCCTTCATGGTCTCCATGCCGGAGGCGTCCTTGAGGGAGAGTCCACCGGAATCGAAGCAGACGCCCTTCCCGACGAGGACCACATGCTTCTTCGGCTTCTCCTTGGGCTTGTATTCCAGCTTGACCACCCGGGGCGGCCGAACGCTGCCTTGTCCGACGGCCAGAATGGAGCGAAACCCGCCCTTTTCAAGGGCCGGGACATCCAGCACCTCACAATGGAGCTTGTGCTGCTTAGCGAGCTTCACGGCCGTATCGGCGAAAACCTCGGGGTAGAGGTCTCCGGCAGGCGTGTTGGCGAGATCGCGGACACGGTGACAGGCGGCCACTCCGGCCTCGACCGCGGGCAGCTTCCGCCGTGCTTTGCGGGTGTCATCGCCGTTGGTGAACACCTCGATGGAGGTGAACTGTTTTGCTTCCGGCTTCCCGCCCTTGAAGGCCACGAAATCGTAGTTGGCGAGGAGTGCACCCTCCGTCACCGCCACCTGCACGGCGTCATGATCGATGGTGGAGGTGGACGGAGAGAGGATCCCGATCTTCTTCCACTTCTTCTTGAGGCAGAAGCGCCCCGCGGTGCCCACAGCCTTGCGGATCTTGTTGAGCGTCACCTTCTCTTCATCCCCGAGGCCCACCAGCACCATCCAGCGGCTCTCCTTCACACCATTGGGGTGGTGGAGCGGGACAACTTCAAGATAGTCCGCCTTGAAATCCTCCTCATCCATCACCTGCCGGGCGACCTTGCTGATGGCGAGCGGCAGACGGTGGCGCTCTCGCCCCGAAAACACAGGCACGATCAAGGCATCACCGGCAAAATCTTTACCGGTCTGTGAGCTGATATCCACTGAAGGCATGAGAGTTCCTCCTGATAGTCGAGGCTAGATCGGTTTGATAAAAATGGAAAGTTCATTTTCTGTTCTTTATTTGTCATGGCTGAGCAATTTGTTAACAGCAACTTTTCAAACACTAGTCACCTGAACGAGTTGCAGTTTCCGATGGGATCATGTCCCGATGGACCTCGCCCCCCGGCACCGCCAGCCCCTCCGACTCCCCGGCCACTGGCCGGACTGCGCCCCGGGGCTGCTCCGGCACAGCGCCGCCTGGCTGCACACCGGCGACTCCGGGGAGAGCCTCCTGGTCATGCCTGGCAAGACATTGGTCTCGAGGTGGGATGGGCAGGCCTGGGTGACCCAACTCGATGGCGTGCCCCTGGCAGGCTCCCCCTGGGAGGCCCTCGCCTCCACCGTGGCTCGCCAGTCCTTTCCCTGGGTCGGCGCCGCCTCCTTCGAGCTGGCCTGTGACGAGGCGGGCCACCCCCGGCAACCCTTGGAAGTCGGCGCCCTCGGCCAGCACTGGACGGGTGTAGCCCTTGCACTCCAGGTAAATGACGGCAGGGCCGAGCTCTGGTCCTGGGGTGATGCGCCCACTGCCCCCCCGGAGGGCTGGAGCCGACCAACCATGGCCCCTCTCGAAAGACGGTCCTCGGTGGACCTGGCATCCCTCTGGACGGAAGCGCAGCACAGGTTCGCGGTTGAGGAGATCCAGGCCCGCATCCTCGACGGTGGCTTCTACGTCGCCAACCTCTGTGTCCCCTTCAGCGGGAAGCTTTCGGGGGATGCGGTGGCTCTGGCGCTATCGGCCTTCCAGCGGGCCCGGCCACCCTTCGGCGCCCTCCTCGACCTCGGCGGGCTCCAGCTCCTCAGCCTCAGCATGGAGCGCCTGCTGTCACGGCGAGGTGCCCGCCTCTGCTCCCAGCCCATCAAGGGGAGTGCCCCGCTCACGGGTGACCCTGTCCGGGACCGCACGGTTGCCGAGGCCCTGCTCGCCGATCCCAAAGAGCGGGCCGAGCACACCATGATCCTCGACCTCGTGCGCAATGACCTGGGACGGGTGGCGGTTCCGGGATCAGTCCAGGTGACCCGCCTCATGTCGGTAGAGCCATACCCCACCGTCCAGCACCTGGTCAGCACCCTGGAGGCCATGGCTCGCCCCGACCTGGGCTTGGCAGAGCTCCTGCGGGCCATGCTGCCCGGAGGAAGCGTCACTGGCGCCCCCAAACATGCCGTCTGCGGCCATTTGGCGCAGGCCGAGGCGGGTCCCAGGGGGTTCTATTGCGGAGCGGTCGGATGGATCTCCCCTGAGGGGGACCTGGACCTGGCCCTGCCGATCCGCACCGCCCAGATCGAGGGCGACAACTTGACCTACTGGACCGGCGGAGGCATCACCCGGCGCAGCGATCCGGCCCGCGAGTGGGCCGAGCTACACCTGAAAACCCGGGCGATCACCGGCTGATCAGGCGGCGCTCGCCCGCTTCAGGAGCTCCTCGAACTGCTCAAAGAGGTGGGCCCTGGGGCCCTTCGGCTGACGCTTCAGCACCATACCTGCCTGTTCCGGGGTGCGCCCGCCCTTCACCTGGTTGCAGGACAGGCAGGCGCCCACCAGGTTTTGCCAGGTCGTCGAGCCGCCCTGGCAGAGGGGCACCACATGATCCACCGTTGTGGCCTTCCTCGCACAGCCCTCGTACTGACACAGATAGTGGTCCCGTCGGAGGACCCGGCGCTCCAGGCGCCCGATCAGCAATTTGGAGTCGCTGCAGGCCTGGGCATGGGGGAATATGATCAGCTCCAGCCGCCCCTCGAGGTTGCCGTGGCGCTCGAAGGTGGCGGGGTTCAGCACATGGGCCCGGCCGGACACCACCGCGCAGAGGGCCCGGCGGCGGCTGACTTCCTGCATGGGGACATAGTTCCGGTCGACGGCAATGACTTCGCCGATCCCGTGGCGTTCCCGTCCCTTCGGCATCACCCCCCCGGTGTTTGCCCGAATCCTAAGGCATTACCCGGGATTGTGAAGTGAATTATTCCCCCCGATACGGCCCCGGCAGCGTGTCCTGGATCTCCATGTCCGGGAGGGCCTCCACGCCCGCCAAGCGCTTTTCCATGCGCTCCTTGCCTTTGGAGACCTCGCCCAGCTTGGTGCTGGCCTCGTCGAGCTTTTTCTGGACCGAGGCGAGGGATTCCCCGAACTTCCCGAATTCAGTCTTCACCTGTCCGAGCACCTTCCAGACCTCGCCGCTCTGCTTGCTGATCGCCAGGGTCTTGAAGCCCACCTGCAGGCTGTTGAGGAAGGCCGTCAGCGTGGTGGGCCCCACGAAGGTGACCTTGCACTCACGCTGGATCCGCTCCAGCAGGCCCGGCCGCCGCAGGGCCTCGGCGTAGAGGCCTTCGAAGGGCAGGAAGAGCAGTGCGAAATCCGTGCTGTTGGGGGGATAGATGTACTTGTCGCGGATGTCCCGGGCCTGGGCGAGCAGCCGGACCTCCAGGGCCCTGCCTGCGGCCTCCACGGCGGGGAGATCCCCCAGTTCGTAGGCCTCCATGAGCCGCTGGTAGTCCTCAAGGGGGAACTTGGCGTCGATGGGCAGCCAGACCGTGCCACCCTCATCGGGGCCCGGTAGCTTCACCGCGAACTCCACGATTTCCGGTGAGCGGGGCCGGATCTTCACGTTGGCGGCATACTGCCCGGACGAGAGGAACTGCTCCAGCAGCGCCCCGAGCTGGGCCTCGCCGAGCACGCCGCGGGTCTTCACATTGGTGAGCGCGCGCTTCAGCCCGCCCACGTCCTGGGCCAGGGTCTGCATCTCGCCAAGCCCCTTCTGCACCTGCTCAAGGCGCTGGGCCACCAGGTTGAAGCTCTCCCCCAGGCGCTTCTCCAGGGCCTCGTGCAGCTTCTCGTCCACCGTGCGCCGCATCTGCTCGAGGCGTTCCTCGGTCGAGGTCTGGATGGCCGCCAGACGCTTCTCCACCTGTTGCTGCATTTGGTTCAGCTGGGTACCCTGCTCCTCCCGCGAGGACTTCAGGGCCTCCTGGGTGGTCGTGACGAGCAGCCGGAAGCCCTCGGCCAGCTTCTCGGCCTGGGCAGTCCGGATTCCGCCCAGTTCGGCTGCCAGTGGCTGGAGCTGGGCCACAAGGGCCTGGTGGGACTCACTGCGGTTCCTGGAGGACAGGTCATCTGCATGGCGCCGCAAGGCGTCGAAGGGGCCCGGATCCACCGGAGGACGACGCAGGCCAGCCCAGACCGCCACGGCGGCCAGCAGACAGGTGAGGGCGGTGAGGGCGAGGACGAGGCTCATGGCTCCATCATGGCGCGGCCGGCTGGTCAGGCAGTGTCCATTCGGCACGCCGCCCTGCCTCCCGCGGCGTGAGCTCCAGCCGGGCCACCCAGCCCGTCGGCCAGGGCCCATCTCCGCCCGCCCACTCGACCGCCAGCCGGTCCCCGGCCCCGAGGCTCTCTTCGAGGCCCAGCGTCCAGGCGCCTCCGGGCCCCGTACGGAAGAGGTCCAGGTGGAAGAGGTGCCCTCCGGAAGTGTCGTAACGGTGCAGGACCGCATAGGTGGGGGAGGCGACTTCCTCGGGATCGCCGCCAAGACCGCGAAGGAAGCCGCGGGTCCATGTGGTCTTGCCCGCGCCCAGTTCCCCCTTCAGCAGCCAGGTTCCGCCGGGCGGCGTCAGCCGAGCCAGGGCTTCGCCCAGGGCCTCCGTGGCCTCCTCGTCGGCCAGGAACTGCTCAGGCACGCAGGAGCTCCGGCAGGAGCCCCGCGAGGTCCGTGGGGAGCAGACCAGCCCCGGGCAGCCGATCCCCCGCAGCCCCGTGGAGCCAGGCTGCGGCGGCCACGGCCTCGCGCATGGGCAGCCCCTGGGCTCGGAAGCCCGCCACCATGCCGGCCAGCAGATCACCGCTGCCGCCGGTGGCCATGCCTGGATGGCCCGTGGGGTTGATCCAGAGGTCATCGCGCGCCCCGCCGGCAATGACGCTCTGGGCCCCCTTGAGCAGCAGGACCCCGGGGCGCCCTGAGGCCACCTGGCGGGCCTGGACCAGGCGCTCGTCCATCAGGAGGGGACGGGACAGGCGGAAGAGACGGGCGAACTCGCCCGGATGGGGGGTGATGGCCGTGCCCGGCCGATCCATCCAGCGCCGCCCCTCGCCTTCCTTGAGGGCCGAGGCGTCCACCACCAGCGGTCCATCCCAGTCGGGCACCTGGCTGATGCCGCCTGGCCCCACCAGCAGGACGTCCGCCTCCTGAGGCACCGACCCCTGCCAGGCCAGCACCATGGCCTCGGGCACCTGGGCGGCGATCTCGGCCCGGACCTCCGGCTCGGTGAGCACGGTCACCAAGCCGACGCCCACCCGCAGGGCGCCCAGGGCCGCCAGCACAGCTGCGCCGCTCATGCCGAGGCTGCCCGCCCGGATCACCACATGGCCGAAGCTGCCCTTGTGGGCGTTCCATTCCCGGGTGGGGAGCACCGGCCGCTCAAGCAGCTGCAGGGCGGCTTTGGGCGCCTGGTCCAGCGGGATGGGAATGAGCGAGATGTCCCCACAATAATCCCGGGCCGGGAGCAGCCCATGGCAGACCTTGAGGGCCCCGAAGCAGGCAGTTCGCGTGGCGCGGACGGTCTCGCCCGGGAGCTCTGCCGCGCTGGGATCCAGCCCCGAAGGCAGGTCCAGCGCCAGGACCTGAAGTCCGCTGGCGTTGAGGGCCCGGACCCAGGCCACGACCTGGCCCTCCAGCGGCCGGGTCGTGCCCAGGCCGAAGAGCCCATCGACCACCCAGCCACGCCAGGTGCGCATGCCCTCTGCGGGCTCGGCGAGGGTTTGGATCTCGCCTCCAAGACCCTTCCATAACCGGGCCTGGACTTCCCCGTCGCCCTGCCACTGCGGCTCAGCGAGCGGCGAAAAGACGCGGACCGACCTTCCCTGCAGCCTGGCGAGGCGGGCCAGGGCCAGGGCGTCCCCGCCGTTGTTCCCGGGGCCGGCCAGCACCGTCAGAGGTTCGCCGGAAGGCAGAAGCGCCAGGGCGCCAAGGGCCGCATGCTCCTGGAGGAGCAGCGATGGGATGCCCCAGACCTCGATGGCCTGACGCTCAACAATTCGCATCTCGTCGGCAGTGAGGAGGGGAATCATACCGATCAGTCTAGGCCCGTTCCCGGAGGTATGCCGCCAGGGCTCTCGGAAACAGTTCCATCTCGGCAGCATAGACCCGCTTCTGGAGGTCCTCGGGCGTGTCCCCGGCCAGGACGGGAACCCTCAGCTGGTCGAGGATCCGCCCGTGGTCGTACTCGTCGTCCACCAGGTGCACCGTGGCGCCGGATTCGGCCTCCCCCGCGGCCAGGACCGCCCGGTGGACATGCATGCCATACATGCCCGGCCCCCCGTACCGGGGCAGGAGGCCCGGGTGGATGTTGAGAATGCGGCCGGCCCAGCGGGTCGGCACCGTCAGCTTCTTCAGCCAGCCGCAGAGGCAGATGACCTCGGCACCGGCGGCTTCTGCGGCCCGATAGCAGGCCTCGGAGAAGGCCTCATCAGACTCGAAGTCCTTGCGGACCACCACCGCAGCGGGCAAACCTTCGGCCTCCAGCCGGGCGAGGCCATCAGCCTTGGCCGAGGAGGCCAGCCCCAACACCGGCAGCGCGGCCGCCCGGCCCTCGCGGCAGGCCAGGAGCAAGTTCAGGGCATTGCCGCCGGTGCCGGAGATGAAGAGGGCGAGCCGCTTCACTGGAGGGCCGTGAGCACCACAGTGTCGGCGATGTCCTGGGCGCTACAGCCACGGCTGAGGTCATTGGCCGGCTTCGCGAGGCCCTGAAGGAAGGGCCCGATGGCCGCGCAGCCGCCCATGCGCTCCGCGATCTTGTAGGAGATGTTCCCGGCATCGAGGTCGGGGAAGACCAGCACGTTGGCCCGGCCGGCCACGGCGGAGCCGGGCGCCTTCTTCTGGCCCACGGAGGGCAGCAGGGAGGCGTCGGCCTGCAGCTCGCCGTCCACGGCGAGGTCGGGTCGGCGCTCCTTGACGATGGCCAGGGCCGCACGGACCTTGTCCACGCAGGGGTGCTCAGCGGAACCGCGGGTGGAGAAGCTGAGCAGGGCCACGCGGGGCTCCACGCCCATGACGCTGCGGGCATTCTCGGCGGCGGCGATGGCGATGTCCGCCAGCTGCTCCGGTGTGGGATCGGGCACCACGGCGCAATCGGAGAAGATGACCGCGCCCTGCTCGCCGAAGGCGGAGTCGGGGTGGATCATCAGGAAGAAGCTGGAGACGGTCTTGATGCCCTTGGCCGCGCCGATGGCCTGGAGGCAGGCGCGCACGGTCTCGGCGGTGGTGTTCAGGGCCCCGGCCACCATGCCATCGCAGTGGCCGCACTGCACGAGCATGGCCCCGAACCAGAGCGGGTTCTGCACCGCTTCCAGGGCCTGGGCCTCGGTGATTCCCTTGGCCTTGCGGCGCTCATAGTAGGCGCCAGCGAGTTCCTGGAGCAGCAGACTCGTGGCGGGCTCCACCATGCCGGCGCCCTTGAGGGAGAGACCCAGGGCCTCGCCCCGCGCCAGCATGGCGGCGGGGTCGCCCAGGATGGTGAGGCGGCATAGCCCCTGGTCCAGCAGCAGCTGGGCGGCCTGCAGGGTGCGGTCTTCCCGGCCCTCCGGCAGCACGATGTGGCGCTGCAGCTCCTTGGCGCGGGCACGGAAGCGCTCCATCCAGAGGGTGTGGTTGGCATGGGACATGGATTCCTCCGTGTAGGGCCTAGGCCCTCGGGTGCTGGACTGGAAGAAGGAAACCGCGAGCCTCTTGGCCCGTGCGGTTCCGGAAGATATCGGCAAGGCTCGGCGCGCCCGAGCTGGCCTCGTCGAGATACATCGCCTCCACACGGTGCATGGGCAGGAAGCGGGTGCCGAGGGCCACCTGGTCCGACTCGCCGGTCCGCACCAGGGAGAGCACTTCCTCCCAGGGTGTGAGGTCCAGCCCCCGGATGGCGATGCCCGATGCATCAAGCCCGAGAATCGCACCCCAGATGCGCTCCCGGGGCGACTGGAGTACCACCACCACGAGATCGCCTGATTCGAAGGGCATGGTCTGGGGCATGTCGGGACTCCCGGGGGGGTTCACAGCGCTGGGCCTTCGACGATGAGGCGGCCTTCCGTGAAGCCCTCCATGGCCCAGCGGGGTCCCTCGAAACCGTTGCCGCTGGCCTGGACGCCACCGAAAGGCGAGGCGTCCAGCCGGAAGGTCGGGGGCAGGTTCAGGAGCACACCACCGGCCCGGAGCCTCGATTCCGCCAACCGGAGGTGCCGTTGGTCCCGGCTGTAGGCGCTGGCCCGCAGACCGAAGCGCGTGGCCGCGGCTTTTCCGAGACCCTCCTCGAAGGTGGCGACCGGGGTCAGCACCGTGACCGGAGCGAAAACCTCCTCGACCTGCAGCGGATCCTCCTCGGGCACACCCGTGAGGATGGCCGGGGGCAGCAGGGCGCCCTGGCGGACACCGCGCAGCAGGACTGTGGCCCCGCCAGAGACCGCGCGATCCAGGCTGGCATCCATCCGGCTGGCCGTGCCCTCGTCGATCATCGGTCCCACCACCGTGGCGGGATCCATGGGGTCACCCAGAGGCAGGGCCTTCACGGCATTGACGAAGGCGGGCACAAAGGCTTCCCAGAGGCGCTGATGCACGTAGATCCGCTGGGCCTTGGAGCAGCTCTGCCCGGCCCCAGCCACGGCGGCTGGCGCGAGCTGCCCCGCCACGGCCTCGGCAGCCACGCCCTCGTCCACGACCACGGCCCCGTTGCCGCCCAGCTCCAGCAGGAGTCGCTTCCCGGCGAGGACCTGCTCGAGGTGGCGGCCCACCCGCTCGGACCCCGTGAAGCTCACGGCCGCGATGCGGGGGTCCCGTGCCAGGGCCTCGGCCCGGGCGGGATCCGAACCGGCGAGCTGTAGCAGGTGCTCGGGAGCAGACACTCGCGCCCGCGCCGCCTCGAAGCTCTCCCAGAGCAGGCGCGAGGTGCTCGGCGCCTGGGGGCAGGGCTTCCAGATCACGCTGCAGCCTACGCCGAGTGCTGGCGCCAGCTTGTGCATTGCCAGGTTCACGGGGAAGTTGAAGGGCGTGATGGCCAGCACGGGACCAAGGGGGAAACGGCGGAAAGTAGCCCGGCAGCCGTCCGCCCCGGCCATCAGGTCGTAGGGGACGCTCTCCTCACCGAAGGAGGCCACGGCATCAATGGAGGCCCTCAGGGTCGCCTCCGCCCGCCCCACCTCACCGCGAGCCAGGGTGATTGGTTTTCCGGTCTCCCGGGCCATCGCCAGGGCCAGCGGTTCGCGGACCTGCGCCAGGTCCTCCAGCCACGCATCCAGCAGCCGCCTTCGGACGAGCCTCGAGGCACCGTTCCACGCGCCGAAGGCCCGCAGCGCGTTCTCTGCCAGTTCCGTCCATCCCTCTGCGACCATGGCTCACCAACAAGATCCGCCGGCCTCTCCGGCTCCGATTAGCATATCCGCCGTTCCACGCGGCCTCCCAGGAACCCCGTAAAATCATGTGGAACGGGGATTCACGGTGGGAAGCGGCTAGACTGTCAGCAGGAGTACCCCATGACCAAGCCGCTCGTCCCCGCCGACCTCCTGAAGTCCGTTCAGGCCGCGGACAAGCCCGCCTCCACGGCCTCGGCCGGGAAGCCCAAGGCGACCGCCGGCCCCAAGCCCACCGTCCGGGCGTCCACCAAACCACAAGGCAAGAGTGGTGTGACCCACACCCGCATGAGCAACCGCGGGAAATAGCCCTAAGGCTGGATCCAGGCCACGAGCAGGGCCACCGCGAGGGCAACGCCCAGCAGCGCGGCCAGACGCTGCCCGAAGGCCCGTCCGCCGGAGATCCAGGCGAATCCTGCCTTGGCCAGGGTATTGCTCCCGATGGCCAGGATGATGGCCAGCACCGCTGTGGGTGCCGAGAGGCCTACAGCTTTGACCTGGCTGCTGACCGCCAACGTGATCGCATCCACATCGGCCAGGCCCGAGAGCCCTGCGGCCAGGAGCAGACCCCTGTCGCCGAACCAGGCCCGGCCCGCGGCAGAGGCCAGCAGGACCGCCGCCAGCCCCAGGCCCCAGGCCGTGGCACGCTTCAGGTGGAAGGGGTTCCGGACGGCCACCTCCTCCCCGGCGGGCTTCATCGCCCCATGGCGATAGATCCATCCGCTGGCCCCGAGCAGCACCAGCACCATGGCCGCCACAGGCAGCAGCAAGGGCCTGGCCATGGCTGGCCCGCCCACCACTCCCGCGAGGATGGCCACCCGGACTCCCATCACGGCGCAGGCGAGCAGCACGGCCACCTGGCCAGGATCCCGGAACGAGGCGTCCTCGCGGGCCTGCCGGGACATGGAGACCGTCACCACCGTGGAACTGACCAGCCCTCCCACCAATCCGGTCATCAGGGCCCCGCGCCGGGTCCCCAGCAGCCGGTTCAGCGCATAGCCGAGGAAATCCACCGCGGCAATCAGCGCCACCATCCACCCCACCTTGCGGGGCGAGAGGACGCCCCAGGGATCGAGGGCCCGCTCGGGTAGCAGCGGCAGCAGGATGGCGAATACGATGAGCAGCTGGATGGAGGCGGTCAGGTCCTCCCGCTGAAGCTTGGGGATCCAGGCCCGGATCCATGGCTTGGACAGGAGCAGCAGGGTGACGATTACAGAGACGGCCACTGCGAGCAGTGCGTCCCGCGTGAGCAGCATCCCTAGCAGGGGTGCTGAAAGGGCCGCGATCTCCGTGGTGAGGCCGCGATCCAAGGAGCTGGTTTCGTAGTAGAAGAGGCCGATCATCATCGCGGCGAGGGCCATGACGGCGATGGGCATGGCCAAGCTCTCGCCGCCAACCTTCACGGAGATCCAGCCCAGCATGGTGAGCAGCGAGAAGGTCCGCGCGCCCAGGCTGCCGTGCGTTTCCTCGGCCGGATCGCCAGCACGCCGATGGAAGGGGCGGTCGGCCCCTTCCTGGCGGCGCTCAAAGCCGCTCCGCTCCCGCTCCAAGCCCATCATCAGGCCCAGCGCCACGGCCATGGCGGCTTCCTTGAGGGTGGACAGGTCCAAGCTGAGCATGGGGACCCCTTTGAACGGTTAATCGGCCAAGTGCCAGATTTGGATGTGGCTGGTGCGTTTCAGCACCTCGGCGACCAGGTCTGGCGCAGGCGTTCCGAAGGTTCTAACCCGGAAGGCCTCGGCCGCTGGAAGATGCACTACGTGGACCGAGGAGCCGCCGGGAAAATCTGGATGCCGGACCAGGGGTCGGGCCAGCGCCTCCAGGTCGAGGGCCTCCAGCCAACCGGGAGGCAGCGGCGCCGTCCTGGCTCCGAGGACCAGGGCTCCCACCTCCCGGGCCTGGAGCAAGACCAGGTGCCAGGTACCGTCCACCTGTCCCCGCCAACAGAGAAAGGTCGGCAACTGCTCGAAGCTGACGCCACCCTTTCTCACGCTGGGCCAGGCGCGGAGCGAGGCCAGCCCCGCCTCATCCGCGGCCTCCATGGCGAGGCTCGCAAGGTCGGGTGAAACGGGGGGGATCCAGGGTTCGACGCTCAGCATCCCGTCGAGCATCGCATATCGGGTAGGCTGGGGCCCATGTGTACCGAGCGTCAACGGGTGCAGCCCCGAATGGTGTGGTCCCCCAAGGGTCGTCCATGAGCCCCAGGCCCGTCATCGCCACCGGCCAGCAGATTGGTGCAGGCTGGAGCCCGGCCCTGTCCATCGCCAAGGCCCTGGCGGCCCTGGCCGAGGCCCGCCGCAGCGGGGCCGAGGCTGTGTACTGGCTGGCCGACGAGGACCACGACCGGGCCGAGGTGGCCTCCGTGGTGGGCTGGGATGGCCCGCGCCTGGTGCGCCACCGGTTCCGCTTTGACACCCGTGTTGGCACCGCCACGGGCTGGCTGCCGTGGACGCCGCAGCACCAAGATGAAGCCACGAAGCTCTGGGGGCCCCTGCCTGAACCAACCGTTCCCACGCTGCGGGGACATGCCCTGGCCCTGGGCCAGCCCCTGTGGAAGCGGGGGCTCCGGCCCTTCTCCCCCACCGATCCCGCGCTGCGTGACCCCATCCAGTCCGAGTTGGAACGCTGGCGCAGCATGGATCTGCAGGCCGATCTCATTCAGCAGGCTGAGCGCCTGAGAGCCCAGGGCGCCCCCCTGCCGCTGGATCCGCAAGTCCAGGCCGCCTGGTTCTCGCTGGATCCAGGCACCGGCCGACGGCTGCGGTTGGAGCCCGGCGAGACCCTCGCCAAGGGACTCTGGTTAAGCCCAGGTGCCGCCATCCGCCCCCTCATGCAGTCCCTCCTGCTACCGGTCGCGGCGGTGGTGCTGGGGCCCTCCGAGCGGGCTTACTGGCGCCTCTGCGAGCCCTTGTGGGATCGGGTCGGCCTGGCCGCTCCCAAGATCCTGCCGCGTCCCAGCGTCTTCGTGGTGCCTCCCGGATACCGGGTGGCCCCTGACCAGCTTGATGCGCTCCGCCTGGGCGCCTGGGAGACCCTCGGCTCCTGGTCTGGTGTGTTTCCGACCGGAATGATCCAGGAGACTCGGCCAGACCCGGCCTGGCCCCTGCCCATCCAGGAGCGCTTCCGCCGCGAGCAGGCCCGCAGCCGTGAGCGGCTCGGCAAGCTGGACCGGCGCCTCCATCGGGAGGCGGCCGCCCGTATGCTGGGCGGTGATCCCGAGTTCCTCCGGCAGTCCCTCTTCCCCTTCGGGCGGCCCCAGGAGCGGGTGCTTCCGGGCGTCCCTTGGCTGAATTCCAGTGCCCTGCTCGATGCCATCCTGGAGCGCATGGACGGGGCCCAGCCCGTCATCTTGGTGGAGGAACCATGAGCCCCACTTCCCCCCATGATGGGTGCGACCTGCTGGCCATCGGAGCCCACCCGGATGACGTGGAGGTCCACGTGGGTGGAATCCTGGCCCTGGCCTCGGAGCGGGGTCTGAAGGCCGCCATCCTTGATCTCACCAGCGGCGATCTCGGCACGCGCGGCACCGCGGAGACCCGCCGCCTGGAAGCGAAGGAGGCGGCCCGGATCCTCGGCGTGACCAGGCTCGTGCTGGACTTCCCGGATGGCCGCTTCACCGAGGATGAGACCAACCGGGCGCGGCTCATGACCGAGCTCCGTACGCTGCGGCCCCGGATCCTGATCCTGCCCGCACCGGAGGACCGCCATCCCGATCATCGCCGCGCCCACCGGCTCGCCCGGGAAGCGGCCTACTACGCGGGCCTGAAGAACTACCCCTGCCCCGGCTCCCCGTTCCGGCCCGAGGCCGTGGCCTGGGTGGGCGGTGAGAATCCCGGCCCACCCGACCTGCTGGTGGATGTGAGCACGGTGTGGGAGCGCCGCATGGCCGCCTTCGACGCCTTCGGCAGCCAGTTCGATCATGATCCGTCACAGCCCGTCACGCGCATCGCGCATCCTGCCTTCAGGCGTGGAGTCCTGGGTCGCGCCATGCACTGGGGCTCGCTCGGCATGTGCGACTGGGCCGAGGCGCTTTGGTGCGAGCGGCCCGTTTCCAAGGCCCTGACCGACCTTCTCGCCCGCCTGGAAGAGCCTGCGTGAATCGCTTCGAATCCGACTTCCTCGCGCAGATCCAGCGCCGGGGCGATGGCGTGAGCGGCCGGGTGCTCGTGGCCTGCTCGGGCGGGGGCGATTCGGTGGCCCTGCTGCTCCTGCTCTGGACGCTCCGCAGGAGCCTCGGCCTGGAACTGTCGGTGGCCCATGCCGATCACGGCCTGCGGCCGGAATCCGCAGAGGACGCGGACTTCGTCCGCCAGCTCTGCCGGGCCCTGGACCTGGATCTGGTCGAAGCGAGCCTCGGCGTCAGGACCCACGCGCGGGATCAGGGCATCGGCCTGGAGATGGCCGCCCGGGAGCTGCGCTGGGACTGGCTGCGCCAGGAGGCCGAGCAGGCCGGTGCCGCGGCGGTGGCCACGGGGCACACGCTGGACGATCACACCGAGACCGTCTTCATCCGGCTCGCGCGGGGTGGCGGGCTCGGTTGCCTGCATCCCCTGGCGCCGCGTCAGGAGCTGCGCTGGTCCCCGCTGGCGGAACTCCGCCGTGAGGACCTGCGGGCCTACCTGGCCTCACGGAAGGTCCCCTGGCGGGAGGACGCGAGCAATGGTGAGCCCTTCACGGCCCGGAACCGCTGGCGGCTCCTGCTCGCCGACCTGAGGCAGGAGGCCCCTGACCTCGACCGCCACCTGTTTGAAACACATAGGCAGGCGGAGGAGGCCGAGCGGCTGGCGCGGAGTCTCATACTGAACTGGGAGGGCTCCCGCTGGTTCATCGCGGATGGCGGCATCGCCTTCAAACGGGAGGCCTGGGATGAGGTCCACCTGAGGTGGACGCTGGAATCCGCCTTCCGCCGCCTGGGTTGGGCGAGGGAGGCCGACCTGCTCCGGGCCCTCACACCCTGGCTTGGAGAGCGCCTCGCCCAGGGCCGCCAGCCCTCATCCTGGGGGAATTTCCACCTAAACCCTGAACCACTGGCAGGGTATCTGCATCTAAGACAAGGACCGCTGCCTTCCCGGACCTAGTAAACTGGAGGGCCACCTGGGCTTCGGCCCCAAGGAGTGACCCTTTGAATTCCATGATGAAAAGCGTGCTGGTCTGGTTGGGCATCATCGCCCTCTTGGTTCTGGCCTTCCGCCAGATCCCCCAGAACAGCAAGCAGATCGAAGTCTCCTTCTCGACCTTCTACACCGAAGGCGTGGCGGGCAAGTACAAATCTGTGACCCTTTCCGGTTTTGATATCGAGGGCACCTACAAGCAGCCTGAGAAGAATGCCAAGACCGGTGAGATCATCGAGAAGTTCCGCACCGTGGCTCCGCCCATGCAGGACCTGGGCAAGGTCATCCTCAGCTGGAAGACCGAGGGCCAGATCGAGGAGTTCAAGGCCGCCAAGCCCAGCGAGAACAACTTCGCCTACGTGCTGATGTTCTGGGCACCCCTGCTGGTCTTCGTGGTGCTCTGGTTCGTATTCATGCGCCAGGCCCAGATGGGTGGCAACAAGGCCATGAGCTTCGGAAAGGCTCGGGCCAAGGGTCTCTCGGGCAGCGCCAAGCGAACCACCTTCGCCGACGTTGCAGGCTGCGACGAGGCCAAGGAGGAGCTGAAGGAGATCGTCGAGTTCCTGAAAGATCCGGCCAAGTTCCTCAAGCTGGGCGGCAAGATTCCCAAAGGCGTGCTACTGATGGGCCCTCCGGGCACCGGCAAGACCTTGTTGGCGCGGGCCATCGCGGGCGAGGCCAAGGTGCAGTTCTTCTCCATTTCCGGTTCCGACTTCGTGGAGATGTTCGTGGGTGTGGGTGCCAGCCGCGTGCGCGACCTCTTCGAGCAGGCCAAGAAGAGCGCCCCCTGCATCGTGTTCATCGATGAGATTGATGCCGTGGGCCGCCACCGCGGCGCCGGCCTAGGCGGTGGCCACGACGAGCGCGAGCAGACCCTGAACCAGCTGTTGGTCGAGATGGACGGCTTCGAGGGCAACGAGGGCGTCATCCTCGTCGCCGCCACCAACCGCCCCGACGTACTGGATCCCGCCCTGCTCCGCCCCGGTCGCTTCGACCGCCGCGTGGTGGTGGACCGCCCCGACGTGAAGGGCCGCTTCGAGATCCTGAAAGTCCACACCAACGACAAGATCCCCCTCAGCCCCGATGTGGATCTGGAAGTCCTGGCCCGCGGCACGCCCGGCTTCGCCGGCGCCGACCTGGCCAACCTCTGCAACGAGGCCGCCCTCACCGCCGCCCGCGGCAACAAGAAGTGGGTGGAGATGCATGACTTCGAGCAGGCCAAGGACAAGGTCTACATGGGCACCGAGCGCCGCAGCCTCGTCATGACCGACGAGGACAAGCGCATCACCGCCTACCATGAGGCCGGCCACACGGTCGTCGCCGCCGTGGTACCTCAGAGCGATCCGTTACACAAGGTGACCATCATTCCCCGGGGCCGCGCCTTGGGCGTCACCTGGCAGCTGCCCCTCAAGGACCGCTACAACACCACCCGCGAGTACATGGAGAGTCGCATCGCCATCGCCATGGGCGGCCGCATCGCCGAGGAGATCTTCTTCAACCAGCTGAGCACCGGCGCCTCCAACGACATCCAGCAGGCGACGGACATGGCCAAGTCGATGGTCATGGAGTACGGCATGAGCGACAAGCTGGGCCCGCTGAACTTCGGCGGCGGCCAGCACGAGATCTTCCTGGGCCGGGATTTCACCCAGCACCGCGAGATCTCGGAGGACACGGCCCGCATGATCGATTCCGAAGTCCACGAGTTCGTCATGCGGAACTACCGCAAGGCCAAGGCCGCCATCGAGAGCCACCGGGAACAGCTGGTGGCCATCGCCGAGGCTCTGTTGGTGCGCGAGACCCTTGACGGCAACGACATCGAGATCCTCATGAAGGGTGGCACCCTGCCCCCACCCAAGGCCGGCAGCACACCCACGGCGCCCGCCACGGTCGAGGAGGGCCCCTCGACTGACACCGGACTCAACCCGGCCCTCAAGCCGGCGTGACCACGTTTCCGTTTGATTGGGGACCGCTCCTGAAGGGCGGTCCCCTCTTCATCGGCATCCTCAATCTAACCCCCGACTCCTTCAGCGATGGCGGTCGCTTCCTGGCGCCGGAAGCAGCCCTGGCCCAGGCCCGCGCACTGGTGGCAGCCGGAGCCGGAATGCTGGACCTGGGCGCGGAAAGCACCCGGCCCGGTGCGGCGCCCGTTTCAGCCAACGTGGAGTGGGCACGCCTGGAGCCCGTGCTGACGGCCCTCGGCGAGCAGCTCCCCGCCATCCCCCTCAGCCTGGATACCCGCCACGTGGACGTAGCGTCACGCGGCCTCTCTGTGGGCGTCGTCGTGCTCAACGACGTCACCGGCTTCTCCGATCCGGGCATGCTGGAGCTGACCTGCGGATCGGCCTGTGGGCTCATCGCCATGCGCAGCCGCAGGGAAGGCGCCGGCTTCCACATGCCGCCCTACGATGACCCCGCTCCCAGGAATGCCGAGGCGGCCACTCGCGAGCTACGCATTGTCCGGGACCGCCTCCTGGACGCGGGCATCGCGCGGGACCGCGTCCTGCTCGATCCGGGTTTCGGATTCGGCACGACCTTCCCGGAGGACTTGGCCCTGTGGCAGGCGCTGCCCCATCTTCCGGAAGCCCTGGCCTGGCCGGTGGAGCGCTTCTGCCTTGGCATCTCGCGCAAGCGCTTCCTGGCCGCCCGCGCCGGAGCGCCCGGCCTGCCACCGGGCCAGCGCGACGGATTCACCGCCGAGGCCCACGCCGAGGCGCGGCGCCTGGACTACAGGGTCTTCAGAACCCACGCCATCGGGTAACCTTGCCTGATGAGTCTCCGCTACTTCGGCACTGATGGCATTCGAGGGGTCGCCCTGCGCTCTCCGCTCACGCTGGAAGAGGTGACCCGCTGGGGGGCGGCCTGGGCCCAGGTGGCGCGCACTGCAGGTGTCCGGCGGCTGGTGATCGGGTGGGACCCGCGCTCCAGCTCGGGCCCGATGTCCGAGGCCTTCACCCTGGGCGTGGGCCTGGGCCTCACGGTACTGGTGCTGGGCATGGCCCCGACGCCCGCGGTGGCCTGGAACGTGGCGCGACTGAGTGCGGAGGGCGAAAAGACCTGGGGCCTCATGATCTCCGCCAGCCACAATCCCCCGGATGACAACGGCCTCAAGGGCTTCAACGAGCTCGGCGAGAAGCTGGAGGAGGACCAGGAGCGGGCCATCGAGGCGGCCTTTGACGAACTGGCAGAACCCACCACGATCTCCGCGCCACCGGCCCGCCTGGAACTGCGGCCCTACCTGGAGCACCTCGAAGGCATCACCCTTCCCGCCGACTTCCGCCTGGTCATCGACTGTGCCCATGGCGCCACGGCAGAGGCGGCGCTGGAACTCTTCCGCGGCGGCGACCTCCACTGGCTCGGCGTCCCGGCGGATGGGCCGAACATCAACGTGGGTGTCGGCTCTACGCACCTGGATGCCCTGGCGGCCACCGTGGCGGCGCAAGGTGCCGATCTGGGCATCGCCTTCGATGGCGACGGTGATCGCTGCCTGATGGTGGATGGCGCGGGCCGTGTGGTGGATGGCGACCAGATGGTCTGGCTCCTCGCCCAGGACCGCCTGGCTTGCGGCGATGCCCCACCGGGCGTGGTCGGCACACTAATGACCAACGGGGGCCTGGCTCAGGCCCTGCACCATGCAGGCGTCCCCTTCGTCCGCACGGCCGTTGGAGACAAGTTCCTGTTGCGCGAGATGGCGAAGCTGGGCTGGGACCTGGCGGCGGAGGCCTCCGGCCACCTCATCCAGAAACGTGTGGGCCCCAGCGGGGATGGACTCTCCGCTGGGTTGTCCATCTTGCGAGCCCTCCTCCACCGCGCCCCGGAACACCGCTGGGACTGGACCTTCCGGCCCTGGCCCCAGCGGCTTGTGAACCTCGTGGCGAGGGATCGCAAGGCCGTCGAGAATTGCGATGCGCTCCTCGCCGCGATGGCCGCCATCGAGGCCCGCTGGGGCGACGCAGCCCGCCAAGTGATCCGCTGGTCCGGCACGGAACCTAAGCTCCGCCTCATGGTGGAGGCCCAGGAGTCCGCCTGGGTGGATCAGGCCCTCCATGAACTTGAGGCCGCGGCCCGCCGCGACCTAACCATCGCCTGACATGGCCGCCGACGTCCGCCGTCCCGTCGATCGCTGGCTGGTGCTCTTCGCCCTGGCCCTGGTGGCCGTGGGCATGGTGTGGATCTATTCCGCCTCCGCCATCAAGGCTTCCCAGAATCACACGGCGGCCACGGCCTTCCTCACCCGCCAGCTCCTGGGCGGGGGGATCGGCATCGCCTTCATGCTCGCGCTTTCCCAGGTGGATCTCGCCACCCTGCAGGACCATCCCCGTCCCCTGATGGTGGCCTACTTCGTCCTGATCGGGCTCCTGGTGGCGGTGCTCTTCCTTGGCCCCAAAATCAACGGCGCCCACCGGTGGCTGCGACTGGGCCCCATGAGCCTGCAGCCTTCGGAGTTCTTCAAACCCCTCTCGGTACTCATCGCCGCCTCCTGGATGATCCGCAACCGGGAGGCCTGGACCCATCACCGGGACGCACTGCCCAAGCTGCTCGGGCTCGCCGGCGTCCTCCTGGTCCCCCTGGCCCTCATCCTGCGCGAACCAGATTTCGGCACCACCTTCCTCATCGTCTTCGTGGCCCTGATGGTGGTCTTCCTGGGCGGGGCGCCGAAGTGGATCTTCGCCGTGGCCATCCCCATCCTGGGCGCGCTTGGCACGGCCTTCGTGGTGCTCTCGCCCTACCGTCTGGCTCGCGTCACGAGCTTCCTCAATCCCGAGGCCGATCCCCTCGGCAAGGGCCACCAGGCCCTCCAGAGTCTCGTCGCCGTGGGCAACGGCGGCTTCATGGGCGTGGGCCTGGGGGGCGGCAAGCAGAAGCTGTTCTTCCTGCCGGAAGCCCATACGGACTTCATCTACGCAGTCATCGCCGAAGAGGCCGGTCTCATCGGAACGGTGGCCATCCTGGCCCTCTTCATTGCGATCCTCTGGCGCGGCTACCGCATCGCCCGGCGGGTGGGCGACGGCTACCTGAAGCTCTGCGCCATGGGGTTCGTGCTCCTGCTGGTGGTGCAGGCCCTCATGAACATGAGCGTGGTGCTCTCCCTGGCGCCGAACAAGGGAATCCCCCTGCCCTTCATATCCTTCGGCCCGAACAGCCTCATCACCAGCCTCATCTGCCTCGGACTGCTGCTCTCCATCAGTAAGGATGTCTCAGCCTAGGATCGTGGGCTCATCGTCATCTTCTTCCACCAGCACGATGTTCGATCCGCCACCCAGCAGCACGGCATCCTCATACATGTTCTTCAGCTTGGGCTCGAAGCGGTCGGCCTGCCCGTGCCGGGGATCCTGGGCGAAGTCCACGCCCGTGCGGACGAGCCCCGTGATACTGGCCGGCTCCAGTCCGAAGACAGCTCCGAGCAGCTTGAGGGGGTTCACCGCCTGCTTGGGGCCCATGCCGGTATGGAAGCAGAGTCCTTCGTCGGTCCACTCCATTCCGGAGATGACCCTCCGAAGGTCAAGGGGGGTGTTAGATTTCTCAGGCCCCCGATCCCAAGGCCAGGTGCTCGCCTCCAGGAAGGTCGTCACTCTTGCAGCCGCGTGGGCACGAAGGGCTGGGTCCATGGTCCAGACCCAGTGCGATCGCAGGGCCAGATCGGATGGAGCCGTCGCGTATCCCGGCAGCATCGTCCACTGGTCGATCCTCAATCCTGAGGGAAGCCGCAGGTTCAACCGGGTCATCAGCTCCTCCGGTTCCTCTGCCGGTTCACGCCTCAGGACCGCGTCCATGGACTCGCCCCGGCTCCCGATGCCCGCGGAGAGTGGCAGCCCGATGGTCAGGAGCGGCCTGGGCCGCTTGCCGAGATCCAGAGCCAGGCCCAACCCCTCAAGACGGAAGGCATGCAGGAACAAGGCATGCAGATCCCCATCGTCGAAGTCGAGGGCCTCCGCTCCCTTTATATAGGTGAAGCGGATCAGAGTGCGGCGGGTGTCCAGCTGCCACCGTGCGGTCCGCCGCAGCCGCGCCGCGGTCGCGAGCGGGACGAGTCGTGTGGCGAGGAGGTTGGCCGGCTCCAGGTTTTCCACTTCCGGGCGCAGGGACCTGATCCGCTCGCCGGCTTCTTCAGCCAGCCCTTCACGACTGATCGCTTCGAGCACCAGGTCGAACTCGGCGGGGTCACCGCCCACGAGCAAGTCCCGGAGTGCCTGCAAGCAGGCGGGTTCCCGGCTGGGGCCAGCCATCTCCATGCGCCTCAGCGCGGCCAGCAGCCGGCTCCGCCGGGCCAGGGCTTCGGCCGGAATTCCGGGATGGCTCACTCGGTTGCTCACGCCTTCAGCATAGTGGTCCGCCGGAGGGATGGGGCAGGAACCCGGTCGGCCGGAACGGTAGAAACCGAGGCGAAGGTCCATGGTGGACAACCCGCCACCCGGACGATTTCCACATCCATTGTGGGAAGTCGCCAGGTGAACCCGACGAATTCCTTTCAGCACAAGCCACTTCAGTCTCTGCCCACATTTGGTGGCAGGCCTGTGGAACATCTGCGGGTTGACAAGTGCTGCTGGGTTCGTTCCAGCTTCCATGTTTTGCGTTCCCGTCCTCGGCACGGCAAGCTGTATTCCATCGCCATGATTCACGATCCCTACATCATTCCCCCGCTGCCGCCCGACTGGCCCTTCGAGCCGGGTGTGCCCCTGCGTCCGCTCGGATGCCGCCTGAACCTGGAGCTGCCGGGCATGGGCGGCGGCTGGCGCGTCTGTACTCCTGGAGGCATCGTCCCCACCGGCGATCCGCTGCCACTCTCTGGCGCGTTTGGACGGGGCGGCATCCTCCGCGTGGGTGACCTGGTCCTGCGGCCCTACCGTCGTGGGGGCCTGCTCCGCCACGTCAACGAGCGGACCTACCGCACGCACCTCAGGTTCGCCGCGGAGCACGCCATACACCGGGGCTTGTGGGAGGCGGGATTCCCCACCGTCGAGCCGGTCGGCTACGCATGGCGCCCCAGTGGTCTCGGTGTAGAGGGCGTGCTCATCACCCGGCTGGCCGATGGCGAGGCCTGGCCTCGGCGCTGGGAGCTCAGCCCCGAGCGCGGCGGCGACATCCGGCGGCTCATCGGATCCCTGTGCGAATGGGGCCTCTGGGCACCCGACCTGAACGCCACCAACGTGATCCTGCCAGCGGCCGGCGGTGCCCTGATGCTCGACTGGGATCGGGCCCGTTTCGAGCCTGCCGGACAAGACCTCTGGCCGCGTTACCGGGCCAGGCTAGAGCGCAGCCTCCGCAAGCTCGGTGCCCCGGCCGAGGCCTTTGCGGTCATGGCAGCTGCACCGCATCCGTGATGAGCACGGGCTTCACCGGCAGGTTCAGGAAGTCGCTGCGCTTGTTGCTTGTCTTGACGGCCTTGATGCGATCGACCACCTCCATGCCCTGGACCACCTTGCCGAACACGCAGTAGCCCCAGGTCTTGTCGTTGGACTTTCCCTTGAAATCCAGCGCCGGATTATCCACCACATTGATGAAGAACTCCGCCGCGGCGCTGTGGGGATCCGGCGTGCGGGCCATGGCCACGGTGCCGCGCTTGTTCTTCAGGCCAGCAGCTGCGGAGCGGTCGGCCTCATTGGGGATCGAGGCGTCGGTGCGCTTCTTCCCCAGGTAGTCCACATAGCCCCCGCCCTGGATCATGAAACCGGGGATGACCCGATGGAAAATGGTCCCTTTGTACTGGCCCTTCTTCACGTATTTGAGGAAGTTCTCCACAGTCTTCGGCGCCACGTCGGGCTCGAGTTCCATCACGATGGCGCCCAGGCTCGTGGTCAGCTTGACCTTCGGCTTGGGGGCGGCGCCGAGATCAAGCGCAGCAATGAACAGAAGGGCGGCGATCAGGGGGCGCATCAGGATCTCCGGGGGGAACCCCAGCATACCCGGACCGGATTCCGGCCTGTTCAGTAGGCTCCCAGGCTCCTGGCCAGGGCATCCCGCTGCCCCTTGAAGCCCTGCTCGTCCCGGGCCTCCTTGATGAGTCCCTTGGCCTGGTCCCGCTGCCCCAGCTTGATCAGCGCCTGGCTCCGCATGAGGGCCACCCAGCCCCGCTGCTCAGAGGCAACCGGTCTCGCAGGATACAGGGCCAGAGCCCCGCGGGCGTCGCCGTGCTGGAATCGCAGGTCCGCCACCAGGATGGCGAGGGGCTCCTTCACTTCCGGCTTTTCCGTGCTCCGTTTCAGCCAACCCTCGGCCTCCTGGAGCCGCTGAATCCCGGTTTCCGGAGCGGTCAACGGGCGCTGGAGGAGGCGGAGCACCCCTGCGATGCGCTCCGGTCCAGGTCTCGCCCGGCCCAGGGCGGTGCGCAGCGGAGCCCAGTGCGAGAGTGCAGCTTCCGCCCGGGCCCTAAGCAACGCTTCGTCAGGAGAGTCCCCCTTCGCAGGCAGCATCGACAGGAGGGCCTGGGGTTGGGCTTCCGGCTGCACCTTTGCCAGGGCGGCCTTCCGGAGGGCGGCCCGCTCGGCCACGGGTGCCTCTGGCAGAAGGCGGGGAATCAGATCAAGCAGGCCCTGGGCGGCCAGCAGCTCGACGACGCCCTTGCGGGAGGCCGGCTCGAGCGCGGCGAAGGTCCCGGACTTTAGCCGGGAAAGCAATTCCCCGGGGAATCCCTTCTCGAGGCGTTGGACCACCCAGGCGTTCCACGCCTCTGCCCAGAGCTTCTTCACCTCGGGCAGCGTCTCCCGGGTCATGGGATCCATGCGGTCCACCAGGTTCAGCGCGTCGTCCCAGAGGAGCTTCCCGATCAGCAGGCGCAGTTCCACCACCTGGGCCGTGCGCTTCGGAAGCCCTTTGCCCCCCTTCCGAACTTCGGCCAGTAGGGCTTCCGCACTGGGCAAGTCCTTCGAGTCCGGGAGGCTACCGTCTGTGAGCAGGTTGGCGAGCGCCAGGCGGGCGTCGTCGGCCTGGGCCGAGGCTGGATGGTCCTTGATGAGCTTCCGGAAGACCTGGGCCGATTCCTGGGCCTGCCCGGCTCGACCCAGCAGGCGGCCCCATACCAGATCCAAGCGCGGTGTCAGCTCACTCCTGGGATAGAGGTTCTGGAAGTCGTTGCGGGCGCCCTGGGCCTGCTCCCGCTCACCCACAGCGCACAGGACTTCCACGATGGCCGCCAGCCCACGCTCGCTGGGCTTTTCCCGCCCTTCGAGCGGCCGTAGGGACTGCACGATGGGCAGCGCCTCCTGCGGGCGTTCCTGCTCGACCAGGGCCCAGATCAGGAGCTCCTGGGGCTTCCGTTTCAGCTCTGAGGGGATGTCCGCGGCCAGGGCCTGGTGGAGCCGCCCCTCCGCCTCCTTGTAACGCCGATGGGCCAAGGCATCCTCGGCCAGGATGGAGTGCGCCTCTCCCATGAAAGGGGATTTCGGCCACTGTCTTTCCAGTTTCTTCAGCGCCACCGTGGCCCCGGGCAGGTTGCCCAGCCGGGCTTCGAGGATGCCCTGTGCATAGAGGACCAGCTCGCGTTCGGGGGCTTTGCTGGTCTTGAAGCTGTGCGCCTTGAGGCGGCTGAGGGCGGCCCGGATGGAGGCCGGATTCTCGGCGGTCAAGGCCCCCTTGGCCAGCTCCGCCACCTCCGCATCGGTCATGCGCCCGGTGGGTGCCTTCGCCGAGGGCGGTCGGTGGTCGGCCTTGGCAGGCGCCGCGGCATGCTGGGCCGACAAGGGCAGAGCGACCAGGAGGACGAACCAACCGGCGGTGCCCCTCGGGCCTTTCATGCGAACCACCGGGCCAGGAGGTTCTTCTTCCCCTGATCGAATTCATCGTCGGAGAGGAGCCCCTTCCCCTTCAGGGCGGCGAGACGCTCCAGGTCCGCTAGGGCATCGGAGCGGCCCGGCCCGCCGGTCGGGGCCATCTGGTTGGCCAGGATCTCCATGCGGCCGAGGGTGGTCTCGAGCCGTTCGGCCCGCTCCGTCAAGGCTTTCACCTTCTCCCGGAGTTCATCGCGCTCATGGGTGAGGGTGCGCCGTTCCATGAGCCGCCGCAGGGTGTTCCGGAACTGGTCAATCTGCATCGGCTTGGTGACGAAGTCGAAGGCGCCGAGCTCCATGGCCTCGGTGGCCTCACGGACGCTTCCGAACCCCGTGAGCACCAGCACGGTACAGCTGGGATTCCGGTTCAGGGCGCACTTCAGGACATCCATGCCCGTCTTGCCGGGCATGACCAGGTCCGTGATAACCAGGTCGAATGGAGGCTGTTCCGCCTTGAGCTTTCCTTCGGCCTCCTCGCCCGTGGAGGCGGTGACCACCTGGAAGCCTTCAGCCGAGAGCAGGGTCGAGAGGGTCTCCCGGGGCATGGGATCGTCATCCACCAGCAAGAGGCTGGGGGCCGGAAGGTGGGGCGGTACGATGGGCCGGGTCAAGGGGCATCCTCAGGCTGGTCTAACAATACCCTTTCGGCCGGGGGGAATGGGAACTCCAGCCCAGGTCTCATGCCGCCCCCCTCAGCCGGTACACGAAGGCCAGCACCTGGGCCACAGCCTGATAGAGGTCGCGGGGAATGGGCTTGCTCACCTCCACTGACCGGTAGAGCGCCCGCGCCACCTCGGGGCGCTCGAGGATCGGCACCCCTGCCTCCTTGGCCTTCTCCCGGATCTTGAGGGCGAGATGGTCCAGTCCCTTGGCCACGCAGACGGGAGCGAGGGTCTTCTCATCGTAGCGGAGGGCCACCGCCACGTGGGTCGGGTTGGTCACCACCACGGTGGCCTTCGGTACCTCGGAGAGCATGCGGCGGCGCGCCGCCGCCATCAGGATGGACTTCTGCCGCTGCTTGATCTCCGGGCTGCCCTCAGCGTCCTTGAACTCGTCCTTCACCTCCTGCTTGGTCATCCGGATGCTCTTCTCCCACGAGGTGCGCTGCCAGATGAAGTCAGCGACGGCCAGCACCAGCATGGCCAGCATCACATTGCGATAGAGCGCAAAGACTGTGGTCTGGAACAGGCTCAGGGACTGGCTCAATGGGAGCTTCAAGGTGCCCAGCAGGGCCGGAATCCTCGGCTCCAGCACGCCATAGGCCACCCAGGCCATCAGGGCGAACTTCGCCAGGCTCTTGAGAAGGTCCACCAGGGCTTTCGTGGAGAAGAGCCGCTGGAAACCCTTGGCCGGGTCCAGCTTCTCGAATTTGGGCAGGAGCGGCTTGGCGCTGAAGGTGAACCCTCGCTGGGCGAAGCCGGTGATCAGCGCCACCAGGAGGTTGACCAGCAGGAAGGGCAGCAACAGCCGACCCAGGATCATGAACACGTCCCCGAGCAGGGTCACCTGGCCCGCATCCGCCAGCGCCCCAGGCCGGGCCCGCTCGAGGAAGTGGGCCACCTGCTTGGCCATCAGGGCCAGGGTGGCCCCGCCCAGCCCCAGGAACAGGAAGAAGTTCCCCCAGAGCAGAATGGCGCCGTCGAAGTCGGCGCTGCGGGGGACGGAACCCTCTTCCCGGGCCTTTTGCCGTCGCTTGGGAGTTGCCTTTTCGGTTTTGCCGGGATCCTGCGCCACCTCAGCCTCCCAGCAGCTTCAGGGCGAGCTTGGGTGCGGAGGCCAGGAGCGGGGTCAGCCACGGCCCCAGCTCCCGGAGGACCAGCCCCAGCACGGTCATGCCCATGGCGATCTTGAGCGGGAAGCTCAGCTGCAGCAGCTGCAGCTGCGGCATGAACTTCCCGGAGATGCCCAGGATGAGGTCGATCAGGAACAGGACGGCCAGCACCGGAAAGGCCAGCTGGAAACCCTTGGCCAGCATCTGTCCGATCAGGGTGATCAGTCCGAAGGCTTGGAGCGGCACGCCCTGCCCCATCGGCGCGATCCGGTAGCTGTCCACCAGCGCTAGGATCATCTGGTGGTGCAGCCCCGTCAGGAACACCAGGAGGGCCGCAATCTGCAGCATCAGGGAGCCGGAGATCGAGGTGCTCTGGGAGGTGGCGGGATCCAGGAACTGCACGAAGGAGAACCCCATCTGGGTGTCCATGAGGGTCCCGGCGAAGGACACCGCCTCGAGGATCCAGGCCACCACGCTGCCCAGGAGGAGGCCGATGGCCAGCTCCGAGGCTATCAGCCCCGCGAGCTCCGGCAGCCCCGAGGGAAGGTTGGCCGGAACGGGGATGACGGGCAGCAGCACCGCTGTCAGCAGGGCGCCCAGGGCCGCCCTGAGCGGCAAAGGCAACTGCTCAGAGCCCAAGAGCGGGAGGGTCGCCATCAGTCCCGTCATGCGCGTGAGCACCAGCACCCAGAGCACCGCCTTGGCACCCGTGATGGCCCAGACGGAAGTGTTCATCAGGGTGGGGGCCACGACCGCCTCAGGTCAACTGTCGGACGACGGTGTTGAAGTCCGTGAACATGCGGGTGGTGAAGCGGAGCATCACCTGCATCATCCAGGGAAAGCTGATGGCCACCACGACCATCACCGCGATGACCTTGGGCACGAAGGCGATGGTTTGATCCTGGAGGCTCGTCACCACCTGGAACACGGAGACGATGAGGCCCACCACGAGCGACACCAGCAAAGCGGGTCCAGCGACCAGAAGCGCGGTCTTAAGGGCTTCCTTTCCCAGTTGGGCGATCACCAGTTCGTTCATCCAGTGTACCCCCTCACCAGGGAGCCGACGATCAGGTACCAGCCATCGACGAGGACGAAAAGCAGCACCTTGAAGGGCAACGAGATCACCACCGGCGGCAGCATCATCATGCCCATGCTGAGCAGGATGCTGGCCACCACCATGTCCACCACCAGGAAGGGCAGGAAGATCATGAAGCCGATCTCGAAGGCGGTCTTCAACTCGCTGATGAGAAAGGCCGGCAGCAGGCATTCCATGGGCACATCGGCCTTGGTCTTCGGCGCCGGGGCCTTGGCGATCTTGAGGAAGAGAGCCAGGTCCTTCTTCCGCGTATGGCGCAGCATGAACACCTTCATGGGCGCTGCGGTGCGGTCCAGGGCCTGGTCGGTGGTCAGCTCATTGCGCTGCAGGGGCTGGAGGACCGTGCTGTTAATCTCCCGGGCCGTGGGCGCCATGATGAAGAAGGTGAGCACCAGCGAGAGGCTGATGAGGACCTGGTTCGAGGGCGTCTGCTGCGTGCCCAGGCCCTGCCGGAGGAAGTGCATCACCACCACGATGCGGGTGAAGCTGGTGGCGGTCATGAGAATGGTCGGAGCCAGGGTCAGGATCGTCAGTAGCAGCATGGCCTGCAGGCTGGAACTGAGGGCCGGGCCGGAAGGCGCCTTGCCGAAGTCCACTGTGACGGACGGAAGGGGCGCCGCTTGCTGGGCGCAGAGGCTGAGGCCCGCCGTCAGCAGGAGGAGCGTGGGCAGCCAACGCAGCAGGCGGTTCATTGTCCGCCCCCGCCCTGCCTGAGCATCGCTTCCATCTCCTTCACGGGGACGGGTCGGCCCAGGTCCACCTGACGGCTCAGGGCGTCATCGAAGGTGCCCGGCCCGCCCCGATCGCCGGGATCCAGCCGCGAGAGCAGGCTGATGGCCTGGGGGGTCAGCGCGATGAGGAACCGCTCGCCTTCCACATCCAGGATGGACACGAAGCGGCGGTCGCCCAGGGCCAGGGTCTCCTCCACCCGCAGCTTGTGGCCACCTCCGCCGGGGATCCGGCCACGGCCGTATTTCTTGAGGGCCCAGAGACTCGCGCCCGCCAGCCCCAACACAAGCACCAGCGATCCGAAGGCGCGCAGGCCCGAAGGCGGTGCCTCGGCAGCCTGGCCAGGCGTCGGTTTTCCGTCCTCCAGCGTCAAGGGAGCCTGCAGTTCCTTCTCCGAGGCCGTGGGCGGAGGAGCGGATCGATCCTGCGCCTGGGCCCCAAGACCCAGGCCCGCCATCAATCCAAGGGAAAGCACCCACCGTCGCACCACGACAAACTCCCGACACAGCACGGGAGAGGGGCGAGAGGGATGCCAGGGCTACCTGGGCGGAGCCGGGTGGGGCAGGCGCACGTCGAACAGCACCTTCCAGGCGCCCCCTTCGAGGGCCCAGATCCGGAGGAAGCTGGCCGTGGCGCCCCGGTCATCAGGGCTGGACTCGCCGCAGGTCCAGGCCAGGTCGCCGCTGGCAGCCACTTGGACCCGGGCCGGCTCCCAGCGCGGTCCGGGCCGGTCGGCCTCCAGAGCCTTCTGGATGTCGGCCAGATTCCCCAGAGGCAGCCGTCGCGGGCGCAGCACCTGGGCCGCCTTCGCCAGTTCCGGTAGCAGGGCCAGGCCCCCCTTCGCCGCCCAGGCCGAGGCGAGGTCGGTTTCCTTCCGTTGCAGGATCGGCGTGGCATCCGGCACCTTCGTTGGGGCTGTCTTCACCGCGGCCGCCGCGTCCCAGATGGCGAAGGGCTCCACAGGGCGCTCCGGCGCCGGATGGGGGACACCGATATCGGCTACGGCCTTCCAGCCACCGCCGGCCTGCTTGCGCCAGACGGAGAGGAAGTGGCCATGCACGAGGACGGGCCCGCCCTTCTTCACGGCGTAGGTCCAGGGACCGAAGCTCCAGGCCAGGTCACCGGCGGCCGCGAGTCCCATGGCCTCGGGGTACCAGACCAGGTGGCCCGGGTCGCCGGGCTCGGGCCCGTACTGCTCCTCCCGGGTGGTCATCCGCGGCGAGAAGACGCTGGCATCCTCGGTCAGCCAGGTCAGGAAGGCCGTGCGGATGCCCTTCTCGTCGGCCAGGCGGGCGAAGGCCAGCTCGGCCCGGAGCACCGGTTCCAGGGCGGGTGCCTGGGCGCAGGTCGGTCCGGCGCAAACGAACAGACATGCAAAGACGCTCCAGGCTTTCGACATGGCAACCCTCAGGAAAGTGACCACACCCTAGCACCGTTGCGGCGCGGTCTCCCTGGGCGTAGGGTGGAAACCTCCTCTCAGGATCCTTGACGGAGCTGCCATGCCCGCCTTCCAGCTCACCGTGAACGGTCGGGTCCGTACCGTGGACGCCGATGCCGACACGCCACTGCTCTGGATCCTGAGGGACACCCTCGGCCTCACAGGCACCAAGTTCGGCTGCGGGCAGGGCGTCTGCGGCTCCTGCACCATCCACCTGGACGGCAGGGCCGTGAAGTCCTGCCAGACGAGCCTGAAGGAAGCCGCCGGACACACCGTCATCACCGTGGAGGGCCTCTCGAAGGATGGCTCCCACCCGGTGCAGCAGGCCTGGCTGGCGGAGGACGTGGCCCAGTGCGGTTACTGCCAACCCGGCATGATCATGACCGCCGCGGCCCTCCTCCAGCACAAGGCCCATCCCACCACCGGCGACATCGACGAGGCCTTCGCGGACCACATGTGCCGCTGCGGCACCTATCCTCGCATCCGGAAAGCCGTGCTACGCGCTGCGGGAGGTGGGAAGTGACCAGCCGCCGTGATTTCCTCAAAGTGACAGGGGCCGCCGGAACCGGCCTCGTGCTGGGCCTTCACCTGGAGGCCCAGCCCACTACCGGAGAGGCCGCCAAGGCCAAGTTCAGTCCCAATGCCTACCTGGCCGTGTGGCCGGACGGCACGGTGCGGATCACGGTCCCAAAGACCGAGATGGGCCAGGGCGTCCGCACAGCCCTGCCCATGGCACTGGCGGAGGAACTGGACCTTGACTGGTCCAGGATCGAGGTCGTCAACGCCCATCCTGGGCCGGACTTCAAGGAGATGGAGACTGGAGGAAGCACCAGCGTGAGCAGCACCTGGCTCCCCCTTCGGAAGGCCGGGGCCACGGCCCGGGAAATGCTGAAGGCCGCCGCCGCCAGCCAGTGGAACGTGGGCGTGGACCTCTGTCGCACGGAGAAAGGGTGCGTACTGGGGCCAGGCGGGAAGCGCCTGGGCTACGGCGCCCTGGCAGAAGCGGCAGCAAAGCTGCCGGTCCCCAAGGATCCGCCCCTCAAGAAAGTCGGCGACTTCAAGCTGTTTGGAAAGCCGACCCCCCGCTTCGACGGCCCGGCCATCGTCACCGGGAAGGCCATGTTCGGGCTGGATGTGCGCCGTCCAGGCCAGCGCTTCGCGGCCGTGTTGCGGTGCCAGATTCCCGGCGGCCAGCCCAAGACCTGGGATGAAGCCAAGGCGAAGGCGGTGAAAGGCGTTCAAGCCGTGGTGAAAGTACCCACCGGCCTGGCGGTGGTCGCCAGCAGCACCTGGGCTGCCTTCGAAGGACGCAAAGCCCTGGCCGCCAGCACCACCTGGGAGGAAGGTTCGGGCCGGGATTTCAACTCCGCCGCCCTGGAGGTCCAGCTTCGGACTGCCCTCACGGGTC
>Ga0268298_10000783_pt1 | contig 39669 bp, 37 predicted proteins | sample WWTPWeurt_MetaG_FD_194462 | JGI IMG/M metagenome (GOLD analysis project Ga0268298, IMG submission 194462) | Activated sludge microbial communities from WWTP in Nijmegen, Gelderland, Netherland - WWTP Weurt | ecosystem: Engineered > WWTP > Aerobic digester > Activated sludge | place...
CTTGTGGCCCGCCCGATAGATGCCCAGGCCGATGCCGTGGCGCTCGCGCGAGGGGTTGTCCAGCACGATGTCGATGGGAGCGGGCTCGCCGGCGAACACCGGCTGCGGGCTGCGCACCCGCAGCGTGATGCCCCGCAGGTTGGCGTGCGTCTGTTGCATGGCCACCAGCCCGGCCCCGCCGAGCAGGAAGGTCAAGGCATAGCCCAGGTTGAGCTGGTAGTTGATCGAGGTGAGCAGCATCACCACCAGCGTGGCGCCGAAGGCCCACCCCGCCCGCGTGGGCAGGATGTAGATGGTGGACTGCGTGAGGGCCCAGCTGTCGCTGCGCGGCAGCCGGTTCTCGAGGTAGGTGCGGATCCGCTCCAGGATCACGGCAGACCCACGGCCTCCACCATGGCCCGCACCTGCTCGACCCGGCCTCGACCCGCACTGGCCACGGGAACGAGCCGGTGGGCAGCGGTTTGCGGCAGGATGGCCTGCAGGTCATCCGGTGCCAGGTAGTCACGCTGGGCCAGCAGGGCACGGGCGCGCGCAGCGTGCAGGATGGCAATGCCCGCCCGGGGGCTGAGCCCCTCGACGAACCACTGCCCGGAGCGCGTGGCAGCGATCAGCGCCTGGAGGTAGTCGAGCAGTGCCTCGGAGACATGGACGGTCGACACGGCGGCCTGTGCCTCCAGCAGCTCGGCTGGGGTCATCACGGCGCCACGCTTTTCGGCCAGGTGGCGTCGTTCCTCGCCGGCCAGCAGGGCCCTCTCGGACAGCCGATCGGGGTAACCCAGGGTGATGCACATCAAGAACCGGTCGAGCTGGCTCTCGGGCAGCGGGTAGGTGCCCAGCTGGTCGGTCGGGTTCTGCGTGGCGATGACGAAGAAGGGCTGAGGCAGGCGCCGGGTGTCGTTCTCGACCGTGACCTGGTGTTCCTCCATCGCCTCGAGCAGCGCGCTCTGGGTCTTGGGGCCCGCGCGGTTGATCTCGTCGGCCAGCAGCACCTGGGTGAACACGGGCCCCTGGTGGAACACGAAGGCCTCCTTGGTGCGCTCGTAGACGCTGACGCCGACCAGGTCGGAAGGCATCAGGTCGGCGGTGAACTGCACGCGCGAGAACTTCAGCCCCAGCGAGATGGCCAGCGCATGCGCCAGCGTGGTCTTGCCCACGCCGGGCACATCCTCGATCAGCAGGTGGCCGCCGGCCAGCAGGCAGGCGATGCAGTCCTCGATCTGCGGGCGCTTGCCGACGATGATCGTGCTAATCTGGTCCGTGAGCCGAGAAAGGCGCCGTGCAAGGTCTGGATCAGGCATGCGCGGCACCATAGCCGAAAAGAACTCCGACGAGACAATGTCCACCGCCTTCTACACCCACAGCGAGTGCCGTTTGCACGATATGGGAGCCGGTCATCCCGAGTGCCCGCAACGGCTCGATGCCATCTCCGATCAACTGCTGTCCTCGGGCATCGACATGGCGCTGCTGCACCGCGACGCGCCGCTGGCCACCATCGAGCAGCTGGAGCGCGCTCACACTGCGCATTACGTCACGCAGCTGAAAGACTTCCTCGAGCAGGTCGAGGCCAGCGGCGAATCGCGTCACCTCGACATGGACACCGTGGCCTGCCCCGGCACCTGGCGGGCCGCCTTGCGCTCGGCCGGTGCGGCCATCGCGGCCACCGAAGCCGTGGTGCGCGGCGAGGTGATGAACGCCTTTTGCGCCACCCGTCCGCCGGGCCACCATGCCACGCGCGACGAGACCATGGGGTTCTGCTTCTTCAACAACGTGGCCGTGGCCGCTCGTCATGCGCTGGACGTGCTGGGCATCGAGCGCGTGGCGATCATCGATTTCGACGTGCACCACGGCAACGGCACCGAGGACATCATCGCCGGCGACGACCGCATCCTGATGGCCAGCTTCTTCCAGCACCCGCTCTACCCCAACAGCGGTGCGGTGCCCAAGGGCACCAACATGGTCAACGTGCCGATCCCGCCCTACACCCGCGGCATGGAGGTGCGCGAGATCATCGACGTGATGTGGATGCCGCGCCTGGAAGAATTCAGGCCCCAGTTGCTGTTCATCTCGGCCGGCTTCGACGCCCATCGCGAAGACGACCTCGGCCAGCTGGGCCTGGTCGAATCCGACTACGAGTGGATCACCCGGCGCCTGAAGGACGTGGCCGACAAGCACTGCGGCGGCCGCATCGTCTCGTGCCTGGAGGGCGGCTACGCGCTCAGCGCGCTGGCGCGCAGCGTGGTGGCGCACCTTCGGGTGCTGGCCGATGTGTGAGCCACGGCGGCTGGTGCTCGAGATCGCCAGTGGACGCCCCGGGCAGGCACCCGCCCACACCCACGGCGTGAACTGACCGATGGCCGGCATCCAGTCGCTCAACGACCTGCTGCCGGCCCTGATGCAGCCGGCCGCCCTGGCCGAACTGGGTGTCGTGCTGGGTTGCCTGGGGCTGGCCTACGGCCTGGTGCGGCTGGCCCATCGCAATGCACCGGGCAGCGTCTGGTTCGGCACGCGGGGCATCGATGGCGTGCTGTTTCCACTGCTGGGGCTGGGTCTGGTGCTGGCGGCACGCTGGGCGTTCAAGGGCCAGTTGCCGGCCGCCGTGTTCAAGCTGGCGGTGCCGATCCTGGCCAGCCTGGCCATCATCCGCACCACGGTGCGCGTGCTGCACGTGGCCTTTCCCGAGTCCCGGCTGGTGCGGGTGCTCGAGCGCACCGTGTCCTGGCTGGTGTGGGCCGGCCTGGTGCTGTGGCTGACCGATCTGTTGCCGCTGGTACTGGCCGAGATGGCAGTCATCAAGTGGCACATCGCCGGGGCCGAAGTGTCGTTGCGCAGCCTGGTCGAGGGCGGCTTGTCCGCCTTGGCCGTGCTGGTGATCGTGCTGTGGATCTCGGCCTCGATCGAGGCCCGGCTGCTGGCCGCCGAGGGCGTGAACCTGTCGGTGCGCAAGATGGCCGCCAACGCCACGCGGGCCCTGTTGCTGCTGGTCGGCCTGCTGCTGGCCCTGTCGGCCGCCGGCATCCCGCTGGGCGCGCTGTCGGTGCTGGGGGGGGCCATCGGCGTGGGCATCGGCCTGGGCCTGCAGAAGCTCGCGGCCAACTACGTGTCGGGCTTCGTGATCCTGGCCGAGCGTTCGCTGCGCATCGGCGACGTGGTCAAGGTCGATTCGTTCGAGGGCCGCATCACCGACATCACCACCCGCTACACCGTGATCCGTGCCAACAATGGCCGCGAGTCGATCGTGCCGAACGAACTGATGATCACGCAGCGGGTCGAGAACTGCTCGTTTGCCGATCCGAAGGTGGCGATGACCACCGTGGTGCAGGTGGCCTACGGCTCCGACCTGGGGGCGCTGATCCCGCGACTGGTGGAGGCAGTGAAGGCGGTGCCGCGGGTGCTGCCCGAGCCGGCGCCGGCGGTGCAGTTGTCGCAGTTCGCAGCCGACGGCCTGGAGCTGACCATCGTCTTCTGGATCGGTGACCTGCACAACGGCCAGGGCAACGTGCGAAGCGACGTGAACCTGGCGGTGCTGGCGGCGATCGAGGCGGCCGGCGTGCAGATCCCGTACCCGCAGCGCGTGGTGCGGCAAGGCTGACGCGGCCCGGCCGGCCGCGCCGCAGGACACCGCCCGCCCGCCGGGCGGCGCCGCGCCTCAGGCCGTCGTGCTCAGGCCGTCGTGCTCAGGCCGTCGTGCTCAGGCCGTCGTGCTCAGGCCGTCGTGCTCAGGCCGTCGTGACCGGAATCTTGCCGATGCGCGCCTGCCACTCCTTCGGGCCGGTGGTGTGCACGCTGGTGCCGTTGCAATCCACCGCCACCGTGACCGGCATGTCCTTCACGTCGAACTCGTAGATGGCCTCCATGCCCAGGTCGGCGAAGCCCAGCACCTTGGCGCCCTTGATGGCCTTGGCCACCAGGTAGGCGGCGCCGCCGACGGCCATCAGGTAGGCGCTCTTGTGCTTCTTGATGGCCTCGATGGCGGCCGGGCCGCGCTCGGACTTGCCGACCATCGAGATCAGGCCGGTTTTGGCCAGCATCATCTCGGTGAACTTGTCCATGCGCGTGGCGGTGGTGGGGCCGGCCGGGCCGACCACCTCGTCGCGCACCGGATCGACCGGGCCGACGTAGTAGATGACGCGGTTGGTGAAGTCCACCGGCAGCGTCTCGCCCTTGGCCAGCATGTCCTGGATGCGCTTGTGCGCGGCATCGCGGCCGGTGAGCATCTTGCCGTTGAGCAGCAGCGTGTCGCCGGGCTTCCAGCTCGCCACCTCGGCGGGGGTGAGGGTGTTGAGGTCGACGCGCTTGCTCTTGTTGTAGTCCGGCGCCCAGGTCACGTCGGGCCACAGGTCGAGGCTGGGCGGCTCCATGTAGGCCGGCCCCGAGCCGTCGAGCACGAAATGGCCGTGGCGGGTGGCGGCGCAGTTCGGGATCATCGCCACCGGCTTGCTGGCGGCGTGGGTCGGGAAGGTCTTGATCTTGATGTCCAGCACCGTGGTCAGGCCGCCCAGGCCCTGCGCGCCGATGCCCAGCGCATTGACCTTTTCGTACAGCTCGAGGCGCAGCTCCTCGAGCTTGTTCTGCGGGCCGCGGGCCAGCAACTCGAACATGTCGATGTCGTCCATCAGCGCCTCCTTGGCCAGGAGGACGGCCTTCTCGGCCGTGCCGCCGACGCCGATGCCCAGCATGCCCGGCGGGCACCAGCCGGCGCCCATGGTCGGCACCGTCTTGAGCACCCAGTCGACCAGGTCGTCGCTGGGGTTGAGCATCACCATCTTGCTCTTGTTCTCGCTGCCGCCGCCCTTGGCGGCCACCGTCACCTCGACGGTGTTGCCGGGCACCACCTCCATGTGGATCACGGCCGGCGTGTTGTCCTTGGTGTTCTTGCGGTCGAAGATCGGGTCGGCCAGCACCGAGGCGCGCAGCACGTTGTCGGGATGCAGGTAGCCCTTGCGCACGCCGGCGTTGACGGCATCGGCGATCGAGCCCGGGAAGCCCTCGAAGCGCACGTCCATGCCGATCTTCATGAACACGTTGACGATGCCGGTGTCCTGGCAGATCGGGCGCTTGCCCTCGGCGCACATGCGCGAGTTGGTGAGGATCTGCGCGATCGCATCCTTGGCGGCCGGGTTCTGCTCGCGTTCATAGGCGCGGGCCAGGTGGGCGATGAAGTCGGCCGGGTGGTAGTAGCTGATGTACTGCAGTGCAGCGGCAACGCTTTCGACCAGATCGTCGTGGCGGATGATGGTGCTCATGGCAGGTGGGGCAGGGCCGTCGGGAGGGATCCGGCGAGTGTAGCCACGCGATCCTTGCCGGGACTGACGCAAGTCCAAGGCCCTGGCGATCTGTCCCCGCGGGCACAGGCGGGCGCTTGACCGTGCCTTAGGATGGCCTCACAGGCACCGAACCACATCAATCCATGGATCCCAAGACCACCCATCCCGACACCATCGCTGCACAGGCCCTGGGCTGGATCGACGAACGCACCCGTGCGGTGACGCCGCCGATCCACCTCTCGTCCACCTATCTGCGCGATCCGGACAACCAGTACCGGTCGGGCCGCGTCTATGCCCGCGCCGACAACCCGGCCTTCGACCAGGCCGAGGCGGTGCTGTGCGCACTGGAGGGCGGAGCACAAGCCATGCTGTTCGCCTCGGGCATGGCCTCGGCCACCGCGGTGTTCCTGGCCCTGTCGCCGGGCGACCATGTGCTGGCGCCCAAGGTGATGTACTGGTCGCTGCGCAACTGGCTGATGAACTTCGCCACCCAGTGGGGGCTGCAGGTCGAGCTGATCGACATGATCGACCCGGCGGCCGTCCAGGCTGCGATCCAGCCCGGCAAGACCAAGTTGGTGTGGATCGAGACCCCGGCCAATCCGTTGTGGACCGTGACCGACATCGCCGCCACAGCCGCCATCGCGCGCCAGGCCGGGGCCGCGGTGGCGGTGGATTCCACCGTGGCCACGCCACTGCTGACCCGGCCGCTGGAACTGGGCGCCGACATCGTGATGCACGCGGCGACGAAGTACCTCAACGGCCACACCGACCTGATCGCCGGTGCGCTGGTGACCCGCGAGGACAGTGAGCTGTGGCAACGCATCCGCAAGGTGCGGGCGCAGATCGGGGGCACGCTGGGATCGTTCGAGGCCTGGCTGCTGCTGCGCGGCATGCGCACGCTGCACCTGCGCGTGCGGGCAGCGTGTGCGTCGGCCCAGCGCATTGCCGAACACTTCAATGGCCACCCTCTGGTGGCCGAGGTGCTGTACCCCGGGCTGACCCAATGCCACGGCCATGCGGTGGCGGCACGGCAGATGCGCGGGGGCTTCGGCGGCATGCTGTCCATCCGTGCCCGAGGCGGCGAGGCTGCCGCCATCGGCGTGGCCGCCCACACCCAGATCTGGAAGCGCGCCACCTCGCTCGGTGGCACCGAGAGCCTGATCGAGCACCGGGCCAGCGTGGAAGGTGCGGGCACGCCCGCGCCGGCCGATCTGCTTCGGTTGTCGGCCGGCATCGAGGATGTCTCCGACCTCATTGCCGATCTCGAGCAGGCCCTGGGGCGGGCCCACGCCTAGCTCCACACAACCAGGTCGCGCACCATGAACCTGATCGACGGCATCGTCCGTGAAGCCAGCGAATGGACGGTGCTGCGCCGCGACCTGCATGCCCACCCCGAGCTCGGGTTCGAGGAGCACCGCACGTCCGAACGCGTGGCCGAGTGCCTGACGCGCCTGGGCATCGAGGTGCATCGCGGGCTGGCCGCGACCGGTGTGATCGGGCTGGTGCATGGCCGCGACGGCGGCGCCAGCGGGCGACTGGTCGGCCTGCGTGCCGACATGGATGCGTTGCCGATCCTGGAGGAGAACCGCTTCGAGCACGCCAGCCGCCACGCCGGCACCATGCACGCCTGCGGCCACGACGGCCACACCGTGATGCTGCTGGCGGCCGCCGGCCACCTGGCGCGAACGCGTGCCTTCGACGGCACGGTGGTGCTGATCTTCCAGCCGGCCGAGGAAGGGCGAGGCGGCGCCCAGGCCATGCTGCGAGAAGGTCTGTTCGAGCGTTATCCGGTCGAAGCGGTGTTCGGGCTGCACAACTGGCCGGGTTATCCGGCAGGCACGCTGGCCGTCGATCCGGGCCCGGTGATGGCGTCGGCCAACACCTTTGCCATTCAGCTGCTGGGGCGTGGCGGCCACGCCGCGCTGCCGCACCTCACGCTGGATCCGGTGCCGGTGGCGTGCCAGCTGGTTCAGGCGCTGCAGACCATCGTCAGCCGCAGCCTGCGCCCGATCGACACCGCGGTGCTGTCGGTGACCATGGTGCATGCCGGCGAAGTGACGAACGTGGTGCCGGATGCCTGCCGCATCGAGGGCACGGTGCGGGCGTTCTCGTCCGACGTGGTCGACGTGATCGAGTCCCGGCTGAAGACCCTGTCGCACCAGGTCGCCCAGGCCCATGGCCTGGGATGCGAGGTGGAGTTCCTGCGGCGCGCGCCGCCGGTGATCAACCATCCACGCGAGGCGGCGTTCGCGGCCTCCGTGATGACACAGATCGTCGGCGAGGCACAGGTGCCGACGCAGGTGCCGGCCATGGCCTCGGAAGACTTCGCCTTCATGCTGCAGGCCCGGCCTGGCTGCTATGCCTTCATCGGCAACGGCGAGGGTGGTCATCGGCATGCCGGCCACAGGGCCGGCCCCTGCATGCTGCACAACCCGAGCTACGACTTCAACGACGCGCTGATCGCCCTGGGTGCCACCTACTGGGTGCGCCTGGCGGAGGGTTGGCTGGCTCGAGTGCCGGAGTGATGACCATGGCGCTGACGGCCGGACCTCGATCATCCGCTGGAGCGAGCCGGCCATGACGATCCGACACCTGGATGCGTTGTTCGATCCGGCGTCGGTCGTGGTGATCGGCGCCTCGGACCGACCGAGCAGTGTGGGCGCTCAGGTGTGGCGCAACATCGGGGCCGCCGGATTTCGCGGCACCTTGCATGCCGTCAATCTGCGCAGGCCGGTGCTGGCCGATGGCGTGCGAGCCCATGCAACGCTGACTGACCTTCCGGCCCCGGCAGAGCTGGCCGTGATCTGCACGCCCGCTGCGACGGTGGCGCCCCTGGTCGCCGAGTTGGCCGCTGCCGGCACCCGCGCGGCGGTGGTGTTGAGCGCCGGGCTCACCGCCGCGCAGAAGCAGGCCATGTTCGAGGCCGCCCGTCCTCATCTGCTGCGCGTGCTGGGGCCCAACTGCATCGGCCTGCAGGTTCCGCAGATCGGGCTGGATGCGAGCTTCGCGCATGCTTTCGCCGGTGTCGGCGACCTGGCCTTCGTCTCGCAGTCCGGCGCCTTGTTCACCGCGATGATCGACTGGGCCCGGCGCAGCGGCATCGGCCTGTCGAAGGTGGTGTCGCTGGGCGAGCACGACGACATCGATTTCGGCGACATGCTCGACTACCTGGCCAGCGATGCACGCACCCGGGCCATCCTGCTGTACATCGAGTCGCTGCAGCACGCCCGCAAGTTCATGTCGGCCGCGCGGGCGGCGGCGCGCAACAAGCCGGTGATCGTCATCAAGGCAGGGCGCTCTGCGCCGGGCGCGCGCGCGGCGGCTTCGCACTCGGGGGCGATGGCTGGCGCGGATGAGGTGGTCGATGCCGCCATTCGGCGGGCCGGCATGTTGCGGGTGAACTCGCTGCGCGAGCTGTTCCTCGCCGCTGAGACGCTGTCGCGCTGGCGGGGCAACACCGCCGAGCGCTTGCTGATCCTCACCAACGGCGGCGGGCTGGGCGTGGTCGCGGCCGATGCCGCCGGCGTCGAGGGCATCGAGCTGGCCACCCTGGCGCCCGAGACGGTGGCGCGACTGGATGCGGTGTTGCCGCCCAACTGGTCTCGCGGCAACCCGCTGGACATCATCGGCGACGCGCCGGTGGAGCGTTACGTGCACACCATCGAGGCACTCGAGGGCGATCCGGCGGCGCAGGCGGTGCTGTTCGCCCATGCACCCACTGCCATCGTCTCCAGCGTCGAGATCGCCCGTGCGCTCGCGCCGCTGGCCCAGCGACATGAACCCTGGATGCTCAGTTGCTGGGTGGGCGGCGAGGCCGTCGATGCGGCAGCCGAAGTCTTCCGCCAGGCCGGTGTGCCCTCGTTCTGGACGCCCGAGGATGGGGTGAGGGCGTTTGCGATGCTGGTCGACTACCGGCGCAACCAGGCCCAGCTGATCGAAGCGCCACCGGCCGTCGAGGCCCCGCCAGCCACGCCCGACTTGCCGGCCGCCCGAGGGGTCATCGATGCGGCGCTGGCCCGGAACGAGCACTGGCTGCATGGCGCGGAAGCCAAGACGGTGCTGCAAGCCTTCGGGATTGCGGGGGCCACCACGCATCGGGTGGGAGCTGATGCGTTGGCTGCGGCGGCTGCGGCGTCGTCCATCGGCTTTCCGGTGGCGCTGAAGATCCACTCGCCGGACATCCTGCACAAGAGCGATGTGGGCGGCGTGGCACTGGATCTGGGCGATGCGGCCGCGGTGCAGACCGCCGCGACGGCCATGCTCGATCGCGTGGCCAGGCGTTGCCCGGGGGCCCGCGACGTCGGGCTCACGGTGCAGGCCATGGTGCGCCGGGCCCATGCCCGCGAACTGATCGTCGGCGCGGCGATCGATCCGGTGTTCGGGCCCGTGGTGGTGTTCGGCGAGGGCGGGGTGGCGGTGGAGGTGCTGGCCGACCGGGCCCTGGCGCTACCGCCCTTGAATGCCTCGCTGGCCCACGTGCTGATCGCCCGCACCCGCGTGGCTCGGCTGCTGGGCGCCTATCGCGACATTCCGGCGGCCAATGTGTCGGCCGTGGCCTCGGTGCTGGTGGCGGTCTCGCAACTGCTGGCCGACGTGCCCGAGGTGGCCGAACTCGACATCAACCCCCTGCTGGTCGACGAGACAGGAGCCATCGCCCTGGATGCCCGCATCCGCATCGATGCGGCAAGGCCCGGCGGGGCGGCGCACTTTGCCATCGTGCCGTACCCGGCCCAGGAGGTCGAGCACATCGAGTGGCAAGGCCAGCCCCTCACGGTGCGCCCGATCCGGCCGGAGGACGAGGCACGCCACCTCGAATTCCTGGGCTCGCTGTCGCCCGACGACATCCGTCTTCGGGTGTTCTACAGCCGACGCAGCATCGAGCGCACCGAACTGGCCCGCCTGACGCAGATCGACTACGCGCGAGAGCTGGCCTACGTGGCCATCGGGCCCGATGCCGCCGGCAAGGCCCGCACGCTGGGCGTGGTGCGGGCGGTGATCGATCCCGACAACCAGGATGCCGAGTTCGGCATCATCATCCGCTCCGAGGCCAAGGGCGGCGGGCTGGGGGTGTTGCTGATGAACAAGCTGATCCGCACGCTGCGGGAGCGCGGCACCCGGCGACTGGTGGCCACGGTGCTGGCCGAGAACCAGGGCATGCTCGCGCTGGGCCGGCGCTTGGGTTTCAGGCTCTCCGAAGATCAGCCAGACCCGGACACCCGGGCCATCGTGCTCGAGCTGTGACGTGCGTGCGACCCGCCGGCGGGTCGCAGCGGCGTCAGTGGATGTCCGGCTTGCCGTGCGGCAGCAGGCGATCCGTGAGGGCAATGGCCATTGCCGACAGCAGGAAGGCGATGTGGATCGCGGTCTGCCACAGCAGCACCTTCTCGTCGTAGTTGGCGGCGTTGATGAAGGTCTTGAGCAGATGGATCGAGCTGATGCCGATGATCGCCGTGGCCAGCTTGACCTTCAGCACCGAGGCATTCACATGGCTCAGCCACTCGGGCTGATCGGGATGCCCTTCGAGATTGAGCCTGGACACGAAGGTCTCGTAGCCGCCGACGATGACCATGATCAGCAGGTTCGAGATCATCACCACGTCGATCAGTCCCAGCACCACCAGCATGATGATGGTCTCGCTGAGGTTCTTGATCGGTGCGTAGCCGATCAGGGTCTTGGTGCCCTCGGCATAGATCGCCGTGCCCTTGTAGCCCAGGCTGTCGACCAGGCTGGCCAGCGCGGCCTGGTTGCCGAATGCCGCCTCGACCAGGTGCACCAGCTCGACCCAGAAGTGATAGACGTACACCGCCTGGGCCAGGATCAGCCCCAGGTACAAGGGCAGCTGAAGCCATCGACTGGCGAAGATCAGCGTGGGCAGGGGGCCCAGGCGTTGGGGGGACGATGAAGGGTTCATGGAGGCAGGATGGGTAATCCCGATCATTCTAGGAGGACGGATGTGACACCCTCGGCGCATGTCGGTGTCGCGGCCACGCCCTGCGCTGTCTTTGAGAGGGCCGAGTAAGGGGTTCGTAAGAGCCCCTGCCTAACGTCTCGCCCTGACGCCGAACCACCCACACAAGGAGACGTGCATGAGCGCCGCTGAAGGTTCCCACGAACTGAAGATCTACTCGCCCCCGGCTGCCGCTGTCGCAGGTGCCCATGTCTCCGGCATGGCCGCATACGAGGCATTGTGCAAGGAGGCCGACACCGACTACGAAGGTTACTGGGCGCGCCTGGCGCGAGAGCTGGTCACCTGGAAGACCCCGTTCACCAAGGTGCTCGACGAGAGCCAAGCACCGTTCTTCAAGTGGTTCGAGGACGGCACGCTGAACGTCTCGTACAACTGCCTGGACCGCAATGTCGAGCGCGGCCTGGGCGACAAGACCGCGATCATCTTCGAGGCCGACGACGGCAAGGTCACCAGGGCCAGCTACAGCGACCTGCTGGCTCGCACCTGCCAGATGGCCAACGCGCTGAAGGCGCGCGGCGTGAAGAAGGGCGACCGCGTCGTCATCTACATGTCGATGAGCATCGAGGGCGTGGTGGCCATGCAGGCCTGCGCGCGCATCGGCGCGATCCATTCGGTGGTGTTCGGCGGCTTCTCGGCCCAGTCGGTGCGCGACCGCGTGCAGGATGCCGGCGCGGTGATGATCATCACCGCCGACGAGCAGCTGCGCGGCGGCAAGCAACTGCCCCTGAAGGCCATCGTCGATGAGGCCATCGCACTCGGCGGCTGCGAGTCGCTGAAGACCGTGCTGGTCTACCAGCGCACCGGCGGCAAGATCGCCTGGAACGAATCGCGCGACGTGTGGCTGCACGATGCCGTGGCCGGCCAGGCCACGACCTGCGAGCCCGAGTGGGTGGGTGCCGAGCATCCGCTGTTCCTGCTCTACACCTCCGGCTCCACCGGCAAGCCCAAGGGCGTGCAGCACTCCACCGGTGGCTACCTGCTGCATGCGGCCCTCACCACCAAGTGGACCTTCGACCTGAAGGCCGACGACGTCTTCTGGTGCACGGCCGACATCGGCTGGGTCACCGGCCACACGTACATCACTTACGGCCCGCTGGCCCTGGGTGGCACCGAGATCGTGTTCGAAGGCGTGCCCACCTACCCGGATGCCGGCCGCTTCTGGAAGATGATCCAGGACCACAAGGTCTCGATCTTCTACACGGCGCCGACGGCGATCCGCTCGCTGATCAAGGCCGCCGAGGCCAACGCGGCGGTGCATCCCAAGAGCTATGACCTGTCCAGCCTGCGCATCCTGGGCTCGGTGGGCGAGCCGATCAATCCGGCTGCCTGGGAGTGGTACCACCAGCATGTGGGCGGGGGCCGCTGCCCGATCGTCGACACCTTCTGGCAGACCGAGACCGGCGGTCACATGATCACGCCGCTGCCGGGCGCCACGCCGCTGGTGCCGGGCTCCTGCACGCTGCCCTTCCCGGGCATCCAGGCCGCTGTGGTCGACGAAACCGGCAAGGACGTGCCCTGGGGCCAGGGCGGCATCCTTGTGGTCAAGCGTCCGTGGCCGTCGATGATCCGCACGATCTGGGGTGACCCGGAGCGCTTCAAGAAGAGCTACTACCCCGAGGACTTCAAGGGCAAGTACTACCTGGCTGGCGACGGCGCCATCCGCAACGAGAAGACCGGCTACTTCACCATCACCGGCCGGATCGACGACGTGCTGAACGTCTCGGGCCACCGCATGGGCACGATGGAGATCGAGTCGGCCCTGGTGTCGCACACCGAGCTGGTGGCGGAAGCCGCGGTCGTGGGTCGTCCCGACGAGACCACCGGCGAGGCGGTGTGTGCGTTCGTGGTGCTGAAGCGCCCCCGTCCCACCGGCGAAGAGGCCAAGAAGATCGCCAAGGAACTGCGTGACTGGGTGGGCAAGGAGATCGGCCCGATCGCCAAGCCCAAGGACATCCGCTTCGGCGACAACCTGCCCAAGACCCGCTCCGGCAAGATCATGCGCCGCCTGCTGCGCTCGATCGCCAAGGGCGAGAAGATCACCCAGGACACCTCGACGCTCGAGAATCCCGCGATCCTCGACCAGTTGTCCGAGAACAACTGATCGGGCCTGTCCCTGCGCCGCTGGCGGCGTGGGGGCAGCCTGCTGCGATCGGGCCCCTGGCCGACGGATCGCCCATGAAAAAGGCCCCGCATCGCGGGGCCTTGTTTCTTGTCTCGCTGTGATCCGAAAGGATCAGCCGCACATCACTTGACGGTCAGCACCCAGGCTGCAAGCGTCTTGGCCTCTTCCGGCGTCACCGGGTTCGGGGGCATCGGCACTTGACCCCACACGCCCGTGCCGCCCTTCTGGATCTTGTCGGCCAGCTTGGCGACAGCGTCCTTCTGCCCGGCGTACTTGGCAGCCACTTCCTTGTAGGAGGGGCCGACGACCTTCTTGTCCGTCGCGTGGCAGGCCAGGCAGTTCTTCTTCTGGGCCAGGTCGGCGTTGGCAAATGCCGGCGCGGCAACCACCGCGGTCAAGGCAGCAAACAGGACAGCTTTCTTCATGGTTTCCTTTCGGGGGTGGAGTAAAGTCAAGCTAAGCAACGCATTCTAGAGTCGCTGGTTGACATTCGTCTTGCGGGTCGATCCGGCGAAAAGGAGTTTTTTCCTCGTGTGGTTCGTCGCGCTTGGCTGCGTGTTCATCGTCCTCAAGCTCAACAGCCTGGGGCCCATCGGCGCATGGTCGTGGTTGTGGGTTCTGTCACCCTTTGGCGCCGCAGCCGTGTGGTGGGCCATTGCCGATGCCACCGGGTACACCAAGCGCCGCGAGGCTGACCGCGAGCGCCAAAGGGTCGAGACACGGCGGCGCCGGCACATCGACAATCTGGGCATGGGCGTGTTCGACCGCAAGCGCCGCGACGGCCGCACGTCGCGCTTCTAGGCACCGAGTGGCATGCGCGGGCTCACCGCGACGAGTGCCACACCACCCTCCATCGACCCCTGCCAGGAGCGGCAGTTCCATGCTGGTTCATCCCCAATTCGATCCGATCGCGATTGCCATCGGGCCCGTGCAGATCCATTGGTACGGCCTGACCTACCTGGCTGCCTTTGCGCTGTTCGTCTTCCTGGCGCAACGGCGGGCCGCCCAACCCTGGTTCGCGCAGGCGGGCTGGAGTCGGCAGGACGTCGAGGATCTGTTGTTCTGGGGTGTGCTCGGGGTCGTGCTCGGCGGACGGCTGGGCTACGTGTTGTTCTACAAGCTCGATCACTACCTGGTTCATCCGGCCGAGGTGTTTGCGGTCTGGAAGGGCGGCATGTCGTTTCACGGCGGAATGCTGGGCGTCATCGTCGCCCTGATCCTGTACGCCCGCCGGCGTGGGCGTCCATGGCTGCAAGTGACCGATCTGGTGGCTCCCTGCGTGCCCACCGGCCTGGCCAGCGGGCGCATCGGCAACTTCATCAACGGTGAGTTGTGGGGCCGTCCTGCCGATCCTGGCCTGCCTTGGTCCATGGTATTTCCGCAGTCAGGTACCGATGTGCCACGGCATCCGTCGCAGCTCTACCAGTTCGCCCTCGAGGGCCTGCTGCTGTTCGTCGTGCTCTGGCTCTACTCGCGCCAGCCCAGAAAGACGGGCGAGGTGTCTGCCGCCTTTCTGGTGGGCTACGCGGTGTTGCGCTTTGCCGTCGAGTACTTCCGCGAACCCGATGCCTTCCTGGGCATCCGATGGTTGGGCCTGACACAGGGGCAGTGGCTGTGCGTGCCGATGCTGCTGGGCGGCATCGGCCTGTGGGTCTGGGCCAGACGAACAACGAAATGACAGCGATGAGACAGATCTTCCTGGACACCGAGACCACCGGACTGAACCCCGAGAGCGGCGACCGGATCGTCGAGATCGGCTGCATCGAGATGGTCAATCGGCGCCTGACCGGCGAGCATAGGCACTTCTACCTGAACCCCGAGCGCAAGGGCAATGAAGAGGCCATCCGCGTTCATGGCCTGACCGATGAGTTCCTGGCCGACAAGCCGCTCTTCGCCCACATCGCCGACGACCTGATCGAGTGGCTCAGAGGCGCCGACATCGTGATCCACAACGCGGCGTTCGACGTCGGCTTCCTGAATGCCGAGCTCAAGCGCATGAAGCGGCCACCGTTTCACACGGTGGCCGCCAAGGTCACCGACACGCTGGCCATGGCCCGCGAGATGTTTCCCGGCAAGGCCAATTCGCTGGATGCCTTGTGCAAGCGCCTGGAGGTTGACAGCTCGCATCGAACGTTGCACGGCGCGCTGCTCGACGCCGGGCTTCTGGCTGAGGTCTACATCCGCCTGACCCGGGGCCAGGATTCGCTGGTGATCCAGGACGAGCCCGCCTCGGGGCGCCCGCTCGAGGTTCAGGCCATCGACCTGAGCAGATTCGACCTGCCCGTGATCGAGCCGGCAGAGGATGAGTTGTCCGCCCATGACGCGGTGCTTGTCGATCTGGACAAGGCCAGTGGAGGCAAGACGCTCTGGCGGGCGACTGTGGCATAATCCGAGGCTTGCCGCGATCAAGGCATCATTGCATTGCGTGGCACCCCGGGATTCCGGGCGGTTAGCTCAGCGGTAGAGCACTGCCTTCACACGGCAGGGGTCGCAGGTTCGAACCCTGCACCGCCCACCACCAAGACCACGACATCGGCACCTTCGGGTGCCGATGTCGTTTCTGCACCTGCGATTCGCAGGTGCTCGATGGTGTCCGCACCGGCTCCAACGGCTCAGTTGGGGCTGCTTCGCGGCGGACAGTTCGTACCGTTGGCCTGCGCGTTCTCGGGTTGAGTGCGACAGAGGCGCTCGGTGATGGCCCGCTTGAAGCCCTCGTTGCCGGATTGAGCCGGCCGAGCCGCTGCAGCGGGCATTCGGTCGGCCGGGACGAAGCCGGGCCGTCGCAGCGGCTCCGAGGCCTTTGGCGCCACTCCTGCCGGCGCATCCAGCACCGACTGGGATGCGGCAACGACCGGGGCGGGCACGGCACGCACCGGCTCAGCGGGCGGTGCGGCCCGCGGCGGCGCGATGACCTTGACAGGTTCGTGCGCCGGGCGGTCGCATGCCGAGAGGCACATCGCGACGGCGATCGTTCCCATGACCAGTGAGTGGGAGGATCTCCTGGCGATGCCCTGCCGTTCAAAAGAACGTCTTCCGCTCACAGCAACTGGATGTAGCCCGTACCACGCTGAATGCCGTCCACGTCGTACACGGTGCAGGTGCCGTACCAGTTGGAGACGCGCGGGCAATAGATGCTGTAGCCCGCGGCTGCCAAGTACACATTGAGCGAGCCGTCGCTGGCCAGAAAGATGTTGCCGGTCATGCCGTAGCCGCCAGAGCCGCAGGTGATGGTGCCGTAGGTGACCAACTGGTCGCTGTAGGTCAGGTCGCCGGTGGCATCCATCAGCATGCGCGAGCAGTTGGTCAGGCCGGACGCGCTCCAGGACACGGCCCACTCCAGGTTGCTGTAGGTGGCCGACGGACCGTAGTTGTACGAGTAGGCACTGCCCAGGGAAGTCAGGAGCGCCGCCGTCACTGCCAGGGTCTTGAACGCTTGCTTCATGGAATCCTCCATCGTCGTGGCCGAAAGCGCAGCCCGAAACGGGCCGCGCAGGGACATCGTAGGCGCGCGAAGCGATCGACAGTGGATCTGAATCAGTGAAAGCGGGTGTTCAGTCGTTGCCAGATGCTCCGTGGGGCTCACATGCCAGCGTAGTTCGGCCCGCCACCGCCTTCAGGCGTCACCCATACGATGTTCTGGGTCGGATCCTTGATGTCGCAGGTCTTGCAATGCACGCAGTTCTGGGCATTGATCTGCAGGCGGTCGGCGCCGTCGTCGGTACGCACGAATTCATACACGCCGGCCGGGCAGTAGCGTCCCTCGGGGCCCGCGTACTTGGCCAGGTTGATCGAGACTGGCACCTGCTCGTCCTTCAGCGTCAGGTGGGCCGGCTGGTTCTCCTCATGGTTGGTGCTGCTCATGAACACCGACGACAGACGGTCGAAGGTCAGCTGGCCATCGGGCTTCGGGTATTCGATCTGGGGGCACTCGGCGGCTGGCCGCAGGGCCACATGGTCGGGCTCGGTGTTGTGCAGAGCCCAGGGAGGCGCCTTGATGCCGATCTTCGGGAACAACCACTGCTCGATGCCGGTCATCAGGTTGCCGATCAGCTTGCCCTTCTTGAACCACAGCTTGAAGTTCTTCGACCGATCCAGTTCCTTGTACAGCCAGCTCTGCTCGAACGCCTGGGTATAGGCGGTGAGTTCGTCGTGCGACCTGTCGGCCGCCAGGGCCGCATGGGCTGCTTCTGCCGCGAGCGTGCCGCTCTTGATGGCCGCATGGCTGCCCTTGATCCGCGACGAATTCATGAATCCGGCGTCGCATCCCAGCAGCGCTCCACCCGGGAACACCAGCTTGGGCAGGGCCAGCAGGCCTCCGTTGTTGATGGCGCGGGCACCATAGCCGATGCGCTTGCCGCCTTCGAGGTGCTGGCGGATCGCATGGTGCGTCTTCCAGCGCTGCATCTCCTCGAACGGGCTCATCCACGGGTTCTTGTAGTTCAGGCCGACCACGTAGCCCAGGGTCACGAGGTTGCCTTCGGAGTGGTACAGGAAGCCCCCTGCAAAGGTGTCGTCCTCGATCGGCCAGCCTGCGGTGTGCACCACCAGGCCGGGCTTTGCCTTGGAGGGATCAACCTCCCAGAGCTCCTTGATGCCGATGGCATAACTCGGGATGTCCTTGCCCTCGGCCAGACCGAACCTGGCAATCACCTGCTTGCCCAGGTGGCCTCGGGCACCTTCTGCGAACAAGGTGTACTTGCCCAGCAGTTCCATGCCGAGCTGGAAGCCCTCGTGCGGCTGCCCGTCCTTGCCGATGCCCATGTTGCCGGTGGCGACGCCACGCACCGCACCCTTGTCGTCATACAGCACTTCGGCGCCGGTGAACCCTGGGAACACTTCCACGCCGAGGGCCTCGGCCTGTTCACCCAGCCACTTGGTCAAGGCGCCCAGGCTGATGACGTAGTTGCCGTGGTTGTGCATGCACTCGGGCACCAGGAACGCCGGCGTGGTGGCGGTGCCGTCGTCCTTGCTCAGGAAGAGCACCTGGTCATCGGTCACAGGCTGCTTCAACGGGGCGCCGCGTTCCTTCCAATCAGGGAACAGTTCAGCCAGCGCGATCGGGTCCATCACGGCGCCCGAGAGAATGTGCGCGCCAGGCTCGGAGCCCTTCTCCAGCACCACCACCGACACTTCCCGGCCTTGCTCGGCAGCCAGTTGCTTGAGCCGGATGGCCGCCGACAAGCCCGCGGGTCCGCCGCCGACGATCACGACGTCGTATTCCATCGATTCGCGGGGGCCGAACTGCTCGAGGATCTCCTGAGGTGTCATGGGGGGACTCGCTGGTTGAATGCCCGGATTGTAGCTTTTGACACCCGAAAATCGAACGGTCGTGCTATTTCGGTGGGCCCTGGAAGGCGGTTCTTTGGCCGCTCTTCGTCCCGATGCCCGGCCGTGGGTGCGATACGCTGCCGGACACTGCCCATCTCGTGGGTGCCTCGCCGCACGCCCGGGGGGACAGTTCGACGACCTGGCTCATGACCAACGACCTTCCGCAGACCGCCGGCACGATTGCAGACGACCTCAGCAGCGCCAGATTGGCTGAGCGTCGGATGCAACTCGCCCTGTGGGCGAGCGGTCAGTTGATCTGGGAGTGGGACTGCTCCACCCAGCGCATCGCCATCGACCATGCCGTGGACGACTCGCTGTTGCCGCCCATTTCCGGCGGAACGCCCGAGGAACTGTTCAGCCTGGTCGCCGCCGAAGACCGAGACCGGCTGCGCCGGGCCTGGGCGCTGCATGCCCGCGGTGTCCATGGCGACCTGGAGGTGGCTTTTCGGGTTGGCCAGGGCGATCGCCTGCGTTGGGTGATGCTGCGCGGCCGGGCGCTGTCGCGCAATGCCGCCGGCCATGTCGAGCACATGCTGGGCACGCTGCGAGACGTGACCGCCGAGTGCCAGGCCGAGGCCTCGCTCGAACTGATGGCACATGCCTTTGCCAGCACACGCGACGCCCTGACCCTGGTCGACGACGGCTGGCATGTGCTCGAGGTCAACGAGGCGATGGTCCGACTGGTGGGCGTGAACGCCGGCGTGATGCCAGGCGCTGATCTCCGCCGCTGGATCGGTGCCGGGGAAGGGCTGCTCGAGGCGGTGCGTGCCGACGGTGTCTGGCGAGGTGAGCGGGACATCGAGTCGTCGTCCGAGTCGGTGCCGGTCGAGATGTGGATCACGCCGGTCCATTCGTCCGGACGGCGGGATCGCGCCTACCTGGTGGCGCTGCACGACCTCAGGGAGGCGCGTGAGCAGGAGCAGCGCCTGCGTCAGGTGGCGATGTTCGATCCGTTGACCGGCCTGCCGAACCGTCTCTCGGTGCAAATGCACCTCGAGCGCAGCCTGGCCACCATGCAGCCGGTGTTCGGCATGCTCCTGCTGGACCTGGATGGGTTCAAGGAGGTCAATGACTCCTACGGCCACGACGTGGGTGACCTGCTGCTGCAGGCCGTGGGGCAGCGACTGCGGTCTGTGTTGCCCGAGTCGGCGATGCTGGCCCGACTCGACAGTGACGAGTTCGCCATCGTGCTGGGGCCGGACACCGGTGACACCGAAGTCCGATCGGTGGCGCAGGTGGTGCTGGCATCACTGGCTGTGCGGTTCGAGGTGGGGTCGGACCGTTTGAGCATCACGCCGACGCTCGGCGCGGTGCTGGTGCCGCAGGACGGGGATGACTACAACCAGCTGATCCGCAAGGCAGACGCCGCCATGCAGGCCGGCAAGGCCAAGGGGCGAAACTGCCTGGTGTTCTATGACGGATCGCTCGAGAGCGACTCGCAGCGTCGGGTGCGCATGAGCAGTCTGCTCCGGGTCGACACCGAGCGCAATGCATTCACCTTCGTGGCCCAGCCCAAGGTGGACGGCGAAGGGAGAGCCAAGGGGGTCGAACTGCTGATCCGCTGGCAGACCGAGGCCTTCGGCATGGTCTCGCCGGTGGAGTTCATACCGCTGGCCGAAAGGTTGGGGCTGATCCAGATGATCGGGCGCCACGCGATGTATGCCGCCGCGCAACTGGTGGCCGACTCGGTGCGCATCGGCAGGCCGGCACCGGTGGCCGTCAATCTCTCGCCCAAGCAGTTGCTGCAGCCGGGCCTGGATGGGCAACTCATGAATGCGTGCCGGCGCCATGGCGTCGATCCCGCACTGATCGAACTCGAGCTCACCGAATCGGCGCTCGTCCACAGCATGGATGTGGTGCGGCCGCTGCTGGGAAGGCTGCGACAGATGGGGTTCACGCTCGCGCTGGATGACTTCGGAACCGGCTTTTCGTCGCTGAGCTACCTGCGGCACCTGCCGTTCCACAAGGTCAAGATCGATCGCAGCTTCGTGATGGACGCCGACCGCGACACCACCGCTGCGCGGATGCTCGAGAGCATCGTGCGGCTGTGTGGCGCGCTGGGCATGAGCACCGTGGCCGAGGGCGTCGAGACGATTCAGCAGCTCGAGGTGTTGCGTTCCCTCGGAGTGCAAGAGTTCCAGGGCTACTACTTCGCCAAGCCCATGGCAGGAACGACCTGGATCGATCTGCTGGCGGGCAGCGAACCCGGCGCGCTGCAACTGCCGGTGGGCTGACGTCCGCCCAGAGCGCTTGACCGGGTCGCCGATGCCCGGTGGCTGAGGATCCGCTGCCGGCACGGGGTGTGCGCGTGCTATCGTCCCCGTCATCACCTTGCACAGTTGATGTCCGACATGTCCTATCAGATCGACCTCTCCGGCCGCGTGGCCTTCGTCACCGGCGCATCCAGCGGGTTGGGCGCGCAGTTCGCCCGCACGCTCAGCCGGGCCGGCGCAGGCGTGGTGCTGGCCGCCCGCCGCACGGAACGCATGAAGACGTTGCGGGCCGAACTCGAGTCGGAGGGGGGCGATGCCCATGTGGTCGAGCTCGACGTGACCGACGTGGACAGCATCAAGTCGGCGGTGGCCCATGCCGAGACCGAGATGGGCACCATCGACATCCTGATCAACAACTCCGGTGTCAGCACGACCCAGAAGCTGGTCGACGTCTCGCCGGATGATTTCGACTACATGTTCGACACCAACACCCGCGGAGCGTTCTTTGTCGCCCAGGAGGTGGGCAAGCGCATGATTGCCCGGTCTCGCGGCGCCGCGCCCGGCACCTTCACCGGGGGGCGCATCGTCAACGTCGCGTCGATGGCGGGGCTGCGGGTGCTCGGACAGATCGGCGTCTACGCGATGAGCAAGGCGGCAGTGATCCACATGACCCGCGCGATGGCGCTCGAGTGGGGCAAGTTCGGCATCAACGTCAACGCCTTGTGCCCGGGCTACATCGACACCGAGATCAACCATCACCACTGGCAGACCGACGCGGGCCAGAAGCTGATCAGCATGTTGCCGCGCAAGCGCGTCGGGCATCCGCAGGACCTGGACTCGGCGCTGATGATGTTGTGCGCCAACGAGAGCAGTTTCATCAACGGCGCGGTGCTGGCCGCGGACGACGGGTTCGGCATCTGATTCCATGCGCGCATTGACTCCGCTGGAAGCGCGGGTCGTGGCGGTGCTGGTGGAGAAGCAGGCCACCGTCCCCGACACGTATCCGCTGTCGCTGAATGCCCTGGTGGCCGGCTGCAACCAGAAGACCGCCCGCGAACCGGTGATCTCGGCCACCGACGATGATGTGCTGGCAGCCCTCGACGGGTTGAAGTCGCTGAACCTGGTGTTTGTCAGCAGTGGCAGTCGGGTCGCACGCTACGAGCACAACCTGGCAAGAGGACTCGGCGTGCCGGGGCAGGCCCAGGCCCTGCTGGCGGTGCTGATGCTTCGTGGGCCGCAGACCTCTGCCGAACTTCGGGCCAATGCCGAGCGGCTGTACCGGTTTGCCGACATCTCGTCGGTGGAAGGCTTTCTCGAGGAACTGCAGGCCAAGGAGCCGCCGCGCGTGGTGCATCTGCCCCGCGCGCCCGGCGAACGCGAGGCACGCTGGGCCCACCTGCTGTGCGGTGAGGTGCAGATGACGGCGCCACGTCACCACGCGCCGGACGGCGCCGACGCGCTGAGCGCGGGCGAACTGGTGGCGTTGAAGTCTGAACTGGCACGCACCGCGGCCGAGCTGGCCGCGCTGAAATCCCTGGTGCATCGGCTGGCCGGCGAACTGGGGATACCGGTCGACCCGCCCGCAGCCGGCTGACCGAATCTGTTGACGATCGAGACAAGGCGATGCGATTCGACATCCCGGAGGACAAGAGGCTCAGCTTCGAGATGGTGATCCCCATTCGATGGGGCGACATGGATGCGATGAACCATGTCAACAACACGATCTACTTCCGCTACCTCGAGAGCCTGCGCATCGAGTGGTTCCGCAGCATCGGCTGCATGCCCAACGAGGCGGCGCAGGGGCCGATCATCATCAATGCCTTCTGCAGCTTCATCCGGCAGCTCGAATATCCGGGTGAGGTGCTCGCCCGGCACTACCTCGGCGAGATGGGGCGCAGCACGATCGACACCTTTGCCACGCTCGAACGCACCGACAGCCCCGGGGTCATCTACGCCACTGGCGGCGCCACCGTGGTGTGGACGGACTTCAAGGCCATGAAGTCGATTCCCATTCCCGACGAGGTGAAGGCCAGACTGCAGCGCTGAGGTGAGGCTGGCACCACCTGGGCCGGCCGAGATCGCTCGGGCAGGCGCCCGTCTGGCGGAGGGCCGTTCAGCCCGCCAGGAGCTTGTTGACGAGCTCGGGGGTGGTGGATGCGCCCACCTTGCGCATCAGTCGTGCCCGATAGACATCGACGGTGCGCGGGCTGATCAGCAGGCGCTTGCCGATCTGCTTGCTGGTGAGGCCCTCGATCAGCAAGGCGGCGATCTCCCGCTCGCGGGCGGTGAATGACAGCTTCAGCGGCCGCCGGGACGACAGATCTTCGAACGCCCAGATGCCGGCGGCATGAGGATCAGCAGGATCGAGCGCGCGGCCACTGACGTGGCACCAGAACAACTCGCAGCCCGCAGGCCCGCCGACCCGCTTCATCACCCGGTCGTCGGCATACCAGCCCTGGGCATCCAGGCTCGCGACGATGCGCTGCCCGGTGCGCTCGAACTCGTCGTGCGTGGGGTAGAGCACCTGGAACGACTGACCCACCAATTGGTCGAGCGTGGCACCGAACATGGTCAGCACCTGACGATTGCAGTCGACGATCTGGCGTTGGCGCGACAGCACCAGCCCGATCGGCGCCAGATCGAAGGCGGTGCGGTAGTCAAGGGCGATGTCTGTCACAACAACGCATAGGTGGTGGTGCTGTGCGTGGCCAGCCGCCCCTGGGCATCGAGCACCTCGATCTCGCCGAAGGCCAGGTTCTTGCCCATGCGCAGCACCCGGGCCACGATGCGGGCATGGGTGTCGGTGCCGGCGATCGGCCGCAGGAAGCTGGACTGCAACTGCACCGTGGTCATCGGTCGAAAGCCGCCCAACTGGTTCGACACCGCCAGCACCATGGCGGTGTCGGAGGCGGCCATCAGCGTCTGCCCGCACACCACGCCCCCGCCGTGGACGTGGCGAGGCGCGACGGGCAGCAGCAAATCCACTTCTGCGGGTCTCACCGCTTCGACCTGAAGCGACAACTCCTGCACCCACGCGGCAAACACCTCGGCCAGCATGGCCTGAAGGTCGGTGATCGTCATGCCTGCGGCGTCGGCCATCGTGGCGCTCCGGGGTTGTGGGTCGATGGCCCGGCAGTGTCGCGCTGGGCGGTGACAGGGCGTCATCCGTTCTCCCGGCTGGGTCCTCGGCGCGCATAGGCAATTCTACGTAACGACTACGTATTGGGCTAAGTAGTACGCTTCGCCCCCGGCGCTAGGCCGTTCCGGCCCATTCGCCTCCATTCCTCCTTTCCTCTGCGAAAGTCCTCGCCATGAACAAGATCTACCCCAGCGCGGCGGCGGCCCTGGCCGGCATCGTGCACGACGGCCAGTTGCTGGCCGTCGGCGGCTTCGGCCTGTGCGGCATTCCCGAGGCATTGATCGACGCACTGCAGGCCTCGGGTGTCAAGGGCCTGACGGTCATCTCGAACAATGCCGGTGTCGATGGCTTCGGCCTGGGCAAGCTGCTCGAGACGCGGCAGATCAAGAAGATGATCTCGAGCTACGTGGGCGAGAACAAGGAGTTCGAACGCCAGTACCTGGCGGGTGAACTCGAACTGGAATTCACGCCGCAGGGCACGCTGGCCGAGAAGCTGCGCGCCGGCGGCGCCGGCATCCCCGCCTTCTACACCCGCACCGGGGTGGGCACGCTGGTGGCCGAGGGCAAGGAGACGCGCGAGTTCGATGGCCATGTGTACGTGATGGAGCGTGCGCTGCTGCCCGAGGTCTCGCTGGTCAAGGCCTGGAAGGCCGACAAGAGCGGCAACCTGGTGTTCCGCCGCACCGCGCGCAACTTCAACCCGGCGGTGGCCATGGCCGGCCGCATCACGGTCGTCGAGGTCGAGGAGATCGTCGAGACCGGTACCTTCGATCCGGATGCGGTGCACCTGCCCGGCATCTACGTGAACCGCCTGGTGCTCAACGCCACGCCCGAGAAGCGCATCGAGAAGCGCACCATCACCGAGAAGACTGGAGCCTGACATGCCCTGGACCCACGACGAGATGGCCGCCCGCGCGGCCAAGGAACTGCAGGACGGCTACTACGTGAACCTGGGCATCGGCCTGCCCACGCTGGTGGCCAACTTCGTCAGCCCCGACATCGAGGTCTGGCTGCAGAGCGAGAACGGCATGCTGGGCATCGGCCCGTTCCCCACCGAAGACCAGGTCGACGCCGACCTGATCAATGCCGGCAAGCAGACGGTGACCACCATCGCCGGCTCGAGCATCTTCGGCAGCCACGACAGCTTCGCGATGATCCGTGGCGGCAAGATCAACCTGTCGATCCTGGGCGCGATGCAGGTCACCGACAAGGGCGACCTGGCCAACTGGATGATCCCCGGCAAGATGGTCAAGGGCATGGGCGGCGCAATGGACCTGGTCGGCGGCGTCAAGAGCGTGGTGGTGCTGATGGAGCACGTGGCCAAGCGCAAGGACGGCGGCTTCGACATGAAGATCCTGCCGCAGTGCACGCTGCCGCTGACCGGCGTGGGCGTGGTCGACCGCATCATCACCGACCTGGCGGTGATGGACATCACCCCGCACGGCCTGAAGGTGGTGGAACTGGCCCCGGGCGTGACCCGCGACGAACTGCAGGCCAAGACTGGCGTGCCACTGAACTGAAACGTTGATTGCGGCCGCCCGGGCCCGGTGGTCCGGGCCTCGCCGCGCCGCGTGAAGAAGGCCGCCCGAGGGCGGCCTTTCACATGTGTCAGAGCAAGCAGGCGGTCAACGCGCGTAGACCAGGTCGCGCAGCGTCAACGAGATCGCCGGCACATAGGTGATCACCATCAGGCAGGCCAGCACCACCAGCACGAAGGGCAGCAGCCGCGGCACGATGCGGTCCAGCGAGATGCGGGCCACGGTGCAGGCGGCGAACAGATTCACGCCGAAGGGCGGGGTGATCATGCCCAGCGCCAGGTTGACCACCATGATCAGCCCGAAGTGCACCGGGTCGATGCCGAAGTGCAGGGCCACCGGCGCCAGGATCGGCGCCAGCACGATGATCGAGGCGCTGGTCTCGATGAACATGCCGATGATGAACAGCGCCGCGTTCACGCCCAGCAGGAACCAGCCGGGCGACTTCAGCACTTCCTCGAGCCAGCGGCCGATGGCATCGGGCACGCCGGCGCGGGTGATCAGGAAGGCGAACAGGCCGGCGTTGGCGATGATGAACATGATCACCGCCGACGACAGCGCCGACTTGCGCAGGATCGGGTACAGGTCCTTCACGCCGATTTCGCGGTAGATCAGCATGCCCACCACCAGCGCATAGAACACCGCCACCGCCGATGCCTCGGTGGGCGTGAAGATGCCGCCGTAGATGCCGCCCAGGATGATCACCGGCATCATCAGCGCCCAGCCGGCCTTCCAGGTGGCCCTGCGCACCGAGAGCCGCCCGTCGCCGTCGTTCTGGCCCCAGCCCTTGATGCGGCAGTACACGTGCACGAACAGCATCAGCGCGCCGCCGATGAGGAGCCCTGGGCCGAAGCCTGCGATGAACAGCTCGCCGATCGATACCTCGGCGCTCACGCCATACAGGATCATCGGGATCGACGGCGGAATGATCACGCCCAGTTCGGCGCTGGTGGCCTGCAGCGCGGCCGCGTATTCCGTCGGGTAGCCATGCTTGATCAGCGCCGGGATCAGGATCGAGCCGATGGCAAAGGTGGTGGCCACCGACGAGCCCGACACGGCCGCGAAGATCATGCAGGTCAGCACACAGGTCATCGGCAGCCCGCCCTGCACGCCGCCCACCAGGCTCTTGGCGAAGTCGACCAGCCGCCGCGAGATGCCACCGGTCTCCATCAGGTTGCCGGCCAGGATGAAGAACGGGATGGCCGCCAGCGGGAACTTGTTGATCGAGGAAAACATCTCCTTCACCGAGATCAACATGTGCCCGTTGGACAACTGCAGGCCCAGGATCGACGACAGCCCGATCGACACCGCCACCGAGACGGTGAGTGCGAAGCACAGCACCATCGTGATCAGCATGCCGGTGGTCATTGGGCGGTCTCCAACTCGTGGTGGCGCGGGTCGATCAGGTTGCCGATCAGCGAGACGACGCTGAACACGCCGCCCACCGGCATCGCGAGGTAGGCCCAGAACATCGACACATCCTCGAGCCCGGTGATGGTCTGGACGCTGCCGCGGTTGGCATAGTCCCAGCCCCACCAGATGATGATGCCCACCAGCACCAGGGCGGCCAGGCACACGACGTGATCCAGCACCCGGCGCCCGCGCTCACCGCTCCAGCGGTAGAGCACGTCGACACTGACCATGGCGCCTTGCCTGAAGGCCATGGGGATGCCCATGAAGACCATCCAGATCAGCGAGAAGCGGATCAGCACCTCGGTCCACTCGGCCGGCTTCTCGATGACGAAGCGGGTGAAGATCTGGAACAGCCCGAGCGAAGCGGCCAGCGCCAGCATCGCGCAGGCCACTCCCATCGAGGCAGAGGTGCACAGGCGCTCGAAGCGCAGGAAGGCCTCTTTCATCGCGGCGCCCGTGCCCCGATCACTTGAAGTTGCGGATGCGGTCGATGTTGGCCTTGCCGAACTGCTTCTCGAACTCGGCGTTCACCGGGGCCAGCGCTGCGACGAACTTGGACTTGTCCACGTTCTCGACCACGTTCATGCCCTTGCTGCGCAATTCGGAGACGCCCTTGGCATCGTCTTCGTCGACGCGCGCACGATTGGCCTTGACGGCTTCCTTGGCGGCTTCGAGGAAGGCCGTCTTGTCGGCGGCCGAGAGCTTGTCGAAGGTGGCCTTGTTCATCATGAACACGCAGGGCGAGTACACGTGGCCGGTGAGCGTGAGGTGCTTCTGCACCTGCTCGAACTTGGCGGCCATGATCACCGACAACGGGTTCTCCTGGCCGTCGACCGTGCCCTGCTGCAGCGCCGTGAACACCTCAGGGAAGGCCATCGGCGTGGTGACGATGCCGAAGCCCTTGTAGGCGGCCACGTGCACCGGGTTCTCCATGGTGCGCATCTTCAGGCCCTTCAGGTCGTCCGGACCGTTGACCGCACGCTTGCTGTTGGTCATGTGGCGCACGCCGTTCTCGCCCCAGGCCAGGGCCTTGAAGCCCTTGGGCTCGAACTTGGACAGCATCTCCTGGCCAATGGGGCCATCGAGCACGGCACGGGCATGCGGCTTGTCGCGGAACAGGAAGGGGATGTCGAGGATGCGCGCCTCTGGCACGAAGTTGGGCACCGGGCCGGTGGAGGTGAATGTCAGCTCCTGCGTGCCGAGTTGCACCGCCTCGATCGACTCGCGCTCGCCGCCCAGGGCGCCGGAGTAGAACGGCTGCACCTTGATGCGGCCGTTGGTGCGCTTCTCGACCTCCTTGGCGAAGGTGTCGATGGCCACGCCCTGGTGCGAGTTCTGCGCCACCGAGATGCTGATGCGCATGGTGGTCTGGGCCAGGGCCGAGGCGGCCAGGCCGAGGCTGAGAGTGATGCCGATGGCAAGGGAAGCAAGACGCATGGGGGTCTCCGGATCGGGGTTGGCGGCCACACGCTGAATGTCCGGTGGCCGAAAGGGGTGCTGATCGAGTTTAGGGTCAGCAGCAGGCTGGGTACCTGGGCCTCGCGTCGGGGTTTTCGCGCATCGCTGGTCAACGTGGGTGCGCGCGGGGCTCACCACACCGAGCCGAACGTGCGGCACAGGTCGGCGATGCGCTCGTCGCTCAAGGGCTGAGCCGCCCGCCCGCTGAGCAGCCAGATGCGGGCGGTTTCCTCCAACTCCTCCAGGGCGCCCATGGCCTCGACCGGGCTGGAGTGCCAGACGATCGGCCCGAGGCGCTCGAGCATGACACCGCGTATGGGCCGACTCTGGGCCTTGGATGCCGCGATGGCGCGCGCGATCATCTCGGTGACCGCGCCATCGCCGGGCATGCGGTAAGGAATCAGCGGGACATGCCCGACCTTGAGCACGTGGTAGGGCGTCAGCGGCGGAACGAGGTCCTTGCCTGGGGGGCACTCCCCGGTGATCGTCAGCGCGATCAGGTGCGTGGCGTGGGTGTGCAGGATGCACTGCGCGCCGGGGTCGCTGGCGTAGATGCGGCGATGCAGTTCGAGCGACGAACTCGCAGGGGCGCCGCTGGTCTGCCGGCCGCTGTCGTGGATGCGGGCGAGCTTGGACGGTTCGAGAAAGCCCAGGCTGGTGTCCGCTGGCGTGATCAGCAGCCCGCCACCGGCCCGATCGCCGAGCCGGACACTGATGTTGCCCGCCGTGGCATGGGCCAGGCGTCGCTCGAACAGGCTGCGTCCGATGCGGCAGATTTCGTCTCGAAGCTGGGTCTCGTTCATGGGCGGCAATTCGGCGCGATGCTCAGGGTGCAGCCCTCAGCGGGCGGCCAGGGCTCGTGCGCAAGCCTTCACCAGCGAAGGCCCGCGGTAGATCAGTCCGGTGTAGAGCTGCACCAGGTCTGCCCCGGATCGGCGCTTCTCGATCGCGTCCTGGCGGCTCATCACGCCGCCCACGCCGATGATCGGAAAGCGCGACCCGAGCTCGGCCCGCAACGCGGCGATCACGCGGTTGCTGGCCTCGCGCACCGGTGCGCCCGAGAGTCCGCCCGCTTCGTCGGCATGCGGCAGCCCGGCCACCGCATCGCGGGAGATGGTCGTGTTGGTGGCGATGACTCCGTCGATCCCGTTGGCCTTCAGGGCCTCGGCGATCAACCTGACCTGGGCCTCGTCGAGGTCGGGGGCGATCTTGACGAACAGCGGCACCTGCCTGCCGTGGGCCCGCACCAATGCCGCACGTCGGCGCTGCAGGGCACCCAGCAGCGCGTCCAGCGCCTCATCGGATTGCAGCGCCCTCAGGTTCTTCGTGTTGGGGCTGGACACGTTGACAGCCACATAGTCGGCATGGGCATAAACCCCATCCAGAGCGGCCAGGTAATCGACCGACGCCTGCTCGATCGGCGTGCTGGCGTTCTTGCCGATGTTCAGGCCCAGGATGCCCCCGTTGGCCCGAAAGCGGCGCGATCGCCGCACATTGGCGATGAAGGCATCGAGGCCGGCGTTGTTGAAGCCGAAGCGATTGATCAGTGCCTGCGCCTGCGGCAGCCGGAACAGCCTGGGCTTTGCATTGCCGGGCTGCGGCCTCGGCGTGACGGTGCCGACCTCGATGAAGCCGAACCCCATGTCGCCCAGGCCATCGATGCAGCGGCCGTCCTTGTCGAGCCCTGCCGCCAGACCGATGCGGTTCGGGAACTTCAGACCGGCGAGCGTGACCGGGTCGGACACTTGTGGCTGCGACCAGAGGCGACGGGCCGGCGTGTTCTGCAGGGTGGCAATCGAGTCAAGGGTCAGTTCGTGTGCCCGTTCGGGATCCAGACCGAACAGGAACGGGCGGGCGAGCGCGTAGGGGACCAAGGCCATAATCTGCCGATTGTCCCCCACGCACAGCCTGCCTCGACGCGGTGGCGACTCGAACGACACTGCCGATCACTCATGAACCAGGAAGAACTCAAGGCCCTTGTCGGGCGTGCCGCGCTCGACCATGTCGTCCCTGGCACCATCGTCGGCGTGGGCACCGGCTCCACGGCGAATCACTTCATCGATGCGCTCGCGTCGATGAAGGAGCGGATCCTCGGCTGCGTGTCGAGTTCAATCAAGAGCACCGAGCGTCTGGCCGCGCTCGGGTTGCGGGTGCTGGAAGCGAACGAGGTGGAGTCGCTGCCGGTCTACATCGACGGCGCGGACGAGATCGACCCCACCGGGTGCATGATCAAGGGCGGTGGCGCCGCGCTGACGCGCGAGAAGATCGTGGCCGATCTGGCCGAGCGATTCGTCTGCATCGCCGACGCCTCCAAGCAGGTGGCCATGCTGGGGAGCTTTCCGTTGCCGGTGGAGGTGATTCCGATGGGGGTGGCGCAGGTGATGCGGCGCTTCCAGCGATTGGGCGGTGAACCGGCGGTTCGCCACGGTGTCACCACCGACAACGGCAACCTGATCGTGGACGTGCGCGGCCTGCAGATTCGTGATCCCCTGGCGATGGAGAGCGAAGTCAACCAGTGGCCTGGCGTGGTGACGGTGGGCATCTTCGCCCGTCACCGGGCCCGTGTGTGCCTGCTGGGCACGCCTCAGGGCGTGAAGACCTTGCGCTTCGACTGATTCAGGCGCCGCCGAAGCGTCCGACCCTGGCCGACCGGGCTGCAAACCGGGCCACATCCACCGCGTCCACCATCCTGGCAGGCACCGGAAGGGGCTCTCCCGTGATCCAGCTCGCCAGCAACTCGGCCGCCAGGGGGGCCAGCGTCAGGCCTCGCGACCCCAGCCCGGCCAGCACGTACAGGCCGTCCTGACGGGCGATGAAGCGCGCCTGATCGAGCCGGGCAGCAGGGCCGGGTTGTCGCGTCGGGGCAGGCCCGACCCACGGCAGTCGGTCAGCGGTCTGCAGGCGCCAGCCCACGCGGCCGGGCCAGCCCGGCATGCCTGACGCCGCAGGGCACCAGCCGATCAGGCCCTGCAAGGCCGCGGCGTTGCTGCGGTGGTCCTCCGGTCGGACATCGGGGTCGAGGTCGTCGACCTGGCTGGTCGCTCCGAAGAGCAGGCGTGCGTCGTCGAGCTGAAGTGCATAGCCGGCACCCGCCATTGGCACGGGCAGGGGCGGGTGTTCGCCGTCCCACAGGCTCACCTGGCCGCGGGTGCGTTGCCACGGCCCGGGTGCCTCGCCCAGCAGGCGTACCGCGTCCGCTGCGTTGGCCAGCACCACCGCCTGGGTGGTGTGGAGCAGTGCTCCGTCGGGATCGAGCAGGCGCCATCCTTCGTCACAGGGCTGGATCGACGCGACGGTGCAGCCCAAGTGCAGGTCGATCCCGGTGTGGCCGAGCCAGTGCTGAGCCAACGCGCGGGGGGCGATCCAGCCGGCACCGGGCAACCACCACGCGGGCAAGCCGCAGGCCCAGGTCGAACGGGTGGCGGCTTGCGCGGCGTTCAGCGCCTGGGCGAACTCCGTCGGAAGACCCAGGCGTGCAAGCGTGGCCACCATGTGCGGCCAGTCGCGCCGAGCCTCGGCCCGAAGCAGGCCGGCGCGGGCGCCAGGCACGATGCCGCTGTCGATCAAGGGCGCATACACGCGCTGTGCGCGCAACGCGGCAGCCCGCAGCCAGCGCGCATGCGGCCCGTCGTCGTCGTGAACCACCCCGTGATACAGCCCCCCTGCGTTGCCCGAGCCTTCGTCGGCCGCGAGCGGACGGCGCTCGAACACGGCGGTGTGCACTCCCGTGCGCGCCAAGGCCTGGGCAATGCCGGCGCCGGCCAGGCCAGCGCCGACGACGGCCACGTGGCGGGCCGTGCCCGGGCGACGTCCGGGCGGCAGCGGTGCACGGTGTCGCGGCGCAAAGCGCCCGACGGTCATCTCCCGCTTGCCGGCGAAGCCGGGCTGCTTGCCTACCTCGAAGCCGGCGCTGGTCAGACCTTCCAGCACCGATCGGGCGACGCTCCAGGTGGCCACAGTGGCCTGCGGTGCGGCCAATCGATTCAGGCTGCGCAAGACGCGGGCGTCCCACATGGCCGGATTGCGCGCGGGCGAGAAGCCGTCGAGGTAGATGGCATCGGCTCGCACCACCAACTCGGGCATGGCCTGGGCGATGTCGGCAAAGACCAGCAGCAGCCGCACCTGCCCCTGGTCGAAGTCGATCAGGTGCATGTCGGGCGTCGCGGGTGGCCAGGCGTCGATCAGGGCGTGGGCCAGTTCCGGTCGCGGTGACCCGCGGTGCGCCTGCTCCAGATCGGCGCGGCTCAGGGGGTGCTTCTCGACGGAGACGAACCAGAGTCGACCGCATCGCCGAGGGTCGTCTCGCCACGCGGCCCAGGTGGCCAGGAAGTTGGTGCCCAGGCCGAAGCCGGTTTCGAGGACGACGAACCGGTCGCGGCCGCCCCAGCGCTCCGGCAATCCGTTTCCGGCGAGGAACACATGCCGGGCCTGGCCCAGGCCGCCGGCACGGGCGTGGTACACATCGCCAAAGTCGGGCGCCTGGGGGGCCGCCCGATCACTGAAGTCGACGCGCGCCGGGCTGACCGGATCGAAGCCCATCGCGTTCACGCACCACGGGGCGCCTGAAGCGCCCCGTGTGTTGGACGGGGCGCTACAGGCGCCCCGCGGTTGTCTGCCGGCTCCATCGCGCCGAGATCGTCTCGCCGCAAGGTCCTGCCTGTGGGTGCTCAGACCCGCTTGCGGTACTCGTGAGTCCGGGTGTCGATCTCGATCTTGTCACCCTGGGCCACGAAAATGGGCACCGGGATCTCGAAGCCGGTGGCGATCTTGGCCGGCTTGAGCACCTTGCCCGAGGTGTCGCCCTTGACGGCCGGTTCGGTCCAGGTGATCTCGCGCACCAGCGTGGTGGGCAACTCGACCGAGATGGCCTTGCCTTCGTAGAAGACCACCTCGACCGGCATGCCGTCCTCGAGGTACTGGATGGCGTCGCCCATGTTCTCGGCCTCGACCTCGAACTGGTTGTAGTCGGCATCCATGAACACGTACATCGGGTCAGCGAAGTAGGTGTAGGTGCAGTCCTTCTTGTCGAGGACGATCTGGTCCATCTTGTCGTCGGCCTTGAACACGATCTCGGTACCCGAGTTGTTCAGCAGGCTCTTGAGCTTCATGCGCACGGTGGCCGAGTTGCGGCCGCCCCGCGAGTACTCGGTCTTCAGGACGACCCATGGGTCCTTGCCCTGCATGATGACGTTGCCGGCGCGGATTTCTTGAGCGATCTTCATGTGTTGCCCTAACGGTGGAACCCGGCAGCACATGCTGCCGGGCGAGTTCGGAGGTGGCCTGGGAGTTTGTAGCGCGTGATGCGCAAAGCCCTTGATTCTATCCAAGCCCGGCCACGAAGGCGGACAGCTGGGTGCACAGGTCGTCCTGGGCGGCAAGCTGCGAACGCCAGCGCAGGTAGGCCGAGGATTGCCGGGTCAGCATGGACACCGAGCCGGCAGGCCAGCGTTGCAGGCCGTTCCAGGCGCGGCAGGCTGCCTGCCATGCGAGCGGGTCAACGGGGTCGGCGGCCGTGACGAATCGCTCGGCAAAGGCCGCGAGCTTGGCCGCGTGGGCGCCGTCGGCCTGCGGATACAACTGCCAGACGAAGGGTCGACCGGCCCAGATCGCCCGCACCAGCGAGTCTTCGCCACGCACGAAATTCAGGTCGGCGCTGCAAAGCAGCAGGTCGAAGTCGGACTGGCTCAGCCAGGGCAGGGCGATCACTCGGACGGAGGCGGGCGTTCGCGCCGCGAGGGCCTGGGCTTGCGAGGGGCCGGGGCAGGCCAGCAGCAGCGTGGGGGCGTCGCCGCAGTCCGCCAGCACGGCGGGCAGGGCCGGGTTGTCGTACGCAAAGAGGACCAGGCTGCGCTCTCCGTCTCGGGCAGCCCAGCCGCGGGCGCGGCGCCACGCGATGGCATCGAACGCGGATCGGCGTTCGAGCCACCCGCACTCGCGCAGCAGCCCGCCCGTGGCGCGGGTGAACCCAGGATAGAAGAACCACTTGTCCAGCCCGGCACCAGGCCCCGCGAGTTGGGGCGACCTCAGCCGATGGCATCGTTCGACATAGGCCTCGGCGCTGAGGTACTCGAGGTTGATCCACCGAGGCGGTGGATGTCGGGCCGCCATGGCTTGGACGACTCGCTCGGGCAGGTCGCAACCGAAGCACTCGATCACCACATCGCCCATGTCGCCTGCCGCCGCCCACGGTGCGGCGTCGGCCCAATCGTGCACCTCGACCCCTGCCGCGCCCTGCGGTGCCATCCACGACAAGGCGCTCGCGTCATCGATCCACAGCCGTACCCGATGGCCGCGCATCGCCAGATCGGCCGCCAGGCGCCAGCACACGCCGACGTCGCCAAGGTTGTCGATCACGCGGCAGAAGAGGTCCCAGCGCATCATGCGATTATCCGGGGGCACCCCGTGCCGTTCTGCCGCTGAGGCCTGCGTGGCCCGCAAGGACGATGGGCACTGCCGCAACCGACGGCAGAATCGCGCACGATGAACGCGCCTGCTGCCGATGCCGATCCTCCCGCGACCACGCCGGTGGACGAGGCAGCCCAGCCAGCGACGGATCCTCCGGCCCGGGAGCGGCTGCTTTCGGAAGTGGCTGGGCTGCCGAGCCTGCCCGGGGTGTATCGCTACTTCGATGCCACCGGTGCGGTGCTGTACGTGGGCAAGGCGCGCAACCTGAAGAAGCGTGTCTCGAGCTACTTTCACAAGGACCATGGCGGCACGCGCATCGGCCTGATGATCGGCCGCATCGCCCGGCTCGAAACCACGGTGGTGCGTACCGAGGCCGAGGCCCTGCTGCTCGAGAACAACCTGATCAAGACGTTGAACCCGAAGTTCAACATCCTGTTCCGGGACGACAAGAGTTATCCGTACCTGAAGCTGGTCCACCATCCCTTTCCTCGCGTGGCCTACTACCGGGGGGCGGTCGATCGCAAGCACACGTACTTCGGGCCTTATCCCGGGGCTTGGGCCGTCAAGGAGACGATCCTGCTGCTGCAGAAGGCTTTTCGTCTGCGCACCTGTGAGGACACGGTGTTCTCCAATCGCTCCCGGCCGTGCCTGCTGTACCAGATCCGGCGATGCTCCGGCCCCTGCGTGGGCCTGATCGAACGAGCGGACTATGCCCGCGACGTGGCGCATGCCGAGCGCTTTCTGCGTGGCGACGCGCAGGAGGTGATCTCGGCACTTCAGTCGCAGATGCTGGCCCATGCCGAGGTGCTGGACTTCGAGCGGGCAGCCGAGATCCGCAACCAGATCACGGCCCTCTCTCGCGTGTTGCACCAGCAAAGCGTCGAGGAGAGCAGCCTGTCGGCGCGCGATCGGGATGTGGACATCCTCGCCGTGCGGGTGCAGGGCGGACGGGCATGCGTCAACCTGGCCATGGTGAGGGGCGGGCGGCACCTGGGAGACCGGGCCTACTTCCCGACCCATGTCGAGGAGGCCGCCGGGTTGACGGCCGATGCGGCCGACGAACGCGCCGATGGCCCATCGATCGAGCAGCAGGTGCTGGAGGCCTTCGTGGCCCAGCACTACCTGGGCGTGGCGCCGCCTTCGGCGCTGGTGGTCAGCCATGCGGTCGACGCCTCGTTGCTGCTGGCACTGTCTGAGCAGACCGGTACCCGCATCGCCGCGCAGCATCAACCTCGCGAGCAGCGTCGCGTCTGGCTCGAAATGGCTGACAAGGGCGCGCAGATCGCACTGGCCCGCCTGCTGGCCGAAGAAGGCTCGCAGCGCGAACGCACCCGGGCGCTGGTGGATGCCCTGGATCTGGCGGTGGACGACCTCGACGCGTTTCGAATCGAGTGTTTCGACATCAGCCATACGGCGGGCGAAGCCGCGCAGGCATCCTGCGTCGTGTATGAAGAGCATGCCATGCGACCGGCCGACTACCGCCGCTACAACATCGAGGGCATCACCGGGGGCGACGACTACGCGGCCATGCGCCAGGTGCTTGCCCGACGCTACGGCAAGGTGGCCGAGGCGCGTGCGGCCGCAGGCCTGGCCGGCACGGAAGGGGCCACGGCGTCGAAGGCGCTGCGCATGCCTGACCTGGTGCTGGTCGACGGCGGGCGCGGCCAGGTGGCCATGGCGCGGGGGGTGTTCGAGCAGTTGGGGCTGGACGTGTCGTTGATCGTAGGCGTCGAGAAGGGCGAAGGCCGCAAGGTGGGCCTGGAGGAGCTTGTCTTCGCCGACGGCCGCGACAAGGTCTACCTCGGCCACGACTCGGCCGCATTGATGCTGGTGGCCCAGATCCGCGATGAAGCGCATCGCTTCGCCATCACCGGCATGCGCGCCAGGCGAGCCAGCGTGCGCACGGGCGGCAGCCGCCTGGAAGAGATCGCCGGTGTCGGACCGAAGAAGCGTGCCAGACTGCTGCAGCGGTTTGGCGGTGTGCGCGGGGTGGGCGCGGCCAGCGTGGACGAGTTGGCGAGTGTCGAAGGCATTTCGCGGGAATTGGCAGAGGAGATCTATCGTGCATTGCATTGAGGTGTCTGGCTGGTGGCGCTGTGCACTGGGGTGCGTCGTGGCGGCGTTGGCCGCAGGCTGCAGCACCCGAAACCTGAACGAGCCGCCGGCTCCGGTGACCAGCGCGCGGCCGGTACCGGTGTCCGGCGAGCCGGTTCCGCAGCCGTCGCAGCCGCAGCGTCCGACCCCTGTGCTGGCCCCACAGCCGGCGCTGGTCGCGGCTTCCGCATTGCCTCCACCCAAGCGCGCACGCGATTGGCAGGAGTTCAAGGTTCTCGCCGCACAGCGCCTGGTCGAGGCCAACAGGGCCGGCAGCTACCTGGGCAAGGTGCCGGAACCCCTGCTGGCCATCCCGGTGCTCGACATCGAACTCAATGGCGACGGCAGCGTGCGACGGATCGTGGTCAAACGCACGCCCAGTCAGGCACAGGACACGATCCAGCTGGCCATTCAGGCCATCCACCGGGCGGCGCCGTTTGGCGAGGTGTCTCACCTGCCCAAGCCCTGGACCTTCAGCGAAGTGTTTCTCTTCGATGACGATCGGCGCTTCAAGCCCCGCACGCTCGACCTCTGACCGCACAGGTGGCAGCGGCGGCAGCGCCGCCGTCCGTTAGGATCGGGTCATGTTCCTCACCTTGCCGACGCTTCTGACCTGGGCCCGCATCATTGCGATCCCTCTGATCGTCGGGGTGTTCTACCTGCCGCTGGATGCGCCGTCGCGCAACCTCATCGCCACGGTCATGTTCGTGATCGTGGCCTTGACCGATTGGCTCGATGGTTGGCTGGCGCGCAAGCTCAACCAGACCTCGGCCTTCGGTGCCTTCCTCGATCCGGTGGCCGACAAGTTCCTGGTCTGTGCCTCACTGTTGATCCTGGTGCAGCTCGACCGGGTGAACGCGCTGGTGGCGCTGGTCATCATCGGGCGCGAGATCGCGATCTCGGCGCTGCGCGAGTGGATGGCACAGATCGGCGCCTCGCGCAGCGTGGCAGTGCACATGCTGGGCAAGCTCAAGACCGTGACCCAGATGGTGGCCATCCCGTTCCTGCTCTACGACGGGGCCCTGTTCGGGGTCATCGACACCAACCTCTGGGGGACGGCACTGATCCTGGTGGCCACGCTGCTGACCATCTGGTCGATGATCTACTACCTGCGCAAGGCGGTACCCGAGATCCGCGCCAAGGCGCGCTGAGCCTGTGGCGCGTGCAGCACGCCGATGACCGCCTGCTGATCCGGGCCATGCCCTGGGTCTTCGTGCTGATCTGGAGCACGGGCTTCGTGGTGGCTCGGCTGGCCATGCCTCACGTGCCGCCGATGTCGTTCCTCAGCGTGCGCTATGCGCTGTCGATCCTGGCCTTCGTGCTGTGGGCGTGGGCCGGTGGCGTCGCCTGGCCTCGCGGCCGGGCCCAGTGGTTGCACCTGGGGGTGTCGGGCACGCTGATGCATGCCGGCTACCTGGGCGGGGTGTGGATGGCCATCCGCGCCGGCGCCCCCGCGGGAACGGTGGCCCTGGTGGTGGGGCTTCAGCCCTTGATCACCGCGCTGTGGGTGACCTGGCGCGGCAGCCACCGCGTGCTGCCGCTGCAGTGGGTTGGCCTTTGGCTGGGCCTTGTCGGCCTGTCCCTGGTGGTGTGGCACAAGCTCGGCATGGGCGCGCTCACACCCTGGAACCTCTCGCTGACGGTGATCGCACTGGCGTCGATCACCGCGGGCACGCTGTACCAGAAGCGCCACGTCAAGCCTTGCGATGCCCGCACTGCCAATGCGATCCAGCTGGCCGCCGCACTGCTGGTCTCGCTGCCCTTGGTGCCGCTGGAGACGGGAACGTTCATCTGGCATCCGGACGTGATGCTGGCGATGGCCTGGTCCGTCCTGGCGCTGACCTTGGGCGGCAGTTCGCTGCTGCTGCTGTTGATCCAGCGTGGCGCCGCCACCCAGGTGACCAGCCTGATGTACCTGGTGCCGCCCTGCACGGCGGTGCTGGCCTTCTGGATGTTTGCGGAGCCCTTGTCCCTGGCGGTGGTGGGCGGGATGGCCCTGTGCGCGGTCGGTGTGGCCCTGGTGTTGCGAGGGGGTGCCTGACCCGTTGGCTGCTTGATCTGGGTTCGCTTGACACCTGGTTGGAGCACCGCTGTAATCCGCAATCCCGTCGGAGGGCAGGGCAGCAACTGGGCGAGGCCTTTCGAGTGGCCCGAGCGGCTGCGCGAAAAGTCTTCGAGACAATGTTGAGAGGGGGTACCCAAATGAACAAATCGGAGTTGATCGAGCACATCGCCAAGCAGGCGGACATCTCCAAGGCGGCTGCCACGCGGGCGCTGGAGGCACTCATCGGCGGCGTGCGCACGACGCTCAAGAAGAACGGCAGCGTCTCGATCGTCGGGTTCGGCACCTTTGCCGTCAGCAAGCGGGCTGCACGCAGCGGCCGCAACCCACGCACCGGGGCAACCATCAAGATCAAGGCCGCGAAGGTGCCCAAGTTCAGGCCGGGCAAGGCGCTCAAGGACGCATTGAACTGAGCGGCCTTTGCAAAGGCAACCAGGATTGCGCGGGTGCTTAGCTCAGTTGGTAGAGCGGCGCCCTTACAAGGCGTAGGTCGGCGGTTCGAGCCCGTCAGCACCCACCACCGCTAGAATCCTCGGTTGCGCTGCCAGCGCTGGCGCAGCCGTCCCACGAAGGCGAACCGCGGTTCGCCTTTTTGCTTTCGGCACCTGGCAGGCCAACGACCACGAAAGCTCGGCATGTTCGAATTCGTCCGCACGCATACCCGTCTC
>Ga0268298_10000784_pt1 | contig 39667 bp, 39 predicted proteins | sample WWTPWeurt_MetaG_FD_194462 | JGI IMG/M metagenome (GOLD analysis project Ga0268298, IMG submission 194462) | Activated sludge microbial communities from WWTP in Nijmegen, Gelderland, Netherland - WWTP Weurt | ecosystem: Engineered > WWTP > Aerobic digester > Activated sludge | place...
CCCGTGCTCTACGCCGTGCCGGACCACGCGGAAATCCGGCGCGTCAACATCGAATCACTCTTCGCGCCCCCGCGTTTTTTTCGCAATTGACACCGGAGGCGCCCGGCGGGAGAGGCCTAGTGGTCAGTCAGATAGGTTTGCGTCGATGCCGAGGCGCGCATCCGCGCCCCGATCGCGCGAAGCGAACCGCAGCCATAGCCGAAGCCATGGCGAGGATGAGCGACGAGCGGGGATGCGGGGCGTGCCGAACATAGCTGAACCTATCTGACTGACTACTAGTGCGAACGAATCCGGCGGAGTTTCCTCAAGCGCGCACAGAACGGCCTCCTGCGTGCGCCCCGCAAACAATCAGGGTTTGGCGCCGCCTTGGCGCCAGACGCCGGATTCCTGCAGAACCCACCAGTCGGGCGACCCCTGCTCCACCCATTCCTTGCCGAAGCTGAAAGAGGCATAGGGCAGCCAGGCGGCCAGGCTGTCGCCGCCGTGGCCGACTTCCTTGGCGGCCCGGTTGTAGAGGAAGGCGCGGAAGCGATTTTCGTCCCACAGCACCTTCTGGACCTCGGCGGCCCGGGAGCCCTCCCGCAGGGCAACGAAGCCGGAGGCGGTGTTGCCGATGACGCCCTGGTCGAGCCAGGGCTTGAGGCGGGGATGATGGTCCCGCACCTGCCGGATGGCGGTGCTGGTATCACCGCCGGAGTAGAGCAGCTTGTCGATTTCGCCGTCCGGCGCCTGGGCGTACACCAGGGCCACCACCTGCCTGGCTTCGATGAGGGTACCGGCGGCGGCGGTCTGGACATTGACGTTGTGTATCCGCGTGCTTTCGCAGCCCGCCAGAGCGGCCAGGGCCAGGGCGATTGCCAGGCGCCGACGCCCCGGACGCAATGCCAACAAGATGGTACTCACTCCCGGGGTTCCCATGGCGCCTACTGCAACTCTTCCAGGCGGATGCGCTTGACCTTGCCCTTTTGTGCCGGCAGGGCCTCGATCTTGGCGATGGCGGCGTCGGCAGCGCTTTCCTTGCACACGTGGGTGAGGATGATGATGTCGGTCTCCCCCTCGCCCTCCTCCGGCTCCCGCTGCAGCATGGCGTCGATGGAGATGGCCTGATCGGCCAGGATGCGGGTGACGTCGGCCAGCACGCCAGGCTTGTCTTCCACGCGCAGGCGCAGGTAGTAGCCGGTCTCCACCTCGCTCATGGGCAGGATGGGCAGGCTGGACATGGCATCCGGCTGGAAGGCCAGGTGCGGCACGCGGTGCTCGGGGTCGGCGGTAGCCAGACGGGTGACATCGACAATATCGGCGATGACGGCCGATGCGGTCGGCTCGGCACCGGCGCCCTTGCCGTAGTAGAGGGTGGCGCCGACGGCGTCGCCCTTGACCAGGACGGCGTTCATGGCGCCCTCGACATTGGCGATGAGGCGCTTGGCCGGCACCAGGGTGGGATGCACGCGCAGCTCGACACCATTGGGGCGACGCTTGGCGATGCCCAGGAGCTTGATGCGGTAGCCCAGCTGCTCGGCGTACTTGATGTCGGCGGCCTCCAGCTTGGTGATGCCTTCCACGTAGGCCTTGTCGAACTGCACCGGGATGCCGAAGGCGATGGAGGCCAGGATGGTGGCCTTGTGGGCGGCATCCACGCCCTCGATGTCGAAGGTGGGGTCGGCCTCGGCGTAGCCCAGGCGCTGGGCTTCGGCCAGCACGTCGGCGAAGGACAGGCCCTTGTCCCGCATCTCGGAGAGAATGAAGTTGGTGGTGCCGTTGATGATGCCGGCGGCCCATTCGATGCGGTTGGCGGTGAGGCCTTCGCGCAGGGCCTTGATGATGGGGATGCCGCCGGCCACGGCGGCCTCGAAGGCCACCATGACGCCCTTGTTCTGGGCGGCGGTGAAAATCTCGGTGCCATGCACGGCGAGCAGCGCCTTGTTGGCGGTGACCACGTGCTTGCCCTTGGCGATGGCCTGCATGACCACTTCCTTGGCCACGCCGTAGCCGCCGATCAGCTCGACGACGATATCGACTTCCGGGTCGTTCACCACCGCGAAGGCGTCGTCGGTCACGGCGCATGCGCCGCCGGTGACCTGCCGGGCCAGCGCCACATTCTTGTCGGCCACCACGGTAATGCGAATCGGGCGACCAGCGCGACGGGTGATTTCTTCCGCATTGCGATTGAGGACGGTCCAGGTGCCACCGCCGACGGTGCCGATGCCGATAAGGCCAACATTGATGGGTTTCATGTGCGTTGAGAAGGGTGAAGAGTGAAGGGAGAAGGGTGAAGTCCGGGGGTGCTACGCTTTTGCTACGGTGCGGGTATCGGTGCCATGGCGCTTGCGATAACCTTCCAGGAAGCGGGCGACGCGGCCGATGGCCTCCCGCAGATCGTCTTCGTGGGGCAGGAAGACCAGGCGGAAGTGGTCCGGATGCGGCCAGTTGAAGCCGGAGCCCTGCACCAGCAGCACCTTTTCCTCCTGCAGCAGCTCCTGGATGAAGGCCTGGTCGTGCTTGATCGGGTAGATCTTGGGGTCCAGCCTGGGAAACATGTACAGCGTGGCCTTGGGCTTGACGCAGGAAACACCGGGAATGGCCGTGATCAGCTCGTGGGCGAGGTCCCGCTGGCGGCGCATGCGGCCGCCTTCGGCCACCAGGTCATCGATGCTCTGGTAGCCGCCCAAGGCGGTCTGGATGCCGTGCTGGCCCGGCGCATTGGCGCACAGGCGCATGGAGGCCAGCATGTCCAGGCCCTCGATGTAATCCCTGGCGTGGCGCTTGTCGCCGGAAACCACCAGCCAGCCGGCGCGGTAGCCGCAGGAGCGGTAATTCTTGGAGAGGCCGTTGAAGGAAATCATCAGCACGTCCTCGGCCAGCGACGCGATGGCCGTGTGCTTGGCCCCCTCGTACAGCACCTTGTCGTACACCTCGTCGGCGTAAATGATCAGGTGGTGCTGGCGGGCGATATCGATGATCTCGTGCAGCAGGTCATCCGGATACAGTGCCCCGGTGGGGTTGTTGGGGTTGATGATGACGATGGCCCGGGTGTGGGCGTTGATCTTGCTGCGGATGTCGTCGAGGTCCGGCAGCCAGCCCTTGGACTCGTCGCAGAGATAATGCCTGGGCGTCCCGCCGGAAAGGCTGATGGCCGCCGTCCACAGCGGATAGTCCGGCGCCGGCACCAGCACCTCGTCACCGGCGTCGAGCAGGGCGTTCATGGCCATCACGATCAGCTCGGAAACCCCGTTGCCGACGTAGATATCGTCCAGGGTCACCCCCTTGATGCCCTTCTGCTGGGTGTAATGCATGATCGCCTTACGGGCGGCGAAGATGCCCTTGGAATCGGTATAGCCGGCCGCGTTGGGCAGGTTGCGGATGATGTCCTGCTGGATTTCCTCGGGCGCGTCGAAGCCGAAGGCGGCCAGGTTGCCGATGTTCAGCTTGATGATCTTGTGGCCTTCCTCCTCCATCTGCTTGGCCTTCTGCAGCACGGGGCCGCGGATGTCATAGCAGACGTTGGCGAGTTTGGCGGATTTCTTGACGTGTTTCATGCAAATGTCCCAAGGGGGAATGTGAAGCGCAAGCGGTTGTGGCGTAGCGACCCTGACCCCTCGCAGCGCCGCAGAGAGCACGGCAAGCCCTGCAGGGCGGCACCACCAAGCCGGGAGCAGGCCAGGAGCAAGGGCTCGGAGCTTCCTGGGGCAAAGGTATAATCCTACTGTAAGCCATGGTGCACCGCAATTTCGGGCGTTCCGCCCGGAGCGGCGCCCCCGCACTCCGAGATTGCCAACCGATGAAGCTCCACCTCTCCAACACCGCCGGCCTCAACATCTTCACCGCCTACGGCGACGGCTACGTCGCCATCAACACCCAGCGCCACGAAGGCAACCTCATCGTCCTGCCGCAATCCTTGTTCACCGACTGGACCACCGCCACGCCCGCAAGCCTGAGCGAGGCCGACATGGCCAAGCTCCTCGGCCTGGGCACCGAAATCGTCCTGTTGGGAACCGGCAGGCAACTGCGCTTCCCCCCGGGCGCCCTGCTGCGCCCCTTCGCTCCGGCCGGCATCGGGCTGGAAGTGATGGATTTGCAGGCCGCCTGCCGCACCTACAACATCCTGGCAGCGGAAGGCCGCAAGGTGGCGGCGGCGCTGGTATTCGACTGAATCGCCGCCCGCCCCGCAAAGGGCGTGTGCCCCCCACCCTCAGGCGAACAGATCGCTGAGCGGAACGTCCTCGAGACGCGGCGCGGCCTTGTCCTTGCCGGAAAGCAGGGGCTCGTCGATCAGAGGCCAGGCAACGCCGACCTGGGGATCGTTCCAGACGACGGCACGCTCGTCGGCGGGCGAATAGGTGTCGGTGGTCTTGTAGAGGAAATCGGCGCTGTCCGAAAGGACCACGAAGCCGTGCGCGAACCCGGGCGGAATCCAGAGCTGGCGCTTGTTGTCGGCGGACAGGGTCTCACCCACCCAACGGCCGAAGCTGGGCGAACTGCGGCGCAGATCCACCGCCACATCGAAGACCTCACCCGCCACGACGCGCACGAGTTTGCCCTGGGCCCGCGGCGGCAACTGGTAGTGCAGACCCCGCAGCACCCCTCGAGCGGAGCGCGAGTGGTTGTCCTGGACGAATTCGAGATCCAGACCGGTCATCTCCCGGAAACGGGCGAGATTGAAGCTTTCGAAGAAGAAACCGCGATCATCGCCGAACACCTTGGGTTCGATGAGCACGACTTCCGGAATGGCGAGGGGACGAGCTTGCATGGTTTACCGTATGAGACATGGAGCCTCCCTGCGCCTTCCTCGCCCGCATCGCGGGAGAGGGGCCGGGGGAGAGGGATGGGCGGGGTACCGCCGGCCGGGTCAGGTCTTCACGCCGTCCCGCAACAGGGCGAGCAGATATTGCCCGTAACCGTTCTTGGCGAGGGCATTGCCCATCTCGGCCAGGCTGTCGTCACTGATCCAGCCCCGGCGCCAGGCGATTTCCTCAGGACAGGCCACTTTGAGGCCCTGGCGTTTTTCCAGGGTGGCAATGAACTGCGAAGCATCGAGCATCGATTCATGGGTGCCGGTGTCGAGCCAGGCGTAGCCACGCCCCATGATTTCCACCGAGAGCCCGCCCTGCTCCAGATAGAGGCGGTTCAGATCGGTGATTTCCAGTTCCCCGCGAGGCGAGGGCTTGAGGGCCTTGGCCAGGGAAACGACGCGGGTATCGTAGAAATAGAGCCCGGTGACGGCGTAATTGGACTTGGGCGCCCTGGGTTTTTCTTCCAGGCTGATGGCCCGGCCCCCGCCGTCGAATTCGACCACGCCGTAGCGTTCGGGGTCATGGACATGGTAGGCGAACACGGTGGCGCCATGGTCGCGGGCTACTGCGTTTTCCAGCAGCAGATGGAAGTCGTGCCCGAAGAAGATGTTGTCGCCCAGGACGAGGGCGCTGGGATCGTCGCCGATGAACTTCTCGCCGATGATGAAGGCCTGGGCGAGACCATCCGGCGAGGGTTGTATGGCGTAGCTCAGATTGATGCCCCAGCGGCTGCCGTCCCCCAGGAGTTGCTCGAAGCGCGGCGTGTCCTGGGGCGTGGAGATGATGAGGATGTCCCGGATTCCCGCCAGCATGAGGGTGCTGAGCGGGTAGTAGATCATCGGCTTGTCGAAGATCGGCAGCAGTTGCTTGGAGACCGCCAGGGTGGCGGGATGCAGCCGGGTGCCGGCACCGCCGGCGAGGATGATGCCCTTGCGTGTCATGCCTTGCCCTCCTGATAGTGCAGCTTGGTCCATTCCAGGTAGGCGCCGCTGGTCACGTCGCTCACCCAATCCGGGTTGTCCAGGTACCAGCGCACGGTCTTGCGAATGCCGGTTTCGAAGGTCTCGGCCGGTTTCCAGCCCAGTTCGCGCTCCAGCTTGCGGGCGTCAATGGCGTAACGCCGGTCGTGGCCGGGTCGGTCCTTGACGAAGGTGATCTGGCTGCGATAGCTGGCGCCGTCCGCCCGGGGACGCAGTTCATCCAGGATGTCGCACAGGGTGTGGACCACATCCAGATTGGGTTTCTCGTTCCAGCCGCCGACGTTGTAGGTCTCGCCCAGCCGCCCGGCCTCCAGCACGCAGCGGATGGCGCTGCAATGGTCCTTGACGTACAACCAGTCGCGCACCTGCTGGCCGTCGCCGTAGATGGGCAGGGGCTTTCCCGCCAAGGCATTGTGCAGCACCAGGGGAATGAGCTTCTCGGGGAAGTGGTAGGGACCGTAGTTGTTGGAACAATTGGTGGTCAGGACCGGCAGACCGTAGGTGTGGCAATAGGCCCGCACCAGGTGGTCGGAAGCCGCCTTGGACGCGGAATAGGGGCTGTTGGGTTCGTAGCGGTTGTTCTCGGCAAAGGGAGGATCGTCCTTGCCCAGGGAGCCATAGACCTCGTCGGTGGACACGTGCAGGAAGCGGAAGGCAGTCTTCTCCGCCTCCAGCAGCCCGCCCCAGTGGGCGCGCACCGCCTCCAGCAGCCGGAAGCTGCCGACGATATTGGTCTGGATGAAATCCTCCGGGCCGTGGATCGAGCGGTCCACGTGGGATTCCGCCGCAAAATTGACCACCGCCCGCGGCCTGTGCTCGGCGAGGAGCGCCGCCACGAGGTCGAAGTCACCGATGTCGCCCCGCACGAAGCGGTGGCGCACGTCCCCCTGCAGGGATTGCAGATTGGCGAGATTGCCGGCGTAGGTGAGCTTGTCGAGGTTGAGGACGGGCTCGTCACTCCCCTCGAGCCAGTCGAGTACAAAGTTGGAGCCGATGAATCCGGCGCCCCCGGTAACCAATATCATGCGAAGCCTCCTGAGATTGCGGCGCACCCCGGACCGCTTTCCGGCCGGCATGGCGCGAACGACTTGGCATTTTATCCGTTCGCGCGGGCTTCTCCGCATTGCCCCGCAGCAAAACGACGAAAATACCGGCCCGGGAAGTCTGGAAAGCTCCCCACCGCTCCATGGCACGCAGCGGCTGGAACGTCAGGGACGTTCGGATTCCCCGCTCTGCATCATTTCGTTGCAGGTGGCGCGGCTGAAGGCCTCGGCCTTCTTGGGGCTGTCGATCTGGGGTTCCTCGTAAATGCGGCGGACGATGGCATTGGTCACCCGAGGCCCCGGACTACCATCCTCGGCGAACAGTTTCATCGGGCGGCCCCTCTCCCGATCACCGAAGGCGACCATGGCGAAATCCCTCACCCTTTGGCAGAAGCGGATGCGTTCGGCGTCCGGCAGACTGTCGTCCACCGCACCCGCATGACCATGGGCGCTGACGCTCTGCGCTGCCACGGCGAGGAGGAGGGCGAGCAGACCCTTCATTCGCTCGGCCCCTGCAGTGTGGTGAGATAGGCGAGCACGTCCTGGATGTCCTTTTCCTTCAAGGTGTTGAGAACACCGCCCTTGCCTTCCTCGTCGTGGGGACGCTCGCCCTTCACGTAGGCATCGACCTGGCGCTTGAGGTAATTGGTGTATTGCCCCACCAGCATGGGAAATTTGCCGCGCCCCAGACCGGTCTTGGCATGGCAGGTGACACAGAGCTTCTGATAGACGGCGGCGCCGTTGTCGATGTCGCCTTCGGAGCGGGGAATAATCATCACCTTGTCCACCATCTGCAAGCGGGTCAGGGCGTCTTCGTCCCCCTTGAAGGTGGGCATCCGGGTCGGCAATTCGATAGCGGCCAGGTATTCCGCCACGTCGCGAATATCCTCGTCCGGCAATTCCCTTTCCTGGGTGTAGGGGAACATGGGGATGTTCACCCGGGTACGGGAACGAAAGCTCTTCAATTGATCCATGATGTAGCCGGCCCGCTGGCCCGCGATGCGCGGATACTCGCCCTTCTTGCCGCCTTGGCCGAACTCCCCGTGACAGGCCGCGCAGGTGCCGTTGATTTCCCTGCCTTTCTCGAGGTCCGCCGCGACCAGCGACCCGGTGGCCAGCACAAGGAGCAAGGGAAGAAAACGGAGGGCAGACATCGGCGAGCCTCGAAGGAAATCGATGCGGCGAATTGTCGCACGGGGGTTACGGGGAAAAATTGACGCATATCACCGATAATCCGGCCATGGTCGCCCCCCTCTCCCCCGACGCCGACACGCTCTCCGCCAGCCTGCGCCGCCTGTGTGCGGCCCGTTGGCTGGTGCTCGGCGTCATGGCCGTCCTGGTGGGGCTGACCGAACCCCTCCTGGGCGTTGCGCTGCCCCTGCTCCCCATGCTGCTCCTGATCGCCATCGCAGCGGCGCAGAACGGGCTCACCCTGGCCCGCCTTGGCCGCGGCGCTTGCGTCACGGCCAGCGAGTTCGCCCTGCAGCTCTGGCTGGATCTCGGCACCCTGGGCGCGCTCGTCTTCTTCAGCGGCGGCGCCACCAACCCCCTGGTTTCCCTGCTGCTGCCGCCGGTCGCCATCGCCGCCCTTGCCCTGCCGACCGCCTGGGTACTCGCCACCGGAGCCCTGGCCATCGCGCTCTATTCCCTGCTTATGGGAATCTACCTGCCCCTGCCCCTGGCCGACGGAGAAAGGGCGACCCGTCTGCACCTGGGGGGCATGTGGATCACCTTTGCCGTTTCGTCGGGGATGATCGCCTGGTTCGTGGTGCGCCTGAGCGCCCTGATCCGCCAGCGCGACGCCGCCCTTGGCGCCGCGCGGGAAGCAGCCCTACGCGACGAGCGGCTGGTCGCCCTGGGCACCCTCGCCGCCGGCGCGGCCCACGAGCTGGGCACACCCCTGGCCACCATGGCCGTCGTGACAGGGGAACTGGCCCGGGACCCCAAGCTGCCCGATGCCCTGCGCGATGACGTGACTCTCCTACGCCAGCAGATCGGCGTCTGCAAGGACATCATCACCGGGCTGTCGCGGCGTGCCGGCGCGGAAAGGCTGGATGCCGCCGCCCCGCGGCCGGTCGATCACTGGCTCGCCGGCATCATCGCCCGCTGGGAGGAATTGCGCCCCGACGCCCGCCACGTGCTCACCGCCAGCGGCCTCCGCCCTCCCCCCGCCATCGTCGCCGACCCCACCCTGGTCCAGGCGGTGATCAACCTCCTCAACAATGCGGCCACCGCCTCGCAGCAAGCGGTCGAAATCCTTGCCAAATGGGACGCCGAGAGGTTCGCCCTGGATGTGCGTGACCGCGGCCCCGGCTTCCCGCCGCAGGTGCTCGCACAAGGAGGCCATCAGGCCTTCCCCGGCCACGCCGGCGGCAGCGGCATCGGGCTCCTGCTGGCCCGCTCCGCCGTCGAGCGGCGGGGCGGAACCCTCGAGCTGAGCAATGACCCGGCCGGCGGGGCCATCGCCCACCTGGAACTTCCCCTGGCCCCGCCATGAATAACTCCATCCTCGTCATCGACGACGACGCCACCTTCAACAGCGTACTCGTCCGGGCCATGCAGCGTCGCGATCTCGGCGCCCGCGGCGCCACCACGCCGGAGGATGCCCTGGCCCAGGCCACGTCCGCGCCGCCAGAGCGGGTGGTCCTCGACCTCAACCTGGGCGGCAGTTCCGGCCTGGCCCTCATTCCGCAACTTCTTGCCCTCAACCCGGACTGCCGCATCGTGGTCCTGACCGGCTACGCCAGCATCGCCACAGCGGTGGACGCCATCAAGCTGGGGGCTGTGCAGTATCTGGCCAAGCCGGTGGAGCTGGAGGCGATCCTGGCGGCTTTTGCCGATGCCGAAGGGCCGGATACCGATTGCATTCCCTCCGACGAGCCCCTCTCGGTAGACCGACTGGAATGGGAGCACATCCAGCGCGTCCTGCACGAGAACGACGGCAACATTTCGGCCACGGCCCGCGCCCTGAAGATGCACCGGCGCACCTTGCAGCGCAAACTGGCCAAACGCCCCGTAAAACACTGACGCCCCGAAGGCAGCGGGGCCTGCCCCGCCCCTTTCGCGTCGGGCGATCAGTGATGGTGGCCGTGGTGATGCTCCTGGGCGGCTGCTCCAGGACGCACGACCTTGGCTTCGACGGTCTTGCTGCTGCCATCTTCGAAACCCAGGGTGAGCGGCACGCTGGCCCCTTCCTTGAGGGGCGCCTTGAGGTCGATGAGCATCACGTGCAGACCTCCAGGCTCCAGGCGAGCCTCACCCTTGGCGGGGATCTCGATGGCCTTGACCTGGCGCATGCGCATCACGCCGCCATCGTTGATGTGGTTGTGCAGTTCGGTGACCTTGGCGACGCCGTTGTCGACCTTGACCAGACGAGCCACCTTGCCGCCGGAATTTCTGAGGGCCATGAATGCGGCCGTCGCGGGCGCCCCCGGCGGTGCCATGCGGACGTAGGGGCCTTCGACCGAAACCTCGTCGGCCGAGCCGGCCCAGGCAGGGATGGCAGCGGCCAGGGCGGCCAACAGGCAAATATTCTTGAACATGACGTCTTCCTCTCGATCGGGATGGTGAAAATCAGGGCTTCAACAGGCGGCGGATTTCCGCGACGATCTGGTCGGGACCGGCGCCATGGGGCAAGCGCCCGGCGGGGTGGCCCTCCGGCGCGATCAGGTGCAATTCGGAACTGTGATCCACGGCGTAGCCGCCGCCGGCCGCCTCCGGTTGGCGGGCGTAATAGACGCCATAGCGGGTTGCCATCTCGGCGATCTCGGCTTCGGTGCCGGTAACGCCAAGGATGGCCGGATGGAAGAAGGCTGCGTACTCCTTGAGGTGACCCACCGTATCCCTGGCCGGGTCGACGGAAACGAATAGCACGCTGACCCGCGCCAATTCCTCGCGGCTGAGCCGTTCCAAGGCATCGGACACGGCCGCCAAGGCCGTGGGGCAGATATCGGGACAGTAGGTATAGCCGAAATAGATGAGGACAACCTTCCCGCGCTGGGCGGCGAGGGTCACTGGCCCGTCCGCGGAAGCCAGGGTGAAATCGCCTCCCGCCGGCTCCGGCGCCCGCGGCAACGCCCTGGGGGCCTGCTCCGGGTGCCAGAACAGCGCCAGGCCGACGACCGCTGCGAGAAGCAGCGCGGCAATGATTTGCAGGATGCGCAGGGGCACCCTCTACCTCGGCTGGGATCCAAAACGGAACGGTACGGCGATGCGCTCCCGCTCCGTTTCAAGCAGGACGGTGGCCTGCCAGTCCATGGTCCCCGTCACGCATACCGGCAGGGTCGCCTGGCCGGAAAAGTGCCCTTCTTCCCCTGCGATCAGGCGGGGTCGGTTGAGCCCCATGTTCATGGACACCCCGGCAAAATCGACCTCGGCGGCAGAGACTCTGCGGCCCTGAACGGCCACCTCGAGCCGCAGGGGTTTGACCATGGGAATGGGCCGCGGAACGAGGGAAAGCTCCACCCGCCCCCCACCGGGAAGCTCCGCAGAACAGGGCTTGCGGTGCAGATCGCAGGCGGGGTCCGGGGTCGCCGTGACGTCCGCCTTGGGCAACAGAAGCGGCGAGAGCTTGTAGCCGACCACGACGATCAGGGCCATGAGGAGCAGGCCAATCGCGTCGATCAGCATCTTCTTGTTCAAGACGAAACTCGCGCCAGTAGGGGAAATGGGAAGCGATTCTGCGGCAAGGACGCCGCGAAAACTTAATACGCGTCAATTTTTTCACAGCCTCTGCGGCATACAGTGTGCGGCAAATTGTCGCAGTGGGCCGTCAACGCTGCGCCGATGGAGGGAAGAAAGTCTACAAACCCTTGATTACATGGGAGATATCGAGATGAGAAAATTTGCAGTGAAATCCACCGCGCTGCTCGTCGCAGCCGGCCTGGGATTCGGCGCCGCCTCCGCGTGGTCCGCCGAGTCGCTGCAGGACGTGATGAAGCGTCGCAACCTGAGTCAGCAGGATCTGCTGGCCGCGGCCAAGACCTACGTTCCGACCGGCAAGCGCGACGAGTTCGTGGTCTTCAGTTCCGGCGGCCAGTCGGGCCAGGTCATCGTGTATGGCATTCCGTCCATGCGCATCCTGAAGTACCTCGCCGTCTTCACTCCGGAACCCTGGCAGGGCTATGGCTACGACGAGAACTCCAAGGCCGTTCTCGCTCAAGGCGCCATCGACGGCAAGCAGATCACCTGGGGCGATACGCACCATCCCGCCATCTCCGAAACCGACGGCAAGTACGACGGCCAGTTCCTGTTCATCAACGACAAGGCCAATCCCCGCCTCGCCGTCATCGACCTGCGTGACTTCGAAACCAAGCAGATCGTGGTCAACCCGATCTACAAGTCCGAGCACGGCGGCGCCTTCGTCACCCCGAACAGTGACTACGTGATCGAAGCCGCCCAGTACCCCGCCCCGCTGGAGAACAAGAAGTTCTACCCGCTGGAGGATATGAACGAGAAGTACCGCGGCGGCGTGACCTACTGGAAGTTCGACCGCAAGGAAGGCCGGATTGATCCGAAGCAGTCCTTCTCCCTCGAGTTGCCCCCCTACTGGCAGGATCTGTCCGACGCCGGCAAGGGCCCCTCTGACGGCTGGTCCTTCACCAACTCCTTCTGTTCCGAGCGCTACGTCGGCGGCATCGAAAAGGGCCGTCCCCCGTACGAAGCCGGTTGCTCCGCCAAGGACACCGATTACCTGCACGTGATCAACTGGAAGAAGGCCGCCGAACTGGTCGCCGCCGGCAAGGCCAAGACCATCAACGGCCACAAGGTGCTGCCCCTGGAGGTGACCACCAAGGAAGGCGTGCTCTTCCTGGTTCCCGAGCCCAAGTCGCCCCACGGCGTGGACGTGACTCCGGACGGCAAGTTCATCATTGTCTCCGGCAAGCTGGACACCCACACCTCGGTGTATAGCTTCGAGAAGCTCCAGGCCGCCATCAAGGCCAGCAAGTTCGAGTCCAAGGATCCGTACGGCGTGCCCGTCATCGGCCTCCAGGACGCCCTCGACAAGCAGGTGCAACTCGGCCTCGGCCCCCTGCACACCCAGTACGACTCCAAGCCCTGTATCGCCTACACCTCCCTGTACGTCGATAGTCAGGTCGCCAAGTGGAACTACTGCGAAGGCAAGGTGGTGGACAAGATCTCCGTCCATTACAACATCGGTCACCTGATGGCCATGGAAGGCGACTCCGCCGATCCCAAGGGCCGCTACCTGGTTGCGCTGAACAAGCTGGCCATCGACCGCTTCGTGCCCGTCGGCCCGCTGCACCCGCAGAACCACCAGCTCATCGACATTTCGAACGACAAGATGCAACTGTTGTACGACATGCCGCTGCCGCTGGGCGAGCCGCACTACGCCGTCTCCATTTCCGCCGACAAGCTGAAGCCGGGCGTCCGCTACAAGGTGGGCACCGACTCCCGCACCGACAAGCCGCACCCGGGCGCCGTCCGGGCCGGCGAGGAAAAGACGGTCAAGAAGGGCAACAAGATCGAGGTCTTCGGTACCCTGATCCGTTCGCACATCACGCCTGAAACCATCGAGGCGGACGTGGGCGACGAGGTCACCATCCACCTGACCAACCTCGAGCGGGCCCAGGACGAGACCCACGGCTTCACCGTCTCCACCTACAACGTCCATGGCTCGATCGAACCGGGCAAGACCATCACCGTCAAGTTCAAGGCCGACAAGGAAGGCGTGTATCCGTACTACTGCACGGAATTCTGTTCCGCCCTGCACCTTGAAATGATGGGCTACCTGCTGGTCAAGCCGAAGGGCTGGAAGCCGACCAAGACCGAAATGGCCAAGCAGGGCTATACCGAAGGGGACTACAAGACCACGCTGAAGAAGGTTGCCGATACGCAAGCCGTCATCGACTCCGTCGTCGGTTACATCACCAGCGTGAACTTCAAGGACTTCCCGGACGTGGTCGCCATGGTCGAGGACGCCACCGATCAGTTGAACAAGATCAAGGGCGCCAAGGAGAAGCACGAGGCCGCTGCCACCAAGAAGGATTGGGAACAGGCCAACCTCTGGGCCGAGCAAGTCTGGCAATACCAGGTCAAGGCGGCCGACCTCGGCCTGCGCGCCAAGACCTACCTGGAGCAGAACGGCGCCAAGAAGGTCAAGTGAGCCGTACGACTTGATCTGACTTAAGGCAATCATCGGGGAGCGGAGTCAATCTACTCCCCGTTTTACATTCCGGAGGAAAAAACCATGAAATATGTAATGACTTTCGCTGCCGCCCTGCTGGCCACCGGTCCCGTATTGGCCGCCGACGGCGCCGCCCTGTACAAGGAAAAGACCTGCACCGCCTGCCACGGTGCCGACGGCAAGAAAACCCTGATGCCCGACTATCCCAAGATTGCCGGCCAGAATGCCAAGTACATCGAGCGCCAGATGCTCGACATCAAGAGCGGTGCCCGGGCCAACGGCAACAGCGCCGCCATGAAGGGGGTCATGGAAATCGTGACCGAAGCCGATATCAAGGCCCTGGCCGCCTACATTGCCAACATGAAATGATTGGAGCATGGGGGATGGACGATAGTCCTCTCCCATGACGCAAATCAAGGACCGCTGATATAGCGCGGCGGGACAATCCGCTGCCCACACCGAATAAGGATCATTGTCATGAAAGCACCCCTGCTCCTCGTTTCCCTGCTCTGCGCCGGCCTTGCCTTTGCCGGGCCCCCGGCTCCCAAGCAAGAGGGTATTGAAGGCAAGGACTACAAGTGGAACGCCCAGGGCGGTGAAAAGTCTGACGCCCTGACCAAGAAGGGCGACAAGAAGGCCGGCCAGGAAGCCTACGAAGTCTGCGGCGCCTGCCACCTGCCCTCCGGCGCCGGCCGTCCCGACGGCACCTTCCCGCAGCTCGCCGGCCAGCACACCACGGTGCTGATCAAGCAGATGGCCGACATCCGCGCCGGCCTGCGCGATAATCCGACCATGTATCCCTTCGCCGCCACCCTGGTGGACCCGCAGGAGCTGGCCGATGTGGCCGCCTACATCGAGGGCCTGTGCATCCCCGTGGAACACGGCAAGTACGAGGGTGCCGACGCCGCCATCAAGGTCAGCCAGGGCAAGGAACTCTACGAGAAGCAGTGCCTGGAGTGCCACGGCAAGAACGGCGAAGGCAACAAGGAGAAGTTCTACCCGGTCATCGCGGGCCAGCACTACAAGTACCTGCTGCGCCAGATGACCGAAATCCGTGACGGTCACCGCCGCAATGCCAACCCGGACATGGTCAAGGTCATCAAGCCCTACACCAACGACCAACTGGTGGCCATTTCTGCCTACCAGTCCAGCCTGACCATGCCGGGCTCCATGTGCAAGGCCAAGGCCGGCGCCCCGGCCAAGAAGAAGTAAAATCCACCGAACGAAAGGCCGGCCTGGCGGGGCCGGCCGCCTGCCACGAACGGCGCCGCAGAGCGCCGTCGCCCGTTCGCAGTCACCCAGAGAACCGAAATGTCTGATTCAAAGAAGCAGAACACCCTGGTCGGGGGCCTCGCCCTCGTCGCCCTCGTCGCCCTGGTCGCCGCCTATTTCGCCCCCATCTGGTGGGTCTCCCTCACCGCCCCCAATTACCCCAAGGACGCCTTTCCCGACGGCATCCGCATCCACTTCCATTTCGACGGCGTCTATAACGGCTGCACCGTCGCCGGCAAGGGCAGCCGCATGGCCAACGAGATCATCGAGAAGGATCTCGGCCACGACGACGAACGCTACAACCCCATCACCGACGCCAAGAAGGACGTCAACAAGGGGGCCGAGGGTCTCGACTGCGTTCACGAGATGAACACCATCAACCACTACGTGGGCATGTTCCCCATCGCCACCGGCGCCCCGGTGGAAAAGCCCCTGGCCAAATTCTTCTTCGGTTTCTTCGCTGTGATGATCCTGGCCTTCGCCCTGCCGCGCAAGAAACCCCGTGTCGCCCTACTGGCAGCCGGATTCACCGCCGTTGCCGCCTGGATGATCGTGGACCAGTACGTCCTCGGCCATCTCGAGTCCCATGTCCAGGCCTACATGAACGAGGCCGGAGCCTTCTTCAAGGAACCGGAAAAAATCAAGATTTGGGGCGACAACGTGCGCAGCATTTCCCACCTCGTGATTGCAGGCATCCTCGTCGCCATGATCGTCGTGCTTGCGGGTGTCGCCAAGTTCCGCCCCTTCCAATTGCTCCTGGCCCTGGTGCCCGCCCTGCTGCCGGTATTCTTCGTCATCACCTATTCCGCCTGGCTGTGGTTCTTCGGCCACAACCTCCATCCCTGGGGCGCCTTCACGGTGAAGCCCTTCATGCCCACCGTGTTCGGCGAGGGCAAGGTGGCCCAGTTCTCCACTTACTCCTACCCCTACTGGGGCTACGGGCTGCTGGTCCTGATCTTCGCCTGCCTCATGCTTGCACTGCTCATTCGCCGCAAGCAGTTGCGCGAAGGCACTGCCGAGTAGGCACCATGGGCCGCTTCCCGCGCGCCTTTCTCGCCCTCCTGGGGTTTGCGGTCGGGCTCGGCGCGGTGGGGCTGGCGACCTCCCAATCCCTGGAAGGCATGGGCAAGCCCAATCTGGCGGCCAACTGGGGATCGTCCAGCGAGAAGGCTCGCCGCCCGGCCGCCCCGCACCGAACCGACATCCCCTGGCTGCAGATCCTGGTGGACCAGGCGCCAGCGGGTTCAGTCCTCAAGCTCCCCCCGGGCACCTACGCCGGACCGGTGCTGGTGGATAAGCCGCTCACCTTGGACGGCGGTGGACAGGTCACGGTGGACGGGGGCGGCAAGGGCACGGTCTTCGTCATCGACGCCGAGGGCGTCACCCTCAGGAACCTGCGCCTGACCGCCTCCGGCGACTCCCACGACAGCGACGACACCTGTCTCAACGTGCGGGGCAAGCATCACCTGATCGAGCAGGTGCGCATCGACGATTGCCTCTTCGGCATCGACCTCAAGCAGGCGGACTACAACACCATCCGCGAAAACCACATCCGCTCCAAGGCCAAGGAACTCGGCGTGCGGGGTGACGGCCTGCGCCTGTGGTACAGCCATCACAACCTGATCGAAAAGAACGAAGTGGTCGACTCCCGCGACATGGTGGCCTGGTATTCCAACCACAACATCTACCGCGGCAATATCGGCAAGCGCAGCCGCTATTCCATCCACTTCATGTTCGCCAAGGACAGTGTGGTCGAAGGCAATTCCTTCTACGACAACGCGGTCGGCATCTATCTCATGTACACCGAGCGGATTCATATCCGCAACAACCTCATCTCCCACGCCACCGGAGCCGCCGGCATGGCCCTCGGCTTCAAGGAATCGAGCGATTCCGACGTGGAAAACAACGAAGTCATCTACTGCGCCGTCGGCGTCGGCTCCGACCTTTCTCCCTTCGAACCCGACACCACCATCCGCTTCAAGGGCAACCGTTTTGCCTTCAACGGGGTCGCCGTACGCTTCACCAGCGAGCTGGGGGGCAATGTCCTGCACGACAACGTCTTCGAGGGCAACCTGACCGACGTGGTGCAGATGGGCCGCGACGTGGCGGGCAAGAATGAATGGAAGGGCAATTACTTCGCCGACTACCAGGGCTTCGACCGCAACGGCGACGGCATCGGCGATACCCCCTACGAGTTGTACGCCTACGCCGACCAGATCTGGATCGAGACGCCGCCGGCGCAGTTCTTCAAGACCGCGCCGGTCCTCGAACTCCTCGACTTCCTCGAACGCCTGGCCCCCTTTTCCTCCCCGGAGCTGCAACTGCGGGATACGGCGCCGCGTTTCGTCAAGCCCGGGAGGCCCTCATGAGCGACCAACGTCCGCCGGCCCCGCCGCCAAGCCCGCCCCTGTCCAAGGCCAAGCGCCAGACCAATCGCCGGCGCTTCATCCGTACCGCCCTGCTCACCGGCGGTGTCCTGGGCGCCGCGCTTTCCGGCTTTCTGCCCCAGATATACGCCCTGAAGAAGCGCCTGCGTCCCCCCGGTGCCCTGGACGAAAGGGACTTCCTGGCCAGTTGCATCAAGTGTGGCCAATGCGTCCAGGTCTGTCCGGTGCAGGCCATCAAGCTTGCCGACCTGGTGGACGGCATGGGCGTAGGGGTGCCCTACATCGAAGCTCGCGAACAGGCCTGCGATTTTTCCTGCGACGCGGTGCAGTGCATTCTGGCCTGCCCCACCGGATCGCTCACCTACATCAAGCCCGATTTCCTGCCCGTCCGCGCGGGAGCCGCCCTAGCCGCCAAACCCATACTCGTGGCCAAGGAAAAAGACGCCGAGCCGACCCTCAACTTGAAGGAGCGCATCGGCGTCGCCCGCCTCACGCGCCCCGAAGCCTGCCTTGCCGTCCAGGGCAAGGGCTTCAAGGGACAGTCCCGCGGCGCTGACTTCCAGGGGCGCATGCGGCACATGGCGGTGGACCGCTGGAAGCCGATCAAGGTCGCCGACCATCCCTACGACGTGGCGGAATGCGACCTATGCGCCCGGGAGTGCCCCGTCAAGGGTGCCATCTCCATCGAGACTGTCTTCGCCCCCGACGGTCGCAAACGCAAGTCCCCCGTCGTCCATGAACCCTGCGTCGGCTGCGGCGTGTGCGAAATGATCTGCCCGGTGGAACCCACCTGCATCACCATCGAAGCCCGCGAGGTCTGGAAAGCATGAGCGACGACGTCCTGAAGAAGCGCTTCTTCCAGCAAATCAAGGTCATGTTCGGCTGGGAACCGGGCAAGCCGACCCAGATCAGCGACGCGGCCAAGCAGGTCCATGAACTCAAGCGCCTGACCAACAAGCAGGACCTCCTGGCAGTCAAGGCCCACATGCGCGCCCACGAGGTCAAATCCACCAAATGGCGCAATCGCCGCTGGGCGACCCTGATTTTCGCCAACCTGCTCTTCGTGCTTTCCTACTGGCTCGACATCCAGGTGCTGGAAGGCTCCCTTACCGCCTCGCGCTTCGTCGGCTTCCACCTCATCGACCTCAATTCCGCCCTGCAGGTGATGCTGGCCCACAAGCACATCATCACCAACTTGCTCATCGGCACCGGCACCGTGCTCCTCCTGTGGATCCTGTTCGGCGGACGGACCTTCTGCTCCTGGATATGCCCCTACCATCTGGTGGCCGAATGGGCCGAGAAAATCCACCTCAAACTGGCGGAAAAGAGGCTGGTCAGCGACCAGAGCATAGACCGCCGCCTGCGCACCGTCTTCTGGATCCTCTTCGCCCTCCTGGCCCTGGCCACCGGCTACACCGTCTTCGAGGCCATCTCCCCCACCGGCATCCTCTCCCGTGCCCTGATCTATGGCCCCGGCCTGGCGTTGCTCTGGGTACTGGCCCTGCTCGTCTTCGAGATCTTTTTCTCCCGCCGCGCGTGGTGCCGCTACGCCTGTCCCATCGGGCTCACCTATGGGGTGGTGGGCATCCTTTCGCCCCTGCGCGTCCGCTACACCCTGGAAGGCTGCTTTCACGAAGGCGACTGCCGCAAGGTCTGTCTGGTGCCCCATGTGCTGGATACCGTGATCAAGGGCCGCGCCGTCGCCCCGCAAGTGCCCATCGGGCCTGACTGCACCCGTTGCGGCCTGTGCGTGGACGCCTGCCCGACGGGCTCCCTCAAGTTCGAGGTCAAGGGGCTCTCCAAGCTCCTGTGAGCTACGGGGGGAGAACGGAGCGGGAAGCGGACGGCAGCGTGACCCGGGTCAGTCGCGAGACATGGTCCTCCAGGGTTCCCCCAGGGAACTTCTCGCCGCACCGACGGTGTGGCGTCTGCTGCTGAGCGTCGGCATCCTGCTTGCCAATCTCACCCTTGCCAACACCTCGCCGTCTTCGTGCTTTGGGCTGCCTATCGCTCTCCGCTCGCTCAGCACGTAGGCCATTGACCGATCCACAGTTCGTCCCGACGCCAACAGGCTGCTGACCGGGTTTCGCGGGCTTGCCGCCGAGCCCTCGGCTTTCAGGATCGGCGCCGGAACGGCCATGGCACCCTCTATTCCTCGCGGCTACCGCGCTTTCACGCTGGATTAAGCGCGCCTTAATCGCCGGGCACGTAGAATGGCGCCCTCCGTCCCCGCCGCTTACCCCTCAGGAGTCTCTTTCATGTCCCAACCCGCCCGGGCTGTCAGCCTGCGCACATACTTCGCCCTTGCCTACGGGGCGATCTTTATTGCCCTGGCGTGCTTCTGGCCCTTTGTCGAAGTCGCCGACGGCATGGGGTGGGTCTTCATCTTGGCAGCCACCGCAGGCTACGCCGGCTTTTACCTCCTCCCTGCGATCCTGGTTTGCCTGCTCCTCGAGCGCTTGCTACCGGCACGCGCCCAGGCTCCGCGCTGGCGCAATGCCGTCCTGCAGACGGCGGCCACCGTCATCACCGCAGCGGTATTGCTGATCCTGTACGCCGACTATCGCCTCTATGAGCTGTACCAGTTCCATATCAACAAGTTCGTCATCAATCTCGTCTCCACCCCGGGCGGAATCGCCGCCCTGGGCGCCACGTCGGCCACCGAGCGCAGCGTGGCGATCCAGGTGGCCCTGCTGCTGGCGGCAAGTGCGGGACTCCTGGCCCTGGCGCGCAAACTTCCCGGCTTCAGGGATCATCTGACCCGACGGCGACTGGCTGTTGCGTTTTCTGCGCTGACCTTGATCTTCATCGGTCAGGAACTCGCCTTTGCCCACGGAAAATACGCCGGGGACGACAAGCTGCTGGAAGTAGCCGATGCGACGCCTTTCCGAATTCCACTCAAGCTCAGTTCGCTGTTCAAGGCACTGGGCATCAAGCACACCGCCCGATCCGAACTGCGTCTGGCCGGCGGCACGGTGCGCTACCCGGTGGCCCCCCTCCAGCAGGACAAGGCCGCCCCGTCTCCCAATGTCATCATGCTGGTGGCGGAGTCCTTCCGCTGGGATCTGCTCGATCCCGAAATCACCCCCAATCTCTGGCGCTTCTCCCAAGGGGCTACGCGCTTTGAGCGGCATTACAGCGGCGGCAACCGGACCCGCATGGGCCTGTTCTCGCTCTTCTACGGCATTTACGCCCCCTATTGGTACAGCTTCGAGAAGCAAAGGGTTGCCCCGGTTCTCATGGACACGCTGCGCAGCCGGAACTACCAGTTCGCCATTCACACCAGCCAGAGCTTCGATTACCCGGAGTTGCGTCACACGACCTTCACCCAGGTTCCCGAGGAGTATTTGCAGGAAATCAAGACGGGCGAGCCGTGGCAACGCGACATCCAGAACATCAGCGACATCATCGCCAAGATCGAGAAGCGCGACACCAAGCGTCCCTTCTACAGCTTCATGTTCTTCGAATCGACCCACGCGCCCTACAGTTTCCCGGCCCAGGACGCACTGCGCCGCGAATACGTGACCGAATTGGATTACATCAAGCTCAACCTGCGGGAGAACATCGGCGGCATGCACGCCCGCTACGTCAACGCCGCGCACCACATCGACCGGGAAGTCGCACGCCTGCTCGCTGCGCTCAAGGAACAAGGCATGCTGGACAACACCATCGTGCTCTTCACCGGCGACCACGGCGAGGAGTTCCTGGAGAAGGGCCACTGGGGCCACGGCCACGGCACCACCTTCACCGAGGAGCAAATCCGCGTGCCGTTCATCTTGTCCATCCCGGGCCAGGCCCCGGCCGTCGTCTCCCATCGGACGTCCCATCTGCAGGTGGCGCCTACCCTGATGCGCGCCCTCGGGGTCACCAATCCCCCCTCGGACTACAGCTCTGCGGTGCCCCTGGACCAGACGCTGCCTTACTTCGTCCTCGGTGAATACGACCTCATGGGAGTCATGGACGAAGAGTACAAGATCAGTTTCCCCTACACCGGCAGTTTCCTCTTTCGTTACACGGTGCAGGACATGAACGATCACCCGGTTGCCGTCGACGAGCGGAAACGGGCCCTGGCCAAGCGTGACGCACTGCTCAAGGCGGTGGCCGCCGAAAGCCGGCGCTTCGTGGGCGGCGGCTGAGTCCGCCCATCCGGACCGTGGCGGGCTGGTGCGACGGACCGCAAGGGCGCTTCAAACCATGCACTGAAGCATTCGGATTTTGATGGATGTTCAACGCCCGGCTTTCGCCGCCCCCTATAATCCGGGCCATGATTCGTCTCCAGAATGTCGCCAAAACCTTCCGCCGGGCCCGGGTCCTCGACGGCATCAGCCTCGACATCGGCCTCGGTGAGCGGGTGGCCCTCATCGGTTCCAACGGGGCCGGCAAGACCACCCTGATTCGTTGCCTCCTGGGGGAATACACCCACGACGGCGAGGTTTCCATTGCCGATCGGGATCCGCGCAGCCATCGCACCACGGTTCTGGGAAACATCGGCTTCGTGCCCCAGTTGCCGCCGCCCCTCAAGATGCCCGTGGGACAGTTGATCGAATTCTCCGCCTCCCTGTGCGGCACCGATCCCCGGCGCATCCACGCCATCGCCAAACGCCTGGGGCTGGACGTGGAGGCGGTCCTCGGCCGCCAGTTCGTCCGTCTTTCCGGCGGCATGAAGCAGAAGTTGCTCATCGCCATCGCCCTGGGCCGGGACGCCAAGGTGCTCATCATGGACGAACCCGCCGCCAACCTGGATCCGGAAGCGCGCAAGATCTTCTTCGAGCTGCTGGCCGAGCGCCAGGACGACACCACCATGATCATTTCCAGCCACCGCCTGAACGAGGTGTCGACTCTGGTGAACCGGGTCATCGAGCTGGACATGGGCAAGGTCGTTCTCGACGACCGGGTGGCGGACGACGTCTCCCTGGCCGGCGTGCTGACCTGCCGCATCGTCGTCAAGCGCGCCGAACCGGCCTTCGCCAAGGCCTTGGGTGCGTGGAATTTCGCCGACCGGGGCGGCGGCCTGGTCTGGGAGGGCACCGTCTCCGGGCCGGACCGCCTGCGCTTTCACGGCATGGTTTCCCGTTACGTCGCGCTCATCAGCGACATTTCCCTCGCCGAAACCGCTTGACGTCACGCCCCATGGTCGATCGCACCCGCCGTCTCCTGCTCCGCCGAAGCGCGGCAGGCGCACTGGTGGCTCCTCTTGCCGGCTTCCTCGCCGCCTGCGGCGGCAAATCCGGCTGGCCGGAGGGCATGGTCGAGATCAAGTGGGACCGCGATGTCTGTGCCCGCTGCAGCATGGTCATTTCCAACCGGCGCTTCGCGGCCCAGATACGCGGCGGCCCGCACAACGAGGCCTTCAAGTTCGACGACGTCGGCTGCCTCGCCTTCTGGCTGCGGGACAAAGCCAGGGAACTGCCCTGGCTGGCGGAAGCAGCGACCCGCCTGTGGGTCGCCGACCACGGCAGCAAGCCCGAGGCCCTGGCCTGGCTGGACGCCCGCCAGGCGCACTACCTGGGCGGCAAGCACTCTCCCATGGGCTACGGCTACGCGGCCTATTCGCTGCCCCAGGCGGGCAGCCTCGATTTCGACGCCCTGCGCGAGCAGGTCGTCCTGAAGGGCAAATGACATGAAACAACTCTGGCTCACCGCCCGGCTCGACTTGGTCGAGTCCCTGCGCGCCCGCTGGTTCCAGATCTACACGCTGGTCTTCGGCGGTATCGTCGCCCTGCTCTTCGTCTTCGGCCTCACCGAATCCCGGGTGCTCGGCTTCATCGGGCTCTCCCGCCTGCTGGTCACCTACATCCAGCTCACCATGGCCATCCTGCCCATCTTCGTCCTCATCACCACGGTGCGCTCGGTGGCCGGGGACCGGGAAGCGGGCGTCTTCGAATACCTGCTCTCCCTGCCGGTCTCCCTGGGGGCCTGGTTCTGGGGCAAGATCCTCGGCCGCTACGTCGCCGTCTTCGCGCCGGTCTTCCTCGCCATGCTGGCCGCCGTCGCCTGGGCCACCCTGCGGGAGATCGAAGTGCCCTGGGGCATGTTCGGCTACTACACCGCCCTCCTCGCCGCCATGGCCGCGTGTTTCCTCGGTATCGGCATGCTGCTCTCTTCTCTCGCCCGCAGCACCGACATGGCCCAGGGCGCGGCCTTCCTGGTCTGGCTGGTGTTCCTGCTCTTCCTCGACCTCATCCTCCTGGGGGTGATGATCCAGGGCAAGGTGAGCCCCGATGTGGCCGTCCTGGTGGCCCTGGCCAACCCGCTGCAGGTCTTCCGCACCGCCGCGCTGGCCCTCTTCGACCCCCAGCTCATCGTCCTCGGCCCCTCGGCCTACATCATCCTCGACAACTTCGGCGTGGCCGGCTACAAGGTCTTCGCCCTGGCCTACCCCACCCTGCTGGGACTGGCCTCGGCCGCCCTGGGTTATTTCATCTTCCGCCGCGGCGACCTGCCCTGATGCGCGTTCTCCTCCTGCTGTTCTGGCTCGTGCCCAGCCTCGCCCTCGCGGCGGACGAAGCCCTGCCCCCCACCGCGCCCCTCTTCGCGGCCACCCTGTGGGATACCGAAGACAAGCCCGTGGCCCTGGAGCGCTACCGCGGCCGGCCCCTCATCGTCAATTTCTGGGCGCGCTGGTGCGGTCCCTGCCGCCAGGAAATCCCGGAACTCGTCCACCTGCGGGCCGCCTACCGGGGACGCATCGAGGTTCTCGGCATCGGCCTGGAAGACAAGGCGGAAGCGGTCAAGGAATTCGCCAAGGCCTACGACATGGATTACCCGGTCTTCCTGGCCAAGGACAAGGCCCTGCCCCTGATGCAGGCCCTGGGCAACACCCGGGGCGCCCTGCCTTACACCGTCGTCATCGACGCCGAGGGCCGCATGCTGTCGAAGAAACTCGGCGTCCTCAAAAAGCCCGACCTGGACGCCGCCGCGGCCGCCCTGCTGGCGAAATAGCCCCTCTTGTACCGCTTACCGGGGAGTCGGCGGGCCTTCCTGGAAGTCAGTCACACCGGAGGTGGGGATGTCGAGGCGCGCATCCACGCCCTGACCCCACGAGCCGAGCGTCCCTGACCCTACGGGACTGACTGTTTCAGCCGGAGCCCAAGCTACCCCCCGGAGAGGAGCCCCCCAGGCTCCCGAGGTGCGCCGGGAAGACCCCGCAGGGTGCCCCCGATCCAGGAGCGGCTTCAGGCTATTTTTCCCGGCCACCGAGAGGAAACCCAGGGCCTGTTCACAATCAACCCAAAAATCTTGACATGCCATATGCACACGCGCCTGAATTATTCGTTCACTGTCAATGACAGGCAAAAAGTCACCAGTGGAAAGGCGACCCCGGGTCGGCACCGGGCTTCCGGGCTCAAGGGCTTCGACTGTCACTCCATCCCCTATCGCTTATTTTGTTGGGCCGCCACCCAGTTCCCCTCAGCTTTCATCTGGAGTGACCATGCGCATGGGACGCGTGCCGATCTTCGCCCCGGTGACCTCATCCACCGCCACTGCCTTGATTTCTGTTCCGGTTTCAGCGTCGAAGAAACGGACCAATTTGCCGGCCCCCCGGTATTGGCGCCCCCAGGCGCCGATCATGAAAAGCACCGGCAGAAAATCCCGGCCGGCCGCAGTCAACAGATACTCCTCGCGCGGCGGATGCTCCGAATAAGGCCGTTTCTCCAGTAACCCCTCCTCGGTCAGCGTCGCCAGCCGACGGGTCAGCATCGTCGGCGCGATGCCCAGATTTTTCCGGAATTGGTCGAAGCGAGTGAGGCCGGCATGGGCGTCCCGCAGGATCAACAGGCTCCAGGCATCCCCTGCAAAACTCAGGCTGCGCGCGATCGGGCACGGCTGATTGCAATTATTTTCGTCGTTCATACTGTTTTGGTAGTGACTTGCTTTCAAATTGGTAGTATTGTTAATTTCAATTTGATAGTAACAGCTCGGCGACCAGCAAGCCACCCCGCACGGAGAATTCATCGATGAGCCATGTGACATGGAAAAACGCCCCGACCCGCACGATAGCCGTGGGCGGGGTACCTTTCGCCTACCGGGAACTCGGCCCCGATTCCGGCGTGCCGGTCGTCTTCCTGCACCACCTGATGGCCGTGCTCGATGACTGGGATCCGCGGGTGATTGACGGCATTGCCGCCCAACGTCGGGTTATCGCGTTCGACAATCGCGGGGTCGGGGCCTCGGGCGGATCGGTCCCGCCCACCATCGAGGCAATGGGGCAGGATGCCATCGCCTTCATTCGGACCTTGGGATTCAAGCAGGTCGATCTTCTCGGCTTCTCGTTGGGCGGCGGCGTCGCGCAAATGGTTGCCTTGCAGGCCCCCGACCTGGTGCGTCGGATGATCCTGGCTGGCACGGGCCCTCGGGGTGGCGGCGGGATCGACGAGATCAACAGAGTCGCAGCCCTTGCTTACCTCAAGGCCGCGCTGACGTGGAGTGATGCGAGGAATTTCCTGTTCTTTCCCCGTACCGCGCAGGGCAAGCGCGCCGCGGGAGACTACTTTTCCCGGCTGCAAGAGCGCACCGAGGACCGCGACAAGCCTATTTCCCTGCAAGCACGACGTGCTCAGTTGCAGGCCATCAAAACGGCGGGGCTAAGCACGCCCGACGATCTTTCGGTCATCAAGCAAGCCGTTTTCGTCGCCAATGGCGACCACGACCTGATGGTGGCCAGCAGTCTTTCGGCCGACATGGCTCGCCGTCTACCGAATGCCAAGCTGACGATCTATCCGGATTCCGGACACGGCGGCGTCTTTCAGCACCATCGGGCCTTTGTGCCGGCGGTGCTGGACTTCCTCGCTGACTGATCAGATGAAAACGAAAGACCAACGATGAAAACCCAAACCATGAAAGCCCTCACCTTCAAACGCTATGGCAAGTCGCCCGACATTGCCTTCGCCGATGTGCCGCGCCCCACGCTGAAGGCTGACGAATTGCTCGTGCAGGTCCACGCGGCGAGCGTGAATCCGGTCGACAACATGATCCTGACGGGAATCTTCAAACCGGTCCTGCATTTCCAGCTGCCGGCCACGCTGGGCAGCGATCTGGCCGGTGTGGTGACCGAGGTGGGCAGCGGCGTGACCCGTTTCAAGCCGGGCGATGCCATTTTCGCCAATATCTTCGATCTCGGTACCGGCGCCCTCGCCGAGTTCGCGGTGGTACCCGAGCGTTTTGCCGCACTGAAACCAAGCAATCTCGATTTCGTGCAGGCGGCATCGATCCCGATGGTCGGACTCACCTCCTGGCAAGCGCTGAAGGAGCGCGCCAATCTTCAGGCAGGGCAAAAGGTGTTCATCCCGGCTGGCTCCGGCGGTATTGGCACGTTTGCGATCCAGTTGGCAAAACACCTGGGCGCCAAGGTGGGAACGACCACCAGCACGGGCAACGTCGAACTGGTGCGCAGCCTCGGCGCCGATGAAGTTGTCGACTACAAGAAACAGGAATTCGAGAATGTGCTGCGCGGCTACGACGCGGTGCTCGGCACCGTCAGGGGTGATGCGGTTGAGAAATCCCTCTCCATTCTCAAGCCAGGGGGCGTGGTCGTTTCTCTGGTCGGGCCTCTGGACGCGGCATTCGCCCGGGCTCGCCGGCTCAATTTCGTCCTGACCTTCGTGTTCGGATTGATGAGCTGCAAGATCATGCGTCTGGCGAAAAAGCGGGACGTAACGTACTCATTTCTCTTTGCGCGCCCCGATGGCGCTCAACTTGATGAAATCGCCAAACTGCTTGAGACAGAGCGCCTCCAGCCGGTGATCGACAAGGTGTTTCCTTTCGCGCAGGCCAAGGAAGCACTGGATTACCTTGCCCAGGGGCGATCCCGGGGCAAGGTCGTGGTCAAGCTGTGACGCCCCCGTGTTTGCCCCCCACCAGAACGATCCAGCTACCAACAGGAAAGTACGCCCGCGCATCAGGCGCGCAAAGCGTGGTTCAGGAAAAGAGGCCGGACCGAGGAACCACAGAATGGCCCTGCTTCTCGTGGGGTAGCCGAGTTTGGTGCATCCCGGGGTTCCGCCCCGAGGGCGGGTAACTGTTTCGCTGCGCGGAAGCTGCGCTTTTTTGCTCGCCAAGAAAATCTGGCCTGTAGGGCCAGATTTCTATAAAGAGTCACCCAAGAGAAGGCGACCCCAGGGTCAACGCCGGGCTTTGCCCGGTTCCTTGCGCCACCCGGGCTTCCGGGCGGGTCGCTGAGTTCGCCTGCGGCTCAGACACCCCGACCCGAAGGCCCCCGGACAGCCCGGCGTCGCTCAGCGTCTTCCATGGGGGAAGAGTCTCCTGCACCAAGTGCTTGAGGGGCTGCCTCAGGCCCGAGAGTGGGGGAAGCGCGACTGCTCGGTTCAGCGCTCCCCCAGCGCGGCAATGGACTCTCCCAACCGGGATGTTCTGGATCGTCGCTCGCGGGGGTCCGCCGTATCTCCGCATCCCGGATTGGTGCGTGCAGGGCGGCCGCAAACAAGCCTATCGCAACGCTCAGTTGCCACATGAAGTCGTAGGAGCGGGTGAGGTCGAAGACGTAGCCACCCAGCCAGACGCCGAGAAACGAGCCCAACTGGTGGCCGAAGAAGACGAAACCGAACAGCGTGGTGAGATAGCGCAGGCCGAAAATCTGCGCCAGCAGGCCGTTGGTGAGGGGCACCGTACCCAGCCAGAACAGCCCCATGACGACGCTGAAGGCATACAGGGAGACCGGGCTCAGGGGCAGCAGGGTGAAGGCGGCGATGGCGCCGGAGCGGATGACATAGATTACGACCAGCAGCGCCTTGCGTCTCAAAAGGCCACCGAGCAGGCCACAGACGTAGGTGCCGCCGATATTGGCGAGGGCGATCAGGGCGAGTCCGGTCACCGCCACATTGGCCGTCATGCCCTGGTCGCGCAGGTAGGACGGCAGGTGATTGGCGAGGAAGGCCAGGTGGAAGCCGCAGGCGAAGAAACCCAGCAGCAGGAGCCAGAAGCCGGAGTGCCCGAAGGCCTCGGCCAGGGCGTCACCCAGGCTCTGCCGGGCCCCGCAGTCGGCGCCGGGGGCATCGTCCAGGTGCAGGGCCACCGGAAGCAGGGCCAGGCAGGCGACCGCGAGCGCCACGAGGGCGCCGCTCCAGTCGAGGCTCTGGATCAGGGCCTGGGTGGCCGGCACCAGCAGGAACTGCCCCAGCCCCCCGGCGGCGCCGGCCAGCCCGAGGGCCCAGCCGCGGCGATCGGGCGCCACCAGGCGGCTCAAGGCGCCGTAGATGACGCCGAAAGTGGTGCAAGCGAGGGCCAGACCCACGGCCAGGCCGGCCGCCAGGGTGAAGGCCAGGGGCGTGGCGGCCCAGGCCATGCCGGCGAGGCCGCCGCCGTAACAGACCAGCCCGGCCAGGACGATGCGCCGGGCGCCGTAGCGGTCTGCCACCATGCCGACCAAGGGCTGGGCCAGGCCCCACACGCCGTTTTGCAGGGCAATGGCGAAACTGAAGGTTTCCCGCGGCCAGCCATGGTCGAGGCTCACGGGCCCCAGGAAGATGCCGAAGGCGTGGCGTACGCCGAGGGTCAGCCCCATGACGGCGCCACCGGCCAGGACAAGGGCCAGCGGGGCCCGCCACCCCGGCCTGGCGGCCGGCTCCGCGACCTCAACGGGTGTGGTCATGGCCTCCTCCGTGTGGGGGCGGCGCCGGGGGGAAGTGAAAGACCGGGTGCCCGGGTGGCAAGCTGCCCTCCTGCAACCAGCGGAGGGCGTCGGCCCAGAGGGTAGCGGCGAAGCGCTCGTGAAAATAGGCGAAGTGACCGATCTCGGCGACCCCGACGGCCTGGGGGCGGATTTCGATGCGCGTGCGCCGGGCATTGCGATAGTAGGCCAGCAGCCGATCCAGGGCGGCCGGTGTGCCGAAGGGGTCGTCGCTGAGGCCGATGGCCAGCATCTCGCCGCTCATGGCCGGGAAGTGGCGCAGCGGGTCGAGGCCGTCGCGCCCGTGGCGGCGGTAGGCCTCCTCCAGCCGAGCCGGGCGGAAGGCCCACTCGTAGGCCGCCCCGGCCGGCAGGTCTTCGTGCCACCCCAGGCGGCGGGCAGGAAAATAGCCCAGCAGCGCGGTCAGGAACGGCATCGCGCCATGCCAGCGCAGGGCCATGCTCAGCCGCCGGGGGGCGGCGTAGTCCCGCCAGTAAGCGTACTGGGCGCCCACCGTGAGGCAGCGGCGCACCCGCCCGCCGTGGGCGGCCAGCCCGACCAGCAGCCCGCCGATGCTGTGGGCCACCACATCGAGGGGCAGCCCCGGAAAGGCATCCAGCGCCCACTCCAGCGCGGCGTCGCAGTCGCAGGCCCCCCAGGTGAACTTGTCGAACCCGGGAGTTGCCCGGGGATGCCGATGGCGGGACGCGCCAATGCCGCGGTAATCGTAGGTCAGGACGGCGTAGCCGTGAGCGGCGAGGTAGCGCGCGAAACGATGGTAGTAGGCGGCCTTCACCGCCGTGGCCGGGTTGATGACCACGGTGCCGATCTGCCACCGGGAAGCCGGCAGCCAGAGCTCGCCGGCGAGTTCCTGGCCGTCGCGGGTGGGCAGCGTCACGCTGATTGCTGGCGCGACGCCATCAGGGAGTCGATCCACAGTCACATTCTCCTGATTCATGTATTGCAAGAAGGTAAGACCGTGATTAAAGTTACTTTTAAAGACAGTCTCAAACGATTATTCGGAATCAATTACATTCCATACTGGAATGCATCATGAGCCTGGGTAACGCACTGCGCCTTCCCTCTCTCGACCTCCTCAAAGGCTTCGTCGCCGTCGGGCGCCACGGGAGCATCACCCTCGCCGCCCGGGAGCTCTTTCTCACCCAGTCCGCCGTCAGCCGCCAGATTCTTGCCCTGGAGGACGCCCTGGCCTGCAAACTCTTCGTGCGCAGCCACCGGGCCATCGCGTTCACGGCCGAGGGCGAAGCTCTGTTCCACAAGGCGGAACCCGCCCTGCAGCGCCTGCAGGAAGCCATCGAAACCCTGCTGCCCGGCGCGCGCCCGGTCACCGTCACGGCCAGCGTCAGTGTCGCCAGCCTGTGGCTGTTGCCGCGCCTGGGGGAATTCCAGGCCCGGCACCCGGAAATCGACCTGCGGGTGATGGCCCTCAACCGGGTCGTGGACCTCCAGCGCGAAGCCATCGACCTGGCCATCCGCTACTGCAAGCCCGAGGACGCCCCGGCCGGCGCCACCCTGCTGTTCGAGGAAAGCGTGGGCGTCGTTGCCAGCCCGTCCCTCGGCCTGGCCCGCCTGAACTCCGCCGCCGACGTCGAACCCCTGGTCCTGCTCGATTACGAAGACCCCCAGCGCCCCTGGCTGCGCTGGCAGGGTTGGCTGGCGGCTCGGGGCTGGGCCGACGCCCGGCCCAGGAGCGTCGTCCGGTTCAACCAGTACGACCAGGTCATCCTCGCCGCCCTGGGCGGCCAGGGCGTCGCCCTGGCGCGCCTGCCGCTCATCAGCGAACAGCTCGACAGGGGCCTCCTGCGCCCCGTGGCCACCCCGGAAGCACCCCAGCCCAGCGGCTACGCCTACTGGCTGCTGCAGGAACCCGCCAAGGCGCGCACCGCCGTGCAAATGGCGGCGGCGTGGATACGGGAGGCTGCCTTACAATCCCCCGATCTTTTTTCGCACCTGGGGAGTCCATGACTCAAGACGAAGACCGACGCGCCGCCAACGACCGCCGCGTCGCCGACGACATCCGGCGCTTCGGCTGCCACGTCATCAGCGTATTCGACCCCCACGAGCAGTTGCCGACCTTTTCGTACTCCATCGGAATCCAGGAAACCACCGGCTGCCCCGAGGCCATCGTGGTGGGACTCTCGCCCAAGTTGGGCGCTTCGATGATCAACGAGTACCTGCGACAACTCCGGGGCGGCACGCGCTTCGTCCGCGGCACCCTTTACGAGGGCTTTCTGGAAGGGTTCTCCATCTACGTGGAACCGGCCAAGCCCCTGCGCCTGTGCGAATACACCCTCGGCTGCGACCGCTACTACCAGGGAAAAACCTACGCCGTCGTCCAGCTCGTCTGGCCGTCCACCGTCGGCGTCTGGCCCTGGCAGCGCGCCGCCAGCGAATGGTTCAAGCACAACCAGCCCCTGCTCGGCCGCCAGCGGCCGGACCGGCCCTGAGGCTCCCGAACGCCCGGTCCGAAGCAGTTTTCCCCCTGTGCACCGCAACCAGCAATTTCAGGATTTCTGTGGATAAGTCTGTGGAAAGTCACGCGGACGCCATCAAAATGTCACGCTTCCGGTGCGATGCCCAAGGATTAGGCAGCCCTTCCTGGAACGCCTGGCAATGGGCCTCCCGGGAACCCAAACGAAAAAAGCCCGTCGCGCGCGGGCTTTTTCCTGGGAGGGTCTGGCGGAGAGGAAGGGATTCGAACCCTTGTGCCGGTTTTACCCGACCATCCGATTTCGAGTCGGCGCCGTTATGACCACTTCGGTACCTCTCCGGGAAGGGCGCGATAATAGCACAGCCCCCATGCGCCTGTCCCTCCGCCGCCTCGCCGTCTTCGCCGCCCTCTGGCTCGCTGCCTGCGGGGAGGAGCCCCGCGTCCTGCCCCTCCCCACCCCGGCGCGGAGCGATCTGGTGGTTCTGGTCGCCCCGGGCCCCCTGACCTACGCCGAAGGCGAGGGGGGCCAGCCGACGGGCCTGGAAGTCGACCTCATCCGGGCCTTCGCCGCCGACCTGGGGGTCGAACCCCGCTTCATCCCGGTTGGCGCGGGGGAAATTCCCGCCCGCCTCGACCAGGGGCAGGCCCATTTTGCGGCCGCCTGGTACTCGCCCGACCCGCAGACGGAAGCGCCCGCCGCGACCGCCTTTGCCTCCAGCCGCGACGTCATCGTCCAGCACGAGGCCTCGCTGCCGCTGGAGGCGCCGGGCGATCTGGCCGGGCGACAACTGCACGTTCTCGCGGGCACACGGCAGGCGCAGACGGCGCGCCGCCTGAGCGAAACGGTCCCCGGGCTGGAAGTGGTCGAGTACGGTGCCGGAGGCGCCGTCGAGCTTCTGGAAGCAGTGGCCGGGCGCCGGGTCGATCGGGCCCTCGTCGATAGCGCCACCCTCGCGGTGGCCCTCCAGTTCGTTCCCTCCATCGAGGCCACCCTGGAACTCCCGCAGGAACATCCGGTCGCCTGGCAGTTCGGCAAACGCTTCAATCCCGAGCTGAAAGCCCGCAGCGCCGCCTTCCTGGAGCGGGCCCGGCAGGACGGCAGCCTGGCCCGTATCCTGGACCGCTATCTCGGCCATGTGCGCCGCCTGAAGAACGGCGACGTGGTCCGTTTTCTTGAACGCAAGGAATCCGTTCTACCTCGCCTGCGACGCCACTTCCTGGCGGCCCAGAACAGCAGCGGCATCGACTGGCGGCTCCTGGCCGCCCTCGCCTACCACGAGTCCCAGTGGGATCCCGAGGCGGTGAGCCCCACCGGCGTGCGGGGCATCATGATGCTCACGGAGGAAACCGCCGATCACCTGGGGGTGGGCAATCGCCTCGACCCACGGGAGAGCATCGAGGCCGGCGCCCGCTACCTCGCCACCCTGCGCGACCAGCTCCCGGCCGCAATCGCGGAACCCGACCGCAGTTGGATGGCTCTGGCCGCCTACAACCTGGGGCCGGGCCACTTCAACGCCGGCCGCACCCTGGCGCGGCAGTTGAGGGCCGATGCGGATTCCTGGTACGAATTGAAGCGCATCCTGCCCCTGCTCGCCCAGCCCAAATACTATGAGCGGCTCAAATCCGGCCGCGCCCGGGGCGGCGAGGCGGTGATCCTGGTGGAAAACATCCGCAGCTACTACGACATTCTGGTCCGCCACGAACCGGCGCGCTTCCTCGTCGCGGAAACTCCGGCGCCGGACCGCAAGCGGCTCAGCCCAGCGGCTCGATGAGTTCCAGGCCGCCCATGTAGTGGCGCAGCGCCACGGGCACATCGACGCTGCCGTCCGCCCGCTGGTAATTCTCCAGGATCGCCACCAGGGTACGGCCCACGGCGAGGCCTGAGCCGTTCAAGGTATGCACCAGTTCCGGCTTGTTCTTCTCGTTGCGGAAGCGGGCCTGCATGCGGCGGGCCTGGAAGGCGCCGAAATTGGAGCAGGAGGAAATCTCGCGGTAGGTGTCCTGGGCCGGCAGCCAGACTTCCAGGTCGTAGGTCTTCTGGCTGGAGAAGCCCATGTCGCCTGTGCACAGCACCATGCGGCGGTAGGGCAGCTCCAGCTTTTCCAGGATGGCCTCGGCGTGGGCGGTCAGTTCCTCGTGGGCCTGGGACGACTGGTCGGGATGGACGATCTGGACCAGTTCCACCTTGTCGAACTGATGCTGGCGGATCATGCCGCGCACGTCGCGGCCGCCGGAACCGGCTTCCGAACGGAAACACGGCGTGTGGCAGACCAGTTTCAGCGGCAGCACTTCGGCGGAAAGGATTTCGTCGCGCACGATGTTGGTGACCGGCACCTCGGCGGTGGGGATCAGGTAAAGCGGATCGGCTTCGCCCCGCGGCACCTTGAACAGGTCTTCCTCGAACTTGGGCAATTGGCCGGTGCCGTAGAGGCTGGCGGCATTGACCAGGTAAGGCGCATAGACTTCGGTGTAGCCGTGTTCGCCGGTGTGCACGTCGAGCATGAACTGGGCGAGGGCCCGGTGCAGGCGGGCAAGGCCACCCTTGAGCAGGGAAAAGCGGGCGCCGGAAATTTTGGCGGCGGCGCCGAAGTCGAGTTGTCCCAGCGCCTCGCCGACGTCGGTGTGGTCCCGGACCGGGAATTCGAAGCGACGCGGTGCGCCCCAGCGCTTCTGCTCCACGTTGCCGTTCTCGTCACTGCCGATGGGCACGGAAGCGTCCGGCACGTTGGGCAGCGTGGCAAGGATGGCGTTGAAGGTATCGAGCAGCTCGGCGAGGCGCGCTTCCGAGGCCTTCAGCTCGTCGCCCAGGGCGCCCACCTGGGCCATGACGGCGGAAGCATCCTCGCCCTTGCCCTTCAGCATGCCGATCTGCTTCGACAGGCTGTTGCGCTGGGCCTGCAACTCCTGGGTGCGGGTCTGCAGGGTCTTGCGCTCGGCCTCCAGCGCTTTGAATTGGGAAAAATCGATGGGCTTGCCCCGGCTGGCGAGGCCGGCCTCGACGGCATCGAGGTTGGAGCGGAGGAGCTGGATGTCGAGCATGATGCACCTGGCTTGGAGTGAGGCGGGAATTATACGCGAGCCCCCGATACAGGCCCCGCGGGCCCGCGGCGACGGGCAAATTGACCGACCCGTACCCCGCCAGCGCTCCCGGCCGGGGCCTGAACTACAATTGGGGAAAACATCCGGCCGTCTCCCCACGGCCGCCACGACGGAGACAAGCATGGGCAAGCGGCCCCCCCTCCCCTGCCCGAAACGATCCTGGCGAGCGCGCCTCGGGCGCCTGTTGGTCCCCCTGGCCGCCGCCGTCGGCGTATTGGCCGCGGGCGCCGTCCAGGCCGGCGACTTGGCCAAGGCCGACATCGAGCGCCGTTTCGGCCCGCCCCTCCACGTCCAGGAGAAACTCAGCGACGTTCCGGTCTGGCCGCTGACCAGCGAACTCGAACCCGAAGCCGGCCCCGTCGGCTACGCCTTCGAATCCATCGACCTGGCGCCCATCCCCGGCTTCGAGGGCACACCGATGAATTTTCTGGTGGCCATCGACAGAAAGGGCAATTTTCTGGGCGTAGAACTGTTGCGTCAGCACGAACCCGTGTTTCTCGGTGGCCTGGGCGAAGCCCCGCTGAAGGAATTCATCACCCAGTACGAAGGCCGCAACATCAAGCAGCAGTTCCTCATCGCGCTGAACGCCGCTCGCAACCGCACCGGCGCCAGCGCCAACCGCAGCGGCCAGACCACCCTGGACGGCGTGGCCAAGGCCACCGCTTCGGTGCGCATCGTCAACCAGACCGTCCTCGGCGCCGCCCTCGAAGTCGCCCGCGCCAAGCTGGGCTACGCCAGGAAGCGCAAGGAAGGCCCGGCTGCCCAGGCGCGACCCGAGGTCTACGACCCGGTCGTTTTCGAGCAGATGCTGCAGAACGGCATGGTCGGGCGCCTGCGCCTGACCAACGCCGACGTGGAAAAACTCTTCGCCGGCAGTGAAGGCGCCGGAGTCGACGATGAGGCGACGACGCACCCGGACGACGTCTACCTCGACCTCTACATCGCCTACCTCAACGCCCCCACCATTGGCCGGGCCATCCTCGGCGACGCCCAGTACAAGGTGGCCATGGAGCGCAATTTCGACAACCGCCATCTCTGGTGGATCGGCTCCGCCGGCCGCTACCCCATCGTAGACGACAGCTTCGTGCCGGGGGGCCAGTCCACCCGCATGGCCATGACCCAGGACGATCTCTTCTACGAACTGCGGGACCAGGGCTTCGAGCCCAAGGGGATCCCGGGCCCGCCGGAACTCAACGTCTCGCGTCTGTTCGGCGTCTATCTCGAAGCCGGCCTCGACCCGGCCCGCACCCTGGACCTCACGGTCACCATCACCCGCGCCAAGGGCATGATCCTGCCCCTCCTCACCCACAAGCCGGTCACCCTGAAATACACGCCGCCGGCCAGCCTCTTCGTCTATCCGCCGGAACCCCCGCCGGAGTGGCTGCTGGCCTGGAAGGGCCGTGCCGCCGATCTGGCCATCCTGGGCATTGCCCTGGCGCTCCTCACCGTGATCCTCGCCCGGCCCCGCTGGATTTCCGTCGACGCCCGCCGCCTGCGCGTCTTCCGCCTCGGCTTCCTGGCCTTCACCCTGGTCTGGATCGGCTGGTACGCCCAGGGGCAGCTCTCCATCGTCCAGGTGACCGGGGCCATCAAGTCCCTCAAGGCCGGCCAGGGACTGAGCAGCTATCTGTACGACCCGATTTCGTTGCTGCTCATCGCTTTCACATTGCTCACCTTCTTCGCCTGGGGCCGCGGCACCTTCTGCGGCTGGCTCTGCCCCTTCGGCGCCCTGCAGGAATTCGTCGGCACTGTCGCCCGCAAGCTGCGGCTGCCGAAGCTGCGCATCCCGCTGGCAGTGGCCAAACGCCTGGAATGGGGACGCTACCTCGTGCTGGCCGTGCTGGTGGGCGCTGCCTTCTTCCTTCCCCGCCATGGCGAAAGCCTGAACGAGGTGGAACCCTTCAAGACCGCCATCACCGTGGGTTTCGACCGTACCTGGCCCTTCGTCGCCTACGCCGTCGCGTTGCTCCTGGCCGGTGCCTTCTATTACAAATTCTTCTGCCGCTTTCTCTGCCCCCTGGGGGCGGTCATGTCCCTGGGGGGCCGGCTGCGGGTCTTCAACTGGCTCACCCGCCGGGCGGAATGCGGCAAGCCGTGCCAGAGCTGCAAGGCCAAGTGCGCCTACGACGCCATCGAACCCACTGGGGAAATCCGCTACGACGCCTGCTTCCAGTGCCTGGACTGCGTCGGCATCTATCACGACCCGCAACGCTGCGCGCCGATCCTGCTCTACGAAAAGAAGGGCAAGGTGCTCACGCCCAGGGGCGTCATGCTGGGTGGAAACGAAGGCCCGGCGGCACCCAAGGCCTGACGGGCCGCGGCGATGGCGGCCCCGGAATGCGGCGAGGTCGAGGGGTGACCTCTCGCCAACGGCTCAGTTGTAGCCGGTCACTGCCACGCTCGCCACTTCCCGGCTGACCGAGCTATCGGGCTTGGGCAGGGCGGCGCCGGCCGGCGTGGAAGCCACGGCACTCCTGGCTCCGGAAAGCAGATGGGCGATGGGACGAGCGATGCTGGGGGATTGGGTTTTGGCTGGGCTGCTTTTCATGTCGATCTCCTTGTGCGCTGAACCGCCGGGAACCCGCTCCCGGCGTGCAACGCATTGTGGAGGAGAGCGGAACCCGTGTCCGTCACGGCCGGTGACGCCCGTGACACCGACTTTAACGAGATGTTTCGGGATTTCTTGAGCGAAACAGGTGCCCCAGGCCGCGGCCCAGTCGGTACAAGAGCCAGAATGCCAGGAGAAGGAATAGAGCGAGCAGCCCCAGAAACAGTCCCGGCGCGGCGAGCAGGGTCCACACCCCGCCCAGCACCAGGCCTTCCTCCCCCAGGGACGCCAGCCAGTTGCTGAAGGGTTCCGGTGAGGCATTGATGGCGAGTCGGCTGCCCGCCTTGGCGAAATGGGTACCGGCCGTGATGGTGCCGCCGATGAGCCCCGCCGCCGCCACCCAGGCGGGATCGGCGTTTCCCAGGGCCAGGGCCGCAAGCAGCGCGCCGGCGGGGATGCGGATGAAGGTCTGGACACTGTCCCACAAGGAATCGAACGCCGGCACCTTGTCCGCCACGGCCTCGGCCAGGGCCATCAGGCCGGCGGCAGCGATCACCGCCGGATGCTGCAGTACCAGAAGGGTTTCCGGCAGGTGCAGATAGCCGAACCGCGCCAGCATCCCGGCCAGGAAGATCACCAGGTAGAGCCGCAGCCCGCTGGCCCAGGCGAGGCCGGCGGACAGGGCGACGGTCTGGACGAGATCCATCACTTGCCCGCTTTCTTGTCCAGTTGCCGCAGGTAGGCGAGCTTGTCGCGAATCTTGCCCTCCAGACCCCGGTCGCTGGGCTCGTACCAGGAGATTGCGGGCATGCCCTCCGGAAAATAGTTCTCCCCGGCGGCGTAGGCCTCCGGCTCGTCGTGGGCGTAGCGGTAGTGTTTGCCGTAGCCCAGTTCCTGCATCAGCCGGGTGGGGGCATTGCGCAGATGTTGCGGCACCGGTCGCGAAGCATCCTTGCCGACGAAGGCCCGGGCTGCGTTCCAGGCGTTGTAGCCGGCATTGGACTTGGGCGCCACGGCCAGATACAGCACCGCCTGGGCCAGGGCCAGTTCCCCCTCGGGCGAACCCAGGCGTTCGTAGGTTTCGGCGGCGTCCAGGGCCATGCGGGCGGCACGGGGATCGGCCAGGCCGACGTCCTCCCAGGCCATGCGCACGATGCGCCGGGCCAGATAGCGCGGGTCGGCGCCGCCATCCAGCATGCGCGTCAGCCAGTAGAGCGAGGCATCGGGGTGGGAACCCCGCACCGCCTTGTGCAGGGCGGAGATCTGGTCGTAGAAGGCGTCACCGCCCTTGTCGAAGCGGCGCAGGTTCTGGGCCACGGCCGCCTCGACGAAAGCCCCGTCCACCGTCGTGACGCCGGCGGTATGGGCGGCTGTACGCATCTGCTCCAGCAGGTTCAGGAGCCGCCGCGCATCGCCGTCGGCCAGGCCCACCAGGCGGTTCCGTGCGGCGGACTCGAACTCCAGGTCGGACAGGGCCGTCGCCCGGGCCCGGTCGAAGAGCTGGCCCAACTCGGCTTCGTCCAGGGGCTTCAGCACATAGACCGCGGCCCGGGAAAGCAACGCCGAATTCACCTCGAAGGAGGGATTCTCGGTGGTGGCGCCGATGAAGGTCACCAGGCCGGATTCGACGAAGGGCAGAAAGGCGTCCTGCTGGGCCTTGTTGAAGCGATGGCATTCATCGACGAAGAGCAGGGTGCGCCGCCCGCGCCCCCGATTGTCCTCGGCCCGCAGGAGGGCTTCGCGGATGTCCTTCACCCCGGCGAGCACCGCTGACAGGGCGATGAAATCGCAAGCGAAGGCATGGGCCATGAGCCGCGCCAGCGTCGTCTTCCCCACTCCGGGCGGCCCCCACAGGATGAGGGAGTGGGGCTGCCCCGAATCGAAGAGGAGGCGCAGCGGCATGCCGGGCCCCAGAAGATGGCGCTGACCGACGACGTGGTCCGGACTGCGCGGACGCAGGCGCTCGGCCAGGGGTGCGGTTTCGTCCGGGCTGTCGGCAGGCGGAGAGAACAGGTCGCTCATGGCGGCAGGGGTTCAGGCGGCGGCGAGAAAGGGGGTGGAAGGCGAAAAGGGAGGCTGAAGATGCGGAGCGAGGTAAATCTTACGTCCACAAGCCCCTCGTGGGGTGCTCCGCTGCGCGCAGCGACCCCGCAAAACGAAACGGGCTGAACCGGAATCGGTTCAGCCCGTGATATTCTGGCGCGCCCGGAGAGATTCGAACTCCCTACCCCTTGGTTCGTAGCCAAGTACTCTATCCAGATGAGCTACGGGCGCGTTTCGTGAGCCGCGCATTATACGGTACAGCGCCCGAATTGCAAGCTTG
>Ga0268298_10000785_pt1 | contig 39650 bp, 35 predicted proteins | sample WWTPWeurt_MetaG_FD_194462 | JGI IMG/M metagenome (GOLD analysis project Ga0268298, IMG submission 194462) | Activated sludge microbial communities from WWTP in Nijmegen, Gelderland, Netherland - WWTP Weurt | ecosystem: Engineered > WWTP > Aerobic digester > Activated sludge | place...
CGATCGACATCTGGCCGTGGCGGCGGTGCGGGAAAGCGAGAGTGTCCTCGCCCAAATCGTGCTTGGCAGTTCGGTGGCCACTTTCGTGATCGACCGGGACCATCGCATCACCCACTGGAATCGGGCCTGCGAGGCGATCACCGGCGTCGCGGCACGCGATGTGGTGGGGACCCGGGATCATTGGCGGCCCTTCTATCCCAGTCAGCGCCCCCTGATGGCAGACCTGGTGCTGGATCGGGCGAGCGAAGGGACGGTTCAGGAATTCTACCGGGGCAAGTACCGGGCCTCGGCCCTGCTCGAAGGGGCTTACGAGGCTGAGGATTTCTTTCCCAACTTCGGTGAGGGCGGCCGCTGGTTGTTCTTTACCGCGGCGCCTTTGCGCAACAGTCGGGGCGAAGTGGTCGGCGCGATCGAAACCCTCCAGGATTTCACCGAGCGGCGACGTACGGAAATCGCCCTACGGGAAAGCGAAGAGCGTTATCGCATCCTGAGCGTCACCGACGCCCTCACCGGACTCTACAATTCCCGCCACTTCTACGAGCGACTTCACGACGAGGTCGAGCGCGCCCAGCGCTATGGGCGGCCGTTGTCCCTCATCGTCCTCGACGCCGACAATTTCAAGCAGGTGAACGACACCTATGGCCATCTCCAGGGAGATCAGGTCTTGCAGGTTCTGGCCGGGGTGATCAGCCACTGTCTGCGTCGCAGCGACAGCGCCTACCGCTACGGGGGCGAGGAGTTCGCCGTGGTCATGCCCGAGGCGCCCCTGGAGCCGGCCGCCCTGGTGGCCGAGCGCCTGCGGCGCAGTTTCGCCGATACGCCCATACGTCCTGCCGGTGGGGGCAATATCCGGTGCACTATCAGTGTCGGCGTGACGCAATGGGTGGCCGGGGAGAGCGTCGAAAGCCTCATCCGCCGCGCCGACGACGGCGCCTATCAGGCCAAGCGGCGCGGCAAGAATTGCGTCGTCACCATGGCGCCTTCCAAGTGACGGGTGCCGGAGCGCCGGGAGCTGCAGCCACGCCGTGAACCCTCAGCCGCAAGGCGGCAGGGGGTGCGGTTCCTGGACTATCCGGGAGTATTGTGGCCAATCGCCACGCCCGGACCAATCGGCGAGCGCGTCCCGCCCGATCCTCAGTGACCCGCAGCGGTTGCCGCTTGCGGCGGAAGGGTCGGCTTCCGTTGGGCGGCTCGGGCATCGTACCAGTTCTTGGCGGCGACCAGGCAGGCCAGGATGATGAAGGCGCCCGGCGGCAGGATGGCGACCAGAAAGCCCGGATAGTCCGCAGGCAGCACCTGGAGCCCATGGAGTCCGGGGATCACCGCGTCGATTCCGGAGAACAGAGTTCCCGATCCGATGAACTCCCGAATCGCGCCGAGCAGCGAGAGGGTCCACAGCATGCCCAAGCCCACGAAGGCGCCGTCGGCCAGCGACTGGAGCGGCCCGTTCTTGGCGGCGAAGGCTTCGATGCGGGCGAGCACGATGCAATTGGTGATGATGAGCGGAATGAAGATGCCGAGAATGTTGTACATCTCGTGCAGATAGGCGTTGATCGAAAGATCGACCACCGTTACCAGGGCGGCGGCGATCAGAATGAAAACCGGGATACGGATTTCGTAGGGGATCAGATTGCGCAGAAGTGCTACCGCGAGACCGGCCACCGACATGACCAGAATGGTGGCCAGGGAGAGCATGGCGCCATTGACGAAATTGGTCGTCACGGCGAGGAGCGGGCACAGGCCCAGCATCTGGACCAAGCTGGTGTTCTGACGCCAGACGCCGTTGGAGAAGATATCGCGGGTTTCGCTCCACGTAATCATCGGGTCGCTTCCTTTCTGGCAGAGGATTCCGGATTGGACGCAAATAGCCGGTCGCGGTTCGCATCGACGAAGAGGACAGCTTTCTTCACCGCCTTGACCACTGCGCGGGGGGTGACGGTGGCACCGGCGTTGGAATCGAAATGGCCGCCATCCTTTTTCACCCGCCATTCCCTTTCCGGGAGGCTGGCGAAGGAGAGTCCGTTGAACTGGGTGATCCAGGGCCTTTCCTTGTTCTTGTCCTTGCGCGGATCGACGTAGTCGCCGAGGCCCGGGGTCTCCTTGTGCTGGGTCACCCGCACGCCGGCCAGTCTGCCATCCGCCTGCACTGCGACCAGGAGACGTATCCGCCCCGAGTAGCCGTCCGGCGCCACCGCCTCGAAGACGACGGCGGAAGGCTTGCCGCCCAGGCGGGCGCGGTAGAGGCTGGAGGGGTCCTCCAGTCCCAACTCCGAGGTCGGCGGAAGCTCCACGGAGTCGGCGAGAAGGTCGTTGTCGTAAAGACTGGAGGGGAGCACCTCGCGGATGCTGCGCATTTTTTCTTCCGCGGCCGATTCCCGGATGGTGGATGCGGTCAGGCCGTAGGCCCCGGCCAGGATGGCGGTGAAGATGATCACGAAGAGAAACAGGATGACCGACGTACGGGCGGCCATTCCGGTGGCGCTGGGCTCCTTGACGACGGACATCTTATTGGCCGTCCTTCATGCCGAAGATCGGCGGCTGGGTATAGAGATCGATCAGCGGAACGCAGAGGTTCATCAGAAGCACCGCGAACGCGACCCCGTCCGGATAGCCGCCAAAGACCCGGATGAGGTAGGCGAGCAATCCCGCCCCGGCCCCAAAGACGAGCTTGCCGCGGGGCGTCGTGGCGCTGCTCACCGGATCGGTCGCAATGAAGAAGGCACCGAGCATGGCGCTGCCCGAAAACAGGTGAAAGAGCGGGCTGGCGAATTGCGCCGGATGATAAAGCCAGAGTGCGCCGGAAATCGCCCCCAGGGCGCCGATGAAAGCCAGCGGGATCTGCCAGGTGATGACGCGCTGCTGCCACATCCACAGGCCGCCGACGAGGTAGGCGAGGGCGATCCACTCCCAGCCGCGACCCGCGAAGTGGCCGTATACCGTCTGGTCGGCGAGGAGGGAGGCGACATTGACATTGTCTTCGCTCAGCTTGAGCGCGGTCTTGAGGGCGTCCAGCGGCGTTGCGGCCGTGAGGGCGTCTACCCGAGGGAGAAAACCGAAGATGATTCCCGCCTGCTCGGCGAATCCCAGTTGCAGGCCCTGGTTGGGCCATTGGGACATCAGGGCGGGAAAGGAGACGATGCAGACGGCAAAGGCGACCATGGCGGGGTTGAAGGGATTCTGCCCGAGGCCGCCATAGAGGTGCTTGGCGATGACGATGGCGAACAGCACACCTACCGCGACCAGCCACCAGGGCGCGAGCGGCGGAAAGACCAGGGCCACCAGCCAGGCGGTCACGACGGCAGAACCGTCGGTCAGGAAGGGCGCCAGGGGCTTCCCCCGTATCCGCAGCATGACGGCCTCGCCGGCGAGGGCGACGGCGCTGGCGACACCCAACTGAACCAGAATGGCCGGTCCGATCACCGACACGTAAACGGCGATGGCGGGAACCAGAGCGAGGAGGACCCGGGTCATCACCCGGGTGACGCTGGCTTCCTTCAGGGCATAGGGGGGTGAGGAAAAGTCCATGAATCTATTGATTATTCTCGTTTTCGCCGGTGTCTGAGCGGCGGGCATCGACGGAAGCGACCTGGGCCTCCTGGGTAGGGCTCAGGTTCTCGATATTGCGGGGCTGGGCGGCTTCTCGCTGCACCCGGGCACGCTCCATGGCGGCCTGGATGGTGGCCTTCTTGGCCGCCTCCGCTTGTGCAGCGGGGTCGAGGGCCGGAACGTCCGTTGCCGGGTTTTCGCCCGCGCCGGCCTGGGCAGCCGCTTCGGCGGCTTTCTTGGCGGCCTGGGCGGCAGCGGCCTTGGCCAGTTTTTCTGCCTTTTCCTGCTTTTCCCGTTCGTCCCGGAACTGCTTGAATTCGAAGCGGGCCTTGGCCGACTCGGCGGCATTCTTTTCCGCCTCCCGTGCCCAGATTTCGCTCTTGGCGAAGCGGAAATACTGCACCAGCGGGATGCGGCTCGGACAGACGAAGGAACAGCAGCCGCACTCGATGCAATCGAAGATGTTGTATTCCTGGGTCTTGCCGAAATTCTTGGCGCGCGAGAACCAGTACATCTCGAAGGGCTGCAGTTCGTGGGGGCAGGCCCGGGCGCACTCGCCGCAGCGGATGCAGGGCATTTCCGGCGGAGGGGGCGGGAAGAGGGCGGTGGAATGGGCGATCAGGCAGTTGGTGGCCTTGACCACCGGCACCTGGGCATCGGGAACCAGAAAGCCCATCATCGGGCCGCCCATGATGATGCCCTGGGTATCGGCCCGGGGACCCGTCAGGGCCAGCAATTCGGCGAAGGGGGTGCCGATCGCCACCTCGTAATTGCGGGGCCGTTCGACGTTGCCGGTGACGGTCACCACGCGGGAGACCACCGGTTCGCCGTAGGCGAGCGCACGCCAGGCGGTGTAGGCGGTGGCGACGTTGAAGCATTGGACGCCGAGATCGGTGGAGCGCTTGGCCGCCGGGACTTCCTTGCCGGTGAGGACGCGGATCAATTGCTTGGCGCCGCCCGCCGGGTAACGGGTGGGCACCGCCACCACTTCGAATCCCTCGCCCGCCGCCTTGACCGCGGCGGCCATGGCGGCGACCGCCTCGGGCTTGTTGTCCTCGATGCCGATCAACACTCGCTTCGGCTGCAGCAGGTCGCGGAACAGGGCGGCGCCGCGCACGACGTCCTCGGCGCGTTCGCGCATCAGCAGGTCGTCGCAGGTGATGTAGGGCTCGCATTCGGCGCCATTGATCACCAGTTCCTCCATGGGAACCGTCTTCGACGCCGTGAGCTTGCCGTGGGTGGGGAATACCGCCCCCCCCAGGCCGACAACCCCCGCATCCCGCAAGGCTTCGCGTATGGCCTCCGGAGTAAGGGCGGAAATGTCGACGGGTTGGCGATCGATCCACGTGTCCAGCCCGTCGGGCTCGATGACCACGCAGGGCGCGGCCAGGCCCGAGGGATGGGGAACGACCTGGGGGCCGACGTGGACCACGGTTCCCGAAGTCGAGGCATGGACGGCGGCGGAAATCCAGCCATCGGCTTCGCCGATCTTCTGGCCCTTGAGGACCCGGTCTCCCGCCTGGACGATGGGCCGCGGCGTGCCGCCTATGCTCTGATGAAGCGGAATGGAGACGTGGCTGGGCAGCGGGGCCGCCGCGATCGGTTCGCCGACCGACTGTGTCTTCTGGGTGGGCGGCTTGACCCCGCCCTTGAACTTGAACAACGAGCGCATCAAGCGGCCTTGCGCGGCGTCGCCGCCTGGATTTCGTACACCGGATACTTCCACTTCCAGTTCTCGACGGTCTCGACCAGGGGCTTCATGGTGATGCATTCCACCGGGCAGGGTGGCAGGCACAGTTCGCAGCCGGTGCACAGGGGCGCGACGATGGTGTGCATCTGCTTGGCGGCGCCGACAATGGCATCCACCGGGCAGGCCTGGATGCAGAGGGTGCAGCCGATGCAGGTGGCTTCGTCGATGAAGGCCACCGCCTTGGGTTTCTCCTCCGCGTCGAGCGGCTTGACCTCGCGGCCGAGCAGATCGGCAAGACGGCGCACGCCCTCCATGCCTCCCGGGGGACAGAGGTTGATTTCCGCCTCGCTCTTGGCGATGGCCTCCGCGTAGGGCCGACACCCGGGGTAGCCGCATTGACCGCACTGGGTCTGGGGCAGGATGCCGTCGATCTTGTCCACCAGAGGGTCCCCCTGGACCTTGAACTTGATCGAGGCGTATCCCAGGGCGAAGCCCAGGATGACCGCCCCTAGGGCCATGACGGCGACGGCGGTGATCATTGATACTTGTCGAGGCCGGCGAAACCCATGAACGCCAGGCTCATCAGTCCGGCGGTCACCAGGGCGATGGCATTGCCGCGGAAATACCGCGGGACGTCGGCGCCCTCGATGCGCTCGCGTATGCCGGCGAACAGCACCAGTGCCAGGGAGAAGCCGAGGGAACTGCCGGCCCCGAAGAGGAGGGACTCGAAAAAGTCGTACTTGGCCCCGATCGCCAGCAGCGGGATGCCGAGGACCGCGCAGTTGGTGGTGATGAGCGGCAGGTAGATGCCGAGGACCTGGTGCAGGGCAGGGCTGGTCTTCTGGATCACCATCTCGGTGAGTTGCACGAAGGCGGCGATGGTGACGATGAAGGCCAGGGTGCGCAGATAGACCAGATCGTTGGGGATCAGCAGGTAGTTGTCGATGATCCAGCTCGCCCCGCTGCCCAGGGTGAGCACGAAGGTGGTGGCGGCGCCCATGCCGTAGGCGGTTTCCAGCTTCTTCGATACCCCCATGAAGGGGCACAGGCCCAGGATGCGCACCAGGACGACGTTATTGACGAGAATGGCGCCGACGAGAATGAAAAGGTAGTGGGTCATGGACGGGAACACCAGTAACCCGCGATTATCCCGGTTTGCCAGCTCCGGGACAACCGCGCCAGGATTGCGGGATTAGGCTTTGGCGCCCTTTTTCATGACCTGGGCCAAAGTTTCGGCCACCTCGCCCACCAACTCCGGTCCGCGGTAGATGAAGCCGCTGTAGAACTGGACCAGGCTCGCGCCGGCGCGGACCTTCTCGGCGGCATCGGCGCCGCTCATGATGCCGCCGACGCCGATGATCGGCACTTCGCCCCGCAGGGCGCCGGAGAGTTGCCTGAGGACGTCGGTGGACTTGCGGAACACCGGGGCGCCGGAAAGCCCGCCGGCCTCTTCGGCGTTGGGCATCCCCTCGACGCCTGCGCGGGAGAGGGTGGTATTGGTGGCGATGACGCCGTCGATGCGGTGGCGGCGCAGGGCATCGGCAATCGCCGCGATCTGGGCGGCGTCCAGGTCCGGAGCGATCTTGAGGGCCATGGGCACGTAACGTCCGTGACGGTCGGCCAACTCCGCCTGGCGTGCCTTGAGCCGGGCAAGGAGATCGTCGAGGGCTTCGTCCTTCTGGAGTTCCCGCAGGTTCTTGGTATTGGGCGAGGAGATATTGACGGCGACGTAGCTGGCGGCGGAATAGACCTTCTCCAGGCCCAGGAGGTAGTCGTCTACGGCCCTTTCCATCGGGGTGGCGGCATTCTTGCCGATATTGATCCCCAGGATGCCGCCCCGTTTCGGGAATTCGGCGGCGCGGACGTTCTCCAGCAGGCGGTCGACGCCGGCATTGTTGAAACCCATGCGATTGACGATGCCCAGGGCGTCGGGAATGCGGAACAGGCGTGGCCGGGGGTTGCCGGGCTGGGGCAGCGGGGTGATGGTGCCGATTTCGATGAAGCCGAAGCCGAGGGCGGCAAGGCCGTCGATGTGGTCGCCGTTCTTGTCCAGACCGGCGGCGAGTCCCACCGGATTGGGGAAGCGCAGCCCCATGACGTCGACGGGACACGTTGCCACCGGCTTGGCCAGCAGTCCGGCCAGGCCCGTGGCGTTCAACAGGGAGACGCCGCCCATGCCGATGCCGTGGGCGGTTTCGGCGTCGAGGGCGAAGAAGAATTTGCGGATCAGGGAATAGAGCATGGCGAGCATTTTACTGCAATGCAGCAATGGCGGCGGAGGCGTGTCGTCGACCGGCAACACAAAGCGTAACAAGACGCCTCATGACCGCGGGGTCACTTCAAGGCTAAACTCCGCGCAACTCCTCATTCGGTCGGCCATGAATCCGAAGGCGTCCTCGATTTCCCGCACTCTGCCCCTCGTCCTCGCATTGGCGTTGCCGCCAGCCGCTCTGGCGCAAGGTCTCCGGGATCCCTTCGACACCGAGGCCGCTCTGCCCCTCAGGCCCTCGCCGGCCCTCGCCGGACGTGAGGCGGCGGAGCCCTGCGCCAAGACTCTGCCGGCGACGCCCCTGGGCATCGTCGACGTGGTAGACCTCACGCTTTGCAACAACACCTTGACGCGGGAAGCCTGGGCCAATGCCCGGGTGCAGGCCGCCAACCTGGGCGTGGCTCAAGCGGCCTGGCTGCCCAACCTGAGCGGGAGTGCCGGCGCTTCCCGGGTCTGGAGCGACGGCACGGGGACCCAGCAGCGCACGGCGGCGCTGACCTTGTCCTGGCTCGTCTATGATTTTGGCGCCCGGGCGGCGACCGTCGAAAATGCCCGCCAATTGCTGGCCGCCGCCGTCGCGACCCAGGACGCCACGGTGCAATCCTTGTTTCTTGCGGCCTTGCAGTCCTACTATGCCGTCCAGGCGGGCCGCGCATCGGTGGAGGCCTTGAAGGAAGCCGAGCGCGTGGCCAAGGAGAGTTTCGAAGCGGCAGACACCCGCTACAAGGTCGGCGTCGCCACTCCCGCCGACCGGCTGCAGGCCCAAACCGCCTGGTCTCAGGCTACCCTCAACCGGATTCGAGCCGAGGGCGATCTGAGGACCGCCTACGGCACCCTGGCCAACGGGATGGGCTTCGATGCCCAGCAGCCCTACGTCCTCGCCGACATCCCGGCCCTCACGCCCGACACGGCCTTCGAGCGGGACATGGCGGCCCTCATCGGCGAAGCCCGCCAGAGGCGCCCGGACCTGCGGGCGGTCGAAGCTCAGGTCGCCGCCGCCCGGGCCGGCGTCGACGCCGCCCGTGCCGCCGGGATGCCGACGGTGAGTCTGGGGGCGGGACCGACCTGGCAGGAACTCGGCGGCGTCAGTACCCACGGCGGTACCCTGGGGGTGTCGGTCAGCGTGCCGCTGTTTTCCGGCTTTGCCACGACGTATCGGGTAAGGGCCAACGAAGCCCAGGTGGATGCCAGGGAAGCGCAGCGCGAGCGCCTGGAGAAGCAGGTGGCCCTGGACGTCTGGAAGGCCTACCAGGGCCTGACAACCTCGACCCAGACCCTGAAGACCACCGCCGACCTGGTGGCCAGCGCCGAGGCTTCGGCCCAGGTGGCCCTCGGTCGGTACAAGGCCGGCGTCGGAAGCATCCTCGATTTGCTGACGGCCCAGAGCGCCCTGGCGTCGGCGCGTCAGCAGCGCATCCAGGCCACCCTGGACTGGAATGTGAACCGGGCGACCCTGGCCCAGGCCATGGGCACTCTTGATTACGGCCTGCTGCAATCGGCAGGCGAAGGAAGACCGCGATGAAATTGACCTTGGGCCGGAGCCTCCTCGTTCTCCTCGTCGGTGCCGCCCTGGTCGGCGGCGGAGTCTGGTATTCCCGCGACAAGGCCGCCCAGGAGCCCGAGCAGCGCTACAAATTCCAGGAGATCGCCGTCGGCGAGGTGGTGCAGTCGGTGTCCGCCAACGGCACCCTCAATCCGCTGATCCTGGTCAACGTGGGCACCCAGGTTTCCGGCACCGTGCGCAAGCTCTACGTGGATTTCAACGACAAGGTGGAGCAAGGCCAGCCGCTCCTCGAACTCGACCAGTCGCTCCTCGAAGCCCAGGCGCGCGCGAGCGCGGCCAACGTGGCGAATATCTCGGCCTCCCTGGACCTGGCCAAGGCCAACGAGGCCCGCATGAAGGCGCTGCTCGAAAAGGAATACGTCTCCCGCCAGGAGTACGACCAGGCTTTGCAGACCCTCCGCTCGGCCCAGGCCCAGCTCGCCCAGGCCAAGGCGGCGGCCGACAAGGACCGGGTCAATCTCAATTACACGGTCATCACCTCGCCGGTGTCCGGCGTCGTCGTCGCCCGGCTGGTGGACCTGGGGCAGACGGTGGCGGCGAGCTTCCAGACCCCGACGCTGATCCAGATCGCCCGGGATCTTTCCAAAATGGCCATCGATACCAGCTTCGCCGAGGCCGACATCGGCAACATCAGGGAAGGCCAGAAGGTGCGCTTCACGGTCGATGCCTTCCCCAACCGCAATTTCCAGGGAGAAGTGAAGCAGATCCGCCTCAACCCCACCAATCAGCAGAACGTCGTGACCTACAACGTCCGCGTCTCAGTGGATAACCCCGAGCAGGTGCTGTTGCCGGGCATGACGGCCTACACCAATATCGCCGTGGCCAAGCGCAGCGACGTGCTCCTGGTGCCGAACGCCGCCCTGCGCTTCAAGCCGGTGGGCGCCCGGGAGAAAAGCGCCGAACGCGCCGCCAGCCCGCCCGGAGCGGGCGGCGTTCCCCTCGGCCCGCCGCCCGCGGGTGGCGGTCGCAAGAAGAAGGATGGCGCGGGCGCCACGGTGTATGTCCTGGATAACGGCGACCTGAAACCGGTGGCGATACAACTGGGGATTACCGACAACCGCAACACTGAGGTCACCGGAGGCGAGCTCAAGGCGGGGGCCAAGGTGGCGGTGGGCGACGCCAATGGGGTGGCCAAGCCCTCCGGCAGCGTAGGGATGCGCCTTTTCTGATGGGCGATGCCGTCATTCGCGTCGCCGGGCTGGCCAAGTCCTACGTGACCGCCGCCGGTCCGTTTCCCGCCTTGAAGGGAGTGGATCTCACCATCGAGGCGGGAGAATTCGTGGCGATCATGGGGCCGTCGGGTTCCGGCAAATCCACCTTCATGAATCTCCTCGGCTGCCTCGACACGCCGACGGAAGGCGATTACCTTCTCGCCGGCCGCAACGTCGCCCAGATGGACAAGGACGAACTGGCCGCCCTGCGCAACCGTACCATCGGTTTCGTCTTCCAGGGCTTCAACCTCCTGCCGCGTATGACCCTGGAGGACAACGTCGCCCTGCCGCTGGTCTACGCCGGGATAGACGCCGAGTCGCGGCGGGCCAAGGCGCAGGAAATGCTCTCCAGGGTGGGTCTGGCGGACTACGCCAAATCGCTTCCCAACCGCATTTCCGGCGGTCAGCAGCAACGGGTGGCCATCGCCCGCGCCCTGGTCAACGCGCCGCGCCTGATCCTCGCCGACGAGCCGACGGGCAATCTGGACAGCCACACCAGCGAAGAGGTCATGGCGCTGTTCGAATCCCTCAACGATGAAGGAATCACCGTCGTCCTGGTGACCCATGAATCCGACGTGGCCGATCATGCCAAGCGCCAGGTGCGCTTTCGCGACGGATGCATCGTCAGCGATGCGCCTTCTCCCCGGGTGGCCGCGCGGTGCTGAAGGCCATGCTCTCCGAAGCCTGGCGCTCGATGGGCGCCAACCGTCTGCGCACGGCCCTGACCATGCTGGGCATGGTGATCGGCGTCAGTGCCGTGGTGATCATGATGGCCATCGGTCAGGGCGCCCAGTACTCGGTACAGCAGTCGATCGCCACCATGGGCAGCAACCTGTTCATCCTTCTATCCGGCTCCCATACCACCAGCGGGGTGCGCAGCGGTTCGGCGGGAGCACCCACGCTCAATGTGGCGGACGCCGAGGCCATCGGCGAGCTGGAGGGCGTCGTCAACGTCGCCCCGGTGCATCAGGGGACGCGCCAGCTGGTCTATGGGTCCAACAACTGGAGCTCCTCGGTGGTCGGCACCGTGCCGGCCTACCTCGATGCCCGCTCGTGGAGCGTAGTCGAGGGCCATGCCTTCGGCGATTCCGACGTGCGCTCGGCGACCCGGGTCGCCATCATCGGCAAGACCGTGGCGGAAAATCTCTTCGGCGACGAAGATCCCATCGGCAAGACCTTCCGCATCCAGGGCAGCCCCTTCACCGTCATCGGCGTGCTGGCCAGCAAGGGCCAGAACCTCAACGGGCAGGATCAGGACGATTCCCTGCAGATTCCCCTCTCCACCGCCCAGCGCAAAGTCTTCGGCACACCCTTCCTCGGTTCCGTGCGCATGATCATGGTGCAGGCGGCGAGCGCCGAGGTCATGCCGCAGGTGGAGGAAGAAATGGTCTCCCTCCTGCGCCAGCGTCACCGCCTGCGCGAAGGCATGGAGAACGACTTCTATATGCGCAACCTCTCGGCGGTGGCCGACTCGGCGGCGGAAACCACCCGCACCATGTCCCTGCTGCTCGGCGCCATCGCCTCGGTATCGCTCCTGGTGGGCGGCATCGGCATCATGAACATCATGCTCGTCTCGGTCACCGAGCGGACGCGGGAGATCGGCATCCGTATGGCCATCGGCGCCCGCGAGCGGGACATCCTCACCCAGTTCCTCCTCGAGGCCATCATCATTTCGGTGGCGGGTTGCCTGATCGGCCTTGCCCTGGGCATAGGCGGCGCCCTCCTGATCAACGCCCTCACCGACATGGTGATCGTCATTTCCGGCGGAGCCGTGCTGGTGGCCTTTGCCGTCGCGGCGGGAGTCGGAGTCTTCTTCGGTTTCTATCCGGCCCACAAGGCGGCGCGCCTGGATCCGATCGAAGCCTTGCGCTATCAATAAGCGGCCCGGGGTTGACCGAAGTCAAGCGGGGAAGACATCAACCCTTTAGCATGTCGCCTCATGAAAACACAGCGCGAATTCATTGCACTTTCGAGCACCCATCATCGGTCGATGAAACTGGCGCTCGACATCAAGCTGGCGACTGCAAGCGGCGATGCCGAGCGAATCGCCCGGATGACCGAGGCGGTGACGAAGCTCATGAGCGAGGAGTTGGATTCCCACTTTCGCCTCGAGGAAGCCTTGCTGCTTCCCGCGCTCAAGGCGGCCGGCCATGGCGGCCTGGCCAGCCGTGCCCAAGTGGAGCATCGCCTGCTGCGCGAAACGGCCTCCGCTCTTACGAACCCCAATGCTCCACTTCTCGAGAGTTTCGCCGATCTCCTCAACGGGCACGTCCAGTTCGAAGAGAACGAAATCTTTTCCGTCGCCCGCAATTGCCTGGACGACGAAACCCTGGCCATCATCGCCGCCTACTGATCGGCGACCGGCACCGCCAGCGGGGGTGGCTCCGGATTGAGGCAGTCCCGGGGCTCGGCTTCGCCGGCCCAGCCGCAGGGCGTGGCCATACCGGGGACCGGGTGGGGCGACCCGCCGGCATCGATCTGGGCGGCGAGGGTTTCCCAGGCGACCACGCCGGTCTTGTCCACGGTGAGCCGCAGGACCCAGCCTTGGCGGGCAGCAGGCGACTCGAAGCCGTCAAAGACGAAATTGCCCAGGCTATAGACGATGGGTCTTCCCCGGTAATGGTCCGCCCCCTGGGTGACATGGGGGTGGCCACCGACGACGGCGTCGGCGCCGGCGTCGATCATCAGCCGGGCCAATTGGCGCTGACGTTCGGAGGGCTGGCGCTCATGCTCCCAGCCCCAGTGCATGAAGGGGATCACCAGATCAGCCCCCGCGCCCCGGGCGGCGCGAATGTCGGCCACCACATCCATGTCCTCGCTCCAGGCGATGCCCGGCCAGTCGGCGCCCGCTTCAAAGGAACGGGGCTTGAATTCGTTGTAGGCGAGGAGGGCGATGCGCAGGCCGTTCTTCTCCAGCCAAAGCGGCTTGTGCGCTTCAGCCAGGTTGCGGCCGCCGCCGAAGTAGGGCAATCCGGCAGCTTCGAGGCGGCCTAGGGTTTCCACGAAGGCGTCCTTGCCGTAGTCGCCGGAATGGTTGTTGGCCACCGAAAGGCCGGCGAAGCGCCCTCGCAGCACCCGCAATACCGCCGGGTCGGCACGAAAGGTGAAAATCTTGTTGGCGATGGGTTCGCCGATGGAGGCTACCGGGCACTCCAGGTTGCTGATGGCAAAATCCGCGTCCTGGAGGGTGGCCGCGAAGGATTCCAGGGGATCGCCCCCTCCGGCGACTAGCTTCCCCGGCCCGTCGTCGAGCATGATGTCACCGACGAAGACCAAGCTCACCGGCTCGGCCTGGGTGATGACGGGTCCCGACAAGATCCAGCCCAGCAGCAAAGGGGCAAGACGCTTCATCGAGCCGTCTCCTGCGCTGATGCCTCCAGGCTGCACCAGTACTGCAGCTCGCCATCGCGCACCGGCTCGTATACGGCATTGAGGCCGGTGAAGCCGTAGCGCCCATCGGGCGCCGGCGGATAGGGATGCGTCGCCTGGTGAACAGGCGTCATCCCCTCGTCGCGGTCGGCGTAGGCGACGATGCGAATGGCCGCCTGGTCTGGCGGGGCAGACTGGAAGACGACTCGAAATTGAAAATAGGAGCCGACCGGCGTGGTGCCGACGCCGTAGGCCGTATCGACGGGTGCAGCGCGCAGGACGGTGGTTTCGCCACCGTAGGTGAGGTGGCAGACTATGGTTTCGGCCGGCGCCGCCCCGGCGGTATCGACACTGCAGGCGAGGAAGAGAACACTCGGCCAGACGCAGTGGCGAAAGTATTGCCGACCACGGCTACGGTTGAGTGAACCCTTCACGCGAACACGTCCATCGGCACCTGAAAGCGTCCGGCCAGCGCCTTCACTTGCCGCAGGTTGAGTTGACGCTTTCCGGCCAGGATTTCGGAAATCACCGACTGGGTGCCGACCTCCGGCAAATCCCGCTGGCCGAGGGCGGTGGACATGGAGAGGATTACTGGATGGCGTTTTTTCCAGGGGCCTTTGCCGGTAACGGGGGAGGCGAGGTCGGCCTCGTGTTGGGGAGTGGCGGCGAGGGCTTCGGCGTGGCGCCAGCGGGAGAGGAAGTCGTCGATTTGCATGATGGCGGGATTCTAACCCGCCAGCGGGTTATTTCGCCTGGCGCGGCGGCGGGGTGAGGAGCAGGGTGGTGCCTTCGTGCTGGGCGGGGGACCTGCCGGCGAAGAGGGTGCGCCGACCCTGGACGATGCGGCCTTCCAGGACGATGCGGCTCCGGGGGCCGATGAGGTCGCGGTCGACGGTGGCGGCAAAGGGAATGGGCACCTGTCGGCCTTGGAGGGGCACATCGAGTTCGGCGAGCACCCGACGTCCGTCCCGGGCGGTCAGGTGGAAAACGGCGTCGGGGGGCAGGGCGCTACGTTGGCGGTAGGTGGCCTGGCCTTCGAGGGTGAGGAAGTGGCTGACCGGCGCCGGGAGCGCCTGTTCCTGGGCGGTTCCCGCTAGACTGATCAGTGTTGCGGCGAGGGCGGCGAGGATGCGCGGGGGCATGGTCAGGGCAAGGCGAGAGGCTGCCACTGGCCGTCGATGAAGCCTTCCAGGGGGCGGAAGCGCGCCTTGTAGGCCATCTTCCGACTGCCGCCGATCCAGTAGCCCAGGTAGAGATAGGGCAGACCGAGGGCGGCGCACTGGGCGGCCTGCCAGACGACGTTGTAGGTGCCGAGGCTGGCTCCGGGGACATCGGGGTCGAAGAAGGTGTAGACCGAAGACAGTCCGTCGTCGAGGACGTCGATGACGCTGACCATGCGCAGGATATCGCCTTCCGAAAATTCGATCAGGCGCGTGTCGACCCGGCTCTGCAGGAGAAAGTGGGAGTATTGCTCGTGGCTGTCCTCGTCCATTCCGCCGCCTGCGTGGCGGGCATTCTGGTAGCGGGCATAGAGGGCGTAGTGGGCGTCGACAAAGATCAGCGGCAGTTCTCGCACATTGAGGGCGGTGTGGCGCCGCAGGGCGCGGCGCTGGGCGCGGTCGGGGGCGAAGTCGGCCACGGGCAGGCGAACCGGAACGCAGGCGTTGCAGTGGTCGCACCAGGGGCGGTAGGTGAAGATTCCGCTGCGGCGAAAGCCGAGGCGCACCAGTTCGCCGTAGACGTCGCCGTCGATGAGATGAGCGGGGGTGGCGACCTGGGAGCGGGCCTGGCGGTCCGGCAGGTAGCTGCAGGGGTAGGGGGACGTCGCGTAGAACTGGAGGAGCGAGAGGGGCAGCGCCGAATCGTTGAGGAAGGCCATGGTCAGCGCACGTAGGGGTTGGCGGGGGCGGTCCACGGGCCGCGCCTTCCGGGTTCGAGGATGAGATGCTCGAGGCGGTGGAGAAATTCGGCGCGGGGGATGGGCCGGGCGCCCAGGGAGGCGAGGTGGTGGGTGTGCATCTGGCAGTCGATCAAGCGTGTACCCTGTTCCCGAAGATGATGAACGAGAATTGCGAAAGCAGCCTTGGAAGCATCGCTACGCCTGGAGAACATCGATTCGCCGTAGAACATTCCCCCGATCGCCAGACCGTACAAGCCGCCAACCAGGCCGCCTTCGCCGTAGGCTTCGACCGAGTGGGCCCAACCAAGTTCGTGGAGTCTTCCATAGGCGTCGATCATTTCCGGCGTAATCCAGGTTCCGCCCTGGCCCGGGCGCGGCGTGTGGGCGCAGCGGGCGACGACTCCGGCGAAATCGGTGTCGAAGCGGATGTCGAAGCGACCGCTGCGCAGCGTCCGGGCGAGGGAGCGGCTGACCTTGAACTCTTCGGGAAAAAGCACCATGCGCGGATCGGGGGCGTACCACAAGGGCTGGCCTTCCAGAGTGCCCCAGGGAAAGATGCCGCGACAGTAGGCGTCGAGCAGCCTCGCCGGGGAGAGTCCGCCGCCGATGGCCAGAAAGCCATCCGGTGTCGCCGACTCGACCGGCGGAAAGGGGTCGAGGGGGCTGAGGATGCAGATCATCCGCCGACGGCGGTCTTGAAGGCGATGACGTGGTCGGCATCCAGCCGGATGCCGATCTTTTCGCCGAGGGCGTGGTTGTGATGGGAGGGAACCAGGGAGAGGACTTCGGTGCCGCTCGCCAGACGCAGGGTGTAGAGGATGTCGGCACCGCGGAAGGCCTTGTGGAGAACTTCGGCCTGCTGCGGACTGCGGTCGTCATGGACGACGTCGTCCGGACGCAGCAGCACCTCGACGCCGCAGCCTTTGCCGCAGGCGTTGCAGCCGAGACCGCACTCCACCGGTACGCCGGACTCCAGAACGCCCAGTTCGACTTCGACCCGGCTTGCGTCGAGCACTCTGCCGCGAATGAATACCCCCTGGCCGACGAAATCGGCGACAAAGCGATTGGCGGGGCGGTGGTAGAGGTTGTACGGGGTATCCCATTGCTGGATGCGGCCCTCGTGCATGACGCCGATTTCGTCGGCCATGGCGAAAGCCTCATGCTGGTCGTGGGTGACCAGGATGGCGGTCATACCCTCGCTCTTGAGGATTCCGCGGACCTCGATCGAGAGCCGTTCCCGCAGGTCGACGTCCAGGTTGGAGAAGGGCTCGTCCAGGAGCACCAGCTGGGGACGCGGGGCCAGGGCGCGAGCCAGCGCGACGCGCTGCTGCTGCCCGCCGGAAAGCTCGTGGGGAAACTTGCTCCCTTGGCCGGCCAGGCCGATGGTGGTCAGCAATTGCTCGACCCGGGTGCGGCGCTCGGATTCCTCAAGATCCGCCAGGCCGAAGGCGATGTTGGCAGCGACGGTCAGGTGGGGAAAGAGGGCGTAATCCTGAAACACCATGCCGACCTGGCGCTTTTCCGGGGGGATGCGGTGGCCGGGCCGGCTCACCACCTGGCTGTGGATCAGGATTTCCCCGTCGGCGATCTCTTCGAATCCCGCAATGCAACGCAGCAGCGTGGTCTTGCCGCAGCCCGAAGGGCCGAGGAGACAAGCGATGGTGCCGGTCTCCAGGCGGAATTCGATGCCATCGACGACGGTGTGGCGGCCGTATCGCTGGACGACGCCGCGCAGCTCTAGTTGGGACATGGCATCGATTATAATTCGCATTCGCTCCCATGGCCGTTCATCCCCGCGTTTCCCTCCTCACCGCCACGGCGGTCGCCATTGCGGTCCTGGCGGCAGTGCCGGTGGCGAGCGTCGGCTTCAATCTTTTTGCGGGCGGTACCAGCGCGACCTGGGCGCATCTCGCGCAAACCGTCCTCGCCGACTATGTGCAGAATTCCCTGCTGCTTTGCCTGGGCGTCGGCCTCGGCGTCGCGATCTTCGGGGTGGCGACGGCCTGGCTGACCGCGATGCACGAGTTTCCGGGGCGACGCTTCTTCGAGTGGGCCCTGGTCCTGCCCCTGGCCATGCCGGCCTACGTCATGGCCTATGTCTACACGGACTTCCTGCAATTCGTCGGTCCCGTGCAGACGGCCCTTAGGGAAACCTTCGGCTGGAGTCACGGAGACTACTGGTTTCCCGACATCCGCACGCTGCCCGGGGCCGTGTTGATGTTCGTCTGCGTTCTTTATCCTTACGTCTACCTCCTGGCCCGCAACGCCTTCATCGAGCGGGCGGGAGGCATGCTGGAGGCGGCACGGACGCTCGGTCTGGGTCCCTGGCGGGCTTTCTTCACCGTTTCGCTTCCCCTCGCGCGTCCGGCGGTGGCTACCGGCGTCGCCCTTGCCCTCATGGAGACCCTGGCCGACTACGGGACCGTGGCGTATTTCGCCGTCAACACCTTCACCACGGGCATCTACCGCGCCTGGTTTTCCCTGGGCGACCGGATCGCCTCGGCCCAACTGGCGGCCATGCTGCTGGGCTTTGTGCTGCTCCTCGTGGTGGGCGAGCGCCTTTCCCGCGGGCGGGCCCGTTACCACAACACCACCGGCCGCCATCGGCCCCACCCCGGCGCCCGGCTCGGGGGCGGAGCCGCCTTCTTGGCGTTCGGTGCCTGCATCCTTCCCCTGGGGCTTGGATTCCTCCTTCCTGCGGGCTTGCTGCTCAAGATGGCGCTCACCGAGGGCGATGCCCAGTTCGGTACGCGCTTCCTGCTGCTCTCCCGCAACAGCTTCGTCCTGGCAGGGGTCACGGCGTTCATCGCGGTCGGCTTTTCGCTCCTGCTGGCCTATAGCGCCCGCCAGTCGCGGACGTTGCTGACCCGGGGGCTCAATCGGCTGGTGGGAATGGGGTATGCGGTTCCGGGAGCGGTCATTGCGGTGGGTGTGCTGATTCCGGTGACCCGCCTGGACAATTGGCTTGCCGCCCAGTGGCAAGCCTGGCTGGGGACGAATCCGGGGCTGCTGCTCACCGGCGGAATCGCGGCCCTGGTCTATGCCTATCTGGTGCGTTTCCTGGCCGTGGCGCTGCAGACGGTGGGGGCGAGTCTGGCCAAGATCACTCCCGCCATGGACGACGCGTCCCGCAGCCTGGGGGCGGGGCAGGGGGAGACCCTACGTCGGGTCCATGTGCCCATCCTGCGCGGGAGCCTGTTCACCGCCGGTCTGCTGGTCTTCGTCGATGTGATGAAGGAACTCCCGGCCACCCTCGTGATGCGCCCCTTCAACTTCGATACCCTGGCCACCCAGGCCTACACCCTGGCTTCCGACGAGCGGCTGGCGGAAGCGTCTACGGCCGCGCTCGCCATAGTCGGGGTGGGGCTGCTGCCACTCATCGCCCTGTCGCGGCAGATTTCCCGTAGTCGAAAATGAAGAAGCCCCGCTTGCGCGGGGCTACGCGGAAACGACCGGGGATTATTTGAATCCGGCCCGGTCGAAGATCATCTGCGCTTTGGCCTGATACATGGCGAGATTCTTCACCGGCAGCTTGTCGGCCTTGAATTTGCCCAGGGCGTCGAGAGCAGGGTTGGCGACCTTGACGCTCTCCACTGCCGGCCATTCGTTGTTGCCGTCGGCGAAGTAGCGCTGCGCTTCGTCGGAAGCCAGGTACTCCAGGAACTTGACCGCCGCCGGCTTGTGGGGGGCCGATTTCAGGACGCCCGCGCCGGAGACGTTGATGTGCGTACCGCTGCTGCTCTGATTGGGCCAGACGACGCCGACCTTCTCCATCAGCTTCTGCTCTTCCGGCTTGCTGGAGCGCAGCAGTCGGGCGACGTAGTAGGTATTGGAAATGGCAACCTGGCACTCGCCGGCGGCCACCGCCTTGATCTGGTCCGTATCCCCGCCCTTGGGGGCCCGGGCGAAATTGGCGACGACGCCCTTGGCCCAGGCTTCGGCCTTGGCTTCGCCCTGATTGGCGATCACGGAGGCCATCAGGGAGAGGTTGTAGGGATGGGAACCGGAACGGGAACACACCTTGCCCTTGAGGGCAGGATTGGCAAGGTCGTCGTAATTGCTTACCTGCTCGGCCTTGACGCTCGTCTTGTTATAGACGATCACCCGGGCGCGGGTGGAGAAGGAAAACCAGTCCTCGGTACGCAGGTGGGCGGGGATTCTGGACTCCAGTACTTTGGAACTCACCGGACTGAAGAGGCCCAGTTCGTGAGCCTTGGCCAGGCGCGCGGCATCGACCGTCAGGAGGATGTCCGCCGGACTGTTGGCGCCTTCGTTCTTGATCCGTTCGAGAAGCTCGTCTTCCTTGCCTTCGATGCGGTTGATCTTGATTCCCGTCTGCTTGGTGAAGTTCTCGTAGAGCGCCTCGTCCGTCTGATAGTGACGGGCGGAATAGAGATTGAGGACGTTGTCCTCGGCCGTGGCGCTGGCGGAGATTCCCAGGGCGAGGGTGGCGAAGAGGATGCGGAACTTCATGAAGCGACTCCTGCGATCGGTTGCGATGGCAGCGGAGTCTACCCGGGCTCAGGGATTTTGTAAATGAGAATTGTTAGCAGTTGCCGGCATCCGGGCACCCAGGTGTCCGGCGGGAAGACGAGCAGGTTCCGGGAAGCGATTTTTGGAAGGGAAGCGGGCTGCGCAAGGCGCAGCCAGGGTCAGTCTTGGCCGAGAACCCGGCGGGCGCCGTTGTAGCGCTTGACCCAGTAGCTGCTTTGCATGCTCTCGACGCGAACTTCGGCACCCGGCTTGGGAGCGTGGAGGAAGTGGTTGTCGCCGAGGTAGATGCCGACGTGGGAGAAAGCCCGCTTCATGGTGTTGAAGAAGACCAGGTCGCCGGGCTTCAGCTCGTCGGCATCGACGTGCTCGCCGACTTCGCTCATTTCCTTGGCGGTTCTGGGCAGCAGCGTCCCGATGGTTTCCTTGTACACCAGCCGCACGAAGCCGCTGCAGTCGAGACCGTTGTCTTCGTCGTTGCCGCCGCGGCGGTAATTGACGCCCACCAGCTTGAGGCCCTGCAGGATGACATCCTGGGCGGCGTTGGTGTAACGTTCCAGCAAGGACGAGCCTTCTTCGGCGGGCTTCTGTTCGGCGGCGTGGGCGGTGAAGGATGCGGTGGCCACCACGGCGGCGAGCAGTAAACGGGCAAAAGTTTTACGCATGGGGCCGGAGTGTATGTGAAAAACTACACAGCGTAAAGGGTTATGGTCAGACCACTGGAAGACTGAAATTTCCCGCTCGTCCCCGCAAAAACTGGCCCAGTATTCGGAAAAGCGGGGTTCCGGCCCCTGTGAAGAATCCGTAATTATGAATACAATCAGCGATTCGAGGAGAGTTCAATGAACCGATTCAAGGCCCTTTTGATCGAGGAAAAGGACGGCAAAACCGTCTCGGGCATCGTGGACCTGGACGAGGCAGCCCTCGATGCGGGCGAGGTGACGATACGGGTCGCTTACTCCAGCATCAATTACAAGGATGCCCTGGCGGCCACCGGCGCGGGGCGCATCATCCGCCGATTTCCCTGCATCGGCGGCATCGATCTCTCCGGAACGGTGGAAAGCAGTGCCGACCCCCGTTTCAAGGCCGGGGACCTCGTGATCGCCACCAGCTACGACATCGGCGTCGCCCATCACGGCGGGTATTCCGAATTGGCGCGGGTTCCTGCGGATTGGGTCGTTCCCCTGCCGGCCGGATTGACCCTCCACGAAGCGATGGCGCTGGGTACCGCGGGATTTACTGCGGCCCTGGGCCTGGTGCGGATGGAGGAGAATGGCCTACGGCCGGGCAAGGGCCCGGTCCTGGTGACCGGTGCCACCGGCGGAGTGGGCAGTCTCGCCATCGATATGCTGGCTGCCCGGGGATATGCGGTGACCGCCCTGACCGGCAAGGAGGAGGAGAGCGATTATCTCCGCGGCTTGGGGGCATCCGAGATCCTGCTCCGTTCCAGTCTCGATCTCGCCAAGATTCGACCGCTGGATCGGGCGCGCTGGGCCGGGGCCGTCGATAATCTCGGCGGCGATTACCTGGCCTGGATCGCGAGCACCATGGAGCATAGCGGAACGATCGCCGCCATCGGTTTGGCTGCCGGAATGACCCTCAATACCACCGTGGCACCCTTCATCCTGCGGGGCGTCAGTCTCCTGGGTATCGATTCCGGATACATCGGCGCACCGTATCGGAACGGGGTCTGGCAACGTCTGGCGACGGACCTCAAGCCGAGGCATTTGTCTTCCCTCACCCGTACAGTCCAATTGGCCGAACTTCCGGCGGTCTTCCCCGACTTCATCGCCGGCCGTGCCAAGGGACGGGTGGTGGTCGCGGTTCGGGACCAAGCCCATGGCTGACCTTCCTCGGGTTCTGATCGTCGACGATTCGCGCCTCGTGCGGGTGTCGCTGGTCCGAAGCCTGCAGGGTCAGTACGAGGTGCGCGAGGAGGGCGACGGAGAGGCGGCCTGGCAGACCTTGGTTCTCGATCACTCGATACAGGCGGTGATTTCGGACCTTCAGATGCCCAAGCTGGACGGCTACCAACTGCTGGAGAAGGTTCGCACCTCGAAACTGCGCCGCTTGCAGGAAATGCCCTTCATCCTTGTCTCCGGTGAGGAGACCGAGGAGGAGCGCCAGAAGGCCAAGGCGATGGGGGTGTCCGATTTCATCAGCAAGGGCAGCGGGGCGGCAGAGTTGCTGACCCGCGTCGATCGCCTGCTTGAACTGACCCGCATTCGCCAGAGTTTGGGCGAAGGACGGGAGCAAATGGTGCAGGACCCCGCCACCGGCCTCTTCACCCGCCGCTACCTCGAGGTCCAGACCGCCCAGGCCATGGCCCAGGCGGCCCGGCGCGAGACCGAGGTCAGCATCATGGTGCTGGGTTTCGATGCCTACGACTCTTTGATCGGGCGGTTGGGAGCGGTGGGAGCGGAGCAGGTCGGCGGCCGTTTTGCCAAGCTGCTTGCCGCCAAGTTGCGGCGCGAGGACAGTCTGGGCCATTACGCGCCCGGGCAGTTCGCCATCGTCTCGCCGGGTACTTCCCCCTTGCTTTGCGCGTCCTTCGCCAACCGGGTGCGGGAGGCCATCGAAGTGGCCCACGTCGCCGCCCATGGGCAGCGAGTTCCGCTGACGGTGAGCATCGGGGTCGCCAGCGTACCGGACGACGCGGCGGTTTCCGCCCAGGCGCTCCTGGAACTGGCCGGTCAGCGCATGGGCGAGGCCATGGCGGCAGGGGGCAATCGCATCGTCGGCAGCGCCAAGGGCGGCGAGACGAGGCGACTGGGACTGCAACATGCCATCGAGCTGCTTGCCGCAGATCGGGCTGACGCGGTGCTGCCTCATCTCTCCCGCCTTGGGCAGCAGATTCTTCCGCTCCTCAAGGTGATGGACAAAGAATTCGGCCTCAATCTGCCCTTGGCAGATATCGAACGTCGTTTGAGCCAACGGACCCGACCAGAAGAAAAGTCCGGGCAGGAAATCGTGACCAGCGTGCAGGACCATCGAGAGGGAAATCTATGACCACATACAAGGAATTTCACCGCCGTTCCGTCGAGCAGCCAGACGCCTTCTGGGGCGAGCAGGCAGGGCTGATCGACTGGCAGGAACCGTTCAAGCAGGTTTGCGACTACTCGCGGCCGCCCTTCGTCAAATGGTTCGTCGGCGGCAAGACCAACCTTTGCCACAATGCGGTGGACCGCCATGCCGCCAAGCGTCCGAACGATCGGGCGCTGATCTACATCTCCACCGAGACCGACGAAGAGAAGATCTATTCCTTCGCCGAATTGCAGCGCGAGATCGAGCGCATGGCAGCGATATACAAGAGCCTCGGCGTCAAGAAGGGCGACCGGGTGCTGATCTACATGCCGATGATCGCCCAGGCGTGCTTCGCCATTCTCGCTTGCGCCCGCATCGGCGCCATCCATTCGGTGGTCTTTGGCGGCTTCGCGTCCGGGTCGCTGGCCACCCGCATCGACGACGCCAAGCCGGTGCTGATCGTGTCCAGCGATGCCGGCATGCGGGGCGGCAAGGCGGTGCCCTACAAGAACCTGCTCGATGAGGCGATCAACCTGGCCGAGCACAAGCCGGCCAAGGTGCTGATGATCGATCGGGGCCTCGACAAGGGCTTCAACAAGGTCGCCGGCCGCGACGTCGATTACGCCACCCTGCGGGAGCAGCATCTGGATGCCAAGGTGCCTTGCGAATGGATGGAATCGTCGGAGCCTTCCTACATCCTCTATACCTCCGGCACCACCGGCAAACCCAAGGGCGTTCAGCGCGACACGGGCGGCTACGCCGTCGCGCTGGCCGCCTCCATGAAGCACATCTACTGCGGATACGAGGGCGAGACCTATTTCTCCACTTCCGATATCGGTTGGGTCGTGGGGCACTCGTACATCATCTACGGGCCGCTGATCGCCGGCATGGCCACGGTCATGTACGAAGGCACGCCGCTGCGTCCGGATCCCGGCATCTGGTGGCAGATCGTCGAGAAATACAAGGTCAACGTCATGTTCTCGGCGCCGACCGCCGCGCGGGTACTCAAGAAGCAGGATCCGGCCTACATGCACAAGTACGACCTGTCGTCCTTGCGGCACATCTTCATGGCGGGGGAACCCCTCGACCAGCCGACCCACGAGTGGTTCATGGGCGAATTGCAGAAGCCGGTGATCGACAACTACTGGCAGACCGAGACCGGCTGGCCCATGCTTTCCGCCGTCCATGGCGTCGAGAAGACACCGCTCAAGTTCGGCTCCCCCAGTTTCCCGGTCTATGGCTATAACCTCAAGATCTTCCGCGAGGACGGTTCCGAGTGCGAAGCCAACGAAAAGGGCATCGCCGCCGTCGTGCCGCCGCTGCCTCCGGGTTGCCTGTCCACCGTCTGGGGGCAGGACGAGCGCTTCGTCAGCACCTACTTCAGCCTGTTCAAGGAGCCCCTGGTCTATTCGTCCTTCGACTGGGCGATCAAGGATGACGAAGGTTACTTCACCATCCTCGGGCGCACCGACGACGTCATCAACGTCGCCGGCCATCGCCTGGGCACCCGGGAAATCGAGGAAGCGATCCAGGCCCATGCTGCGATTGCCGAAGTGGCGGTGGTCGGGGTCGAGGACAAACTCAAGGGGCAGATGCCCATGGCCTTCGCCGTAGTCAAGGATGGGGCGCGGATTGCCACACCGGAGCTCACGGCCGCCTTGGAAAAGGAGGTCATGGGTACGGTGGACAGCATCCTCGGCGCCATCGCCCGGCCGGCCCGGGTGCACTTCGTCGTCGGTCTGCCCAAGACCCGCTCCGGCAAGATGCTGCGGCGTTCGCTGCAGGCCCTGGCCGAAGGCCGCGATCCGGGCGATCTCACCACCCTCGACGATCCGTCCACCCTGGAAAACATCAAGAAGCTCCTGGGCCGCTGACCCCACTCTGTGGCACCATCGCAACCCGCGCCTCGGCGCGGGTTTTTTCTTGGGGGTACCGTGTCCTGGTTCTTGACCAATCTCATCGCCAGTTTCTTTCTGCCGCCGCTCAATGGCTTGCTACCTCTGGCGGCGGGCTTCCTGGTTCGCCGCCGCTGGCCGCGACTGGGGTGGGCGCTGAGCGTGCTGGGATTCGCTCTCGTGCTGGCCTTCTCCATGCCCTGGTTCGGCTGGCAGCTGATCGCACCGCTCGAGGAGCGCTATCCGGTCCTCTCCGAGGCGGCACTGCGCGATCTCGATGTGGATGCCGTCGTTATCCTCGGGGCGGGGCGCTATCGCCTGGCGCCCGAGTTCGGCGGGGCGGACGACGTTCGCCTGCAAACCCTGGATCGTTTGCGTTACGGCGCCTATGTGGCAAGACAATCCCGCAAGCCGGTCCTGGTGACCGGCGGAACGCCCGAAGGAGCCGGTAGTTCAGAGGCCGAGGCGATGCGCATAGCGCTCCTGCGCGATTTTGGCGTCACCGCCCAGTGGGTGGAAGAGGAAGCGCTCAATACCCGGCAGAATGGCCAATTCTCGGCCCGTCTCCTGCTGCCTCAGGACAAGCGCCGGATCGCCCTGGTGACCCACGCCTATCACATGCCCCGTTCGGTAGCCGTCTTCCAGGCCGCGGGATTCGAGGTCGTCCCGGCACCGACCGCCTATTACGCTTCCCGGTCCGGCCGCCAGGTGTTCGATTTCATTCCCCGCTACGACGCGGTCAAGGTCTCGGGCCTCGCCCTGCACGAATGGATCGGCCTGCTCTGGTATCGAATCAGCGGCTGATCGTCCACCAGGCTTCCCGGCCGGCACGGCTGGCGGCGCGATCCACCCGGACTTCGATCAGGACCGGAGTACCGCTGGCCACGGCAGCGTCGAGCACCTGCCCGAAATTGCCGAGGTCGGGCACGGCGCGATACTCAAGTCCGAAGGTGGCGGCAGCCGCCGCGAAATCGATGCCCTGGGGGGTGAGCCAGCCGCGCTCGAATTCCGCCAGACCTGCTTGCGGCAGATGATCGAAGATGCCGCCGCCGCCGTTGTTGATCACTACGACGACTGCGGGGAGGCCGCGCAGCGCGGCGAGGCCGCCAAGGTCGTGCTGGCAGGCGAGGTCGCCCAGAAGGGCAAGCGTGGGGCCGCGGACTGCAGCGATTCCCGCGGCGGTGGACAGGTTTCCGTCGATCCCGCTGACTCCTCGGTTGGCGAAGAATTCAATGGCCTTGCCGGAGCTGCCGGAAAAGCTGTCGACATCGCGTATGGGCAGGGAATTGCCGATGAAGACTGCAGCTCCCGCCGGCACGGCGGCGACGATGGCCTGAACGACTCGGGCTTCGGCAGGGAGGGGGAGGGTTGCCAAAGCTGCCTTCGCCTCCGCCTCGGCCGTTGCATAGGCCGCGATCCAATCCGGCCGGGCGATCGGCGGAAGGGCTGCGGCAAGTGCACGGCAGAAGGCGGCAGGTTCCGAGCGAACCAGGGTCCCGACGGTGTGGGCAGGATCGTTCCAGCGCGGACGTTCCTCGACCACGATGACCTCGGGGGCCTGGCTGGCAAAGACCTGGAGCCGGCGGTTGACGGGGAACTCGCCGAAGCGCAATACCCAGGTGGGACGATGGGTGGCGACGAAATCGTCCCGACGCAGCCAGCGATCCTGGTGGCCGCAGACGAGACCGCGGTCGTGGGGGCCGAAGCGCAGGTTGGCGAGGGGTTCTGCGATCACCGGGCAGGCGAGCTTGCGGGCGAGGTCGGTGAGGGCGGACGGAAAGGCGGGATCGCCGCCGGGGCCGGCCATGGCCCCGCACACGATGACCCCGGGGGCACCGGCGACGGTTGCCGCGACCGCGGCGACGGTCTCGGACGCCGGCGCGCCCGGGATTGGCCGGTGGATGCGCATGGCCGGCAAGGGTGCCAATGTGGGGACGGCATCGTTCCCGGGGAGCAGCGGCTCGCGGAAGGGTTGGTTCACCTGCACGGGTCCGGCCAGTGGCCAGCAACTGGTTTCTACCGCGCGGGCCGCAAGCCGGTGGAGCCACCCGGCGGCAAAATCCGGGTGGGGAGATTCCAGGAGATGGCGGTCGCGGAGCAAGCCGGTGAAGAGTCCCGACTGATCGACGGTCTGGTTGGCACCGCAGGCTTGGAGTTCGCAGGGCCGGTCGGCGCTCACCAGAATCAGCGGTACGGCGGCCCGGTCGGCCTCGATCACCGCCGGCAGCCAGTGGCCGGGGGCGCTCCCCGAAGTACCGAGGACCAGGGCCGGAACGCCGCTGGCCTTGGCGATGCCCAAGGCGACGAAGGCCGCGCAGCGCTCGTCGATCACGACCCGGCAGGCGATGGCGGGCTGGCGCAGAAGGGCGAGGGCCAGTGGTGTCGATCGGGAGCCCGGGGAAATGACGGCATGGCGGACTCCGGCCGCGGCGAAGCCGGCCACCAGGGTCTGCGACCACAGGTCGTTCAGGCTGCCCGTATCCATGGGTCGGGATCTCCCGATTTCCGCCACGCGGAGCCTGGGACGAGAAACGAAGGGCAGGAACTCATGGGTCTCATGCTTCCCTGGCCATGGATCTGGACGAACCCCGCGCCGCAACAGGGGGCGAACACAGGGCGTCAACGAGAGTCCGAAGTTTGACCTCAGTTTCCGCCAGCTCCCGCTCCGGTTCCGAACCGGCGACGATGCCGGCGCCGGCCCACAGACGCGCTTCGCGGCCGATCAACTGCGCGCAGCGCAGGGCGACCGCCACCTCGCCGTCGCCATCGGCGGAAATTTCGCCTATCCCGCCGCTGTACCAAGCGGGGCGCTCTTCGCCGTGGCTGCGCAACCAGTCCAGGGCAGCCGCACGTGGGTGGCCGCCGACGGCGGGCGTGGGATGGAGGGCGGCAATCAGATCGAAGAGGCTGGTGCCCGGTCGCGGTCGTCCTTCAAGCCGCGTGCGGCGATGGCTCAGGTGTTCGAGGCGAAGCACTTCGTCCGGCAGAGCGCGAACCCCTTCCGGGCACAGATCGGCGAGGGCGGCAGCGACGGCGGCGACGACGTGGGCCTGCTCCCGGCGGTTCTTGTCGCATTCCAAGGTCTCACTGCCAGCATCGCCGCCTGCGGTCCAGGCAGTTCCAGCCAGGGCATCGGCCTGGGCAATGCCGGCGCGGAAAAGCACCAGGCTTTCCGGGGTTGAGCCCAGAAAGACTTCGGCGCCTTCTCCGACAGCGTAAGTGAGGCAACTTGGCTGGCGGGCCAGGAGCGCCGCGAGGACAGGCCCTGGCGGGATGTCGCGCTCGCCGCTCAGTTGGGCGGAGCGGGCGAGCACGAGCTTTTCCGCCTTGCCGGCGGCGATGGCTCGCAGGGCGGCGCGCACGCGGGCCAACCAGGCGCGGTCCGGCAGCTCGCGAGGTAGCCGGACCACAGGCACCGCTGGGCGGGTATCGGGATGGTCCAGAAGTTTCGCCGCGCCGGCAGCAATTTCGCAGGCGCGGGGAGCAAGCCCCGTCACCGTCAGCGTGCAACTGCCCGCGCGGCAATCGAGTAGCAGCGCCGGAAGAACGAGGCGGGCGCTAGGGGCGTCGTGGGATTCCGGAGCAAAGGAGAAACCGAAAAACAGTCTTGGGGCGAGATCGCCGCGGGAAACGGCAAACAGCCCGGCGGCGGCATTGTGAAGTGCAGCGAAGCGGCCGGGGCCGGCCGAGGTGTACTCCAGCGCCGCCCCCAAACCAAGTGTCCAACGCCCTTGCTCCGGATTGGCCAGATACCACCAGGGACCCTTTTCGGGAACCGCGCCGAGCCAGTCGTTCTGCCCGTTCCCCAGGGGAAGGGTCATGCTCACCGGGGAGGATGCCGGAGCCACTGCGGCCAGGGCGGCCAGGCGGCGGGATAGGGCGGGATCGCCGAGCGCCCTGCGGGCAGCGTCGATCATCAGGCGTATTCCAGAGCAAGGTGCCGGAGCGCCTGGCGGTCGATCTTGCCACCGGCCAGGCGGGGTAGGGCGGCCACCGGAACGATGCGGCGGGGACGGGCCGCCGGGCGCAGGTGCGCTCGGCTCCAGGCGACGAGCGTGGCCGGCTCGGCGGTGCCTGCCACGATCGCCACCACCAGATCCCCCCAGACCGGGTCCGGGATTCCCGCCGCGGCGACTTCGCGGACTCCGGGGCATGCCGCAAGCGCGGATTCGATTTCGACCGGATGGACGTTCGTCCCCCCGCTCACCAGAACATCGTCGGCCCGGCCCAGAACCTCGACCTCGCGGTCTTCCACCCGTCCGAGATCGCCCGTCGCGAACCAGCCGTCGATAAGGCCTAGCCCGGGGCGCAGGGACGGATTGAGGTAGCCGAGCATGACCTGCGGACCCGCCAGCCATAGCCGGCCATCGGCGTCGTCGCGCACCTGCATTGCAGGTGAAGGGCGGCCGGCGAGTCCCGGGCGCCAGCAACCATCCCGGGGACGATGGGCGGCAACCTGGGCGGCCGTTTCAGTCATGCCCCAGGAGGGATGTAGGGGCCAACCCGCCTCCGTGGCTTTCCTGAAAAGTGATTCCGCCAGAGCGGCGCCGCCGATCAGGGCGACCCGCAATGACGCCGGTGGCCGGATCCCGGCGTCCACCAACTGGGTCAACATGGCCGGAACCAGGGAGATGTGAGTGACCGGTCTGGAAGCGAGGACGCCCGACACTGCATCGATCCCAAAGCGCTCCAACAGGAAGACCGCGGCTCCGGCCCGCGCTGCGCGCCACAGGATGGCAAGGCCGCCGACATGGAAGAGCGGCAGACAATTGAGCCACAGATCACCGGGCTCCAATTCGAGGCAGCGGTTGGCGGCTTCCGCCGCGGCGTCGAGGTTGCCCTGGGAGAGCATGACTGCCTTGGCTTCCCCCGAACTTCCGCTGGTTGCGACGACCAGCGCCAGTTCGGGAGCGGTTTCGCGGGCCGAGGTCCAGGGAATCCCGGCGGTCGGCAGGGCCGCCAAGCGCTCGGCCTGGCGGCCGGCGAGAGCCTGCCAGACCGGCCAGCGGGCGTCCGCGAAGGCGGGGTCGAGAGGCCAGAACGCCCGGCAGGCAGCGCTGGCTCCGTAAGCGGCGAAGGCCAGGTCGCGGTTTCCCGCGGCCAGGGCAACGATGGGGGCGGAGCCCTCGGCGAAGACTGGGCCCAGGGACAGGGCTCGCTCGCGCAGCTCACCGAAGTTCAGTTCTTCGTCGGCAGTGGCCAGCGCCAGCGCTTGGGAGCGGTCGCGGGCCGACCGGGCGAGGTGCTGAAAGAGGGAGAAAGAAGGCTGCATCAGAGACTGATTATAAGCCCCGGCACCTGGGCTGCCGTGTGTGAGAGATCAAGAAAGGACGGGGACGAATCCCAGTCCGGGTCGGTCCGGCAGGCGCAAGCGACCTCCCGCCACCGGCGGCGGAGTCCCGGTGTCCGTAGCGAACCAGCCCGCCGTGGCGAGTCCATGGGCGACTTCGCGATCGCTTCCCGCGGCGACGGCGGCAGCCAGGTGGGCTGCGGCGAGGAGACCACAGGCGCTCTCCAGCGCGGAGGTCACGACGCAGGTGATACCCGCATCCCGGGCCTGGCGGGCGAGGGCCAGGGTGGCCCGCATTCCGCCATGGCGGGCGGGCTTGAGCACCAGACGGCGTACCGGCGATCGGGCGAGAAGCTCCGGAACCGGAAGGCGGGCGAGAGATTCGTCCAGTGCCAGGGCGATGCGGGTGCCTTCCTGCAGGCGGTCCAGGGCTGCCGGATCGGGGTCCCGCAAAGGCTCTTCCAGGGACTCCACCGGCAGTCGCTCGCAGGCGGCGAGAAACTCCACAGCGGTGATTTCGTCCCAGGCGCCATTGGCATCGAGCCGCAGCCGGCAGCCCGCCGGCAGGGCCTCCGCCAAGTGCTGGAGAATTCGGATCTCGGTCGCCGGGAGCGTGCAGCCCACCTTGAATTTGAGGACCGAATAGCCTTCTTTGCAGGCGGCCACGATGTCTTCCGGCGTCGCTGCCGTGACGGCGCCGAGGATGGCATTGACAGGAATCTCCGAAGCTGCCGGGCTGCCGGCCAGAAAACTTGCCAGGGGCGTTCCGGCGGCTTGGGCTTCGAGATCAAGGGCGGCGCACTCTTCGGCATAGCGCATGGCAGAGGCTTCGTCGATTCCGGCCTCCGGAAGGGGGGCACAGTCGCCCCAGCCGATGCGGCCGTCCGCGGCGTCCAGCCGTAGAAGCTGACCACGCCTGCCGTCAATCCGGCGTCCGCCAGCCTCCCAGGGACGACGGAAGGGGAGACCGTAGGACAGCCACCGGGCGGAGATGGGGATCACGGCCGCTTGCGGAAGGGGGAAAAATCCGGCGGGCGACGCTCCAGCCAGGCGTCGCGCCCCTCCTGGCCCTCGGCGGTCATGTAGAACAGGCCGGTCGCGTTGCCGGCGAGTTCCTGGATGCCTGCCAGTCCATCGGTATCGGCGTTGAAGCCGGCTTTGATCATGCGCAGGGCCATGGGCGAAAGGTCCAGCATCCGCTTGCACCAAGCCACGGTCTCCTCCTCCAGCATTTCCACCGGGACTACGGCATTGACCAGTCCCCAGTCCAGGGCCTGGGCAGCGTCATACTGCCGGCAGAGGAACCAGATCTCCTTGGCGCGCTTGACGCCGATGGTCCGCGCCAGCAGTCCCGCGCCGAGCCCGGCGTCGAACGAACCGACCCGAGGCCCGGTCTGGCCGAAGCGGGCGTTTTCGGCGGCGATGGTGAGATCGCAGACCAAGTGCAGGACGTGTCCCCCTCCCACCGCGTAGCCGGCCACCATGGCGACGACCGGCTTTGGCAGACGCCGAATTTGCATCTGCAGGTCGAGGACGTTCAGATGGGGAGTGCCGCCTTCGTCGATATAGCCTTCGTCGCCGCGCACCCTCTGATCGCCGCCCGAGCAGAATGCCTCGGCGCCGGTTCCGGTGAGGATGATGGCGCCGATGGCGTTGTCGTGGTGGGCGCGGTGGAAAGCGTCGATGAGCTGATCGACGGTTTCCGGGCGGAAGGCATTGCGGCGTTCGGGGCGGTTGATGGCGATGCGGGCGATTCCGTCGGCTGTGCCGAAAAGGATGTCGGAATAGTCGCCTTGGTTTTTCCAGGGCAGGGCGGGGCGGATCATGGTGGCAAGGGAAAAAGAAAAATTGTATTCGTCCCGGAGGGGGGAGCGGAAATTTAAACCGCCGGACCCCACAGTTCCTTGACTTTGTTATAAAGTGCTGGAAAACAAGAAACTAAGCATTTAGTAATAAACGCGTCGCCCGGGGGGGTTCGGCGGGTGGCGCTGGAAGAAACATGGATGCCTTGCCACGCGTGCTCATCGTTGACGCCTCCCGCGTCATCCGCGCTTCGCTTTCAAAAATCCTGACGGAATTCTTTGACGTTCGGGAAGAGGCCAACGGCGAATCTGCCTGGCAGACGCTGGTGCTCGATTCCTCTATCGTCGCGGTCATCTCCGGCGCCAGCCTGCCCAAACTCGACGGCTACGGACTGGTCGAGCGCATGCGGAGCAGCAAGCTCCAGCGGCTGCGGGAGACGCCGTTCTTCCTGATCATCTCCGACACCGTGGGCGAGGGGGAGCGACAGCAGGCCCGGATCAGGGGGGTGACGGACTTTCTTCAGAAAGGCATGGCTAGCGCCCAGATCGGCATGCTGGTTGCCGCCATCCGCAAGGGCGCGGAGGTTCCGCCGCCGGAAGATCCGGCGACCGAGGGCAGGGGTTCCTACAAGGTCGGCGAATCGGTTGCCGATGAGGAGTCGGTGGGCACCGCCAGCAATCTTGGCATCAGCGACATCATGGGCCAGATGGGCCGCATGGCGGGCATGTCCGGAATCACGGCCAGCGACGTCATGGGGTCCGCCAAGCCCGTTCCGGAGTTTCCGCCCCGGGCCGAAGTGGAGCTTTTCCTGACGCGCTATCTGGCCGCCGGCGGCAATCACTCGGTCGGGGTTCTGGTGTTCGGCTTGGACAGCTATCCTCGCGTCGCCCAGCGCTTTGGGTCCGACCTCGCCGACAAGATTGCCCTCAAGTTCGGTCGCCTTCTCGCGAACAAGATTCGAACCGACGACTGCATCGGTGCCTTTTTGCCGGGACGTGTCGCCATCGTGGCTCCGGGCACCAATCGCGCCCTCTGTGCGAGTTTCGCCGAGCGCGTGTGCAAGGGGCTGGCTGCAGCGCAGATTTCCATTCGCGGCGAGCGGGTGGATATGACCGTAAGCGTCGGCGTCGCCGCCGTGCCCGAGGATGGCGTCGCGCTCTCGGCGGACGATTTCCTGATGCTTGCCAATGGGCGCATGGACGCTGCGCTCAAGGCCGGCGGCAACCGCGTCGAATCGGGGCAATCGCGAACCAGCGAAGACTTCCGCAAGGACGAATTTGTTCTCCGACTGAAGGAGATCATGACTTCAGTTTCGCCTGAAGCGCTACAGCCTTGTCTGGGGAGCGTCGGCCTCCAGATCGTTCCCGTACTCAAGCAGATCGATCTGGCATTCAACCTGGGATTGCCCCTGGACGACATCGAGCGAAAGCTTTGGTCGCGAGCCCGATCCGAGAGAATGATGGGCTGATCCCCATAGGAAAACGGCCGGAATCTCCGGCCGTTTCGTTTTTCTCGGTCAGGCCGTGACCGGGATCTTGCCGATCTTGACCTGCCACTCCCGCGGTCCGGTGTTATGCACCGAAGTGCCTGACGAGTCGACCGCCACGGTCACCGGCATGTCCTGCACATCGAACTCGTAGATGGCTTCCATGCCCAGGTCGGCAAAGCCCACCACCTTGGCCGATTTGATGGCCTTGGCCACCAGGTAGGCGGCGCCGCCGACGGCCATCAGGTAGGCGGACTTGTTGTCCTTGATGGCCTCGATGGCGACCGGGCCGCGCTCGGATTTGCCGATCATGGAGATGAGGCCGGTCTTCTCCAGCATCATGCGGGTGAACTTGTCCATTCGCGTGGCGGTGGTGGGACCAGCGGGTCCGACCACTTCGTCGCGTACCGGATCCACCGGACCGACGTAGTAGATGACCCGGTTGGTGAAGTCCACCGGCAGTTTCTCGCCCTTGGCCAGCATGTCGGCGATGCGCTTGTGGGCGGCATCGCGGCCGGTGAGCATCTTGCCGTTGAGGAGGATTTTCTGGCCCGGTTTCCAGGAGGCGACTTCTTCCTTGGTCAGGGTGTCGAGATTGACCCGGGTGGCGGATTTCAGGTCGGGCGTCCAGGTCACGGCGGGCCAGTCTTCCAGCTTGGGCACTTCCAGCTTGGCGGGGCCGGAGCCGTCGAGGTGGAAGTGGCAGTGGCGGGTGGCGGCGCAGTTGGGCACCAGGGCCACCGGCAGATTGGCGGCGTGGCAGGGGTAGTCCAGGACCTTGACGTCGAGGACGGTGGTGAGACCGCCGAGCCCCTGGGCGCCGACGCCCAGCGCATTGACCTTTTCGTACAGTTCGAGGCGCAGTTCCTCGGCCCGGGTCAGCTTCGCGCCCGAAGCGGCCTTGGCCTTCAGTTCATGGATGTCCACCGGCGCCATGATCGATTCCTTGGCCAACAGCATGGCCTTTTCCGGAGTGCCGCCGATGCCGATGCCGATGATGCCGGGGGGGCACCAGCCGGCGCCCATTTCCGGAATCTTGTGCAGCACCCAGTCCACCAGGTCGTCGGAGGGGTTGAGCATGGCGAACTTGGATTTGGCCTCGGAACCGCCACCCTTGGCGGCACAGATGACTTCCACGTGGTCGCCGGGGACGATTTCGTAGTGCACCACGGCCGGGGTGTTGTCCTTGGTGTTCTTGCGGGCGCCGGCGGGGTCGGCGAGGACCGAAGCGCGCAGGGGGTTGTCCGGGTTGGCATAGGCGCGGCGTACCCCTTCGTTGATCATTTCCTGCAGACTCATGGTGGCATCGTCCCAGGTCACCTTCATGCCCACCTTCAGGAAGACCATCCCGATGCCCGTATCCTGGCAGATCGGGCGATGGCCCTCGGCGGCCATGCGGGAATTGGTCAGGATCTGGGCGATGGCATCCTTGGCTGCCGGAGATTCCTCGCGCTCGTAGGCTTCGCCCAGGGCGGAAATGTAGTCGAGGGGGTGGTAGTAGCTGATGTACTGGAAGGCGTCGGCGACGGACTGGATCAGGTCTTCCTGGCGGATGGCAGTCATGGTGATTTTCCGGGTCAGTGATTCTGGTGTTGCAAGGCGAGGGTCTGGGTCATGACCTTGTCGGTGATGGCGATCATAACGGCAGATAAGAGGAAGAGGGCGTGGATGCACGCCTGAGCTATGATGACCCGGTCTTCGATCTGGGCCGCATTGATGAAGGTTTTCAAGAGGTGGATGGACGAAATGCCGATCAACGCGGTGGCCAATTTGACCTTGAGGACGCCGGCATTGACGTGGGACAACCACTCCGGTTGATCCGGGTGACCATCCAGGTCCAGACGGGACACGAAGGTCTCATATCCACCAACGGTGACCATGATGAGCAGGTTGGCGATCATGACAACGTCGATGAGCCCGAGGACGATCAGCATCACCTCGGCTTCGGAAAGGGTGCCGGCTTTGCTGATCAGGTGGATCAGTTCGTGCATGAACTGGTATACGTAGACGCCCTGGGCGGCGATCAGGCCGAGATAGAGGGGGGCCTGGAGCCAGCGGCTCCAGAAAATGAATGCTTCGAGTTTGGCGACGGCTTTCATAGGGCTCTGGGGAGGGAAAGATTCGAATTTTACCACGGTGGTCAACCGGGAAAATCAGTGAGATCCCGCGCCATTGTTGCGCCGCAGCGTGCTTTCGTAAGCGGGTTGTAAGAAACTCTGCGTGTAATGCAGCGCAGCCGAAAACGACAGGCGCTTTGCAGGGGTCCCAGATCACAGCGATGAGCGCAGCATTCCCGAGCTGCAAGCCGGGGGGCTTGCATTCCGATTTTTTCGTTTTTCGTTTTTTGTTTGGCCTATTTCGCAGAGGAGAAACAGATGTCTAATGAATCCGTGCAGATCTATTACCCGTCCGATGAAATCGTCAAGAACGCGGCGGTTTCCGGGATGGACGCCTACAAGGCGTTGTGCGCGGAAGCCGAGGCTGATTACGAAGGTTACTGGGCCAAGCGTGCCCGCGAGTTGATTACCTGGAAGCAGCCTTTCACCCAGGCGCTCGATCAGTCCAATGCTCCTTTCTTCAAGTGGTTTGCCGACGGCAAGCTGAACGCTTCCTACAACTGCCTCGACCGCAACGTCGAAAACGGTCTGGGCGACAAGGTTGCCATCATCTTCGAAGCGGATAGCGGCGAAGTGACCAAGGTCACCTACAAGGAAATGCTGGTCAAGGTCTGCAAGATGGCCAACCTGCTCAAGTCCAAGGGCGTCAAAAAGGGTGACCGTGTCGTTATCTACTTGCCGATGACCATCGAAGGTATCGTTGCCATGCAGGCCTGCGCCCGCATCGGCGCGACCCATTCCATCGTCTTCGGTGGTTTCTCCGCCCAGTCCCTGCGCGACCGGATCAATGACGCCGGCGCCGTCATGCTCATCACCTCCGACGGTCAGTTCCGCGGCGGCAAGGCCATTCCCCTGAAGCCCATCGCCGACGAGGCTTTCGCCATGGGCGGCTGCGAATCAGTGAAGGACGTCATCGTCTTCAAGCGCACCGGCGGCGATTGCGCCATGACTGCCGGCCGTGACAGCTGGCTCCACGAAGGTCTGGCCAATCAGGCGGACACCTGCGAGCCCGAGTGGGTCGACGCCGAGCACCCGCTCTTCCTCCTCTACACTTCCGGTTCCACCGGCAAGCCGAAGGGCGTCGTGCATTGCACCGGCGGCTATCTGCTCCACGCCATGCTGACCATGAAGTGGACCTTCGACATCAAGCAGTCCGACACCTTCTGGTGTACCGCCGACATCGGCTGGGTGACCGGCCACACCTACATCACCTACGGCCCCCTGGCCTGTGGCGTGACCGAAGTGGTGTTCGAAGGCGTGCCCACCTACCCGGATGCCGGCCGCTTCTGGAAGATGATCCAGGATCATGGCGTGACCGTGTTCTACACCGCACCCACCGCCATCCGTTCGCTGATCAAGGCGTCCGACTCCAACCCGGCCGTTCATCCCAAGAGCTACAACCTCTCCACCCTGCGCATCCTGGGTTCCGTCGGCGAGCCGATCAACCCCGCCGCCTGGGAGTGGTACTACCAGAACGTCGGTGGCGGCCGTTGCCCCATCGTCGATACCTTCTGGCAGACCGAAACCGGCGGTCACATGATCACGCCGCTGCCGGGCGCCACTCCGCTGGTTCCGGGCTCCTGCACCCTGCCGTTCCCGGGCATCCAGTTCGCCGTGGTGGACGAGACCGGTTCCGAGCTTCCCTGGGGCCAGGGCGGCATCCTGGTGTGCAAGAAGCCTTGGCCGTCCATGATACGCACCATCTGGGGCGATCCGGAACGCTTCGTCAAGTCCTACTACCCCGCCGATTTCCAGGGCAAGCTTTACCTGGCCGGCGATGGCGCCATCCGTGATGCCAATACCGGCTATTTCACCATCACCGGCCGGATCGACGACGTGCTGAACGTTTCCGGTCACCGGATGGGCACCATGGAAATCGAATCGGCCCTGGTTGCCAACCCGCTGGTGGCGGAAGCCGCCGTCGTCGGTCGTCCTGACGACCTGACCGGCGAGGCCATCGTCGCTTTCGTGGTCCTGAAGGGGGCTCGTCCGGCCGACGCCGACGCCGCCAAGAAGATCGCCAAGGAACTGGCCGACTGGGTGGGCAAGGAGATTGGTCCCATTGCCAAGCCCAAGGACATCCGCTTCGGCGACAACCTGCCCAAGACCCGTTCGGGCAAGATCATGCGTCGTCTGCTGCGGGGTCTGGCCAAGGGCGAGGAACTCACCCAGGATACTTCCACCCTGGAAAACCCGGCCATCCTCGAGCAGCTCAAGAACTCGATCTGATGGCCTGGGGCGGGTCGGGATTCGTCCCGGCCCCGTTCTGGAATGGAAGCACAAACGGCCCTGCCCGCTTGCCGGGGCGGGTCGTAGATCAAACAAAAGGCAGGGAGGAGAAATGGTCGCCTACTTGGTGACCGCGAAGGCGGTAGTGGTAACCGCTGGAGAACGGCTGGCGCGCGGGGCGTGTCGGCCGTTTTTGTTTGGTTAAATCCGTCATGCGGCAATCGTCGACTATCCGTCAGCGCCTGGCAGGCATCGGCCTCGTCGGGCTACCCTTGCTCAGCTTTCCGCTGGTCTCGCTGCCGGTCGGCGAGTTTGCCGGATTGCCAGCGACCTATTGTTATCTTTTTGGCGTCTGGCTTTGGCTCATCGCTTTGGCGGCCTGGGTTTCCGAGCGTAGGGGGCGATGATGCCTTCGGGTTGGCTGGTCACCGCGGTCGCCATTGCCTATCTGGGCCTGCTCTTTGCCGTGGCCCGCTTTGGCGATGCCCGCGCCGATGCCGGCCGCTCGATCATTTCCGCCAACGTCTATTCGCTCTCCCTGGCGGTCTATTGCACCTCCTGGACTTTCTACGGAAGTGTCGGCCGGGCGACTTCCGGCGGCCTGTCGTTTCTGACCATCTACCTCGGGCCGACCCTGGTCCTGCTCTTCGGTACGGTCATTGCCAAGATGATTCGGATCAGCAAGGCGCACCGCATCACCTCGATCGCCGATTTCATTGCCTCCCGCTACGGCAAGAGCCAATTTCTCGCCGGTCTGGTGACGGTCATCGCGGTGATCGGTGTCATCCCTTATATCGCGCTCCAGCTCAAGGCCGTTTCGGCAAGCTTCGACATCGTCTTCGCCAATCCCGTGGACATGAGCGAGCCCTGGTGGGCCGACTCCACCCTGGCCATAGCCGCCGTCATGGCGGTCTTCACCATCCTGTTCGGGACGCGTCACCTGGATGCGGCAGAACGACACGAGGGCATGGTTGCTGCGGTCGCTTTCGAATCGGTGGTCAAGCTGGTGGCCTTTCTGGCGGTGGGTCTCTTTGTCACCTACGGCCTGTTCGACGGGTTTGGCGATGTCTTTGGGCGGGCGGCCGCATCCCCGGAACTGGCCAAACTGCTGACGCTGGATCCCGCGCGGTCGGGGAACTGGCTTGCGCTCCTCATCCTGTCCGGTTTGGCCATCTTGTTGCTGCCGCGCCAGTTCCAGATCGCCGTGGTGGAGAACGTCGATGAAAGTCATCTGCGGCGAGCGGTCTGGCTTTTTCCCCTGTACCTCCTCCTGATCAACATCTTTGTCTTCCCCCTGGCCCTCGGTGGCATGCTCCACTTCGGCGGCACCGGCGGGGATGCCGATACCTTCGTCCTGACCCTGCCTTTGTCGGAAGGTGCGAGCGGTCTTGCCCTCTTTGCCTTCATCGGAGGCCTGTCGGCGGCTACCGGCATGGTCATAGTCGAGACCATCGCCCTGTCCACGATGGTCTGCAACGACCTGGTCATGCCCTGGCTGCTGCGCTCGGCCTGGTTCGACTCGCGGGCCAGACGGGACCTGTCCGGAATCCTCCTCGGTATCCGGCGCTTCGCCATCGCCCTTATCCTGCTCCTCGGCTACGCTTATTTTCGTGCCTCCGGAGAGGCATACGCTCTAGTCGCCATCGGTCTCATCTCCTTCGCCGCCGTCTCCCAGTTCGCCCCCGCCATGTTGGGCGGCCTCTACTGGAAACAGGGGAATCAGGCGGGGGCTGTCGCAGGTTTGTTGGGCGGTTTTGCGGTCTGGC
>Ga0268298_10000788_pt1 | contig 39625 bp, 25 predicted proteins | sample WWTPWeurt_MetaG_FD_194462 | JGI IMG/M metagenome (GOLD analysis project Ga0268298, IMG submission 194462) | Activated sludge microbial communities from WWTP in Nijmegen, Gelderland, Netherland - WWTP Weurt | ecosystem: Engineered > WWTP > Aerobic digester > Activated sludge | place...
GTTCACCGCGCCGATCACGATCCCGGAGCCAGCGAACACGAAGCGCTCGGTGCGCGTCGGCGCGCTCACCCGCATCGTCCAGACGCTCAGCAGAGCAGCGAGCAGGGCGAACATCCCGACGGAGAGCACGCTGGCAGGCAGAACGCCGGACAGTTTGCCCGCGAAGACCCCGAGATCTTCCCGGAGCAGCAGCGTCGCGAGCCCGAAGTAGCCGGCCGCCAGCAACGCGAGCCGAGCCTTCGGTCGTGACTCGAGCCTTCGAAACGAAAACAGTGTGAGCGCAGCGAGCACGCCGAGCAGCGCGAAGTGCCCGAGGTCGAAGCCCGCGTGAAGCAACCGAGTCGAGAGCGCATCACGGCTCCGGCCTCGAAGCCCGGCCGACACCGCGAGTGTCAGCAGCCCGTAGGCGACGAAGCCCACGAGGGCGGCCGAAGGTGGCGACGAGCGGAGCGCCCGCAAGCGAGCAGAGACGCCCATCGGTCAGGCGAGGAGCTCGCGGTAGAGGGCACGCCGCCACTCGAAGAAGCGCGCGAACTCCGGGCTGTCCGCGTAGCCGGGAACGCCCATGCCCGCCCAATCCGGGATGGCGAGCTCGCGGTAGTTCGGAAACTCGAGGTGGAGCGGAAGCGCGGCGGCCGCGATGTCGGCGAGCGTCGGTACCTCTCCGGTCAGGTAGCGAGAGCGGGACAAGCGCTCAGTGAGCTCGCTCAGCATGGCGCGCGTGCGCGCTTCGGATTTTTCGACGATGCGCCGCGCGGGCGGTAGGCGCATGAGGGGTGACACCGCGAGACCCGCCAGGCGACCTCGCCCGACGCCCGCCACCTCGGCTGCGATGAGACGTGCCACGTCGCGTGGCCGCTCGCGCACCAACCAGTCGAACCACACGACCGGTGCATACTTCCCGAAGACGTGGTCGATCCGGTCTTCGAGCTCCAGGACCTCGCGCCGTCGTTCAGGGTCTTTCGGCAGGAGCGCGGGCTCCGGGAACTGCTCGTCGAGGTAGAGGCCGATGGCGGTCGAATCGGCGACGACGCGGTCGTCGTGTTCGATGACCGGCAGCTTCCGCTGGCCGCTCAGCCGGCGGATCCGAAGCTGAGGTAGACCCAGTCGATGCTCTTCGATCCGGTAGTCGACGCGCTTGTATGCGAGGAGCGCGCGCCCCTTTTCGGAGAAGTGGCTCAAGGGAAAGCGGTGGAGCACGATGGCCATCGGCCGGGAGCCTAGATCCAGAGTGAAGCCATGGCCACGGCGCGGTCGGAGAGGGTGGGAACGCGTTTCCCCTTCTCCGCCGAGCCACGTATGATCCGGGCTCGCGATGCGGCGATCTCGGTGGGAGAAGCGGAACACGCGCGGGGGGTTCTTCCTGGCGCACGTCGCCCTGCCGCTCGTCGCGGGCGCGGCTCTCTACCTCCTGGCGCGGCCGACCAGCCTGGTGCTCTTCCGTTGGGCGGAAATGGCCGGATTCGAGGCGAGCGTCGCTCGCGCCCGAGACGCCACGCACGGGCTCTTGCCGCTGCTCCCGGGCTTCGTCCGCCTGAGCTTGCCCAACGCGCTCTGGGTGTACGCGCTCTCGAGCCTGCTCTCGGCGCTCTGGGACCACCGCGCGACCGCCGCGAGCCTGCCCTGGCTGGCCCTCGGTCCCGCCCTCGGGGCCGGCTTCGAGCTCGGACAAGCCTTCGGATTCGTTCCGGGGACGTTCGACCCAGTCGATCTCGCCCTCGTACTCGCTGCGAGCGCCCTCGCCCTTCGCGTCCCGTTCGGACGCCCCACCCTCGCCTCGATTCGGCCCACGCCATGAAGACCACGACTCGCCATCTGCTCTCGCTCGTCGCCACCGCCGCCTTCGTGACCTTCGCCTTCGGCAGCCTCAAACCTTCGCCCGAGGAAGAGAAGAAACGCGCGCAGGAGCAGCTCGACAATCGCGCCGTCTACGACGACTGGGTGAAGAAGGTCGGCGCGGCCTACAGCCTCGTGGCAGGAATGAACCTGGCGGGAAGCCCGGACAAGGCGTGCGACGGCCCCGCGCTGTTGAAGCTCGCGAAAGAGGACTACCAGCTTCGGCTCCCCACGGTGTACGGGCCGTACCTCGCTCGTTTCGCGTCGTCGAACCCCGCCGATTGGAAGGAGGACAAGGGTCCCTGGGCGTTCCTCACCGAGAGCACGTTCCGCGGCCACTTCGAGAAGCATGCCTCGGCACGCGACGCCTACGCCCTCGACGGCACCGCGCGCATGATCAAGAACGACTGGCAGAAATTCCGCTTCCTCATCGTGCTCTGGCCCGAAGACGAAAGCGCGAATCGCCTGCCGAAGATCACCGACACGCGCACCTTCGACTCGGGTTCGTTCAAGGGTTGGGTGCTCCTGCTCGACCCCATCGACAAGAACGTGGCCTGCCAGAAGCGCATCTTCGTCGAGAACGGCGAGACCGTGAGCTCGAACGAATCGTTCACCAAGAACCCGCAGAAAGCCGTCCAGAACGACTTCGAGAATCGCTTCGAGGCCGCCATCGAGGGGGCGCTTCCGCCCCAGGTGAAGAGCACGAACAACATGGGCGCGCTCTTGAAGTAGCCGAGCGATCCCGCGGTAGCGCGGCGACGACTCACCCCGAGGCCACTCCCATGCGTCACCAGCTCTGGGCGCCGACGATCCTCGCCGGCTTCGTCCTCTTGCACGCTTCCGACGCGGCAGCCTGCGTCTGCGATACGAAGACGCGCATCTTGCTTCCAGCGGCCACGAACCTCGCGCCGCTCGCCGGGCCTTGGCTCGTGATGCACCCGGGCGACGCCACGACGTCGCTCGAAGACGAGCTCGGCAATGCCCTACCGGCGAGCGCGGCGCGGAGCTACGCCGCCGACTCGCTCTGCGGACCGCGTTTCGAGCTGATCGTGCCCGACGCGCCTCTGATCGCGAACGGCTGGTATCGGCTGTCACTGGTCGGGCCGAGCGGCAACGACACGCGGGCCTTCAAAGCCAGCGAGCGTTCGGCGCGAACGCTCGAGCGAAAGCTGACGGTGTCCCTGGAGAGCGTCGTCGCCGAGACGACGTTCCCGACGGACTGCTCGAACCCGAAGTACGACGGGCTCCACTCACAAGGCGCCTTCGTCGCGCGTCTCGAGGCAGACGCCCCTGCCCTGCTGTTTGTCTCGATCTCCGCGACCGACTCGAGCTTCGGAGAGCTGGTCGCGGGCGGGGCCAGCCTCGGCCCGAGCGAATCGTCTGCCTTCGCCGTGACGACCGCGGCCGAGGCGTCCGTCCCTCGACTCGACACCACGGGGTCGTGCGCGCGAGTCGTCGTGCGCGACGCGCTCGACGTCACGGTCCACGATCAGGAGCTTTGCCCCGCTCCAGGCAAGACCCTCGGGTCGGAGCAGACCGTCAGCGTGAGCGAGCACTTGATCCGAGAGCCGCCTTCGGCGCCCATCGACGACGGTTGCGGCTGCCGCACGAGGCCGAGCGGGAACCCAGGCGCAGGGCTCGGCTTCGTGCTCCTCCTGACGCTCGTCGCGCGAGGGCGAAGCCCTCGGCGTCCGGCTCAGGGAAACCCGACTTCGAGCTCGGCTTCGGCGCCGACCTTCGGGATCTCGAAGCGGCGAAGTCGACCGTGGTCGAAGCGCAAAAAGACGCGACCGGGGTCGTCGAGGCTCTCGGGAAATCGGTAGCGGATGCGCCGCGGCGCCCAATCTTCGAGCTCCATGACCTCGACGGACAACCCTTCGACGTCACGACGCTCACCGGCTCGAAACCGGTTGGGCGGCGCGTCGGGGCGCTTCGGGTCGTAGCCGAAGAGTCCGTCGCCCGGTTTCGCGACCCGGAGCTCGAGGACGTCGTCCGCGACGCGCAACACGCGGATCGGAACGAGCGCGCTCGTGAGCGTGCGATAGCTCTTCGGTCGCGGGCTACCGTGCTCGTGCCGCACGCGCACCGGGTAATCGATGGCAACCAGGTCGCCCGGGAGGTTCAAGAGCACGAGGTCCTGCTCGGCCACGCGCGCGTCGTCGATCTCCGAGTCGTAGGACGCGGCGCGGAGCCGCGCGGCGCTCACAGCGAACGCCCGCGACTGGTCGCGGCTCGCCCACGCCGAGAGCGGGAGGTGTAGCACGAAGAGCGGCAGCCCCACGAGCAGGAGAGCGTAGCTCCCGAAGCGTCGAGGCCCGTCGCGGTTCGTGAAGCGCCGAGCGGTCGCCCAGAAGGCCGCAGCGAGCACCAGGCTCCCACCGAGGCTCGGCAAGAGCAGGAGCCGAACGCCGGGGACGGTTCCGGCGAGGGGCACGAGCCCGAGCACGGTGCCGAGCGCGTAGCCCGCCATGCGCTTCGGCAGTGGGCCAGGCGCACCCGCCAGGGCGCGCCACACGAACAGAGCGGCGAGGACGCCGGGCACGACGGCCCAGACGAGCAACGGCGAGCGTAGGAACAGCGCCACGTAGACCGCCTCGCCCGGCAAGAGCAGCAGCTCGGTCGCGAGCATGGACGGAACCCGATAGAGGACGCCTCGCAGAAACGCGAGCGGCGCCTCGAGGGGGCTCAGGTACACGCCTCCACCCGCCGCGCCGTAACGTCCGACGACGTGGACCACGGCGTAGACGACGGCGGGCGCGAGCACGAGGGCGAAGCGGCGGACACGCACCTTCGCGGGTGATTCGGCGAGAACCTCGCAGCCGAGCAGGAACGAAAGCACGAGGATGGCGTATTCGCCACCGAAGAGCGCGAGGCACATGAAGAGCACGACGCGAACCGCGGATCCACGCGACGGGCGCTCTTGGTGGCCATGATAGGCGGCGAGCGTGAGCGCGCCGAAGGTCGCCGTGACCAGCGTGGCGCGGTTGCAGAGCCACGCCACGGGCGAGACGAGCGAGACGTCGCTCGCGACCAACGCCGTCGCCAGCAGCGCGGCCGGGATCGGCAAGAGGCGGTGCGCGAGCTCGCGAAATGCAAAGAGGAACGCCACGAGCCAGGCGAGGGAGTGCAGGTGCATCCCGAGCGGCGAGAGGCCGAGTACGCGCTGATCGAACCAGAGCAGAAGGCTCGGCAGCGGCCGCAGGAGACTCAAGCGCAGGTCCTCGGGCATCCACCACGGAAGCGTGCCGCTGGCGGTGAGCGCAGGCATTTCCGAGGCGTTCCGAAAGAAGGCGTACAGGTCCCAAGGGGCGCGCCGAACCGGGTATGTTCCGTCGAGCATGGCGCGCTGGAGATAGTCGTCGGCGAGCAGCCCCGTGTGGACGCCGGGCCAGTGCAACGCGACGGCGAAGGCGACGATGACGACGAACCCGGCTAAGGCCGCGACATCGGCGCGACTCCGGCCGCTGGTCATGGCTGAGCTGGCCTCGGGCTCGCGCGGGCAGCGACGGCGCGGCCTCCCTCGCGGGGATCGGCGAAACCGTAGGGCACTCCGTCCACCAACACGACGCTGTTGGCGTCGCCCATCGGGATCGTCTTCTTGCTGATGGCGTGACCCATCTTGCGGAGCGCATCCAGCGTCGCCTTGGGAGGCGGGCGGGCGCGCTCGTAGCGGACTTCGTCGGGCAAGAAACTCTGATGGAGGCGACCCGCCTCCACGCTTTGGTCGAGGGGCATCCCGTGATCGACCAAGTGATGGAACACCTGGGCGATGGTGCTCGGGATGGTGTCTCCGCCAGGCGATCCGAGCACGAAGCGAAGCTCGCCGTTCGCCGTGACCAGAGTGGGCGCCATGCTGCTCGTCGTGCGCCGGCCAGGCGCCGGCTGGTTGTCGCCGACGCTGGCGAAGGAGGCGACGGAGTTGTTGAGTACGATGCCGGTCCCGGGCACCACCAGCTTCGCACCGAAGCCCGCCGAGAGCGTCGTCGTGAGGCTCACCGCCATCCCGTCTGCGTCCACCACCGAAAGGTGTGTGGTGTGCTCGAGCTCGCGCGACACCTCGGCGTAGAGAGGATGCACCTTCTCGGAAGGAGTCGGGCGCTCGGGATCGATGGGCAGGCGCGCGAGCAGCGCGCGCGTGTCTCGGAAGCGCGCGAGCTTCCGGGCGAGCTCTCCCGGCGCGATGGAGTCCGGGTCGACGACGCTGAAGCGCCGGTCGGCCTGAGCCCTGCGCGACGCTTCGAGGAAGAGGTGAGCATCCTCCACGCTGAACGCTTTCCGCTCGGCGCCGCCGGAACGCGCCAGGATGCCGAGGATTTCCTGGAGCGCGACACCACCCGCCGAGGGCGGCGGCATGGTTTCGACGGTGAGGCCGCGATACGAGAGCTCCAGCGGCTGGCGGAACTTGGCCTGGTAGCCGCGCAGATCGCTCTCGTCGAGGACTCCGCCTGCCGCGTTCACCGCCTTCGCGATGGCCGCTCCGGTCTCGCCCTCGTAGAAGCCTGACGCGCCCCGCTCGGCGATGCGGGCCAAGACCAACGCCAGGTCTTTGCGCACGATCACGTCCTTCTCGCGGTAGGGCTTGCCCGCCTTGCCGAACTCGGCGCGGGCAGCGGGGTTCTTCGCGAGCTCCTTCCAACTCCAAGACAGGGTTGCCGCTTCGCGCGCTCGCACTCGGTGCCCCCGCTCGGCCAGGCGGCGCGCGGGCTCGACGACGTCTTTCCAACTGCGCTTGCCGAACTTGCGATGCACGAGCTCGAGACCGCGCACCGTGCCCGGCACGCCCACCGAGAGCGCGCCGCTTCCGTCCGCGCCGATCATGCGATCGAACAGCTCGCGCGTGAGCTTCGCCGGCGCGGTCTCGCGGAAGTCGAGGGCGCTGGTGGGACCGCCGCGCGGTCGCACGAGGAGGAAGCCGCCGCCACCGAGGTTCCCGGCGCTCGGATGGGTCACGGCAAGCACGAACGCCACGGCCACCGCCGCGTCGACGGCGTTGCCCCCCGCCTCGAGGATCTTGGCGCCGACCCTCGACGCTTCTGGATCGACGCTCACGACGACGCCCGCGGGACCGGCCGTGGACTTCTTGCCGGCGCCGGCGAGCACCGGGGGAACGACGTTCTCCGGTTCCTCGGCGGCGCTGGGCGGATCCGGCGGGGGCGGCAGGCTCGCTGCGGGCGAAGCCGAGGGCGCCGGCGCGGGAGGCGGCGCGCTCGTGGCGCTCGGCGCCACCGGGTCCGTCGGAACCGGTGCGCTCGGGTTGGCACAACCGAACGCGAGAACGCAGGCGAGAACGAGGCGCTTCATGCGCGGCCTTTCGGGGTCGGCAGCAAGCGCCGAGGGCGCGGCGCTTCGGAAGGCAACACGCGGGGAGCCGCCACGTCCAGGCTCGGTCCGCCGCACGCGAGTCGTTCGGCATAGAGCTGGTAACGCAGGTGCAGCCCCGAGAGCTTGATGGCGACGAGCGCGGGAAGCAGGCCCACACCGCACAACATGACGCCGAAGATCGAGAGCGCGACGCTGGCGGGCACGAACACGAGGTACGCGCCGAACGTCCGCCTGCGGAGTGGACGCGCCTCGCGCCAGGCTTCACCGAGCGCCACCGCGTCGGCGAGTCGCTCGGTGAGCTCGGCTCGGGTCAACATGGAATTGAACACCACCGTCACCATGCCGAGGACCGAGATGGCGAACGACAGCCCGGCTGCGATCATCGCCAGGGGAACGACCAGGGAGCCCGCGGCGAGTCCCGCGGCGACGAAGCTGGCGTTCAGAATGAACGCCAAGAGGCCTGCGACGGACCAAAACACGCCGACACCCAGCGCCTCGATGAAGAGCGAGGCACCGCCGCGCCTGGCGTAGTGGAGGAAGTCGCGAAGCCGAAGCGTCGGAACCGGATCCGGATGTTGGGCGACGAGCCGCTTCTGGATCTCGGCGGCCCAACCCTGGATCGCCAGCGCGCCGAGCACCGGCACGAGCAACCAGAGGCCCCCCACCAGCAGACTCCGCCGGTCGTCGAAGGCAAACGACAGCGCCTCACTGACCCGGGCGGGACGGGGTTCGGCCGGGCCGGGCGCCAGCCGCGCGGGCACTCCGAGGGGCGGCGGCCGCGACAGCTCTTCGTCGGGACCCGGCTCGGACACTTCAATACCCAGGAGCGGCCGGCCGAGCTTCGGAAGGGAGCTGTTGCGGCGGCTTGAGCGTGAACGGCTCACCGCCGCGCGCGAGGTACTCCGCATAGATCTGATAGCGAAGGTGCATCGCCGCGATCTGCACGACGACGACGGCTGGGTAGAGGCCGAGGTAGCACAGCAAGAGGCCGACGAGGATGATGCCGAACGCGAGGAACCCGAACAGGATGTTCTTGATCAAGACCCGCGAGAAGGTGGCCTTGGAGTAGGCCATGATCTTGCCGAACTTCAGCGACTCGCCGACCTCTTCGCTGAGCTCGGCCGAGGTGTGCACGGCATTCACCACCACCGTGAGCATGAAGATGAAGAGTACGCCCACGAGCAAGGCAACCACCCCGAGCACGATGCCGACGACGGGCTCGTTGGTGGCCGAGGTGGCGAGAAACACCACGAACCCTGCGGCGGCCATCAGCGCGTAGGTGAGCAGCAGCACCGGCAGCGTGATGATGAGCGACGTGACGAACACCGCGAGCCCGCGCTTGATGTATTCGACGAAGTCGTTGAAGTCGATCTTGGGCATCGGGTTCGGGTGCCGCCGAACCAGGCGCTGGTGGGCCTCGCACATCCAACCGGAGAGCGCGATGGGGCCCACGATGGGGATGAGGAGGAAGACGATCCCGAGGAGCAAATTGGTCTTCAGGTTCTCGCTCTCGAACACCGCCTTCACGGCGCGAAGCGCGCTGACCCCCGGGTCGTCGCCGGGGCCTGGGGTCACGTACTCCGCAGGCGCGGGGCTCGGGAGCTGGGGCTGCCAGGGCGGTTGCATCGGGGGGAGCCTACCCCGCTTTGTCCGGGACGCGGAAGCGATGGGCAGACGGACCGGCACCCGGCGGTTCCGACACACGAGGCCCGGACCATCCGGGCCCGGACCCTGATGGCGGCTCGCCGTTCGCGGATTTCGATTCCATCGCCGATGGGTGACCGGTCATGTAGCCTGCGCGCGCATGACGGAACGCGCTTTCGTCCCCCTCGCCATCGCCGTCGTGACGGTGAGTGATACACGCACGATCGAAACCGACACGAGCGGTGCGCTGCTCGAGAGCGAGCTCACCAAGGCCGGCCATCGCGTCGCCGAGCGCGTGCTCGTGACCGACGACCTCCTGCTCTTGCGCGCGACGTTCGCGCGACTCGTCGCCGACCCGCAGGTGGACGTGGTGATCGCCACGGGGGGCACCGGCATCACGGCGCGGGACGTGACCCCCGACGCACTGGCTCCCCTGGTGGACAAGCCGATTCCCGGCTTCGGCGAGCTCTTCCGATTCCTCAGCTACGCCGACATCGGCGCGGCCACGATCCAGTCCCGGGCGGAGGCCGGCCTGGCGGGAACGACGCTCGTGTTCACGCTCCCGGGCTCGACGGGTGCGTGCCGGCTCGCGCTCGAGAAGATCCTGTTGCCGCAGCTCGACTCGCGCACTCGCCCGTGCAACTTCGTCGAGCTCCTGCCGAGAGTGAAAGGCACCGCGCGCGGCTGACGCGCGGCGCGTTCAGAACGTGCCGCCCACCGTTGCCTGGCCTCCGCCCTGCACGTAGGCCGGCGCGACGATGAGCGAACGCACCGGCGGTCGCGCAGAGCTCTCGCCTTTCGAGCCGCCGCTGGTCGCGAGGAGCACGATGCCGACACCGAGACCCACGGCACCGACGCCGAACGAAATCGTCGAGAGCGTCGCCGCACTCTGGGCTTGGTCTCGGAGATCTGCGCCGGCGGCGTCGCATTGATTCGGGTCGCTGCGACCGATGGCGCTGCCGCAATGATCGTTCGAGTCGCTCTTTTTCGAGAGGGCGCGCAGGCCGAAGTAGCTGCCGACGCCGACACCGACCACACCCACACCGACGGCCACCCAACCGAGGGTCGAGCTGCCCTTGCCCGAAGGCGCGGGCTCGGGCTTCGGTGGTTTCTCCGGCAGCCGAGCCGGCTCCGCTGCTTCGCGCTTCGCCGGAGAGCTCTCGGCCTCGAGCGCCGGGACTTTCAGGCGGGTCGTGCCCGCGGAGGCCGCGATTTGGACTTCTTGCTCGAACGGCTTCTTTCCGGGACCGCTCACCTTCACGCGATGGGCCCCGGGGTCGATGGGCAGCGCCGTACCGAGCGCCGCGCCGCCGAGGCTCGTGCCGTCGAGCTCGACACTCCAATCCTTGGCATCGGCGGGGAGCACGATCTCGAGCCGCGCGAGCTTCGACTCCAGGGAGTCGGCGGACTTTCGCGCGAGCTTCTCGCGCTCGCTGCTCTTTTCTTTTTTGGCCAGAGCGGCCGCCTCTTTGAACTCGGCCCACGCGCTCGCCGTCTTGCCCGCCTTCTCGTGACAGGTCGCGAGGTTCAAGAGTGTGCCGAGACGCTGCGAGAGTTTGTAGCTCTCCTCGAGCTTCGGACACGCCTCGGCGTACTTGTCTGCCTTCATCAGCTTCTTGGCGTCGTCGAACAGCGCGTCGGCGGCTGCTTTCTCGGCGCCCGAGGCCTGGGCAAACGCCGAAGCGCCGAAGAACGACATGACAGCGGAGAGAGCGAGGCTCGCGAGCGCGCCGCGGCGACAGGACGAGAGTGCGAACTGGACTTCGTGGGACATCAGTACGAGTCGTCCAACAGGTCCTTCTTGCCCGGTTTGGCGCCCGGCGGCGAGACTCGCGCTTTGCCCGCCGCACCCGCGCTGGCGCTCGGTTGCGCGTTCGCGCTGGGGAGCGCGCTCGGGTTGGGCGCCGGGGCTGGTTCGCTCGCGGCCGACGCCGGCTCGCTCGGCAGCGCCGAGGGCGCCGCGATGGCGGCCGGGGCGGGCTCGGCCGGCGGGGCTGGAGTCTTGGCGGCGCTGCTCGAGCCGGGCGCCACCGGAGACGCAGGACGGAGCACGAGGAACGTGCCAGCGATGCCGAGCACGAGCGCCACGCCTGCGCCGATGAAGAGCCCCCGGCGGCGCGGCCGGAAGTCGAGCTCGCTGCTCGTCAGCCCACCGACCGTTCCCTGGGAAGGCTCTTCGCTGAGCTTGGCCCGAGCCAGTGGCCGCGTCAGCTCGTCGGTCACGCTGTCGCGCTGCGCGACGGCCTCCGGTTGTGTCGCCAGACCGAGTTGGCCATCGACGAGCAAGGCGGTGATTCGTTGCACGCTCGGCTGCGACGCCGCGCTGCCGAACGGAGCCAGCGAGAGCGCCAGCTCGGCGACGTTGCGATAGCGGCGCTCTCGATCCCGCATCAGACAACGCTCGACCACGCTGGCCAGGCCTTCCGGCACGTCGGAGCGCCGCGACCGAATCGACGGTGGCGCGTGGAGCAAGACCTTGCCCAGTGTCTCGCCCATCGTCGCGCCGGCGAACGGGGTCGCGCCGTCGAGGAGCTGATAGAGAATCACGCCGAGTGACCAGATGTCCGTTCGCGCGTCGACGTTCTTCGCGTTCTGCACCTGTTCGGGCGACATGTAGCGAGGCGAGCCCAGCATGGTCGACGTCGAGGTCAGATCCTCTTCGACGTTCTCCTCCGTGGCCGCCAGCTTGCTGATGCCGAAATCGAGCACCTTCACTTCACGCGGCCGACCCGACTTTTGGTAGAGAAACAGGTTGGTCGGCTTCAAATCCCGGTGCACCACGCCGACCGCATGGGCCTCGGCAATCCCCTCGATCGCCTGGAGGATGAGGTCGGCCGCTTCGGAGACCGGCAGCGGCCCGCGGTTCTTGAGCTCCTGGCCGAGGTCGTGTCCCACCAGGTGCTCCATCACCATGTAGGGAGTCCCGTCCGGGAGCGTGCCGCAGTCGAATACCCGACACACGTGGGACGAGTCGATGCGGGCCGCCGCGCGTGCTTCGCGCAGAAAGCGCTCGACTGCCGCTTCGTGCTCCGCATCCGAGAGCAGGAACTTGATGGCGAAGCGCTGGCCGAGCTGGACGTGTTGGGCACCGACCACGACGCCCATGCCGCCGGCAGCGATGATCTCCTCGACCCGATACTTGTCGGCCACGAGCTCGCCGACTTGCACCGGCGAGCGCTCCGCCGCGCTCTTCCTGGGACGGGCAAGCACGCCAGTGCCGGATCCAGAACCCGCACCCGAGGACATTCCGCTCAGAATACCGGCCCAGACTTCGGCTAGCAAACGCCACGCGGTGGTCGGAGCCGAATCGGCTATACTTCAGGGTTCTATGGGGAACTCTTCGACGTGTTTGCCCGTTCTCGTGGTTCTGGCTCTCGGCGCCGGCTGCGGCCTGATCGCGGACATCCAGGATGGACAGGTCGTCTCCACGGGAACCGGAGGCAGCGGTGGCGCGACCGGCGGCGCCGGCGGCGCGACCGGCGGCGCTGCCGGCAGCCCGAGCGGCGGGACGGGTGGCGCCGGTGGCTCCACAGGCGGCGCTGGCGGCTCGACCGGCGGCGGCGGCGGCGGAGGCGCGACCGGAGGAGCCGGGGGCGCCAATGACGCCTACGCGAAAGCGGTGCTCGAGGACATGCCCATCGCGTACTATCGACTCGACGAAGCGCCGGGCGCGACGACGGTGGCCGACTCGTCGGGCAACGGTCACACGGGGGCGGTGGTGGGCGGCGTCGTGCTCGGCGCGCCGGGTGCCATCTCCGGCCATACGGCGGCTTCGTTCGATGGCTCCAGCTCCATCGACCTCGGTGACAATTTCGATTTTGCCGGGACTTCGTCGTTCACGCTCGAGGGTTGGATCTGGCCTTTGGCTTCCAAGGGCGCGTTCTTCGCGAAGTCCATCCACACCGGCAGCTACGACGGCTGGCTCGTTGGCGAAGGCACCAGCGACTTCCAGGCCTTTCGCGGCACCGGCGTCGTGACCTCTTCGCCGCTCGACAAGACGAAGTACACGCACCTCGTCGTGACCTACGACGGACTCACGTTGAACCTCTATCGCAACGGCCAGCTCGCCAAGAGCAGTTCGACCACCGCCCCTGTGCTGAACCATGGTGCGTCCGCCTTCATCGGCTACGGCGAGAACTGGTCGCACCTCGTGGGCAGCGTCGACGAGGTCGCGTTCTACGATCACGCACTCACCGCCGCGCGCGTTGCCGCTCACTACGCGGCGAAGTGACTCAGGCCACGAGCCACAAGTCCGGATCGCGCTCTGCCCACGCGGCCAGATCTCCGACGACGGGGCAGACCACCGGGACCCCCAGGGCGCGAGCCTCGCGGACCACGCTCGGCGCCCCTTCGCGCCGCGACGCCGACAGCACGAGATCGGCCGCGCGAATCCAGCTGAGAGCCTCCGAGCGCGGCCGCCGACCGAGGAAGGTCACCGTGGGAAAGCGCGCGCGGAGCACCGCTTCCGACGGGCCGTCGCCGAGCACCACCACGCGCACGTCGGGCACCAGCTCGAGGGCCGCGAGCGCGACGTCGACGCGCTTTTCGGGCACCAGGCGCGTGGCCAGGAGGACCAGCCGCGCGTCGCTCGCGTCGACCCCGTGTGCGCGGCGGGCCTCACTTCGACTCGGCACTCCCGACACGTCGACCCGAGCGGGCTCGACGCGCACGCGCTCGGCGAGCTCGGGAGCGGTGCGCAGGAGCTCGGTCGCGAGCTCGGCTGACACGCAGCGGACCTCGACCGAGCGGCCAAGCCAGGCTCGCGCCATGCGCGAACGAAGCGTGCGCGGCAAGCGCGCAAATACGCGCACGTCGCTCCCGTGGGCCACGATCTCGAGCGGGGCCGCGCTGATCGTCGCGATGGGAAAGGCGCTCGGGACCAGGAAGTGCGCGACCACCCGATCGTGGGGCAGCCGCGCGAGTCGTGCGCGCGCTCCGTGGACGAAGGCGGCAGCGCCGACGATGCGCGTCGGGCGGGAGCGGATGCGCGACAGCGCACCGGGCCAGCCGAACGCCCCATGGTGTTCCACACCGAGCACCTCGACGTCACCGATTCGGCGCGATGCACCGGGCGCGATGACCTGCACGCGAACTCCACGCTGCTGAAGCCCGCGCGCCTCCGCCTCCACGAAGTGCCCGGCCGCGTCGCCGGGTGTTTCCGGGAAGGACGTGGTGACGAAGACGACGCGCTCGCTCGTCACGTGCGGGGGATCTCCCCGAGGGCCTCTAGCCCCTCGGCACCGTGGATCGCGAGCAGGTCGCCCAGCTGTCGCAGATAGGCGAAGGAGTAGAGCCCCCCGTCGTGGCCGTCCCCCCAGCGGAGACCCAGGGCGTAGTTCCCGACCTGGTTCACGTCGCGAAGCTCGAGATCGCCCGGTTCGACGAAAGCGATGCGACCCGAATGGCCCTGACAGGTCGCACACGGACAGAAACCCCTAAGGATTCTGTGCGGATAGCTGTGCTCCTGGCCGTCGGCCCAGCGGAGTTCGAAGACCCGAGCGCCGCGGGGCGCGCGGACGCGGGTGGGGGTGATCCTGGAATCAGTGGCCATCGCGCTTGAAAATCCTCCCTCCGTCTGCCATATCCCGCCCTCCCGTGACTACTCCCAGCGAAGCCGTTCAGTGCAAACCCCTCGAGGTCGTCGTCGGTGACAAGGGCATCGAGCGGGCGATCAAGCACCTCAAGCGCAAGATGGCGGCCGAGGGCATCCTTCGGGAGCTCAAGCGCCGCCGCCACTACATGAAGCCGTCGGTGAAGCGCCGCAAGAAGATGAGCGAGGCGGCTCGCCGCCGGCGCAAGCGCCTGCGTACGGACGACCGTCCGTGAGAAGGCAATCGTGGCCGAGACCCGACGCGGTCCGTCCACACTGAGCGTCCACGCCGGCGAGCGGCGGGACGTGAGCAAAGCGCTCGAAGCACCCCTGGTGCTCTCGAGCGCTTTTGCATTTGGGAGCGCGGACGAAGCGAGCGCCGCGTTCCGAGGCGAAAACGCACACTACATCTACGGCCGCTGGGGCAACCCGAGCGTCGAGGAGCTCGAGCAGAAAGTCGCCGCGCTGGAAGGCGGAGCCGAGGCCGTCGCGACGGCGAGTGGTATGGCCGCGGTGACCGGCGCGCTGCTCTCCCTCCTCCGAAGCGGCGACCACGTCGTCGCTCCCCTGGCCTTCTACGGGGAGAGCGCCCGCCTGCTCCGCGAGCGCCTGCCCGACTTCGGCATCGAGTCGAGCTTCGTCGACGCGCGGAGCGTCGATTCGTACCTCGCCGCGTGTCGCCCCACGACCCGCGTGTTCTACGCCGAGTCGCCCGCGAACCCGACCCTCGGCATCACCGACCTGGCGGCGCTCGCCGAAGCCGCCCACTCGCGCAACGTCACCTTGGTCGTCGACAACACGTTCGCCACGCCCTACTGCCAGAACCCACTCGCCCTCGGGGCAGATTTGGTGGTGCACTCGCTGACGAAAGCCCTGGGCGGTCACGGCGACGCCATTGGAGGGATGGTGGTGGCGGACGAGGACCGCGCCAACCGGGTGCGCGATCTCATCGTGAAAGGGCTCGGCGGGGTGCTCGCCCCGTTCAACGCGTTCCTGATCTCCCGGGGCATCCGTACGCTGGCGCTCCGCCAAGCCCAAGCGTCGCGCTCGGCAGGGGTCCTGGCCGAGCGGCTGCAAAGCCACCCCGCGGTCGAACGCGTCCACTATCCGGGGCTTTCGGATCACCCCGGCCACGCCGTGGCCCGGCGCCAGATGCGCGCCTTCGGCTCGCTCCTCTCCTTCGAGCTTCGAGGGGGCCTCCCGGCGGGCCGCAAGCTGCTCGAGGCGGTGGGCGTCATCACCCACGCGGTGAGCCTCGGCGACGTCCGATCGCTCATCACGCACCCCGCTTCCACCACCGCTTCGACCATGCCGCCCGAGCTCCGGGAGCGAGCCGAGATCCGCGACGGGCTCGTTCGGCTGAGCGTCGGCATCGAAGACGCGGAGGACCTCTGGGCAGACCTCGAGCAGGCCCTCGGCTGAGCGCGCCCTCGGCGGCCGACGAATCGGAAAAACTCCGCAGGATTTTGGGCCAATTGGCCGGGCGGGTCGTAGCGTCCGCACGACGATGCCGCTCCCCGCTCCGCGTGCCAACGTGCGTCTTCGAGGGGTTGCCACGGCCGGTCGGAACGAGCCGGCGAGCAGCCCTTTTGCGAGCCCGCCGCCGAAGAGCCTGCCGCGCAACGTGCTCGTGCCCAAGTCGGCCCCGAGCCAAGAGCCGGGCCCCGTCGCCAGCGAGGCCCCGCCGGCGCCGAGCGAGCGCGGCCCCATCGTCCGGCTCCGCACGCTGCTCGTGCTCTCGCTCCTGGGTCTCGCCGGCTTCGTCCTGAGACCGCGGGTGGAGGCAGCATGGAAGCTCCACGCTTCGGCCAATGCGCTGGCGAACTACGCGCTCTGCATGGTGGGCCCCACGGGGCCTGCTCTCCTGCGCGACAACTCGCCGGAGTTTCGCCTGCTCGTTCGACGGCGGCTCGTCAGCAGCGAAGCCAACGAGCGACCGTTTCAAGACTGCGCCAAGCTGGCGCGTGACCTGACCGAATCCGCTCAGGCCGAGCGCGCCCACCGGGCGCCAGCCTGGGCGTTCGCCGAGTTCGGCGGAGCGGCGCTCGACCACGGCAAGCCGGAGCTCACGCTCGTCGACCTCGGAGTCTCGAGCCATCACTTGGCGGATCTCGCTCGGCAGGCATACCCCTTCGTGCGTGGCGGGTACGTGAAGCTCGTCAAGCCGAGCATCGCGGCCCACGAGGCCATGCACCCGGTCGAGACGGCGCGGCCAGCGCTCGGGCGCGGGTTGCCCGCGTGGCGCGCTGGCTATCGCGCAGTGGGCGAAGTCGAGGGCGTGCCGACCGTGGCGTTTGGTCGGGGTGCAACGCTCAACGTGTTCGCGTCGTCGGATGCAGGTCTCACCTTCCGACCGGTGCCGGCACGGGGGGTCGAGTCCTTCGCCGAACGGTGTCCGGCCGGTGATCGCTCCTTTTCGCTCGCACTGAGTGGAGAGGCTCGGACACTGGTCGCGGTATCCCAGGGACCCGACGGCCCTCCGCAGCCGAGCCCCATCGGTTCCGCCGACGCCGAGCTGCTCTCCCTCGCCTGCGATGCGAAGGCGCTGGTGGTGGCTCTCAAGACCGACTCCGACAAGGACCCGAGCCTCGTCGTCTGCCCGTTCCGCGGTCGCTGCATCCCGATGCAGCTTCCTCGCTTCCCGGGCGTCGGAATCGCTCCTGGCAAGGATCTCGATCTCGCGCGTGTCGATGGCACGACCATCGTCTCGGTGCCGATGGGCGGGCTCGTGCGTGTCGCGTCGACTCGCGACGACGGCCACTCATGGACGCCGTTCACGCTCGCATACGACGATGCGGCGCACGCCGACTTCCGCGCCGACGTCCGCGTTCCGACGCGCCTCATGACCCTCGGCAAGCGCGTCTTGCTGCACGGGGCTGCGCAGAAGCCGGGCCAGAGCTACTCCGTGCTGGTTTCGGACGACTTCGGGGCGAGCTTCCGCACGCCCGACGCGCCGGTCACACCCGTCGCGGCGAAGTGAGGCAGCCGCCGCGCCTCGTTCAAGAACCGAGGCAACCGAGCGAGATGTCGACCTTGGCCTTGGTGTCGAGCTGGACGATGGTGCAGCTCGACGGACAAAGCAGGATCGACTTCGGGTTCGCGTTGTTGTCGTAGTACCAACCGCCCCCGGCGCAGGCCGCGGCGTTCTGCACCTTGGTGAGCTTCTGCGCCGGTGGGTTCCCTGCCGGGAAGTAGCTCACTTCGACCTTGGTCGGATCCACGATGCCGCCGTCGGCCGTGGGCATGGCGAACTGGCACGCAACGGCGCTCTTCTGGATCGCCGCCAGCACGGCGCTGAACGCGGCGGGGTTGCCGTTGTCGACGTCGTAGGAATAGCAGGGGCTGGCGCCACCGCAGAAGTTCGAGTGCTGCGACGCTCCGCCCGGCGCAGCGATGCTGTCGAGCTTGACGAAGTCGGCGCCGTCCATCCCGATGACGAACGTCTTGATCTTGTCGGTGAGGAGGTGGCTCTGGACGATCCCGGCCAGGGTGTTCACGTTGGTGGTGCAGTCTTCGGGCACGCCGTCGGTGATGAACACGCCGATCATCACGCGGCCCGGCTGCTGATTCTGCGTCGTGTAGGTCGCGAGCCCGTGAAGCGCAGCCTCCATGGGCGTGCCACCGCTCGGACCGTTGGTGTTCAGCGACTGCTGGAGCGGGTTCAGGTTGCCCGGGAGCTGCCCGAGAGGGACATCGGCGACGGCACAGCTCGCGCCCGTCAGGCACTCGCCCGCGTTCTTCCAACACTTGGGGAAATACTGGAGCGCAACGCCAGTGCCGGGGGGCGCGGCCTGGAAAAACTGCGAGAGCGCGTTCACCCCGTAACACCACTTGGACGTGGTGGCCTGACCGATGTCGCAGTCCGCGCCCATGCTCGTGGAGTTGTCGAGCATGATGTACATGTCGAGCGGAGCGGGCTCGGCGCTGACGGTCGTCGCCGCGCACGCATCCCCGACGCTTCCGTCGTCTTCCACCGGCCCGTCGTAGTTGAAAGAAACGTCGGGGATCCCCGCGTCGCCCGCGGCGCCGCCCGTTGCGCTGCTGCCACCGGCGCCACCGCCCGACGTGCCACCGCTCGACGTGCCGCCGCCCGACGTGCCGCCGCCCGACGTACCACCGCTCGACGTGCCACCGCTCGACGTGCCGCCACCCCCGGCTCCGCCCGTAGCACTCGCTCCACCGCCACCCGAGCTGCTGCTGTCGTCGCCGGAGCTGCTGCAGGCTGCGATCACGCCCAAGACGCCCAAGACAGCCGCGACCGGCAAGGAACGGAAGCCCATGAGCTCCGAGTCTCCGCCAAGTCGATCGCCCTCGCAAGTCGAGCGACGCCGCGAGCGCCGGCTCGGCTCGGACTTCGTGTAGGCTCGGGTGTCGTGTTCGCCTACGAGCGCCCCATACGGTTTCACGAGGTCGACGCCGCCGGCATCGTCTTCTTTCCCCACTTTCTGACCATGGCCCACGAGGCCATGGAGTCTCTGTTTTCTCCCCTCGACGGCGGCTACAGCCACCTGGTCACCGGCCGCCGTATCGGCCTTCCGGCGGTGGCTCTCCACTCCGACTTCCGAGCGCCGCTCCGCTACGGCGATACGACGCTGGTGGAAACCAGCGTGCTCCGACTCGGCAATCGCAGTCTCACGCTGCGCTACCTGTTCGTCCGGAAGCACGATCGCGTGCTCTCGGCCGAGATCCGCCACACGGTGGTCTCGACGGATCTCGTGCACCTCGAGAGCTGCCCGATGCCGGACGACGTGCGCCGCGTTGCGGCTTCCCACCTCGACCCGAGCGTTCCCACGGACTGACGCGCGCGGAGCGGTCGCGCTCAGCGCGGCCGGCGAGCCATCGTCGCGAGGGAGCGGCGTACCCAGCCGCCGTGGACGTTCGCACCGGCGACCACCGGATCGACTTCGCCCGCCAGCACCACCAAGGCCTGCACTTTGAGCCGCGCCGCGTCGCGTTCGGGCTTGGGCCCGCCGTCGAGCAAGGCGAGCAGCCGTCGCGAGGCGACCAACGCTGCGGGCCAGGCGCGGCGTTCGACGTACCACTCGACGAGTCGCTCGAGCCGCTGTCGGGTGGGTTCGAGCTCGACGCTGCTCTCCAGGTCGCGGAACGCCTCGCTCACCCGACCCGCGCTCTTGAGCACGCGTGCGCGCCCTTCTTGTGCGCGGGCGCGCACGGCCGGGATACGCGCGGCGGTGTCGTACACGCGTTCCGCTTCGCCGAGGTCGCCCGTCGACTCGCGCACGCTCGCAAGCTCGAGGTACGCTTCGCCGTAGCTCGGATCGAACCGTATCGCCTCGTTGAGCTCCATCAACGCGAGCGCCGCGTCGCCGCGGCGCCGGTGCTCGAGAGCTCGCCGCAGATGCTCGCGCGCCGAAGCCCGTCCCCACGGTTCGCGCGGTGGCGGCTTCGATTTCTCGACGCCGGCGGCGGGCGCGGGTGCGGGCGCCGGGCCTTGGCGGGATGGAGCCACCGGCGTCGCCGCGGGCGGGTCCGGAAATCGCATGGTGGGCTCGGCCGCTGCACCTCGGGTCCCGACGAGGGCGAAGACCAGGAGCCGGGCCATGCGCATCGTCCCGCGAGAATAGCACCGCCATTCGGCTGCGCGCGTGTGGGCGTGCCGCCGCAGGGTGCGTCCCGGAAGCCACGGCGAGCCAGCATCCAAGACCGCCCGCGGGTGAAAACCCGGGGTATACGCCGGGCACGCCCGTTGCTGACGGGCGCCCTGAGGAAGGTCATCGATGCCCGCTCGCTCCCCGGAAGCCACCTGGCTTCGTCGCCATCGCCCCGTCTTGGTCGCTTGCGTGCTGGTGGTCGCCGCATGCGTTCCCGGCGGCGCCACCATGCCCGCCGTGAGCCCGAGTCGCACGCTCGAGCTCGGGAAAGGAGAGGGCGGCAACGCCGACTCGGGCCCGTTCCGAGTGGTGTTCGCCGGGCCGACCGGCGAAGCCGTGAGCGGCGCCGAGATCAGCGTCGTGTTCAGTCGACCGCTCCGCGCGCTCGAGCTGGCGGGCAACGAAGCGCCTCCGCCGGTGCAGCTCTCACCGAAGCTCGATGGAAGGTGGCAGTGGGTCGGGACGCGCGCGCTGGTGTTCGTGCCCGCGAGCGGGCGCCTGCCCGGCGCGACCCGCGTCGAGGTGGAGGTGCCGAAGGGAACCCGCGCCCTCGACGGTTCGACGTTGGCCGCGGCGCATCGTTTCTCCCTCACCACGCCGCTGCCGAAGCTCGTGCGCTCCACTCCGAGCAGCGGCGCCCGCGGGCTCGAGCCGAAGACGGTACTCGACCTGCGCTTCAATCAGCCCATCGATCCGAGCGTGCTCGAGCGGGCGAGCACTCTGGTCGCTTCCATGGGCAAGACCACGCGTCCGTTGGCGTTCAGCGTGAAACGCCCCGACCCGAAACAGCGCAAACACTTGGTGGTCACGCCGACGGCCCCGCTGCCGATCCACGCCAAGCTCGCGTTCACCATCGGCGCGAGTCTCGTGAGCGAAGAAGGGCCGCTCCCGGCCGGAAGCGCGGAGTCCGTCCAGTTCGAGACCTACGGGCCGCTCAGTGTGGAGCGCGTGAACTGCAACCGCGACACACCCAACGGCAATTGCATGCCGGGCGCGGGCTTGAGCCTCGAGTTCAGCAACGCCGTCAAAGTGAAGGACCTGCGCAGGATGGTGAGCCTCACGCCCAACCCCGGCGTCGAGTGGGAGACCTGGCGGGACGACGACGACGACACGAGCTACGCGAGCCTGCCGACCAAGCTTCGGCCCGGAACCACCTACACGCTGCGCGTGAGAGGCGAGCTCACGGACCGCTTCGGCCAGCGCCTGGGGAAAGCCTACAGCGAGTCCATCGTGGTGGACGATCTCTGGCCCACGGTCGAAATCGGCGTCTCCGGTGACGTCATCGAGGCGAGCTCGCAGAAGGCCGTCAGCGTCGGTGCCGTGAACGTCAAGCAATACGACCTCGTCACGGCAGCGTTGTCGCCGGCCGACCTCTTGGCCCTCGACTCGGATGCGTCCGGTGAGGCGCGGTTCACCGAGCTCGCCAAGCTCGGCTCGGCGAAGAAGCGCGTCGTGCGCCCCGCCCTGCCTCAAAACACCCTCGCCAAAGAGGCCGTCGACCCGGCAGCGGTGCTCCCGGGCGCACACCGCGGGCCGTTTGCGCTCGGCGTGCGCTGGGTCGAGCGCGAAGCTGGCAAGCGTGCCGGGCGCAGCGAACGTGAACGTATCGGCAGCGACGTGCGCATCCTCCAGGTTTCCGACCTCGCCATCAGCGCCAAACTGTCGAGGCACGGTTCGATGGTTTGGGTCTCGCGCCTGTCGAACGGCGCTCCCGTGGCCGGCGCCAAGGTGGAGCTTCATCGCAAGCAGGGCGCGACCAAGACGCACGACACGGACAGCCGCGGACTGGCGGTCATCCCCAAGGCCGACTACGAGCCGAACTTCGATCGCGGAGCGGCCGAAGACCGAGCACTCTTGGTGGTGCGGAGCGGCGACGACTGGGCCTTCCGCTACGCTTCGGAGCAGCTGTCGTCCTGGCGCTACGGCGTGAGCACCGACCTCAGCGGCAACCAGCGCCACTACGGCATGCTGTTCACCGAGCGCGGCATCTACCGCCCCGGAGACTCGGTCCAAGTGAAGGGCATCGTGCGCACCGAGATCCCCACGGGCAACGCCATCCCCAAGAACCTGGGCGTGCAGCTCATCCTGCGATCTCCCGACGGGGAGGAGGTTTCGAAGCAACGAGTCGCGGTCAGCCGCTTCGGCACGTTCAACGCCAACGTGCGCGTGCCGAAGAGCGGCTCGCTCGGGAGCTGGCAGCTCCGCGCCGAAGGCCTGGGCGAAGATCAGAGCATCAGCGAGTACTTCGAAGTCGCGGAGTATCGGCCCGCGGAGTTCAAGGTCGCGGCCGAGAGCGACCATCCGACGTACGTGCGCGGCGACCGCGCGCGCTGGACCGCGCGCGGCGACTACCTCTTCGGTGCGCCGATGGGCCGCGCAGGCGTGCGCATCGCGGTGAACCGCAGCCCGACCTATTTCGCGCCGCCCGGCAGCGAGGACTTCGTCACCGACGGCGCCCAGTTCTTCGCCGACCTCGAAGAAGGCGAGTCACCGTCGCGCGAACTGAAGACCGAGACCGGGAAGCTCGACGCCAAGGGCACGCTTTCGACGGAGCTCGAGCTCGCGCTGCCGAGCCAGCGCGGGCCCGAGGTCGTGAGTTTCGACGCCGAAGTGACCGACGTGTCCCGCCAAGCGCTGAGCGGCGGGACGAGCGCCGTCGTGCACCCCGGCGCGTTCTACGTGGGGCTCTCGCGCCTCGAGGACTACTTCGTGGACGCGCCCGGACAGCTCGTGACCAAGGTGCTCACCTTCGCACCGAGCGGCGAGAAGGTCTCCGGCAAGAAGGTCCTCGTCGACCTCGTGCGCCGCAAGTGGACCATCGCGCGTCAAGACGCGGGAGGCGGCCGCTATCACTCCGTCTCGAAAGCAGTCGACAGCGTGGTCGCGAGCTGCAACCTGGTGAGCCAAGCCGAGCCCACCGCGTGTACGCTGCCGGTGAAAGAAGGCGGCTACTACCTGGTTCGGGCGCGCGCGAGCGACGAGCGCAAGAACCCCATCGAGGCCGCGCAGAGCTTCTTCGGTATCGGCGCCGGCGGCATGAGCTGGAAAGACGGCGACCAGCAGAAGCTCGAGCTCTCGCTGAACAAGAAGACCTACAAGGTCGGCGACAAGGCTCGCATCTTGATCAAGTCGCCGTACCCCGAGGCGGAAGCCTGGGTCACGGTAGAACGCGCCGGCGTCTACAGGTCCGAGCGCAAGAAGCTCACGGGCCCGACCCCCACGGTGGAGGTGAACATCAGCGACGACCTTCGGCCGAACGCCTTCGTCAGCGTGCACCTGGTGCGCGGTCGCACCCAAGCGCCGCCTCAGGACCGCGCGAAGGCCGACGTCGGTGCGCCGCAATTCCGTGCGGGCTACGTCGAGCTCGCCATCGACCCCGAGGCGCGGCGGCTGAAGGTCGACGTGCGCCCCAAGCAGACCGAGCTCAAGCCGGGCGCCACCGCAGACGTGGAGCTCCGCGTCGTGGACGCGCAAGGCAAGCCCAAGAGCGCGGAGGTCACGCTCTACGCCGTGGACGAAGGCGTGCTCAGCCTCATCGGCTATCGGACGCCCGATCCGCTCCCGGTGTTCACCGCATCGCGGCCGCTCCAGGTCGCCACCATCGAATCGCGCGACACTCTGGCCAAGCTCGGCCTCGACCTCGGCAACGTCCTCGGCCTCGAGAAGGGCCGCGAAGGCGGCGGTGGCGGCGAGGGCCGCACCGCCCGACGAGACTTCCGCCAGAGCGCGTATTTCAACCCGACGCTCACCACCGACGAGAAGGGCTTCGCCAAGGCCAGCTTCAAGCTGCCCGAGAGCCTCACCACGTTCCGACTGATGGCCGTGGCCACGAGCCTCGATGATCGCTATGGCTACGGCGAGTCGCGCGTCGTCACGAGCCGCCGGCTGATGGCACGCCCGGCGCTGCCGCGCTTCGTGCGAGCAGGAGATCAGATCGACGCCGGAATCGTACTGAGCGCCAAGGGCTTCGGCCCGGCCAACGTCACGGTGAGCGCCAAGGTGGACGGGCTCGAGCTCGCCGGCGAAAGCCAGAAGGTGGTGAAGCTCGAGCGCGACGCTTCGGTCGAGGTGCGCTTCCCCATGCTGGCGAAGCAGGCCGGCCGCGCCAAGCTCTCGTTCGACGCGCGCGCAGAAAAGGAGTGGGACGCAGTCGAGGTCGAGCGCGAGGTGGAGATCCCCACCGTCATGGAAGCGGTGGCGCTCTACGGTCAGACCGAGCGGGCGAGCGGCGAGCAGCTCGGGAGCCTCGACCAGATCCGGCGCGACGTGGGTTCGCTCAACGTGTCCATGTCGAGCTCGGCGCTGGTGGGGCTCGACGCCGGCGCCGAACAGCTCGTCGAATACCCCTACGGCTGCACCGAGCAGCTCTCGAGTCGACTCTTGCCGCTCTTGCCGCTGCGCGAGCTCGCTCAGGACTACCACTTCGCTCTGCCGAAGAACACCAGCGCCATCATCGAGAAGACGGTGGCGGACGTCCTCGGTCGGCAGCGCGGGGACGGCGGCTTCGGGATGTGGCCCGACTCACCCGAGAGCTCTCCCTGGGTGAGCACCTACGCGCTGTGGGTGCTCCACCACGCGAAGTTGCGCGGAGCTCACGTGCCGCCGCGCGCCCTGGAGCAGGCCAAGGCCTTCACGCGCCGCTACTTGGAGGAGTCTCGCGAAGACGAGCTCTGGCTCGCGACCGCGGCGTTCGTCGTCGACGTCTTGGCCGAGGTCGGCGCGCCCGACACGGGCTACATGAGTCGCCTCTACGAGAGCAGAAAGAAGATGCCGCTCTTCGGCCAGGCGCTGCTCTTGCACGCCCTCGCGACTTCGAAGCAGAAGGCCGAGATGGTCGACAAGATGACGAGCGAGATCGAAGGACAGCTCCGCATCGACGGCAACTCGGCCTACGCCAACGAGAACACTGGCGACGACTACGCCGTCTTGATGGACTCCACGGCACGTACGAGCGCGCTGGTCCTGCGCGCCCTGCTGCGTGCTCGGCCGAATCACGCGCTCGGCTCGAAGCTCGCACGGGGTCTCGTAGCCGTACGCCGTGGAGGAACTTGGCGTTCGACGCAGGAGACGGCCTTCGCACTCCTCGCGCTGGACGACTACCGCCGCGCTCAGGAGAAGGTGGTACCCGACTACGACGCCAAGATCTGGCTCTCGGGCGCGACCTTGGCCGAAGCAGAAATGCGCGGAAAATCCCTGCAGGTCGTGGAGCGCGAGATCTCGACCGCGAAGCTCGGCGGCGGCGGCACGCTGGTGTTCGAAAAGAACGGCGCGGGGACGCTTTTCTACGAAGCGCGCCTGAAGTACGCGCGCAAGAATCTGCCGAGCCAGCCCCTCGACCGCGGGTTCTTCGTGCAGAAGACGCTGCGACCCATCCAACCCGACTCCATCGTGGATGCCCTGCGGTCCATCCCAGACCAGAGCGTCGCTCGCCTGGGCGGAGGGGACCTCGTGCTCGCCGATCTCGTGATCGTCACGCCCAGCGCCCGCGAGTTCGTGGTGATCGACGATCCGCTGCCGGCAGGGCTCGAGGCCGTCGACGCCAACCTGTCGACGACCGCGTCGTGGCTCCGCATCCAGCACTCGGGCGGCGAGGAAGGCGCCGAGAGCTGCGCCGACTGCGACGACGAATTCGACGACCAGGTCGCCCACGGCTCGGCGTTCCTCGACAGCTGGTACCGGCGGGAATTGCGTGACGACCGCGTGGTGTTCTTCGTCGACCACATGGCAGCGGGCATGTACCACTACCGCTACCTTGCGCGGGCGACCACCATCGGCCGCTTCGTGGTGCCGCCGACGAAGGCCGAAGAGATGTACACGCCGGAGACCTTCGGGCGCACGGCAGCGTCGTTGGTGGAGGTGCGGTGAAGTCGGCCCGCTCGCCATCGAGCCGCGCCCTCGTCGCGGTGCACGCACGCGCGTGGCTCGCGGCGCTCCGGCGTTCGGCGTGGGCGCGAGCGGCGCTCGGTGCCCTCCTCGCGCCGGTCCTCGCCCTGGCCGTGGCGGCCGTGTTCGAGCCCCTGCCGGAGGCGCTGCGTGGCGTGCGCCCGAGCGACGACCCGAGCTTGCGTGTGCTCGACGGCGAGCGACGCCTGCTCGGTGACGTGCGCAACGACGCGGGCCGGCTCGCGCGCGGCGTCTCGCTGGCCGAGCTGCCACCCGAGGTGCCTTCGGCCATGCTCGCGGCCGAAGACGCGCGCTTCTACTCCCACCCGGGCATCGATCCGGTGGCGATGGGACGCGCAGCCCTCCAGGCGCTCTGGCACCGGCGGGTGGTGTCGGGCGCCAGCACCCTCACCCAGCAGCTCGCACGCAACGTGGTCCCACGCCCGCGCACCCTGGGCGGCAAGCTCCGCGAGATGGCCATCGCGCTCCGCATCGAGGCCAGCCTGAGCAAGCGGCGCATCCTCGAGGAGTACTTGAGCCGCGTCGAGTTCGGGCCGGGGATCCAAGGCATCGAAGCCGCCAGCCGTTACTACTTCGACAAGCCCGCCCAGAAGCTCAGCCTGGCGGAGGCGGCCACTTTGGCCGGCATGCCGCGCGGCCCGAGCCTCTACGACCCACGCCGTGGCACCGAACGCGTGCAGCGCCGGCGCGATCGAGTGCTCGCGCGCATGCTCGAACGAGGCTGGGCCAGCGAGGAGGCCGTGCGCATCGCCCAGGCGGAGCCCGTACAGCTGACGCGCGGACGCGCCGAAGGCGGCGCACCTCACTTCGTGCGCGCGCTCGAACGTGGCCTGCTCGAGCCCGCTCTGCGCGGGGAGCCGGTGGCCGAGGTCGTGACGACGCTCTCGCTGGATCTCCAGCGCGAAGTGACCGAGCTCGCCCGCGGCACCGTCGAGCGCATCGAAAGCGTGGATGCGTCGGCGGCGTCCGTCATCGTGATCGACAACGCGAGCGGAGACATCCTCGCCTACGTCGGTTCGCCCTACTTCTCCGATTCGGCTCGCCTTGGACAGAACGACGGCGTGCTCGCGCTGCGCCAGCCGGGCTCGACCCTCAAGCCCTTCGTCTACGCAGCAGCGATGCAGAGGCTCGGTTTCGGAGCCGAGACGCTGCTGCCCGACGTGGAGCTGCACTTGCCCACGCCCGAGGGCGACTACTCGCCCAAGAACTACGACGGACGCTTCCACGGCCCCGTGCGGCTCCGCGAAGCGCTCGGCAACTCGCTGAACGTCCCGGCGGTCTTCGCGGCGCAAGAGGTCGGCCCCGACGGCGTGCTCGCGGTCCTGCACGCGGTGGGCTTTCTGTCCCTCGATCGCTCGCCGAGCCACTACGGCGCCGCCATCGCGCTCGGCGATGGCGAGGTGACCTTGGCCGAGCTCGCCAACGCCTACGCCACCCTGGCTCGCGACGGCGCGTATCGACCGCTGCGCGCCGTGAAAGAGGCCAAGCTGTCCGGCGGTGGCTCCCTCGTGCTCCCGCCGCGCGCCGACACCCAGGCGATCCCGCGTGAGCTCGCGGTTCTCGTCACCGACATGCTCTCCGATCCGAGCGCGCGCGCGTTGTCCTTCGGTCGTGGCAGCGTGCTCGAGCTGCCCTTCCCGGTGGCGGTCAAGACCGGCACGTCCAAAGGCTTCCGCGACAACTGGACCGTGGGCTACACCCGCGAGCGCACCGTGGGCGTCTGGGTGGGAAACTTCGACGGCCACTCCATGAATGGCTCGAGCGGAGTGACCGGCGCGGCTCCGCTGTTCCGCGAGGTGATGCTCGCTGCCATGCGTGGACGCGAGCCCGAACCGCTCGCTCCACCCGAGCTCCTCGCCGAGGGTGAAGTCTGCGCGCTGAGCGGGAAGCGCCCTTCGACGCATTGCGCCCATCGCGTGAGAGAGCGCTTCGTGCGCGGGCGCGAGCCGGCGGAGACGTGCGATTTTCACGTGGAGATCGCGGTGGATCCGCGGAACGGTCTCCGCGCCGGCCCCGCGTGCAGCCACGTCGAACGCGTCACGGGCGAGAGCTTCCCGGCACGCTACGTGGCCTGGGCGAAGAGCGCAGGGCGCGCCCTCGTGCCGAGCGAGTGGTCCCCTGCTTGCCCGGGCACGGAGCCGAGGAGCAGCGGCGAAGTGGGGCTCAGCTATCCCTTCCCGGGCGCGCGCTTCGTGCGCGATCCGAGCGTGCCGCGCGCCAGCCAGGCCATCGTGCTCGCGGCGCGCGTGCCTCACGACGTGACCCGCGTCTCGTTCCACGTCGACGGCCGGCGCGTCGCCTCCGAGGGCGCCCCGTTCCGCGCACCGTGGGCGCTCACGCCGGGCGAACACGCGGTGCACGTCGAGACGAGCGACGGTCGCGCGAGCGCGCCGGTGCGCTTCAGCGTCGAATGACGGGAACGGCTCTCGGAAGTCTTGCGCGCGTGCCGGGTTCCCGCGTGAGGCTTGCGCGCTCGAAGGCCCACGCGTGATGAGGCGGTAGCGCCGGTCACGACGAGAGATTCCGCTGCTGTGCGTGGACCAGGAGCCCGCTCGCGCCCAACCACGAACCCCCCGAACCGGAGGAGGCACGAAACGTGCTGGTCGCCTGGCGAGTCCTCGGAGTCGAAGTCCAAAGGAGCGCCATGAAGATGCGATTTTTCCTGACGGGCGCGCTCACGTCCCTGGTCAACCTCACGCTGCACGCGCTCACCTACTTCCTCTGGCTGAAGCAGTTTTTCCGGACGCATCCCGCCGGCAGCGAGGAGTTTCAGCGTCAACTCGTCAAAGACGCGGACCACCTGGTGCTCTGGGCGTTGGCGCTTTCGGCGCTGGCGTTCGGCTACCTGATCACCATCGTCGTGAAATGGTCGGGCGCCAAGGACTGGAGCTCGGGCCTAGGGACCGGTGCCATCCTGGGCAGCCTGTGTTGGGCTGGGATGAACTTCGGGCTCTACAGCTCGGCCAACAACTTCTCGCTCGCAGGCACGCTGGTCGACCTGGTTTCCAGTGCTCTCTGCATGACGTTGTCCGCCGGCTTCGCAGCGTGGCTGCTGCATGCCGGTCGACGTGCTCGGCAATCGCCGGCACGGCAAGACGCGAATCACGCCGCGGAGCAGCCGAGTCGCTCTTGGTCGGAAACGAGGGCGTAGGCGATGGGGCACTCCACGATGGCAACGTAGGGCCGCGCCTCTGCGTTGAGCGTGACGACCGCAGCGCCATCGGGGTGGTCGCGAAAACTCGTGCGGAGCGCGCCGATGGCGACCCCTTCGAGATTTTCGAAGCCGGCCGCGCGGGCAAGCTCGGCGTGGGTCCAGCTTCCGTCGGGATCGGCGAAGAAGTCGGCCGGAATGGACTCGAGCGGTAGGTGGTAGCGGGTCACGCGGTACCCCGAGGCGGTGATGCAGGTCTCGACGCGCGTGGGATCGATGCAGTTCAGAGCGGCGGCGGTGCGAATCGGCAGCAGCATGGGACCCATTCTACGTCATTACTGAACAGATAAACAGTATACGAATACGTCTTTGAGATCCGATGTTTGCAGCCCCAACGGGCAGACGTCGCGCTCAACCTGCCAGGCCGAGCCGGCGGCGTGCGTCGGCGTATTGCTCGCTCACGCTGAACACGGCGAGGTCTCTCGCTTCGGGATTTCGCACGATCCACTTGAGACGTTCCGCGGGATCGCTGGGCAGCCCCTCGGGGTGCCCGCTCGCGACGGCCACACCGAGCAGGGCGGTCGCCGGGGAGCCGAGCGCCAAGAGGCCCGTGCGATTGCCCCACTGGTTCACCGCGGTGCCGAGCTGTGAAGCGCGGTTGCCGATGGAACCGATGACCTCGAGCGCCAGGACCGGCACGTCGTCGTCGAACTGACGCACGAGCGCGCTCTTGAAGCGCTGCTGGTGCTCGGCCACCTTCTTGGCATCCACGCCTGGCGGCGCCCAGCTGGGCGCGAACACGCTGAGCAGGCCGGCCACCATCGGCCAGAGATCGATGGGTGCAGCCCGAGAGAGCGCGGCCGTCCGCGACTGGAGCAGCTTGAGGCTGCGGAGCACGAGGAACGTGCGAGCGGCATCGTCGGCGGATTTGTCCAGGAGCGAAGACCCGAACACGAGGCGCGGAGGCGCAGAGCTGGCGGGCGCGCACACCGGACCGAGCGCCGAGGAGACGTAGACCTCGACGTTGTGCACGCCGAACGCGGTCGCCATCTGTTGGATCTGCTGGGCGAAGCCCACCGCTTCGGCGGGCAACGGCGTCGCGCGGATCGACCGCAGATCGAGGGCGTAGGCCGCATCGAGCGGGTCGCCGACCTTCTTCAAGAGCGCGCGGAGCGGCAGCGTGAGGAGCTCGGGCGCCAGGAGGTCGTCGAGCCGAGCATCGCCTGCCGCGAGCCCGGCGCCCGGGAGGTCGGGTTCGGTACCGTTCAACGCCGCCAGCGTGGCGTTGGCCACCCGCGCCGCGTCGGTTCCGCCGCGGAGCTCGGCGACGGTGGCGAGCGCTTCGAACAGCGATGCGTCGAAGCGCCCCGTCCCCAGCGCGCGTCGCGCGTCGTTGGCTGCACGATCGAGCAGCACGTTCAGCGCCGTGGCCTCGCCTCCGCGCCGATAGAACTCGGCGAGCGCGCGCAGCACGGCGCCGTCTTGGGGCCAGGTCTTGCGAGCCTTGTCCAGCGTGCCCTCGGCTTTGCGCCGGTCTTTCAGGATCTCTTCCTGGACTCGCGCGAGCTCGATGGTGCGGTCACGCTTCTCATCGGGAGTGCCCGCCCGATTCAAGAGCTCGGTCTGGAGCTCGATGGCCTTCTGGGAATCGCCGAGCGCGCCGTGCACGTACACGAGGCGCTCCATGGCACCCACGTCGTTCGGGATGCGCTTCAGCACTTCGCGATACGAAAGCTCGGCTCGCTGGGCATTGGGGAGCTGGTTCTCGTAGAGGGCGCCGAGCTTGCGGTAGATTTCCGCCTGTCGCTCGGGCTCCGTGGCGTGGCGCGCGAGACGAATCCACGCCTGCTCCGCGCCTTCCCAATCCCCGTCGTGAACGGCGAGCTCAGCGAACGCGTCCAGCGCGTCGGCGTGATCGGGGTTCGCGTCCAAAGCGGCCGCGAGGGCCTGCCTGGCAGCGTCCCGATCGCCGATGTCGGCGAGCGCCTTGCCGCGCGTCACCTCGAGCGCCACGCGCTCCTCGGGATCGTCGGTCAGGTCGATGCGGCGTTCCAGCAGCTCTGCGAGCTTCTCGCGCTCCTCGCGTTGCACGTACAGCGCGCGCAGGCGCGAGAACACGTCGGCGTGCTTCAGATCGAGGCTCGCCGCCGCCTCGAGGGCCACCTGACCGCGCTCGGCGTCTCCGACCTTGTCGAGCCAGAGCACGGCGGCACGATGCCAGGCGTCGAGCTGGTGCGCTTCGACCTTGCTGGCCCCTGCCAGAGCTTCGAGGGCCTCGGCGGCGCCGCGCGACTCGCCCAACCGCTCGAGGGCGTCGGCTTGCCGCCGGAGCGCCACCCAATGATCGGGCACGAGCTCCACGGCGCGATCGAGCAGAGACTTCGCCTCTCCGAGCTCCCCCATGCGGAGCGCGGCTTCGGCCGCGCGGAGCGCCAAGGTGGAGGCGTCGATGGCCCGCGCGACGCGCTCCGAGAGCGCTTTGTTTGTGCGCAGCGCGACCGTGTCGTCGTGGCTCTCGCGGGCGGCGACGCTCAGCGTCCGCAACGCCCAGAGGGAAGGGGGATCGTGGGCAGCGGCGAGCTCGGCGAGCTCCCGCACCCGATCGCGAGCCCCCGCCTTGATCCGGAGCCTCGCTGCGAGGATGGCGTGAGCCGTGGCCTCGTTGCGATCGAGCAAACCTGCCAGCGTGGCGGCCACCGGTTCGAGCTCGTCGGCGCGTCCGCTGCCGAGGTATGCGTGCTCGATGGCCCGGAGCGCCGGAAGGTGCTTCGGGTTCGCCTCCAAGATCGCGGACTGCCAGAGCAGCGCACTCGACGCATCGCCGCGGGCTCGATCCAGCTCGCTCAAGCGCTCGTACAACTCGCGCTGGGCGGCAGGGTCTGCGGCGGCTTTGGCATCGGCGAGCAGCTGGGCCGCGAGCTCGGCGCCCGCCGCGCCGTGGGGCGCCAGGCGATCGGCGGTCACGCGGGCGAAGGCGCTGGCTCCGGCGGCCGCGGCAGCGTGAGCGGCGCGGGCCGCCGCCGCGAGATCGTCGGCGCGCTCGAATTCGAGGGCCGCTTCCAACAGCAGACGGGTCTTCTCGGCCCCCGACTCCGACCCGGCCACCTCTTCGCGCCAGGCACCGCGCGCCGCACCACCGGCCGGGGACATGCGCTCGTAGAGCTCGCGCAACCCGACGTCATCGGGCCGCGCCGAGACCGCGCTGGCGAGGAGCTCGGCCGCGCGCTCGCCGTCCGAGTCGGCGACGAGCCATGCCTGCCGAATGGCGTCGAACGCCTTCTCCATGGCGTCGTCCGCGCTCTCGCGACGGCGGTCGAGCCACGCGAGCAAGTCCCCCGCATGTCCGCGCAAGCGAGCGTGCTGCTTGCCGAGCCGGTGCGCGAACGGAAGGCCGGGGGCGAGCTCCGCCGCCTTCTCGAGCAGCGGCCCGAAATCGCTGGAATCGAAGCCCAGTCGCAGCGCGGACTCGACCAACAAGAGCGCCTTGTGCGCCTCGTCTTCGACCGCATCGGCGAGCCCCACGAGCAAGTCGGCGGCGGCGTTCGGTGGCGCATTCTCGCTGAGGGCGCGCGCGGCCGCCTCCGAGCCGGGGTCGGCGCGCAACGCAGCAGCGTACTCGCGAGCCGCCGAATCCGGATCTTGGCCGATCTCGTGGATCAACCCGGCTGCCAGCCGCCGGTCGCGTTCCGGCACGTCGTCGCCGTCGCCGCCCCAGCCCGCGACCACGTTGGCGACACGGAAGGCAGCGCCCGCCTGCAGCGCAAGCTCGGCTTCGAGGACCGGCACGAGCGGATCGTCCGCGTGCGCGATGGAGTACGCCTCGGCGGTCGAGCGCAGCAGGCCCGGCTCCGCGTTCTCGGCCTGTGCGGCGACGAGCGCGCGCCCGAGGGCGACCGCCGCGCGGCTTGCCTCCTCACCGCTGACCAGCGTCGCAGGACCATCGGCCGGCGACGACGCGGATGCGGCCGCCGACGCCAAGGGGGAAAGCCGAGGATCACTCTCGAGCGCGTGGAGCCAGCGCTGGACCAACGCGCGCCCACCACCGGTGAGCGCCGCGAGCGAAACGAGATCGGCATCGGAGAGGCCGCTTGCCGAAGCGGTTGGTGCTTCCAGGAGGCTCGCGATGGCCTGCGGGTCGCCCGCCTCGAGCGCGCGCGCGGACAAGGCTCGGGTCAACGCCGGACTTTGCTCCTCGGCCGCCAACTGCCGCAAGACCTCGATGGCCTCGCTGCGCGTTTTCTGGTCGGTCGCCAAGAGCGCGTGGGCGAGCCAGAGCGCGCCTTTTTCGAACCCGGGCAGGACCGCGAGCTCGCGCGTCGCGCGGCCAGCTCCTGCGCGGTCTCCGCGCTCGAGCGCGCGTCGTGCCCGCTCGAAGGCTTGAGCCGGGCCGCCCTGACCCGCCTCGAGCGGCGCGTCGCTGCGCAGGCTCGCGAGCTCGGCGACGGCAGCGGCGAGCGGCGCGAGCTCCCCGGTCAAGCTCGGGTCCTTGCTCGGCACGCGGTCGCCTTGAGAGAGCTCGAGGCCGAGCTTCATCACCGAGCGGCGCGGGTCCTTGGGATCGAGCTTGTGGAGCACCTCGAGTCGGCGCTCGGTCTGCGTGGCGTCCTTGGCGATGAAGCGCGCGATCTCGGCGCCCACGTAGACGGCATGGCACCGCACGTCGGGGTTGGCGCTGCTCTTGGCTTCGATGTCGAGCGCTTGTGCCACGGACTTGTAGTCGCGGTCCTGCGCGGCCAGGAGCCGTGCCTGCCGCTGCGCGAGCGGTAGCGTGGGCGCCAACGCGAGCGCCGACGCTGCCACCTTCCGCGCATGGTTGGCATCTCCGGCCATGGCCCAGAGCTCGCTCGCCACGAGCAGCGTGCGCGCCTTGGCCAATGCGTCGGCGGCGTGTTGCGCCTCGCCCTCGAGCCAAGCGGCACGCTCGCGCCATTGTTCGAGCGCCTGCTGCTCGGCGAGGTGGACCGCCGCCGGGCGATCGGCCTCCCAGTTTTCCGGCGTGTAGAGCGGCTCGAACCCGGCACCTTCCGCTGCAGCGGCGCCGTCGCCTTCGGCCGCGGCCGCCAGCGCCGCGCTCTGCTCTTCGGCGGAGAGGTCGGCCTCGGTCGCGAGGATCTCGGGGCCGGACATGCGCGCGGGCACGGCGGTCACCGGCTCTTCCTCCGGGAAGGAAGAAATCTCGGGCGCCTCCGCGGCAACTCCGTCGAGATTGCCCACCAGCGCATCGATGTCGGCGTCACCGGGATCGATGGACGGGGGCAGCTCGGAGAATTCGTCGGCGTCGAGGTCTTCGACGCTGGCCGCGCGAGGGGGCTCTGGAGCGGGTGGCGGCGGCTCGGGACGGCGCGCTGCCTCCGGGCGCGGAGGGGCGCCCGGGCGGGGAGGCGCTGGACGCGGCGCCCTCGGTGGCGGCGGCGCTTCCATGCGCGGGGCCACGGGTGGCGCGGCCGAGCCAGGGGGCGCTGCGGCAGGCGGCGCCTCGCTCAAGAGATCGTCGACCGCATCGAGGCCATCCGACGACGGAGGCGGACTCGTGACGATCGGTGGAGCCGACGGCTCGGGCACCTCGATGCGAGCGCTGAGCGTCACCTCGTCCGCCGGCCACTCGCGTGAGTCGGGCTCGAAGAGCTTCGGCGGTTCGGGTGCTGCCGGCTCGGCGGAAGCGCGCGGCGGCGCGGCCGGAGCCACCGGCGGCGCGGGCGCAGGCGTCGCCGCCGCTGGCTGCGCCGTGGGTTGTACCGGACGAGGTTCGTCCGAGAGCAACGAGTCGAGCAACGCGTCGGGCTCGAAATCCAGATCGCCGAGCTCCTCGCCGATGCTGCGCGCGCTGGCGCTGCGCCCGGCGCTCGGCATGCCTTTCGGGCTCGGCTTGCCCTTGGGATCTTCCGGGCTACTCATCGGACACCCATCCCGAGCTGCTCTCGCAATACGAGATACGTTGGCGACAGCACGAAGGAGAGTAGTCGTGCCGTCCGTTCTTGCGCTTCCATGGAGGCGCCGAGCTGACCGCGGGGCTGGCCGCTTTGTGCCAGCACCCAAGAGACGTCACCGGCCGCGATGGCAGCGAGTCGGTCGAGGCTCGAGGTCGCCGCGCGCACCCAGCGAATGGGATCTTCGCCGCTGCCTGCCGTGCGCAACGCGAGCTCCGGTAGGATCTTCTTCACTCGACGCGAGATCTCCTTGCCGAGCACGCGAGAGAACTCGCCCAGCATCGCGTATTGAGGCGATGGCATTTCGTAGCCACCCACGCGACAGGCCGCGACGATGAGCGCGGCGACGTCCGGAGCATCGCGATGCCGGAGAATGGTGGTCCCGCGCTTGAGCGCGAACAGCTCGCGGGCGACGGCTTGCCGGTGCGCCGGTCCGAGCGGTGCTTGGACCGCACGGCCGATGACCAAGGCCGGCACTTCGCTGGCCACGCCGTAGACGGCGTGGTCGTCAGGACCGCCGACGTAGAGCTCGAAGTCGCCGACGCCGAGCGCGCCTACCCACGCGGCGATCTCGTTCCGCACGGCGAGCCCCGAACGTGGATCGACCCGCTCCTTCTTGCCGACGCCAAAGGCCGCGAGGTTCGGGCCGAGAGCATCGGAGAACGTCGAGGCGAGCGCCGCGACCAGCTCGGGAATCGCGCCGTAGTCCTCCGGGTCACACAGGTCGGGCAGCGCCCGCGGGTCGATGGCGATCTGCGGAACGCGCGCCACGCGTTGATCGAGCACTCCGAGCTCGCGATCGGCCTCGGGCGTGCCTTCGCCGAGGGCCACCAGCGAGCCGAGCGCGGCCTGGCGGAGCGGAGCGTTGTCGAGGCGCGCCGCGACGCGAGCGAGCCGATCGAGGCGCTCGGCGTCCAGAGGTTCGCGCACGAGGCTCTCCACCAGCGCCCCCTGTCCGGCGAGCAAGAGCGACAGCTCGTGGGACTTGGGGAAGGCCCCCGAAAGCACGAGGTCCAAGGCCTCGCCGTCGCCGGGAGCTTCGCTGAGCAGCTTCATCACGGCCGCTAGCGCGGCGTTCGGCTCGCGCAGGTGGTCGCGATGGATGACCATGCAGAGACGCGCGGCTTCGATTCTGCCGTCGCGACTCTCACGCTCCTGCATCAAGAGCTCGAGGATCTCGGTGGCTTTGGCCCATGCCGCGGTCTTGGCTGCGGCGCGCGCCAACCGCTCGCGCACGGGGAGCGTGGAGAGGCCGGCCCGATAGAGCCCGTCGAGGACACCCAGGGCCTTCTCCGATTCGCCCAACTTGTTCTCGTAGATGTCCACTGCTGCCACGCCGCTCATCAGTCGCTGCTTGGCGGGTGCTTCGCTCAGGGTCGAGAGGCGCGCGAGCTTGTCCGCGGCCTCGGGGAGCTTGCCGCTGGTCAGGTAGATTTCACCAGCCAAGGCCAGGGCACCGACGTGATCGGGCTCGAGCAGCGTGACATTTTCGAGCGCGGTGAGCGCCCCCTCGCGGTCACCGGATTCGCGCATCACACGCGCGCGTTCCCAGTAGAGCTTGGCGATCTCGGGCGGCTCTTCGGCCACCTCGAGGCGCCCCGCGATCAACTCGAGCAGGCGCGGCGAGTCCTTGCGCTCGCGGACGAGGCGGAAGAGCTTGTCGAAGGACTTGAAGCGCCGGATGTCGCGCTCCACGGCCCGCGACAACGCGAACTCGCCGCGAGCCAGGTCCGAGAGCTCGTCGATGAGGATGAACGCCGACTCTTCCCAGAGCTCGGCGCCGCGCGCGTCGTCGTGGACCGCGTCGCCGAGCGCCGCACACGCTTCGGCCACCACCGGGCGATCGCCCATCAGCTCGGCCGTCACGCGCAGGCCTTCCCAGCCGATGACCTCCTCCGGGTGCTCTTCGACGACCGCGCGGAAACTGGCCATGGCGGCGTCCGCCTCGCCGGCGACGAGTTGGTTGTAGCCCGCGAGGGCACGAGCGAGGGCCGTGCTCTCTTCGCCCAGAACGGGCTCGATGCCGGCGAGAGCGCGGGAGCGGCGGCGTGGGTCGGAACCTGGGGGGGCGAGCTCGAGGTTCATCAAGCGGGCCGAAGCCGCATCGTCGTCGAGCAAGGGCTCGTTCTCGTCCCCGGAAAGCCACTGCACGAGGGCGGCGCTGGCCGCGAGCGCGGCGCCGGGAAGCGGAGGCAAACGCTCCGCGAGGGCCCGGCGCGCCTCCGCCTCTTCTCCCGCGTTGCCGCTTCTCAGGGCTGCCCCCAGCCATTCGAGCGCCGCAGCCGGAGCAGCGTCGACTTCCGCCCAATTGCGCGCAGTGCCGAGCAGCCGCTCCGGGTCCGGCGCGGCTGCCGACAGCTCGGCGACGTGCTCGGACGCACGCGCGACGGCTTCGCTCTCTCCGCCGAACGTGGTGACCACATCCAAGGCCTCTCGTCGTTGGCCGAGCGCGCCGTGGAGCGCGCGCGCCAGGAGCGCAGCCGCGCGTAGCGCCTCGTCTTCGCTCGAACCGGCGCTGTCCACCGCGTCACGAGCGGCGTCCACCTCGCCCCCCGACCCGGCCTCGACGCCGAAGCGCTCGAGCGCGAGAAAAGCGTCGTCTTCGTTCGCGCTGGCGAGCGCACGCCGACGCGCGTCGAGCGAGTCGGGCTCGGCGGCGCGCAGCGCCCACGAGAGGATCGGGCCGCCGGCGGCCGGCGCCTTCTCCTGGGCGCGCTGGAACGCTGCCACCGCCTTCTGCCGCTCTCCACCCTGCCAGAACAAGATCCCAGCCTCGAGCTCGAGGCTCGCCCCGAGCTCCCCGTCGGCCGCCGCTGCCGCCGTGGCGGCCAAGGTTTCGGCGGCCACCAACGGCGCTCCTTGCTTTCTAGCCAGCGCGGCCTGGGCGACGGACGATGCGACGTGACCCGGGTCGTCACGGTGCAACGCTCCGAGTTGTTCCAGAGCGTCTGCTTCACGGCCGGCGAACAGCGCCCGAAGCGCCATCGCGATGCGCAGCGATGCTTGGGCGCGCGGTCCGGATGCGAGGGTAGCCAGAGTGGCGAGTGCGGCGTCGGCGTCGTTGGCACCGTTCGAGCCGAGCGGCGCTGCGTAGGCGCGGAGCACGCTCGCCAGCCAGCGGCCGCGCTCCATCTCGGCGAGGGACGAGAGGCCCGCTCGAGCGTGCTCGTGATCGCCGCGCAGGAGCCGCAATCGAGCGAGCTCGAACCAGAGCCCAACCTGCTCGTTCTCGGCTGCGTGGGCCGCGATCAGGCGGCGCGTGGCCTCCTCGTACCAGGCCGGATCCCGGATCAGTGCGGAGAGCATGCGCGCGACGCGCGCGATGGTCAGCGGCGCCGCACCGTACATCCCGGCTTGCGAAAGGGCTGCCTTCGCTCCACCGACGTCCTTGCCGACGCGCGCCCACGTATCGGCGGCGAGCAGGAAGTAGCGCGCCTTGGCCGCGTCCGAGCCCATGCTCTCGGCGGCAGCCTCCAGAGCGCTGGCGAGACCCGTCGGATCGTGGCCGGGGTCGAGCAGATCGAGCTCGAGCACGCGCGCGGGGATCGACCCGGCGTCTTCGGAGAGCGCCTTCTTCACCGCCTCGAGGGCGCGGGACGCATCACCCTGAGAGGCGGCTGCTTCGGCGACGCGGAGCCAGAGCCCGGCCGCAACCTTGCCTTTGGCGCCCGCTTCGAGCGCGCTGACGGCGAGCTCGGCGGTCTTCTGGGTGTCGCCGGTGACGTCGGCAACCACCATGCGGGCGTGCACCAACGCCGGCTCGCCAGGCAGCTTCGTCAGTGCTTGATCGAGCAGCGCGGCGGCATCCGCCACTTCGCCTCTACGGCGCTGTGCGTCGGCAGCCGCGAGCCAGGCGTCGACCGCATGAGCTTCGTTCCGAACCCAGGCGGGGACACCGAGCGCGTCCGCCGTGGCCGAGTCCCCGACGCTGCGCAGCAGGAGCGCCGCTTTCGATTCGAGAGCGCGCGCCACCACGTCGAAGCGTTCGGCTTTGCGACCCGCGGCCTCCAAGGCGGACAGACTGGCGAACGTCGCAGCGCTCTTCTGCTCGATGGCGCGCTCGATGCGCTCGATGGCCGCGTCGAAATCGCCGTCGGCCAGCGCGAGCTCCGCCGAATCCAGCAGCAAATGGGCCCGCCACGCGGGATGTTCCGAGCGCTCCGCGCGCTGCGAGAGGGCCCGCGCGCGGAGATCACCGTCGCCGAGCTTGCCGGCCAAGGCCTCGAGCGCGAGGTACACGGCCGCGTCGTCGGGCTTCTCCTCGGCGGCCTCTTCCAGCGCGACCCGCGCGGCATCGGGGTCCACCTCGACGTCTGCGGCGTGCTGTGCGAGCTCGAGCAGTGCGCGAACGCGTTCTTCGGCGCCTTCGGCCACTTGGGACGAGCGACCGAGGAGCTTGCCGAGGTTCTTGCTGGAACCCGAGCGCTGGATGATCTGGATCAGGCGCTCGAGGGGCTCGTGGAATTCCGGTTCGGAGTTCACGGCGTCGAGCTGATCGCGAGCGGCACCACTGCTGTCGCCGCTCTCTTCCTCCAGCACGGCGATCTCGTGCATCAAAATCGCGCGCGCCACGCCGCTCTCGGCGTTCTCGTGTTCTGCTCGCAAGGCAGAGAGCTCGTCTTCGAGGGCGCGTGGTTCG
>Ga0268298_10000789_pt1:0-22500 | contig 39624 bp, 33 predicted proteins | sample WWTPWeurt_MetaG_FD_194462 | JGI IMG/M metagenome (GOLD analysis project Ga0268298, IMG submission 194462) | Activated sludge microbial communities from WWTP in Nijmegen, Gelderland, Netherland - WWTP Weurt | ecosystem: Engineered > WWTP > Aerobic digester > Activated sludge | place...
TAAGGGAGGCGCCGGCCAGTAGGGAGGAAGCGAAGGCTGCCACACAGAGCACGGCAAAGAGAAGCAGTGCCGCTCCCCGCCTCCGGCGCTCACTCCTTGATGGTGCGTATCGCTTTGCCCTGTGTCTGGATGCAATCATGCTTATACTTGCCTGTTTGATCTTGAGAATGTCTATCTGGTCGGCTGAGGGAAGTGAAAAGGAAGGACAGGGAACCGGGCTAAAGGACCGCAGGGGAGAGAACCGTCCTTCCCTCCCCTGGTCTTGTCCCTAGGGCCCGCCTAAGGGCAAAATCGGACCTTTGGGACCGTAGGGCGTGGTCAGTTGATTGACCGAGGTCAGTCTTGAACCTTTGCCCAGTGCCGGTGAACCGGGCAATATGCTGTAGTTGAGCAGGGCAAATTGATAGGGCTCGTAATTGCTTGGCATGGCGGCCACAGCGGCCTCGTCTTGAAATTGGGGATCCACCTGACTGGCAGCCAGGGCCGTGGTGTTGCCAAAGACCCGGAACTGGAAATTGCCGCCTCCATTTATGTTCTGTGTGACAGGCACTCTTATGGTGCCGCCGTAGACAACTGAATTTGCCACTTTCAGGAGACCATTGCCGTTTGAATCGATGGGTAGACCCAGCATACCGTAGGGTGGCGTGCCCGGCTGAGACGGTGTAATGAAGCTACAGCGATTGATGAGCACGTTGGCATTAGCGGCAGAGCCGGCCGTAGCCACTGCTGGTTGGCAGCTGACCCCGTATTGCGGCGGTGCCAGAAAGAGGCTGTCGGAAACTCTCAGATTGCCTTTGTAGTGAATAATGCCTGCCGTTACATGGGGACCAAAGGCGCAACGGTGCGCATAAACTGTCGAATTGTAGTTCGTAGCCGCTCCCGGCACTTGCGGGTTCGCACCCAGAATTGCCGTGCCGCAGCCTCTGGTGAAATTTAGATAGTGTCTGGTGGAGCCGAAGGTACAGTCGCGGAAGACTGCCATATTGTTGGCTCCTACACTGGCTATTTCTTTGGCGGCGGTTTGACACTCGCGGAAGTCGCAAGCTGCCACCTGAATGTTGAAGCCGCTGAAGTTAAGACCTGTACACTGAATAAGACCATAGGGACCAATATATACGCGGTTCTCGAGTTCCAGGTTGCGCAAGTTTATATGGCTATTGCCCGGCACTATATTGACGCAACTTTCGTTATAGCTTTTGATTTTGATGCCGCCGCGTCTGGCTGCTACTACATTTATGTAGGAGCCCTGAATTTTGATGCCGTTCGATAAACCCGGGAAAGGTGGTCGTGGGTTCGGGGAACCGGTGGCGCCGCCGTAGAATAGCACCTGTCCATTGTGTCCTGTTTGATTGCTCTGCCTGATTGTAATTGGCGCACCGGCTTGCCCGCTTTTAGGTACCAGCAGCTCTGCTTCGTAGGTGATACCGGCCGTGCCCCCATCCAGCACGAGCTGATCACCGGCATTGACGGCAGTCCAGTCTATTTGCCCGGGGCTTTTCCAGGCTTTGCCCCAGGTATTGCCGGTGGTGCCATCCCCGCCGGGGGAAATGTAGAAGACTTTGGCCATTGCTTGCGGCTGGCTCAAGACCATACCGGAAAGTGCAAGCAAGGCCGAGAGCGCGAAGGTCTTGAAGGTTTGCATCCTCATTGAATTATCTCCAGACTAAAGCCGACTGCAAAGCTGGTGGGATGCTTGCTGTCTGCTTTAAGAGTTGGCATGACACATTTTTGAATCGACGGTTTTGTCGGTAGCCTTACTCTAACGACGGAGCGTGAGGCATAGGTGAGGACTGTGTGAATTGACCGTGAAGTGGTGTATTTCTTTACACCGGTCTGAATCGGAAGGGCTTAGCTCGCTATAATCTACAGAACTGTTTCGAGGTTCCTTATGAGCGAATTAAATCAGCTTGCTAATCTTGAGGCCTTGCTGAACATAGTGGTGAATGCTGCAGAGATCCTCTTCTTCTCTGCCGCATTTCCAATGTTTATCTTTGTGGCTTTGCCCTCGCTCCTGGGCTTTAAGGGTTACTCATTGAGGATGTTTTTGTGCATCATTTTTTCCGCCACAATTGGACTAGTCAGTCCAACGCTGGTGGAGGCGGTCGTGAGCGTGCTACGCACCAATAGTTCGCCGCTTGGGCTTGTGATGCTCATCTTGACGATTGTTTTCATTCCTCTTCTCAGCTTTGGTTGTATTGGCTACCTTGCCTTCCTTCCCAGTCTGATTGCTAGATCCAGGGGCTTGAAAAGGCGGCGGGTAATTTTTCTGGTAAATTTACTGACCTTCTTCATTCCTCTTTCATGGCTTGCTCTCATGATATGGTGCTATTTTGAGGCGAAGAAAGAGAGAGAGCTGGTAGATTCGCAGCAGTTGAATTGAATCCGGCCCAGGTGTCAGCACTTATTGAGAGAAGGTAGCTTGTGATTATTACTGAGAATTTTCCATTGCCGCTGCAGGAACTGGCCGCCAGGTCCGGTGGCGCCCCGGCAATTGACGGCGATAGCATCCTGGTCCTGGCTGACTGGCCCGCTTCCTTCTGGCTGAAACTAGATGTCTCGACTCGTATTGTCAAAGGAACGCTGGAAGGGAAACTGCATCTTCCCGCCAGGTCGAACGGACGTCTCTTTATCTTTGAGCCGGGCTTTCCGGGTCGAGGCTCCGCCGATCTTGAGAAGTCCCATGTAAAACATCTGACTGAAGCCGGCTATACGGTATTTGCGCCCAGGCATAACGGCATGTTGCTCACCGGCAAGCATTCCGACTTCTATATAAGTTGTCCCGAGCGGCAAGCAAAGGCAGGGCAGGAAGGACAGGTTGTTCTCGGTGACGGACCCTACACGGAGTTGGATAAGTGGCTTCTGGAGCCGCTCATTGCTATTGAGGCCCTGAGCGCCTGTTTTGAAGAGACTGTGCTTCTGGGGCATTCGTTTGGCGGTCTGGCTGTGATGTATTCGGCCGTAAAATATTTTGCTGAAAGTCCAGGGCATAACATCAAGCGTCTCATATCCATGGCCGGGGCCACAGGGCGCATCCGCTCCGACAGCGATCGCATCGTTGAGATGTGGACCGAATACATTGATACCGAGTACATCCGCGAACGTGTGTCAATCGGTAAGGCGGAAGACAATTTGCGGCATCTGCGCCATGCCTACGGTCTAATTCACGAGAAAATAAAAGTTCTGCCGGATCAAGTCGAGCTTCTCTGCCTGCATCCCTGGGGCGATAGTCATGACAGTATTGATGAGTTGATTGGTGTAAACGAGCCCCTGGAGCTAATCCTCAGTTTGGGGCGCGGTACTCTGGTGGTGGATAAGACCCAGAAAGCCGAGCCGTCTCTGGAGCAGTTGGCACACGATATGTGTGGTCTCAGTTCTGCTGCCTTGCTAAAGTTGCTTGATACGACCTGGAAGAGCGATAAGCAAATTCTTCAACTTGATAATAGCGGCATCCACTAGGCTCTCAGTGACGTTCAAGAGACCGGCCTGTTTTTGTATCGTGTAGATTGATACCGGTGAGGCGCTCAAGATCATAGGTGCTGATGGGAATGGAAGAATAGGCTCGCCGACTTCTGCTTTCGGGGTTCTTTTCGTTGGAACCGCTCAGGACCACTACATAGTATTCGCTCCCGGCGGCTTGCAGCTCTCGTGCCGGTCTTTCGCGGTTAAGGTAGCTTCTTACTCTAACCGGAAAGTCTTCTTTCTCTATATTTTCCAGCACCACTTGCGGTGCGGCGAGGGGCACTACAATACCGGGACGGATGGTTGTTACGCCCAGCTCATTTGACCTGTACAAAGAGAGGCGCTGGTTTGGAATCTTGCTGATGAAGGAAAGCCCGCCGCCAAGTACGATTGTTTTTGAGGTAAGAAAGCCTGTCAGGGCCCCGACCGTGGCGCAGATGCGATTGGGAGCTTGAGGGCGAACGCTCTTCTGCTTGAGGAAGAAGCGGCGCAAAGGTTCGTTCAGCTTTTCCTGGCTGTAGGTTACATCTGCGGCGGAGGAAAAGTCGTAGCCCTCTCCGCCGTTGAAACTATAATCGGTCATGCCGATTCTATAGGTGGCGGCGTCTTCCACCCTTTTCCAGTTGCCTTCTTTGTCTTTGACGAGAGCAAAAACTATGCGGCTACCGGGAGCTTTTTCTATGTCGTAGGCGAATTTGATACCACTGACATCGAGGAATCGTCCGCCCAGGCTGCCGGCCACCGAATGTTCCAGGTTCCGTAAAAGGCTCTTGCCGGTCACCGTAGCGCAGGCCAGGTGATTGTCGAAGGGAAGAATTTCTTCGATTTTCTCAAGGGTGATTGGCCCCCGATCTATGAAAGATCTGATGCCGCCTCGATTTTCCATTGCCACCTGTACACCCTGAGACTGACCGGCGTCAAGGAAGGCGTCGGCAATCAAATCTCCCAGCGCTGAATCATGGCGGTACAGGCGCCAGCTATTGTCGAAATTGCCATCGGCTCTGGTGAGCACTGTTTCTTTTAGAATTTTGAGCGGCTCGGCCATTTTGTCGATGTAGGCTTTGACATCAGGCTCCTCGGGCAAGCGGTCGTTCACGGCCAGCAATCTATATTTGCTCTTTTCCGGCAGCACCGAACCGTTTTTGTCGAAGGTCAGTTGTAGTTGTCCGAGGCTGCGCCCATAAGAGCCGGTCTGTACTATCAGGCAGGGACCGGCTTCGCCCCGGTTCACCAGTACCGGCTCGCTCAGTCTGGAGTGGCTGTGTCCTCCTATGATGGCGTCTACCTCGGCGATGTTTTCGGCGATTACTTTGTCGTAATCGACACCGCAGTGGGTGACAAGGATTATTTTGTCGATGCCCTGATCTTTTAGTTTGCTTACTTCTTCCTGGATTGGTGCTAGCCAGGCCGCTTCTTTTGCTTTTGTAGCATCTCTCTTCAACCTGGCTCCGTCTCTGCGCATGGATAGACTTTCTATGTCGGGTGTGATGGCCCCTACAAAGCCGACTTTTACTTTCGAATCTCCCAGTTCTTTGATCACTGAAGGCTTCATGACCCTGGCCAGGGCCGGTAACTGAGCGGCATCTAAGTTGGCGCAAATAACATCGAAGCGCGCCCGGGCCAGTTTATCGGCCAGATTAATGCCGCCTTCGTCAAACTCGTGATTGCCGATGGTATAGAGGTCGTAGCCCAGTTTATTGAGCAGTTCCACCTCAACCTCGCCTTTGTAGCGGGTGAAAAGTGGAGTGCCTTGAAAGATATCGCCGGCGTCGATGGTCAGGCAATTTTTATTTTCTTTCTTGAGCTTGCGAAGCAGATGGGCAATACGAGCCATACCGCCCACGTTTTTGCCTCTTTCTAGAAAAGGCTCGGCATGGGAGTGCAGATCATTTGTATGAAGTATGGTAAGAGTAAATTCAGTGGCCGGTATTTTATCGGCGCAGGCATGGGGAAGGCTTGCCGCAAGGAGGATGAGCATGGACAGGGTAAAGGCCGGTAGTGTTGACAGGAGGAGGCTCTTGAGTCTTTTGCTCTGGCCTCTGGTGGTCGTACCCGTGGTCATGGTTTTTCCCTTCCCCGATAGTCTTTTGTCTTGGAAACTTTTCCCCTCTCTATATGTATACGCTCAAACCGGGTCAAAAGTTCGATCTATAAACTGTGATTTTGTACCGGAAGAGAATTGTCCTGTTTCCGTGACGGCCAGATGTAACTTGGACCTTGACCCCTTTGACGCCCCTATGTCTTCCAAGATTTACCTGGACTACAAAAATATAAGTGACCGTGCTATTTCAGCAGTTAAGTTTCGAGTGCGGTTTGTGGACGGTGAAGGCAAAGATCGCGGCACCTTCCATGCCGTTGATGCCACCTACCTGACTCCTCAGGCGGAGCGCTCTCAGAAATGGAAGCGGGACTTCACCCTCCATCCGCAGGTGGTGGCCATGAAAATTAGAGTGTTGCAGGTGAAATTTGCCGAAGGCGGCGATTGGCAGAGTGTGAAAATGCAGGAACTGGCAGGCTCGGGCTCCGGCGCTGCCCCAGGTGCGGCCGATGCCTCGCAGGGCGGGGCGGAGCCCGGTGCGGAAGCACCTTGATATTTCACTGCTTTCAAGGCAAGGACAGATAATAGAATTGCCTGAAAATTTTTCAAAATTCTAAAAGGCGGCAGGGATGAAGATCTCTGCCGTTTTCTTCGATCGTATCGACGATTGATATTGTTTGCATGTTGTATTGTATATCCACTTCTGAAAATTGAATAACTGTCTCCTTGGGAGGATCGGATATGGCTCATGCCCGAGAGCCGATTACGACGATCATCTCATTGGTTGGCGTGGCGTTGACTTGCTTTGTCATCGCCAAGGCCAGCTGGTGGATGTTGCTTGTGGCAATTGTCGTCGTATGCTTCGGTTGTTGTCTCTATAAACTCATCGATAAGAAAGATAAGCCCGGCCGTCTTGTGCGTGAGCGAGTTTAATTTGCTGCGGCATTTTGTAAGCTTTGTTCTGTTTCTAAGGTTCGTCCCAGGTGCCTGACCGGTTCTTTAGCCCCGGCGCGCGAGCCTCTTGGTAATTTGTTTTACCTCATCAAGTTTGAAGAGGTAGCAAATTGCCATATAAACCAGACCGCCGATGCCGGCCGCAAAACCAAGGGGTATTGCCAGCTCCAGAAGGTGGGGCAGGGGTAGCTTCAGTGAGGTTTTCAGGGCGGCGGCGGCCTGGACCAGATAGCCATATCCGAAGCCGGCACTGAGACCGCAACAGCAGGCGGCTGTGATCATGATGCCCACCGGCTTGATCAATTTGCCGGCGCCCAGCCTGCCGATTTTCTTGCGTAAGAGAATTGATAACAGGCTTAAATTGAAGACAGTAATAATTGATGTGGAAAGGGCAATACCACCCAGACCCATGGCCAGCGGAACTGCTAAGAACCAGGTGATAAAGAGTTTGACGCCTATTGCGGCCAGTCCTACGTAATATGGCGTTTTGGAATCTTTGTGGGCATAGAAAACTCGCGTCACCAGATCTCTTGCCACGTAGAAGAATATGCTCGGCACCAGGAAGAACAGTACCGTCGTTACCAGCTCTGTGGAATGTTGATTGAAAGCGCCTCTCTGGAACAGGAGCTGCACGATTGGCTGCGGTAGCGCTAAGAGCAAGGCCGACATGGGTAGGGCCAGGAACCAGAGCAGGGTAAGGGCGCGCCGCAGTTCGCTCTTTAAATCATCAATCTTGCCTTCGGTCACTTGCAGGGTGAAGCGGGGCAAGATCGGCACCAACATGGCTGTGAGCAAGACCCCCAGCGGTAGTTGCACCAGTCTATTGGCAGTCACCAGGGCCGTCCAGCCACCTTCCCCCATCTGCGAGGTGAAAAAGACATCCACGTAGCTGTATATGTAACCGATGGAAGTAGAAATGGTGGCCGGCCAGAGCATGTGCAAGTATTCTTTCATGCCCGGTTCCATCTTACTGAAGAGCTTTAAGTCTCGAAAGGTGGGATGGGCTTTGAGCATGCCCGGCATTTGTACGAGGAATTGACCGATGGCTCCGGCCAGAGTACCGGCGGCCAGGCAGAGACCGGTTTCGCCGCTACCCTTGAAACCGAGGCAGGCAATGATGATGCAGAGTGATGCTACTGCTGGTGCCATGGACGGCCAGAAAAACTGGTTGTAGGTATTAGATATGCCGCAGCCAATGCCTACTAATCCTGCAATTAAGATGAGCGGCGACATAATTCTCAGCTGCATAGTGGTCTCGTGCCAGAGTTTTATTTTCTCTGCTTCACTGCCGCTGCCCGGTGCTACTAACGGTACTATATACGGTGCCAGGGCGAAAACTATGAGAGCGAGAAGCCCTGTAATCAGTCCTGTCCAGACAAGCAGTTGCACGGTCAGCCTGCCGCAGTCGCCGGAGTCTTTGCGGGGAGTCAAGACGGCTACGGCCGAAGAATGAAAGGGACCTCCCAGACCGCCGAAGAGCACCAGAATATTGCCGGTGAAGAGAGTGGCTATATTGTAGGCATCAGCGATCATGGTGGTGCCAAAGGCGCTTGCCACCACCATATCTCGCAAGAGACCGGCGAACTTGGAGAGAACGGTAAAGAGGGCTACCAGAGAAAATGTCTTACCCAGGCTCGGCTGTTTTTTCAGTTGACTGCTATTGCCGGCTGCAGCCGGTTTGGGAGCCTCAGTGCTGTCCACTTTCTGCGCCGCTGGCTGCCGCGTCTCCAGATCCCTGGTGTGCCAGTTCGGCCGCGTATTTAACCGAGGGGGCTTCAACCGGCTTGATTTTCTGTGTTTTGTCATTGGCGTTGTAGATGTAGTCCGGTGAAATATTGAGGTACCGGGCTGCTTCTAATGCTACAGCATTAAAGACCGGACCAGCCACTGTATTACCCCAGCGTCCGTCGGTCTGAGGGCTGTCGATTACGGCCAGACACAAGAGTTGAGGGTTGGAGGCCGGCAAGAAGCCGATAAAGGAAGCTATGGTTTGACCGGCCATATAACCTCTGCCGCTGGCCGTAACTTTCTGCGCCGTACCGGTTTTACCGGCGACGCGATAACCCGGCACCTGTCCCGCTATCTGAGTGCCTTCCGCTATATTCTGGGCTAGAAGGGAGGAAACCAATTTCGCTACATCGGGAGAAATAACCTTGCGTTTTTTCGGCTCCATCCACTTTTCCGTGACGCCGGTGCGCGGGTCGTATACGCGCCGGATCAGATGGGGCTGCACCCAGGTGCCGTTGTTGGCCAGGACGCCCACTGCTGCCACTAACTGTAGTGGCGTTACGGCGATCGCTCCCTGTCCGAATCCGGTGGTGGCCTGGTCGATTGGAGTCCAGCGCTTGTAGTTTAGTAGGATACCGCCCGATTCACCGGGTAGATCAATGCCCGTGGGTTTGCCCAGTCCGAATTCGGAAAGCTTGTCGTAGAACTGTTTGGGCGTCATGGCCATACCGATCATGGCCGAGGCAATGTTGGAAGAGTGAATGAAGAGACCCTTGAGGTTGATTGTGCCGTGACCGCCGTCGTGGTTGTGGATGGTGCGATTGCCCACGGTCAGGGACCCACCGTCGTAGAAGGTCTGATTCGGCTTGATGGCGCCGGTTTCCAGACCGGAGGCCACGGTAACGATCTTGAAGGTGGAACCGGGCTGATAGACATCGACCATGGACCAGTTCTTCATGTGTTCGTATTTGAACTTGGTGTAATTGTTCGGGTCAAAAGTCGGATAGTTGGCCCAGGCTAGAATTTCCCCGTTGGTGGGATCAGCCAGAATGACGGAGCCGCGCAGGGCATGGGAGTGGCGGCACATGGCATAGAGTTCTTTCTCGGCCAGATGTTGCAGATAGTTGTCGAGAGTCAGCTCCACGTGGCGCCCCAGGGGCGGAGTAATATCCCAGGAGGGTTGCTTGCTTGGTACCAGAATGGTTCGGCCATGACCGTCCAGCTGAGGCTTGGGAATGTTGCCGGTATCCGTCAGGGTTTCTTGCAGGGCTTGTTCCACACCGCCCTGTCCTTTTGTATCCATATCGGTATAGCCCAGAAGGGTAGCGGCAAGCTTACCTTCCGGATACTGCCTGAAGGGGCGGGAAACGATGTCTACGCCGGTCCAATTCAGCTCCTGTAGCTGGTCTATGCACTCCCGGTCCAAGTGGCGTGCCAGGGTGATAATTGGATAGCCGGAGTTGAATAGCTTGAGAATTTTGCTTTCAGGCTCTTTCACTATGGGAGAAAGAATGCGGGCCGCTTCTTCTTTCTCTTTCTTGAGCAATTTCACATGTACGAAGACATCGTAACGGGTTGTGTCCACCGCCAAAGGCAGACCACGGCGGTCTGTGATGGCGCCCCGATGAACCAGCATGTGGTGCTGCTGCCGCTGGGTTTTAGCCTTTTCCGTGAGCGTGGGTCCCTGGTAAATTTGCAAGTAGTAGAGCCTGCCGATAATGGACAGTGCTCCCAGGCTCAAGAGAATTTGCCAGATGCGCAGGCGCCAGAGGGGTGAGCGTGGATGCCGCTTGATTACACCGCGGTCCCTTATCTGCTGCTGTTCCCTTACTCTCGCCACCTTTCACCCTTTGGATTTTGAACTTATCTAGAAAGATAGTTTAAATCACTGCCTTTATCAAAATGATTCAAGCAGTTTCATCTATATATTGAATCTGATTCTTTAGTAGCCGCTCATCAAAGGCAGGTGATGCTTGGCTGCTTTTACCATGCTCAGCTTGGGCGCCGGCACTTCTTTGCAGATTTTGACAACTTCTGGAACTACCAGACCTTTGTGCTTGGAAACGTTTTCGGAAATTCCCTGGTAGGAGACTTCCTTCAATACGCGGTTGGAAAGTTCGGAATTCTGTTCGCTGAGGCGGCGCACTTGCTCTTGCAGCTTGCCCACATTGTGGGAATCGTTGACGTTCATGCCGTAGGCGAAAATGGCCAGACCGCAAAGGGCGATCAGTCCGGCTTGCAAAGTGCGATTGATGCGTACCAGGACAGGTACGCGCCGTCCCTTCTTGGGGCTCTCAAGGGGAACCAGGTAAGGTCTGGCTTCCTGCTGCTGTTGACGACCGGGTGTCACTGCTTGCACGGCGGAGTTCTTGACTACTCTGGCTGAGTCACTTCTTGGCTCGGAATAATCAAAAGCGATGGGTGCGACGGGCGCGGACTCGCGACGGGTTTCAGTCACGAGGGAGACTCGCGCTACTCTGGCTGCCGAGCTTCTTGTGTCGTACGACAGGCTGACGGGCTCGTCGTTTACTCGGCGTCTTTGAGTGCTTACCATATATACTCCCTAATTCAGCTTTTGGCCTGCACGTAGTTTAGCACTACGACTGCGGATGTTGGCAAGTAATTCTTGCGAAGAAGCTGTTACAGGTTTACGTGTGATTATCAGAAATTCCACTTCTTTTTGGCACTGGCAAAGAGGCAGTTTCGGCGGGCAAACGCAAGACTGGGCGCCCATTTTGAAAAATTGCTTTACGATTCGATCTTCCAGAGAGTGAAAGGTGATGACCACCAGTCTTGCTCCCGGGCTGAGCATTTGTTTGGCTTGTTCCAGAAATTCTTCAATACTCTCAAGTTCGGCATTTACAGCCATTCTCAGTGCCTGGAAAGTACGCGTGGCCGGGTGAATATTTTGACCGCTGCCACCACCGGCAAAACCAGGCGAATTTTTGTTTCTGCGAATTTTTTTATTTTGTTTATCAGAAGCCCGACCGCCCGTGTAGTTGCATTTTGCCACTATGGAAGCCAGTTCTAAAGTTGTATTAATTGGCCTGCTTTCCACTATGCGTTTGGCTATCTTGCGGCTGTTTCGTTCTTCGCCGTATTTGTAAATGATGTCTGCGATATCTGCTTCCGTCCACTGGTTGACTATATCGTGGGCGGTGAGGCTCTGCTTCGAGTTCATGCGCATATCCAGCGGGCCGTCTTTCTGGAAACTGAAGCCTCTCTCTTTCTCGTCGATTTGCATGGAAGAAACACCGAGGTCGGCGATGATGCCACCGTCAATAGTATTGATACCGTATCTGGATAGTGCCTCTTTTAGATATCTGAAATTGGAGTGTATGAAGGTAACCCGCTTGCCGAGGCTTTCTTGCAGCGCGTCGATGGCTTGCGGATCCTGGTCAAAGGCAAAAATTTTCGATTGCGCTCCCACCCTATTTACCAACTCTTGCAGATGCCCGCCGGCACCGGCCGTGACATCAACATAGATAAGACCGTCCCGGGGTTCTAAAAGGTCAATAGCCTCTTTCAGCATGACCGGAAAATGTCGTTCTTGATTGCTCATGGTCTTTGCCGGTTTGCCGTCGGAGGCACAGGCTGCCCCCTCTTCTTCCTGGCTGATTGAATTATTCTCGACGTCTATGCTGCACCGCCTGCTTGGCTTATTGGTCACTTATGCCGTTTGGTTCAGGTTAGGATTATTCCATAATACTGATTCCATAATTCTGAAGGAAAAGTGACGGGGCTTGGCTCGGGGCTGGTGTCTTTCACTGTTGCCGGCTTCAGCGGCAAAAAAGACCCCACGGTCCGGCAATTCAACCAGCGTCCGTGGGGTCGCTTACTTTTAATTTTTCGGCTGCACTCGGTAGATTTAGCCGTCTCAGTTCTGGTAGGGGCGATCCGGTAGCGGGGTGCGCTTTTCTTTGTCCTTCTGCCTGGCTACAAAGTCGAAGTCCCAGCACAGGAAATAGATAGTCTGAATTGAGAATAGTCCGATCACCGCTGAGGCCAGGGCCGGAGAGAGCCACTCGGGGCGATCCTGGAAGAGATTGAGGGAGAAGGCGATGTGACTGGCCACGATGGGCAGGAAGAAGAGAAAAACCAGGGTGAGAAGCTGGCGGCTGCTGGCTGTGGTGCCGGCCCAGTGCCATCTCAAGCCGTCCCACCAGAAAGTAGGGGCAATCTTGAAGCCCAGGCGGTTGGCCGGTGTGAGTAAACGTCCGCCTCTCAGAGCCACAAATGAACGCTCACAGGAGCTACAGTTGAGGCACTCACTCAGACCATGGGGTTCTATGAGCCCGGTACTGCAACGGGGGCAGGGGTAAGACTGGCTCGGGCTGATGATTTGTTGTCTGAATGAAAGGTTCTGGTAGGAAGAATTGAACATCTCTTGCTTCTCCGCGAAAGCTGTAGAGGGACGTGACAGAGCCATACAGCTCTGTGCCGCAGCAAAAGAGACTCAATGCCCCAGTGCCGTTGCGTTGTCCTGAAAATCTGCTGTACTTGTTTGATACCCGCTATTCAACTCCTACTCAACAAGTCAAGAGGAAGATTTAGCAAATTTAATAAAGCTCGAGATTCTCAGTGCTTGCCGCTCTTTGCCCTTAGCTGAAGTAGGGGTCTCGGCGGCTTGCACCGAGGGCGCCGACGGCCAGCATGAGGCGAAAGGCAACCGAGTAGTCGCTGTGTTTGATGGCGATATCCCGGGCCGACAGTCGTTCGATGCCTGGAATCAGCTCTGCGGCGTCGGCCATGGAGGGGTCGAACATGGTGATTTCTATGCTAGAGGGTTGCTTCGCCTGGAAGAGCTGCCAGTGTTTTTTGTTCAGGGCCGCTGTCCGGGCTGTTTCTCTTAATTTGCCCAGGCTTTCCTTCTGGCAGGGAAAAACTGCCGAATATCTCGAAACTGCCTCTTTTACCTGGGCACAGGCGATATCCCCCAGCCAGTCCCGGGCTTCCTCTATAACGGTGTCGTCACCGCTGAGCATGGCGACAGGTACTCCAAAGTGACCTGCCAGAGCGGCATTGAGTCCGGTTTCTCCCACCGGTTTGCCGTCCAGGCGCACCTCGAAGAAGATCTGGGCCCTGTAGGTATGGCTGAGCACGCCGCGGGCATGGCCGGCCCGGGCATGGTATCCGAGAAATACGGCAAAGTCGGGCCGCCTCTCCGCCTCGTTCAAGCCCGAGACCATGGAAAAAGGCTTTTGCCAGCCGCTTCTAAGAAAAATACCGGGGTGGTTGATTAACTCTTCTATATGGAGATTGCGCGCGTCCCAGTGCGAATCGTTCACCACGATTTCCTTGACGCCTCCCTCTAGAAGTCCCTCAATTACGGCGTTGGTTTCTTCATGGAGAAGTCTGACGGCCCGTCCGTAGCCGGGCTCATTTGGTTGGGTCTGGCTGCTATGCAAAATTCCGTTTATGCCTTCCAGATCTACGGATATATATGCTTTCACTGACCACTCCCTTGCGCTTTGAATTGATTTTCTAATTGCCGGAATTTATTCCAAGACTACCGACAACTTGCCTTGAATTGCTTATATTGATTTAGCACAAAGTGGTCGGAATAAGGTAAGCATGAGAGGCATGTCAAGTACGAAGCTTTGTTTTGTCGTATTATCTGGCCATGGCTCTTTTATCAATGCATCCGGAAAAAACACTCAGTCTGACCGCCCCGCCCCTCGCCTTTTCCAAGGTGCACGGCCTGGGCAACGATTTTATTCTTGTGACTGAGGAAAATCTTTGCCGGCATCTGGTTTCGCAGGGATTGGCTCTTGCCGCTTCCGACTCTGCCAGGAAGAATGGCGGCGCCGCTCATACTGAGCCTGTGACGGACTCTCTTTTGCCGGCCCTTAAGTCTATTTTATCGAACCTGGCGGTTTTTCTCTGTGACCGGCGCCGGGGTATCGGCGGCGACGGTCTGATTGTGGCCGTTCGCAGCAGTTATCTGACTGAGAACCACAGTGCTCGAGGTCCCGCCACCATTGCCGCCCTGGTCGACAGTTACAGCCGCGAAAGGGATGGGGTCAGCGCCCTGGCGGCGCCCTTCTCCTGGATATACGTTAATTCCGACGGCTCCTATTCTTCGATGTGTGGAAACGGGCTGCGCACCCTGGCTCTCTTCATGGCCAGGCAGGGCTGGCTCAAGGAGCACTTGCCCTCAGGTACCGACTCCGCTGGTATTTCCGCTGCCGCTTCGGTTTTTCAGGTGCGCTGCGCAGACTATCCCGTTCATATAAGCATTCAGTCTATTGACGGCGACTCCACCGGTAGTGGCGCCAGCCGGGCCGTGGTTAGTACTCGTCTGGCCAGACCATTATTTTCCGCCGCAGACATTCCTCTGGATCTGTCCGAGCGGGGAAATGTTGAGTCACAGTGCGAGTTTGTCGCTGCTCCCATCACTCTCAAGAGCGGTCAGGTGAAGGCTACGGCTGTGAGCATGGGAAATCCCCATTGTGTGATTTTTGAGCGTCAGGAAGCCGGCTCTTTGCCCTGGTCTGAATATGCCATGGATATGCAGGGCGGGCTGCCGGAAAATACTCTTGCCGGTCTACCGGCGGCAAATTCAAATTCTCCTACTTTACGGGCTCTGTCGGAAGAGATTCAGAGTTTAAGCCTTTTTCCGCAGGGTGCAAATGTGGAATGGGTGAAAATTCTCAGTCCTGAAAAAGTGCGGGTTTATGTGGTGGAACGAGGTTGTGGTCCCACTCTTGCTTGTGCCAGTGGGGCGGCGGCAGTGGTGGCGGCCGGCGTGAGAGAAGGGCTGCTCAAACGGCAATGCTGTGTTATTCTTCCAGGGGGAGAGTTGGCTGTTTCGTATCTGGATGGTGGCATGCAAGAGCAGATTGAACTGACTGGACCGGCCGAGTTTGTCTTTGACGGAGTGGTATCAGTTCACTTCCATCTCTTTTCAGAGCCGGGTCGTGCTCTCCTCCTCTCGGCTCAGTCGTCGGCTAATCAGGGCTTGCAGGAGTAAGGCTTTTGGAAGCGAACCAGAGAAGGGAATGGATGCGCAGTCGCCGCAAGATGCGGAAGGCGGCTCGCCGTGCTCGTTTGCGTCGTCAGGCCTTGCGTTATATGTTCCTGTGCGGCTTGCTGGTTTGTGGTGCCGCTTGCTTTACCCACCTTCCCTGGAGTCTGAACAACGAGAAAACTCAGATCGAAGTGAAGGGCAATTACGTAGCCAGCCGTGAACAAGTGCTCAGTCTTTTGAGCAGTGTTATCGATGTGCCGATCTATCGCATTGATCCCAAACAACTGGAGCGCCAGCTCACTTCTTTGAAGGCGGTGCGTTACGCCTTTGTGCGTCGTTATGCTCTGCCCAATCCCCGTATCGTCGTAGAAATTCTGGAGGAATACCCCTGGGCTTCCTTCTCCTGCGATCCGAAGCAGCCACCGCAATCAGTGATTGCGCAGTCCGGTCGATTTATTCCTGTCAGTGAATTTCCCAATGTGGTCAAGCCGAAGATGGTCATTTACGGACCGGCCAACCTCAAACTAACTGCCCGTGAGGTAACGCAATGGGCTAGCTGGGCTAATTACATCAGCGAACAGACCGGCCGACCGGTTTCTTCCATCGACTTGCGCCAGCCCTTCGACGTGCATGTGCAGAACGGCGATCTGCATTTGAAATTGGGTATGCCCGACGCTACATTGACCAGGCGCCTTGGTCGTCTCGTTTCCATTTTGCCCACCGTGGAAACCATGAAAGACAGAGTCGAGTATATCGACCTCGGGCTGGACAACTCCATCCCCTTGAAGATTTCCAAAAAACCGCTCAAGCAGTTGAACGGACACGGCGAAGACGGCAAGGTTTTGCCTGACGGCCAGGGCGGCACTGCCGCTAACGTGGTAGAGCCGCAGGTGCAGACCGCCAACGCCGGTCAGGCGCTTTAATATCATTCTTCAGCAGCTATTGCAGACGTTTTACCCGGCTGTATTCAGCTTCGCATCTTCCCAGAGATCGTTCCAGTCATCTTTGCTCAATTCCTTGAGAGGGCGCATGGCTCTGGCTTCCATATCGGAGAAACGGCGGCGAAATTTTTCCATTGTGAGAAGCAGGCATTCCTCCGGATTGAGATTGTGCCAGCGGGCCACATTCACCATACAAAACAAGACATCGCCGAATTCCAGCGCTACTTCTTCCTTTGCCTGACTCTCCTTCTCCGGCTCGGTCAAATCAGGATTGGAAATGGCTTCTTTCAGTTCGCTAATTTCTGAGTCCAGTTTCTCCCAGACGTCGCCCTCTTTTTTCCACTCGAAACCTTCACTGACGGCTGCTTCCGATATCTTCAGAGCCTGGAGAAGAGCGGGCATGGCCCTGGGAATACTGTCCAGGGTGCCGCTTTTTTCTTGCTTCTGGGCCTTTTCCCGGGCTTTAATGTCCTGCCACTGGCTCACCACATCCTCGGCGGTGCTTACGGTGCTGTCAGCGAAGACATGGGGATGGCGGCGGATCATCTTTTCATTGATGCCCCTGGCTACATCCTCGATGTCAAAGGTGCCCTCATCCTTTGCTACCTGGGCATTGAGCACGATTTGCAGGAGCAAGTCGCCCAGCTCTTCCTGTAACTTCTCCGGGTCGTCTTTCTGGATGGCCTCCAGGACTTCGTAGGCTTCCTCCAGCAGATAGCGAGCCAGGCTCTTATGGGTCTGCTCCCGGTCCCAGGGGCAGCCGTCCGGTGCTCTCAGCCGGGCAATGGTTTCTACGAAGCGGTCCAGTTGGGAAGTCTCTTTTGAAGGCATTTAGGTCATTTGTCCTGAATCCGGCTCCAGAGGGCCGGTGTGCTTAAGTTTTTCCGACCCGTAAAGTCTAAATATTTAGATATGGCTTTCAAGGTGATAAAACTTAAGAGCTAGTATAAGAGCGCTGCTTCAAAGGTAACACCCCACTGTAGCCAAGGTTAACACTTGGGACGGAAAAGCAGTCAGCCGCTGGCAAAACGCCAGGCCAGGCAGGGCATAGGCAGCGTATAAGCAGTTTATATCCCGCCAGCGGCAAAAACAGTCGTGACTCAGGCTCCAGGCCCTTCTTTAGTAGGTAGTTAGTGTGGATATTTGTGTTATAGGTGCCGGTTATGTTGGTCTTGTAACCAGTGCTTGTCTTGCTTATCTTGGCAATCATGTCACGGCGGTGGAAGCCAGCAGTGAAAGATTGGGCTCTTTGAAAAAAGGCATCGTGCCCTTCTTCGAGCCCGGTCTGCAGGAATTTGTTAAGGAAACCATTGAGTCAGGTTTCCTTACATTCACCGACAGCCTGGAAGGGGCGGTGAAGAAAGCCGACGTGATCTTTATTGCCGTGGGTACGCCTTCCCTGCCCAATGGTGAGCCCGACCTTTCCCAGGTGATGGTGGTGGCTAGAGCCATAGGCGGCGCCCTCGACGGCAGCAAACGCCGCATCATAGTCAATAAGTCCACAGTACCGGTAGGCTCAGGCAACTGGGTGGAAATGCTGGTCAGCCAGGGTGTACAGAATGCCCAGCCGGTGCCGGCTCGCTCAGCGCGTCCTGAGAGCCCCAGTTTTACCGTGGTCTCTAATCCGGAGTTCCTGCGGGAAGGCAGCGCCATCACCGATTCTTTCTATCCCGACCGCATCGTAGTTGGTGCTTCCGACGACAATGCCGTCGAAGTAATGAAGAACCTCTACAAACCGATCATTAATCAGACCTTCGAGCCGCCCTCGTTTGCTCCGCGTCCAGCCGCTTTTCAGACCGTGCCCTTTGTTGTCACCGATCTGGCCTCTGCCGAGTTGATCAAGTATTCCGCCAATGCCTTTCTAGCCATGAAAATTAGCTTTGCCAATGAAATCGCCGGGCTTTGCGAGAAAGTTGGGGCCGATGTGCGTCAGGTGGCACAGGGTATCGGACTTGATTATCGGATCGGCAAGGCTTTCTTGAATGCCGGTGTCGGCTGGGGCGGTAGCTGCTTCGGCAAAGACGTCAGTGCTCTCATGCAGGTGGCGAAGGAATACAGCTATCCCACGTCACTTCTGGAGGCTACTGTTTCCGTCAATGAAAGACAGCGCCTGGTGGTGATCAAGAAACTACAGGAAGAGCTGAAGATTCTCAAAGGCAGAACGGTAGGTTTGCTTGGTCTTTCATTCAAGCCTGATACCGATGACCTGCGCGATGCACCAGCCATCACAATTGCCTATCAGCTTTTGAAGATGGGTGCTTCCGTTAAAGCCTTTGATCCGGTGGCCAATGAGCGCTGCGAACAGTTGCACCCCAATTTGGAAATTACCTATTGCGATAGTGCTTTGACCCTGGCCCAGGATTGTGATGCCGTGGTGCTTGTTACCGAGTGGGCACTCTTTAGAAACCTGGACTGGAAAGGGCTCGGCAAAGTGATGCGCTGGCCTCTGGTTATAGATGGCCGCAACGTTCTCAGTGAGCAAGATGTGGTAGATGCCGGTATGACATATAGAGGAATAGGACATTGAGAATTCTCATCACAGGTGGTGCTGGTTTCATAGGCTCCCATCTGACTGACCGCTTGATGGACGAAGGCCATGAGATTGTGGTCATGGACAACCTCATCACGGGCAATTATCAAAATATTGCCAGGCATCAGAGCAATGTGCGTTTCGAGTTCATTCATCACAACGTTTCCAATCATATTCATATAGTCGGACCTCTCGATTGGGTAATTCACTTTGCCTCGCCGGCTTCGCCGGTGGACTATCTCACCTTGCCCATCGAGACACTGAAGGTGAACAGCCTGGGTACCCACAATACCCTCGGTCTGGCCCTTGCAAAAGGAGCCAAGTACTTTCTGGCCAGTACATCGGAAGTTTATGGAGATCCGGAAATTCATCCCCAGGTGGAAACCTACTGGGGTAATGTCAATCCTATCGGTCCCCGGGGCGTTTACGACGAGTCCAAGCGCTTTGCCGAAGCAATTACCATGGCTTATCACCACAAGCATAAGCTCGACACTCGCATAATTCGTATATTCAACTGTTACGGTCCAAGACTGCGCCTCGATGACGGTCGCGTTGTCTCCAACTTCATCGGCCAGGCCCTTACCGGTAAGCCAATCACGATATATGGTGAGGGGCAGCAGACCCGAAGCTTCCAGTTCGTTTCCGACCTGGTGGACGGCATTGTTCGACTGATGGGAGTGGAACATCATCTGCCCGTCAATCTCGGTAATCCCCAGGAGAAGACAGTGCGCGAGCTGGCTGAAATAATCAGAGAGCTGACCGGTTCAGCCAGCGAGATTACCGCCAGACCGCTACCGGTGGATGATCCCAGGCGGCGGCTACCCGATATTTCCAAGGCCAAGAGCCTGCTTGGCTGGACTCCTAAAAAGGATCTCGTGGAAGGCCTGACCGAAACCATTGAGTGGTACAGGAAGGAACTGGAGAACAAGCAAGTACTGGTTCCCAGTAAGAGCAAGAACTAGAGCCGTTTTCGTCAGCAGTGCCTGGGCTTTTGCCGGTTAACAACGGCATCCTGACTTGTTTTGTCTAGGAATTGCCGGCGGCTTTAACTTTGTGACAACCCTGTGACACAGGCCCCATGGGGAAAACCGCACTTGACAGCGTCTCTGTGTCGTCATAAACTCCTTTCATCCCCCCCCCACAATCAGATTTTCTTGAGGTTCTTGCCATGGCTGGTGATAACGCTACTGCTGTACAGCAAAAAAAAGGCGATGCTCACGCTCCTGTTCAGGGAGAGCAGCCATCCGGCGGGCTGGCTGATTTCGCTTCCAGAGTCTGGGGCAAGACCCGGGAGTTGGGACGAGATGCTGTGAATGCGGCCAAGCCGGTGGTCAATGATGTAGTGGATGCCGCCAAGCCGGTAGTGAAAGATGTAACTGATGCCGGAAAAAAGGGCGTTCAGGAGATCAAGAAGAAGGATCAAGAATACGGCGTTTCCGCTGATGTGAAAGCGGCCGCCAAGGAAACCGCAGAAGAGTATAAGCGCAATCCGCGCAAGGCTCTAACCGATGCTGCCCGGGTCGCCGCCGGCGATCCCACGGTGATAATCGAGAAAGGCGCCAGGGTTGTGGATAGGCAGGTAGACAGGAATGGTAGTGCCGATACCAAGAAACACTACAAAGAAGGCAAGCAGGTTGCTGAACAAGTGGTGCCAATCGGCCGTCTGGCCACCGGTGGTCTGGGTGGCGTAACCGATATTGCTGCCGACGGAGTCAAGAAGAAAGCCATCGATTCGGTGGTTAAGGATCCCGAGGGCACGGCTGATGCAGCCGCCGGCGCAGGCAAGAAAGCCTTGAGCTGGTTGAGTGGCTTGAAAGATAAGGTGGTCGGCGGCGATAAAGCAGCCGAAAAACCTGCCGGCACAGAAGGTATCGGGGAAGTGCGCAAGGATGATGCAAAGAAAGCGGCTCCTGCTGCCGACGGTGTGGCGGAAGTGCGCAAAAAGCCTAAGTGGTAGGCACAAACTGGAACCTCAAACCCGACAGAAGCACAAAGTTGGCTCTGGCTGCGCTATGATTTGAGATGGGAAAGTTGAGGTATGCATCTCTATGTTCAGTCGTCGTATTGGCTCTATCTGGGCTCTAATTCTGGTCGTGGTTCTCAGCACCTTTTCTCTCTCTGGTTGCGTCAACAAAGAGCAGCCCACCGGTGTGAAAATTCCTGAAGGCTTCAAAATCAATTGTTATCCCAAGTCCGAATGTACTCGTGCCGACTCCACGCCTCTGGGAGACAATAAGTTTAGTTACGTGGTCATTCTCAAGAGCAAGGATGATCGCTTCAAAATTCAGACCTTTTATAAAACCGAAATCGCCATGAGCGGGTACAAACTCTTGAACGATGCCAGTCAGGGTACCGAAATCTTGATGAATGCCGTCAATGATCAATATCGCCTGGATATCAGCATTCTTACCGTGGCAGATCAAAGTATCGTCAGTCTTTCCTGGCGACCGCGCTAAGGACGGCACCTCCCGTGGTGGCGCCTTTCAGACCAGACCGGCGCCCAGCCGGCGCGAAACTCTTCAGGGCCGGCCCGGGCGCTTTGGCTTGCCTTCTAACTCTCTGGACCCTGGGGTGTTACAGTCTGCCCGTGCCGGCCATGGAAGCACCCTCTTCCACGCAGCCGCTCAATTCCTACTTGCAGAAGCTGGAGTTTCCCGGTTGGCAACCGGCGTCATTCAAAAGTTGGAACAGTCAGGGTGATACCCCGGCTGCCGAACCTCAAAGCGACGTACTGGCCGGAGAAGAACTGAACGGTGTCTTGCAGGAGTTCAAGATTGTTTACCAGGCCAGAAAAACTCTCAGCCGCGGTCAGCGAAATATCTATATAGATGTATATCAGTTCGAGAACAGTGATTTTGCCCTGGCGGCTTACTACTACTTGCGTAAGGGTGCTAGTACTATTGTCAAGCGGGGCGACGCTACATCGGAAGACGATGCCAGTATCTCCTTTGCCCAGGGTCGCTGCTTTGTATCCATAAGTGCCAGCGAGGACGACGACGAGAGCAAGGATCTGGTCCGGCGCATTGCCGACAGCATCGGAGCGCGTCTCAATCAGACTGCGCCTTCGGTGCCTCCGAAAGTGCTGCAGCAGCTACCGCCTCTTGAAAAGCTGTCGGGCAGCGAGAAACTTATATATGGAATAAAGTCTTGTCGTCGTTATTGTTCGGTGCCTTATATAGAAGCGCTTCTGGGCACCGGCGGCGAGGCTAAAGAACTGATAGCCGGTTGTAGTGCCGACTATCAATTTCGGGAGCCCTACAAAGAACGGCTCCGGCTGACCATTCTGGAGTTTTCCGATCGCTCCGCCGCTTTGAAACACTACCAGGCTTTCCTGTCCGAGTTCCTGGCCAATCGCAAAATAAAGGCTGAGGATCAGGGTTTTAGCCCGATAACATCTTTTCGCAGTGGCGATACATATATATTGGTAGAACTGCGCGGCGCCGCAGTTGCTCTTGTCAGTGGCGCCAGGAAGCGCTTTAGCCCACCTTTACTGCTCAGGCAGTGGCGCGCGCAATAGCAAATTTTGCAAAAGAGATTTTCTTGCACCTGGATTTTTTGACTCCAGGTGGGGGTTTTGATGTGAATTACTCAAGGAAGTCGAATCAATATCGATCTGGCCTTTTTCTCATACTTTTCTGCCTCTTGAGCAAGAACCGCATCAATAGCTGCTTTCAATAGAAAATAAAGGAAAAATATATGCGCCGAATTGCTAAGTTATGTGTTCAAATGCCATGTTTGGCGGGTTTCAGACATTTGACAGTCCTAGGGTAGCTTGGTATGATTCTCTAGTCGATTGGATGACGACGCGATTCGCGCTGAGCGCGAACGAACTGAAGTCCTCCGACCACGAACCCTGATAACTGAATAGCCTTGAACAAAG